>Ga0316208_1001071_pt1 | contig 27945 bp, 21 predicted proteins | sample 3monopyrite_MG_FD_204944 | JGI IMG/M metagenome (GOLD analysis project Ga0316208, IMG submission 204944) | Microbial mat bacterial communities from mineral coupon in-situ incubated in ocean water Damariscotta River, Maine, United States -... | ecosystem: Environmental > Aquatic > Marine >... | reverse complement strand
ATACATTTGCCAGTATAATCCACTAAAGCAATGTAGTCAGAAAGGTAGTAAGGAATATTTTTTTCATTAAAGGGCAGTAGCTTGGTCTTTTTGTTTTTTATTCTTTCTTGGATTGAGGTGTAGTCTGAAGTCTCTGGGGTTTGTGCCATGGCTGCTCTTATTGGATTTAGGTCAACGTAAGCCATGCAGGTGAGTAAGGCTTTTTCATCGAGTAGTGCTTGGGATTTGAATCTTGCTTCCCAGAAATGGCCTTTGCAGTTGTCTTCGGCATTGGCTTTGACTGCTATGTATTCATTTAAACACTTCATGAACCATGATATGTTCATGAGTCTTTCTCTGTACATTTTAGCCATGATTTTGACTTGTCTTAACTCTGCTTTGTTTGTGATTTCATTTCTAAGAAATTTTTCACAAAGATAGGGCAAATTATAGAGTCTATTCCATGTTTTTAGTGTTTGTGTGACCGACCAAAGTTTGTTGTCAGAAACCTTGAGGACAATATGGTAATGATTGCTCATGACGGAGTATGAGCAAATGCCGATAGAGAATATGTCGGATAATTCAAGCATTCTATTAACAATCCATTGTCGTCGGTGTTCAAAAGAGGTCTTTGTGGGTTTGTCATAGCCTGCTAAAAATGCTCGTCTTACACAACGGGTGATGACGTGATAATACGGCGTATCATCAATTGAAATAAGTTGGCTCCTTGCTGTTGTCATGTTTGTTCCACTAAAATCACTTATGGTACAGAATTCTGTTGCTGAAAACTATGGCAAAATTCCTTTCCTTTGTAGGAATTTTGCCATAGAGCATCATATTAGTTCAATTAACCTCGGTACAGTTTTGTGTTGGCTTATTTTGAAACCGTAAAGCTGTCTGAGATACTCGATCTTCAACAAAACCAATAAAAACACAATTTATTAGAAGCCAAGACAGTCAACGAGTTTTTTACTGTTTCAAAATAAGTCAACACAAAACGTTAAACACTTACTCGTTTTATTGAAAAAACAATAAACAGGCCAAGTTAGTTCGCGCCAAAGCGGTCATGTTAAATGTCGCCTAATAATATGCCTCAATTGTCAATAATTGCTTGACTTATATATGTACACTGTGACAATATATGTTTATTGGTTAATTATAACGATTCTGGAGAGTAGCAATGAACATACATATTAGCGATAATATTGCTTTATCGACAAAAAGTTTTTCTGGAGGTGAGCGCCATTTACAACTGCACAATTTACCAAGGAAACTGCAAGGAACGCTCAATGTTTTAGCTTATTTAACAAGCAGTGATGACATTATGGATTTGTTATTGCTCCAAAATGCTTTGAATTACCATTATCACAAAGAAATACAACTTAATTTGGAATTGCCTTACTTGCCCTATGCACGTCAAGATCGTGTCTGTGCTGTTGGACAGGCCTTTTCTATGGAGCTTTTTGCTCAATTATTAAAAAATTTATCAATCCAGTCATTGCTGACATGGGACTGCCACAGTGCTGTGGGTTTGCGATTAACAGCAGCACAAAACTACCAGATGGCAGATATTATAAAGCACAGTGAAGATTTAACCGCGTTGTTAAAGCAACACAATAGTGTTGTTATTTGTCCAGACAAAGGCGCAGTGAACCGCTGTCAAAGCTTAGTAGATTCGCTGGACTTGAAACCCATGGTTGTTTGCGAAAAAATACGTGATCCAGCAACGGGTCGGATTACCCACACGCGTGTTGTCGCCGATGATTTAAGTCAAAAAACAGCAATCATAACAGACGATATTTGCGATGGAGGTTATACTTTTATCAAAATTGCCGAGCAACTAAAACAAAAAAATGCCCAAAAAGTGATTCTCTATGTCACGCATGCAATTTTTAGCAAGGGTCTGGAGGTTTTTACTGGCTTGATTGATGAAATTTATACGACACAAAGTTTTAAGCATAAGCCTAACAAAAAAGTGCGAGTGATAGAAGTGCCAACTTCAGTCATCATAAATTAACAGAGGAGAAAGATCATGAATCCATTAATGTCCATAGACTTTTACAAAGCGGATCACAGAAGACAATACCCAAAAAATACCCAGTACGTGTATTCAAATTTTACCCCACGTTCATCTCGTTTAGCCAATGTGTTGGATGATTTTGATGATCGTGTCGTTTTTATTGGCTTGCAAGCCTACATCAAACGTGTGATTATCAAGCAGTGGAACGAAGAGTTTTTTTCAAAACCAAAGGCCGAAGTGATTGCCAATTACAAAAGACGCATGGATCGTTCTTTAGGTATTGATTCCATTGACATGCAACACATCGAGGCGCTGCATGATTTGGGCTACTTGCCACTAAAAATCAAAGCCTTGCCCGAAGGCAGTCGCGTCAATGTTCAGGTGCCTATGTTGACGGTGATTAATACCATGCCCGAGTTTTTTTGGTTAACGAATTACATAGAAACCAGTATCAGTGCAGAAGTGTGGAAGTCTTGTACGACAGCAACCATTGCTTTTGAATACAAAAGATTGTTAATGAAGTATGCCTTATTGACTGCGGCTCCAGTGGATTTTGTCCCTCTTCAAGGTCATGATTTTAGTTTTCGGGGCATGAGTGGTGCTCATGATGCGGCGCAGTCAGGCATTGGTCATTTGACCAGTTTTATTGGCACTGATACCATTCCGGCTATTGAGTATGCAGAGGATTATTACGATGCTAAGGAAGTCATAGGTGTCTCTGTCCCTGCAACAGAACACAGTGTTATGTGTATGGGCACAAAAGTAGATGAAATAGGCACATTCAAACGTCTGATTAATGATTTGTATCCTACTGGAATCATCAGTATTGTTTCGGATACTTGGGATTTTTGGAAGGTAATTACAGAATACACTCAAGTGCTGAAAGAAGATATTCTTAATCGAAAAACCAATTCCATGGGTCTCGCTAAAGTGGTTTTTCGTCCTGACAGTGGAGATCCTGTTAAAATCATCTGCGGCGATAACGAGGCCGAAGTTGGAAGCCCGCAATACAAAGGTGCTGTCGAATGTTTGTGGGATATTTTTTCTGGTACAAAAACCACAAAAGGTTACAAGCTATTAAATGAACGAGTGGGTTTGATTTATGGTGATTCTATTACTTTGGCACGAGCTCAAGCAATTTTAGAACAACTGGAGGCCAAAGGATTTGCTTCGACCAACATTGTTTTTGGTATAGGTAGTTACACTTATCAGTACTTGACTCGTGATACCTTTGGTTTTGCTATGAAAGCGACATGGGGACAAGTAGAGGGTGAAAATCGTGAGATTTTTAAAGATCCTGTTACCGATAAAGGCGATAAAAAATCTGCCAAAGGTTTGTTGCGGGTTGAAAAATCAGCCACAGGATTTAAACTGTTCGATCAACAAAGCAAAGAGCAGGAACAACGAGGGGAGTTGCAAACTATTTTTAAAGACGGGCGTTTGGTTAAGCGGGTTTCATTTGATGAAATTAGAGAGCGGCTTGTTTAACTCAAGTTCAGATTAGAGGGTCAATAGTGAACAAAGAGGATGAAAAATACCTAGAAAATTACAATATCCACGATTACGATGTGCCGTTAACAAGTGTGGATATTGTTATCTTTTCTATCATCGAAGCACAACTCAGTGTTTTAATAGTTGAGAGAAATGAATCTCCCTACAAAAATAAACTGGCCTTGCCTGGAGGGTTTATTGATTTGCAGCGAGACAAGGATATCGAGGCCAGTGCTTATCGAAAATTGCAGGAAAAAACAGCTGTTCAATCGCCTTATTTAGAGCAAGTAGAAACTATTGGGAATCGCTCGCGAGACCTTCGCGGTTGGTCTGTTACGGTTTTGTACTATGCCTTGATAGATATAGAAAAGGCAAAGCAAAATCATATTCAAGAGAACAGTCTGCAAAAAACGTGTTGGATGACAGTAGAAAAAGCACTCAGGACGGATTTGGCTTTTGATCATGTGTTATTGCTAAAAAAAGCTCAAAATCGCTTGTCCGAAAAAACCCGATATACCGCTTTGCCAATAGAGTTAATGCCAAAATATTTTACTTTGACTGAGTTACAAAAAACTTTCGAAATTATTTTAGGTAAAAAATTACCAGTCAAATCTTTTCGCAAAAGAATAGTGGATGCAAATATTGTTGCAGCAACAAATAAAAGCAAATTAAGTGGGAAGCGTCATGCTCAATTGTTCACATCAACAGGTGTTGACCGTGATTATTATTTTTCTAGGGCTTTATTGCTTTAAAAAATACCCTCTGTATTGTGTAACTATCGTTTTTTTTAGGACAAGCTGCTTCTGGCTGTTTCTTGGATTTTATTGAGCAATGAAGACAGGCCATTGCTACGAGTAGGGGACAGGTGTTTGTCAAGGCCGATATCCGCAATAAAAGAGGTTTTGGTGTTGATGATCTCATCGGCGGTTTTTCCAGAATAAATACTTAAAACCAAAGCAACCAAGCCAGCAACAATAGCAGCGTCACTTTCGGCTTTAAAGAAAATCTTACCCTCACTAATTTCATGAACAATCCACACTTGGGACTGACAACCTTGTAATTTGTTTGCTTCAATTTTGTCGGTCTGATCTAAAGGTTTAAGTTCTTTGCCCAAATCGATTATGTACTGGTATTTTTCCATCCAGTCATCAAAAATTTCGAAGTCTTGGATGATTTCATTTTGACTTTTCATGTTATTTTTTTATACTCCAACGTGTTCCATCGGCAGAATCTTCTAGAATGATATTTTGGCTTAAAAGCTCATCTCGGATTCGATCGGATTCAGCCCACTCTTTGTTAGCACGAGCTTGTTCGCGCTGCTTGATAAGGGATTCAATCTGTTGAGCATCAACATTTTCTTGGCCAGATTTAAACCAAGATTCGGCATCTTCTTGGAAAAAGCCTAATAATTTCCCAGTACTTAATAACTGAGATTTGTAGAATTGCTTGTCTTTGCAGTTACTGGCATTGGCCAAGAGTTTAGAGAGTTTGTTGATTTCTGCAAAAGCAATAGGGGTATTTAAATCATCGTTCAGCGCTTTAATGATGTTTGGCGGGATGTTTGTAGGATTTACTTCGGCAGATACACCGGCGTTATCCCTAAGTGTAGCATAGATTCTATCCAGTGTTTTTTGTGATTTGTGAATCGATTCATCCGACCAATCAACCGACTGGCGGTACTGTGCACTCAGCAGTAGCCAGCGAATGACTTCGCCTTTGTATTGTTTAACGATGTCTTTTATCAAGAGGATGTTCCCCAAGGATTTGGACATTTTTTGTTGCCCCATATTAATCATGCCATTGTGTATCCAATAATTGGCAAAACTTTTGGTGTTGTTGGCACAGCAGCTTTGTGCGGCTTCATTTTCGTGGTGAGGAAAAACCAAGTCACGACCACCGCAATGAATGTCAATGGTGTCTCCTAAGTGTTCTTTGCACATGGCGGAACACTCAATATGCCAACCTGGACGGCCTCGTCCCCATGGACTGTTCCAGCCGGGCAAGCTATCATCAGAGGGTTTCCAAAGAACAAAATCAGCAGGGTGCTTTTTGTAAGGGGCGACTTCGACGCGAGCTCCAGCAATCATGTCTTCAATGTTTCTGTTGGATAATGTGCCGTAGTTCTTATAGGATTCTACTGCGAACAATACATGACCTTGTGCTGCATAAGCGTGTCCTGATTCAATGAGTGCTTTAATCATTGCTATGATTTGCGGTATATGTTCGGTGGCGTAGGGTTCGATATCTGGAGCCAATACGCCTAATTGTTCAATGTCTTTGTTGTAAATATCTGCGTATTTTTTGGCATATTTTTTGATGTTAACGCCAAGTTCCAATGCTGATTTGTTTATTTTGTCATCGATATCAGTGATGTTTCTGGCGTAAGTCACTTTAGGGAAATGAAATTTCAACAATCGGTACATGACGTCAAAGACAACGGCAGGACGCGCATTGCCGACATGTGCATAGTTATAAACTGTTGGCCCGCATAGGTACATCGTAATTGAATCGGGATTAACAGGGACAAAAGCTTCTTTTTTGCCTGTCTTGGTGTTATGCAGGGTTATAGTCATGGTAAATTATGAAATAAAAAGTGCTATTTTATTCTATCTTTTTAATTTGTGTAACTTAATTGCTGTATTACCCTCTATTTCATTCAAGTAATTGATTGCGAGCACCTCACCAAAATCAACTTGGCTTCGATTCCTTGTTGAAAATGTCGCTACATTACAATAACATACGCCGTAAGTAAGTGATATTCGGATGCTGCCAACTATGGACAAATGGAGGGGCACTTATATGAAATGGTAAAGGAATGTACAAAGTCCCAAATCCCGATATAGAAAATCACAATGAGAGCACAAGCCCTTAATGCACCTAAGAAACTCACAAAAAGCTTCATCACCAATGAGGTGTATTTAGTTTTTGTGAATTCCTTATGCACATCAATTACTTGCACTCTAAATTGCGATTCTATATCGGGATTTGGGAAAGTAAAAAGACTTGCTTTTCTACTTTAAATGCCAAATATCTTTCTCTATCAGGCATTAATTATATGGATATTTGTTTAATATGAATGTATCATGAATATCAGAGAGCTTTGCATAATTATAATGACGAGTAAAAAATGATTAAATTCACCAAATTTTCAGTGAAAGCTTGGCATGCAACTTGCTATTCCCTGCTATTTTTACTTCAATTTGGTAAATTTACTCTACGTTCTTCTTTCGTCAAATAATTATGCAAAGGTTTTTCTTGTTAACAATTTAAAGTCTTTAAAGGGTAAAGGATATGGGAAATAATTTTTTTAATGATGGGCCAAAATCGGATGAGCTGTATATCGGTGAACGTGTTCATAATACCAATTTTTTCAAGTTGGATATTGAAGCACTAAATCGCTTTCTTGGTCATTGCCATCGTCGAAAATTTCCTAAAAAAACCACCATTATTCGTCCCGGAGACTTGGCCAATACTTTGTATTATATTATTTCTGGCTCTGTGACCATTTCTTTTGAAAATGAAGATGGTAAAGAATTGATATTGGCCTACTTGAATGCGGGTGATTTTATCGGTGAAATGGGCTTGTTTATGAGTACAGAGCGTCGTGAAGTTATGGTCAAAACAAAAGAAGGTTCTGAACTGGCAGAAATTGGCTACCAACGCTTGGGCAATTTGTTTTTGTCTGAATTAAAGTTGGATGCGGCTCAAATCCTTTATTACATCGGTACTCAATTAACGCATCGTTTGTTGCAGACCAGTCGTAAAGTGCATCGTTTGGCTTTTTTGGATGTGACGGGGCGTGTCTCTCGAACTCTAATGGATTTGTGCCAAGAACCACATGCTATGACTCATCCTGAAGGAACACAAATCAAAATATCACGACAAGAAATTGCAAAAATTGTGGGCTGTTCTCGTGAGATGGCTGGACGAGTCTTAAAAGATTTGGAGGAGAAGGGCAACCTTATTGTCAAAGGGCATACAATTGTAGTTCTGCACAATAAATTACTTTTGAAAGATTGAAAGTAATGGCGAAGTCGTAAAATAATGGGAGAAATATAAATCGCCAGCAAATTTCAATTCTCAGGCCTGTTTCTGAAGAGTTATGTTTTTATGTTTTTTCTTCAGAAGTTTTATCTGAAGAGTCCTCGCTGTTTTTTAATTTACTAGCAATAGCTGATAAAGCTCGATCAAACAGAGGAACTTGCTGTAAAACTACAATCGATTGATCACGCAGTCCTGCTGACAATTCCAAGTTGGATTTGTCGGTAATTTTAAGTCCTCGTGAATTAACAAACAAGTATTTGCCCGTGATTGGACTTATCCATGATAATTTGGCACGAACAGAAGTGTTGTTTTGGCGTGAAAATTCTAACCAGGTCCCAGTCTCAAGATTTGCAACAATCTCAGAAAATTCATCTTTTATTTCTTCAAACTGATTTTCATCCGATGGCTCAAGTATTTCTTCTATGTAATCGCTGATTTCGTGCTGTTTTTTTATTTCCGATAGTTTTAATATTTCTTCAGGTGGAATCAAGTCAACTTCTAGGCTGATATCTGATTCTGATAGCTTAAGTTCATGAATATTGAGCAGGCATTTTTTTAATTGTTCTTGTTTTTCAATCACCTCTTTTGGATTAAAGGCGACTAACTTTAATCCTTCGTAATAACTTTCGACCACTTGTTCGATATGGCTGATTGTTATTGAAGTATTCTTTTGCGATAAGGGTATTACAGCATCGATAAAGTTAGCTTTTTCCGAGTACTCTTCTGATTCTTGCCCATGTCTAAGATGCATCAAAACTAGAACACTGGCCCATTCCCCTAACAAAATGTCACGAACCAAAATGGGCATTTGTTTGTTGGTCATTTTGTCAATTAATAGTTTTGCTGCAGTTTCTTTGGCAAAATTAATCTTTTCTTGTCCCAATGATTTTTCTTTGGTTCTTTTCATGACAACATCGGATATTTTTTTCCGTTTGGCATTGAAGTATTCAAAGTCATGAATCAATTCATTAAATAAATCAGCACTGTATTCATCCATGTCGAGAATTTTCTTGCTGATATCTTCCAGTTTTTTAATGTAAAGATTTTTTTGGTCGGCTTCTTCCGTCCAGCTTATCGAGGCTACCGATAATTTGTCCAGTAACTGACGGGCCGGATGAGTTTTATCTGCAAATAAATTTCTGTCTTTGAGGGCAATTTTTAGATAGGGAATTTGTAAGCGAGCTAAAATAACTTGTATAGAGTCGGGTAAATTACGGTCATCCACAATAAATTGAAATAACATGCCGACCAAATCGATTGTGTCCTCGTCTTTTTGTTTAACTTTTTGATCTTTTGTAGAGGAGTCTAATTGGTGCAATTGTTTAATTAATTCATCTTTGATTTCTGTTGGCGATTTGTAAGTGCTTTGATTATTTTGATGATTGCTGCCTTGATTTGCTACTTCCCCTTGTAAGATTGACAAGGCGTTTATCATGGTGCTCATGCCTATATTGGCCACAGGAACCATCGGTCCTGTGGCCTGAGAATGAGCTCCTTGTGCAATTGCATTGTTGTTGGTTTGATTGCTGTTGTCTGGATGGTTTTGTTTGAACAGTTGTGAAATGAGATTGTAATTTTGATCAATAAATTGCGGATTGATTGGCTCGCTAGTCGCATTGGCAGTTGGATTTGCTATTTGATTTGTGTGTGGGTTAGCGTAATTTGAACCGCTCTCTAAATTTTCATTTTCTTGCGCCTGAGGTGCTGGATTTGTTTGTTGTTGGATTGAACCGCCAGTAGTGTTGTTTTGTGAGGATCGACCAACATTGTATTTTATTTCAGGAATAATGCCCTTGTCTGCAAGAAACTGGTTGGATCTACTGTAGATGTCATTCAAATGACCCATGACTGTCCTTTCGAAAATTTTATAAAGTATTAGTTTTAAAGTGACGTCCAAACTCAGTTGCTTAAGGGATTTTGTGAAGGCATTGACAATTACATAAGGCCCTAAAGGTATGTGGTTTGTTTTTAACTTTGTGCCTGAAGCGAGCAGAGAAAAACGTTTTTTGAAGGCAAACAGATGGCGATGATAGGCCATTTCAGATTTGTTTATGAGGTTGGTTTTGGCTAGAGTTTCATCCAGTTCTTTTTCTTCGATGAGTGACAAGGAGATGGTTTTGACATCGCTGTCATAATTGACATCTTCTTCAAAATAATCAAATTCATTATTTTTGAATTTTTGAAAACTACTCTTGATGCAATTGAAAAACACAGAAGCCATTTTTTCACGAGATTTACGAATCGCTCTCATGGATTCGAAGTACAGGGTTTGGTTTTGGTTGGATTCTGCTTTTTCAGCGAGGTCGAAAAGCGTGTCATCCAAATTTTCAAAAAATGAAATGATGTTCGGCTTCAAATCTTTGGCAAAGTCAGAGAGCAACTTGGGTAGTAGCTCGCCAAGAGCATAAGAATCTTTGTTTTGACGACTCTTATTTAGGCTGATTATTTTGTCTTTGTCATTGTTCATGGGTTGTGTTTTTCTTTATAATTTAGGACAACTTTTGTCATATTCTATCATTTCAAGCTCTTAATATTGTGATAGTGGTCACAAAGTCATTGTATTTGTGCTTAAAAGTTCTTTTCATGGGAAAATTGCCTTGTTACCCAAATCCCGATATAGAATCGCGAATGATAGTGCAAGTAATTGATGTACATAAGGAATTCACAAAAACTGAATACACCTCATTGGTGATGAAGCTTTTTGAGAATTTCTTAGGTATATTAAGGGCTTGTGCTAGCATCGTGATTTCTATATCGGGATTTGGGTTGTTACTACATTTCAACTTTTTCACAGTAAATTTCTGTTTTTGGACAAGCTCCTAAGTATTTTATTACATATTTACTACAGAGTGTGATTTAATGTAAAAGATTTTATATCCATAAAAAAAATGATAAAAGCAGCAGAATTTAAAAGAAGAAGAATGCAAATTGCTAGGATTATTGGCCCAGACTCATTGGCCATAATAAAAGCCAAAGATTTATGCATTCGAAATGGCGATGCCGAATACAAATACAGGCCAGATAGTAATTTTTATTATCTGACAGGCTTTCACGAAGCAGAGGCTTTGTTGGTTATTTGTCCTGAAAGTGAATTTGGTGAGGATGTCCTCTTTTGTAGAGAAATCGACCCTAATAATGTTATTTGGAATGGTGAAATGCTTGGTTTGGAAAAAGCCAAAAGTGAATTGCAATTTGATCAATCTTATGACATCAAAACTCTTGATAGTTATATACCTAAGCTGATGCAAGGACGAGATAAGGTTTATTTTATGCTAGGTCAAGAGACTGATTTTGATAAAAAAATCGTTCAGTGGACGCATGCGGTCACCAAAAACAAATGGGCTAGGTCTCAAGCGCCGCATGAATTGGTTTCATTGAAACCCTATTTGGATGATATGCGTGTTTATAAAAGCAAAGATGAAATCAAATGCATGCAAAAGGCTGCGGATATTGCCGCATCTGCTCATATTAAGATGATGAAAGCTTGCCAACCTCAGCAGTACGAATATCACCTGATGGCAGAATACATGCATGCGATTACTTGTGAAAATTCGCAACCGAGCTATTTGCCCATTATTGGTTCGGGGAACAATGCTTGTACTTTGCATTACAATAGCAATAATCAACAGATGTTATCAGGTGATTTGGTTTTGATTGATGCAGGTGCGGAGTGCGATTATTATGCCTCTGATGTGACTCGGACCTTTCCTGTTAACGGTCAGTATTCCGAAGCGCAAAAAGAAATTTATTCCCTCGTTTTAAAAGCGCATGCAGCGGCTTTAGCAAAAGTAAAGCCCGGCAATCATTGGGATGAACCGCATGAAGCTGCGGTTGAAGTTATTACCCAAGGTCTATTGGATTTGGGTATTTTAAAAGGTGATTTGCAGCAGGCCTTGCAAGAAAAATCTTATGCAAATTATTTCATGCACAAAACAGGCCACTGGTTAGGACTGGATGTTCACGATTGTGGTGAATACAGCGTTGATGGTTTGTGGGTAGAATTAGAACCCAGTATGGTTTTAACCATAGAACCAGGGATATATATTCATCAAGATGCGCAAGTAGAAGACAAATACAAGGGCATTGGTGTTCGAATAGAGGACGATATTTTGGTCACTAAGGAAGGGTATAAAATTTTAAGCGACAAGGTGCCAAGAAGCATCGAAGAAATTGAACAATTAATGAGGAAAAAATAATGAAAACAACTCTTTCACTCCTTTTGCTAACTGTGAGTCTAAACAGTAACGCACTGAGCATCCATTGCGGAAAAATGCTGGATGTTAAATCAGGAAAAATTAAAGACAATATGTATATTCAAGCAGAAAACAACAAAATTATTGCTGTGGAAAAATTCAGCAAGCAAAAAATTGATGTTGACTTGTCCAAAAAGTATTGTTTGCCAGGATTGATCGATATGCACACACATCTTTCTATGAAGTTTAGTAAAGCCAGCTATACTGAAAAGTACCAATTCAATGAGGCTGACCATGCTTTTCGATCGGTTGCTTATGCACGAGATACGCTGCAAGCAGGATTTACAACTGTTCGTGATTTGGGAGATGTTTTTAATGTCACAATTGCTCTCAAAAAAGCCATTAAGCAAGGGCGCATTCAAGGTCCTCGTATTTTTACTGCTGGAAAAGCACTGGCTTCTACCGGAGGTCATGCCGATCCAACAAATGGCTACCGTCAAGGATTGTTGCCTAACCCAGGTCCTTTAAACGGTGTTATTAATGGAACAGCACAAGCTGCTCAGGCCGTGAGACAGCGTTATCAAGACGGTGCGGATTTAATTAAAATCACAGCAACAGGTGGAGTTTTATCGCAAGCCTCAAGTGGTGACAATGCACAATTCAGTAAGGCAGAATTAGACAGTATAATTTCTACAGCCAACGATTATGGTTTTAAAGTAACCGCCCACGCTCATGGCAAAGAAGGCATGAAACGAGCCATAGTGGCGGGAGTGGCAAGCATAGAACATGGAACTTATTTGGATGATGAAATTATTAAGTTGATGAAAAAACACGGAACTTATTTAGTGCCAACATTGATTGCTGGTGATTGGGTGACAGAAAAATCGAAAGTGAAAGGTTATTTTCCTGAAGTTGTTGCTAAAAAAGCAGCAACTATTGGGCCTATTATTGCCAAATCTTTTGAAAAAGCGCATACAGCAGGTGTAAAAATTGCTTTTGGAACAGATTCGGGAGTCAGTGCCCATGGAGACAACGGCAAAGAGTTTGCCTTAATGGTGAAAGCGGGGATGTCTGCTTTGTCTTCTATACAAGCGGCCACAATTCATGCAGCAAATTTATTGGGTCAAAGTAAAAATTTAGGTTCCATTGAAGTGGGTCAATTTGCCGACATCATTGCAGTTTCAAGCAACCCACTTGAGGATGTTCGGATTCTTGAGAAGATTGATGTGGTTATCAAGAATGGACAGCTGGAGTTTGGTCAGTAATTTAGTAAGCGACAAGAATTTTGACCTTGAAATTAGGCTGATGCAACACCATTTAGCAGTAAGTTAATTAGATGTGAAATTTTCCGATGGAATACAAAGATTATTATAAAATATTGGGCGTTGATAAAAACGCCACAAAAGCCGAAATTAAAAAGGCTTACAAGCGTCTTGCGCGCAAATTTCATCCAGATGTCAGTAAAGTAGCTAACGCTGAGGAAAAATTTAAAGAAGTCAATGAGGCATATGAAGTACTTAAGAGCGATGAAAATCGCGCTTCCTACGATCAATTAGGTTCTAATTGGAAGGCTGGACAGCAGCAAGGTTATAGCGGTCAGGGCGGATTTTCAGGAGCTGATTTTGGTGATTTCTTTGAATCTGTTTTTGGTAGTGCTTCTCGAGGTGGCGCAGGCTCTGCTGGTTTTGGCGGACAACAGCAATTCCAAAGAAAAGGGCAAAACCTAAAACAAACCATCAAAGTTCCTCTCAAGGATTTATACACAGGTGTTAGTCGTACTTTTGTGATTCAACAAGCAGAGACTGGGGCACAGGGGCAATCTTATTTGGTAGATAAGCGCATAACGGTTAAAATACCCAAAGGCATAGAGCCTGGTAAGAGCATCCGTATTAAGGGCAAGGGTGAACCCGGACTCAATGGAGGTCCAAATGGGGATTTGTTGTTAAAAATTGAACTGAATGAAGATGTAAAGTTTGAATTGCGTGGTCATGATGTTTATACAGATTTGCTGTTAACGCCTTGGGAAGCTGCTCTTGGAGCTAAAGTAAATATCACGACCCCAACAGGTGTTGTTGGTATGAATATTCCCAAGAACATGCAAACAGGCAAGAAAATGCGCCTTAAAGGTCGAGGATTTCCTTCGGCTCCTGTGGGCAATCTTTATGCGGTTATTAAAATTGTCAACCCTCCAAACAGCGATAAAGCCGTAGAGCAGTGGCAAGAGTTGGCAAAACAATTTGATTTTAACCCTCGGGATTAGGCTGAATTAGCAAATTTGGGATACCCCAAATCCCGATATAGAATCGCAATTTAGAGATACATAAAAAACCTCTGAAAAATAAAATTCCAGAGGTTTTTTGTTTTGACTCAGATTCTGATAGAGAAATGCCTTTGAGAATGCAAGCAACTGATGCATTTAGGAAATGCCTGAGAATAGTATTATGCTTTGAAAAAGGCTGATATTAGCCAGTTTTTCACCAAACTCTCATCAAAAATGCCTTGGTTTTTATAATTTGGCTATGCTGGCAAGTGTTCTTTGATAGCTGCAATCAATGCTTTTTCTGCAACGGGTTTGACCAAATAATCTTTGGCTCCTTGGCGCATCCCCCAAACCTTGTCTGTTTGCAGGTTTTTTGTCGTCACCATAATGATGGGAATATGCGAAGTTCTCTCGTCACGAGAAATTTTTCTGGTGGCTTGAAAGCCGTTTAATTCAGGCATAACCACATCCATTAATATCAAATCAGGAATCTGTTCTTTGGCCGTTCTTACCCCTTCCTCACCATTGGTGGCGGATAAGACTTCGTGTCCCAATTTTTCTATAATTTTTTGCATGCCAAATAACTGAGATGGAGAATCATCCACAACTAAAATTCGTGCCATTATTTCTACCCAATGTTGTTGTACAAGACTATAATAAACTAAAAGTTGATGAGATAAAACTATATGACTGATATTTATTAATTTCAGAATGAAATCAGTCAATTAAACGAAAACTTTCTTGTTTTACCTGATAAAATTTGACAGAATTTAACAAACATAAGACGATGTCAAGGAAGCTTGTCCCAGAATAGAAATCGTAACGAAGGAAAGCTGGTTTGAGGGCTATTTTTCACTGATTTGAGGCGAATAGTCACTCTATTTAACGAGAATCAGTGGAAAAAAGCACCAAATTCAGCTTTTCTGCAGTAGATTTTCTATTCTCGGACAAGCTCCTAGTACTGCAAACAATAAGTATTGTCTAATATTCACCGTAGTTGTGTTGGCTTATTTTTAAAAAGTAAAAAACTCGTTGAGAATATTTTTATTAAATAAAAACTTGTTATTACTAAGCTTTCGAGTTTCTATAAATAATTTTCTTCTCAAACAACTTTACTTTTTAAAAATAAGCCAACACAACTACTTTTGCGAGATAAGCTGAATATTAGACGGAACTTATTAATTGCAGTACTAGGAACTTATCCAAGAATAGAGATTGTAGTGAAAGAAAAATAAATTGAGGCAGTTTTCTGAGCCTCAGAGTTAAGAGACCACTAAATATGAATAGCAATGAGTGAAAGAAATACAATGAATTTATACAGTAGAAATGATTGTCCGCTTTGTGAGGATGTTGAAGAGACGCTAATGCGCTTGGATATTCCTTTTAAGTTTATAGATATAGATTTAGATTCAAAATTACTCAAAAAGTACCACACGAGAGTGCCAGTATTGATGAACGGTCAGGAGGAATTAAGCTGGCCCTTTGATGATGCGGCTATTTTGCGGCTTGCTGGCCAATGAAAATCATACTAGGAGTTTGTCCGAGAATAGAAAATCTATTACAGAAAAGCTGGATTTGCGCTATTTTCCGCTTTTTCTCGTCAAATAGAGCGACTATTCTCCTCAAAAAAGCGAAAAATAGCCCTAAACCCAGCTTTCCTTCATTACGATTCCTATTCTCGGACAAACTCCTAGGAGTTTGTCCGAGAATAGAAAATCTATTACAGAAAAGCTGGATTTGTGCTGTTTTCCGCTTTTTCTCGTCAAATAGAGTGACTATTCTCCTCAAAAAAGCGAAAAATCGCCCTAAATCCCGCTTTCCTTCATTACGATTCCTTTTCTCGGACAAGCTCCTAGTTGGACTGTCGCTGATTTTGTTGAATGCCTGTCATCAGCAAAATAGAACAAAGGATATGCCTGAGCCCATCAGCAATAATGCCGTTGCAATAGTTGCCAGTGTAAATTCCCATAAACTTTTTAGCTTTAATGGCTTGAAATCGGCCAAAACGTGGGAGGACATTAGTCAATCAGCCTATGTGTTTGATAAAAAGTGGTCTGAACTAAAGGTTCCACAATCCGTGTTAGCCGTCTTGGCTTCAGCAGCGGTGAGTATTGGTGAAAAAATTTACCTCATAGGTGGCTACACTGTGGATGAAAAGGGCCAAGAAAAATCAGTGGCAACAGTTCATGAGTACAACACAAATAATAATCAATGGAAGCTGGTAACACACATGCCAGTGCCAGTTGATGATACGGTCGCTTTGGTCTATGATAAGCGTTATATTTACTTAATCAGCGGATGGCATGACACCGACAATGTCCGCTTGGTTCAAGTCTATGATACAGTGGATGACCATTGGTTTAATGCCACACCCTATCAAGCTCCAGCAGTATTTGGTCATTCAGGTGGTATTGTCGGTAATCAAATGCTCATTTGTGATGGTGTCAAGGTTGTTGTTAAGGAAAAAAGCAGAGATTTTGTTGCATCGCCCGTTTGTATGAGCGGTGTGATTGACTCACAGGATCCCAGAAGGATCAACTGGCAAAAAGTACCTCATCACTCACAAAAAGCCTATTACAGAATGGCCGCTGTTGGTGATAATGAAAATCGGAGAATTGTTTTTGCTGGTGGCAGTGACAACCCTTATAACTTTGATGGAATTGGTTACAATGGTGAGCCAAGTATTGCTTCAGATAAAATTTATGTCTATGATTTAGTGGCAAAAAAATGGCAGGAGTATCTGGATGTTATTCCTCAAAATATGGACCATCGTGCTTTGCTCTTTGATGGCCAATGGTTTTATATTCTTGGAGGGATGCAAGAGCAGCAAAAAGTTTCGAAAAAAGTGATAAAATTTAAACTTCCTATGCTTTAAGTATTGGGTAGAGACTTTTGCATAATTATGTGGCGAAAGAAAAAATAGAGAAAATTTACCAGATTGAGCCAAGAATTGAAGGTAATAGCCCGCTATTGGCGAAATTTTTGGCAAAAAGCTGGTGAATTTAATCATTTTTTATTCGTCACACTAATTATGCAAAGGTCTCGGGTAATTAATAAGTGAGAAAAAATATGAAATACAGTGTAATATTAGTTTTATTGGCATTTAATGCCAGCGCCGAAGTGAAAATGAATGAGCAATGCGGTTTGCAAACGCAAGTAGCCAAAGAGAGTCGATTGTCCAACAAAATCAAATGGAAAACAGCCAGTGAACAAGATAATTTTGGATACGATATCTACCGAGCCAACAGCAAAGAAGGTGAATACAAAGTAATCAATGAGGATACCATTGAAGGAGCGGGGACAACAAGCACAAGCAGTTCTTATATCTATTTGGATGACAGCATCGATCCATGCAAGCAATATTATTATTATATCGAATCCATTGCAATGGATGGAAGGCGAGAAGCATTCACTCCTAAGTTTCAATCAAAATTAAAAATTAACAAGCAAAAATAAAACTAGTTTATGGCTCTGCCTGCTAATGAATCTTGGATGAGCAAAGCCTTTCAAACGCGTTGGATTGTTCTGATTTCAATTGTGCTTGAATGCTTTTTGTTTTATCTTTATTACTTTCCGGAACCCAAGTTGTTTATGGGGGATGAGAAAAGGTATTTTGATGCCGCTGTGGTGATTGCTAACGGTGGCGATTGGCACACGCATCCCTTGTGGCCGCCTATGCAATCGGTATTGTTGGCTTTTTTTATTAAGTTTTTTAATCAGCCTTTGCTTGCTTTGCAAATCTTTCAATACGGTTTGCTGCTGCTCAGTGGTTTTATTGTTCGTGATATGGTTTGGCGTGAGACTCAGCATGCCTTTTCATCGCAAGTTGCGCTGGCTGTCATGCTGCTTTATCCTTCTTGGCTAGCCTATAGCCACTACTTGTGGCCCGAGGTGGTGCATGTTTTATTGTTTGTTGCCATCTTGTGGATTAACCAGTACAAATACTATTCTTACCGTTTCTTGTTGTTTTCTGGAGCCTTATTGGGTTTAGCACTTTTGTTTAAGAGCTTGCTTGTATTGTTTGTTCCTGTTTTGTATTGGCCTGTTATTGTTAAACTTGGAATAAAAAAAGCAAGTATTACTGTTGGCTTAAGCCTGGTCTTAGCCGGAGTTGTTATGGCTCCTGCTTCAATAAAAGCACACCAAATGACTGGAAGTTGGATGGTGTCTAACAGTTCAATGTTTAATTTGTGGTTTGGTCTCAAAGACAAACATCGGCAAAATTTCACAAAGGACTTGGGTCATGAAACTTATTTAGAATACATGAACTCTGCTCAAGGCTTTGTGCAAAGAAATAAAATCATCAAAGAAAAGGCACTCAATAAGATTCAACAAGTGGGGTATTTGCAGACAGTGGTCAATCAACTTAAAAAACAATATTTCAGGTTGTTTGATTATCAATCCTTCTTTTCTCAGCAATTTCAGGGTGACAGGCAGGACAATTATTTGAGTCGTTATTATCACCGTGCTGACTCCTTTTGGGTGTCATTGCTGTTGTTTTTTAATGTTTTGTTTTATCTGGTGTTGATGAGTGCCATGTTTATGGCTCTTTGGATAGCCTGTAAATCATCGCTTTTGGCACGTCAGTTGCTTTTGTTTCTGTTATATCTGTTAGCCTTGTTTGTTTTGCTGCATACGAAACCACGTTTTAGGATTCCACTTGTGCCTTTAATGGCTTTCTTTTCAGCTTATTTGTCCTTTTACATTCACCAAAATAATATGACATGGGTGAAAGTTCTGCGGAATAAAGCTTATTTACTGACTGTCCTGTTTAGTGTGATGATTGTCTTGTTTTTTGTCTTTTCTGCCAAGCTATTGGATATTTACTTTCCAATTTGATGTATCAAAGCCACTTTTGAGCTAAAATTGCATTAATTTTTTTACCACAATTCTTTGTTGAAAAATATATCTATGAAAAATATAATACTGATTATGCTTGTATGCTTGTATGCTTGTTGACTGTTTCGGTTGGCATTGCCCGACCCAATCAACAATTGCCAAAAGAAGGAACAGGTCCTTGGGTTGTTGATGTCTATTTTGATAACCAACAGCAATTGCAGCGATATGCCAATAAAAACGAACCGTGGGCTGTCAATAGAGAGAAGAACTACTTTACGGTTTCCGTTGAAAACTTGCATCAATACCAAGAGTTGTTTTCTTACGGTTTTAGAGTGGAAGTTAATAACAAGATGATGGCTTCCTCTCAAATCATCAAAAAGGCCATTGCCGAAAACAAAATCGAAGACACTAAGAGTATTCCTGGTTTTGCATGTTACCGTACAGTCGAAGAAACCTTTGCAACAATGGATACCTTAGAAACGAATTATCCAAATTTAGCTACTGTAATTGACATTGGAGATACTTGGGAAAAGGCAACCCCGGGAGGCAATGCAGGCTATGATATGCGCGTGCTTAAGATTACCAATTCTGCTATTTCTGGTCCCAAGCCTATTTTGTACATCAATAGCTCAATTCATGCCAGAGAACTCACGCCAGCAGAATTAAACACGCGTTTTGCCGAATATTTACTCACTAATTATGGTACCGATGCAGAGGCTACGTGGTTAGTGGATCATCGTGAGATACATTTGTTACTGCAAGGCAATCCAGATGGCAGAAAAATTGCAGAGACAGGAATCTACAAAAGAAAAACACAAAACAACAACCACTGTCCAGGTAGTGATAACAGAGGTATCGACATGAATCGAAACTTTGGTTGGATGTGGAACCAAGGCTCGGGTTCCAGCGGTGTGGCCTGCGATCAAACTTATAGAGGTCCCAGTGCACAATCAGAAAACGAAAATACAGCTATTGATAGCTATTTAAAAACCTTGTTTATCGATGCTAGAGGCTCAAATTTAGCAGATGCAGCACCCGATGATACTACTGGTGTTTTTATTGATATTCACAGTTATAGTGAGCTGGTGTTATGGCCTTATGGTTTTGATGCGCCCAATGCCATTCCTTTGGCGCCCAATCACAATCAATTACGTACATTAGGAAGAAAGTTTGCCTGGTATAACGATTACTATCCACAGGCTTCCAATCAGCTTTATGGTGCTGATGGTGCTTCCGATGACAATGCTTATGGTCAACTGGGTGTAGCCGCTTATACCTTTGAGTTAGGCACGGAGTTTTTTCAAAATTGCAGTGTATTTGAAAGTACAATTTTACCTAAAAATTTAAAGGCATTAATTTATGCTGCAAAGGTTGCTGATACACCTTATATTACAGCATCAGGCCCAGATTTGGAAAACATTAATTTGTCCAGCAATTCTGTCGCAGCAGGCACGAATATCACCGTCACAGCCGTTGCAAATGATCAGCATTTTAATAGCAGTAATGGAGTGGAAACAACGCAAAACATTGCAATGGTTGAATTGTTTGTAGATCAATTGCCTTGGTTAACCACTTCTGTACCTGTGTTGATGACTGCTGTAGATGGCAACTTTGATGAAAAAATAGAAGATGTTGTTGCTGAAATTAATACAGATGGATTTTTGATGGGACAACATGTACTGTATATCCAAAGTACGGATGCTAACGGTGTAACTGGTGTGCCTTATGCAAGGTATTTCAGTTTGATAGATCCAGCGCAATTAGGCACTTTGTCGGGAGTTGTAGCAGATGCTTTAAGCAATCAGCCTCTCAATGCAGTAACAGTAAATTTAGGAACACAACAAGTACAAAGTAATGCTCAAGGCCAATTTAGTTTTAATGTGGTTGCGGGTAGTTATAACTTGTCAGCTAGTAAGCAAGGTTATAGCGATATGAGTGTGAATAATGTTTCTGTGGTAGCGCAACAAAACAGCACTCAGAACCTCCAACTTCAGCCTATTTGTGCTTCGCTGGATGAAAACGTTAACTCGTATGCCACAATAGCAGAAGCTGTGAACGCTGGATGGAGCCACGGTGCAAATTCTGGAGTTGATGATTGGAATATTAACCAAACTGGTGGTGTGGCTTCCTCTCGATCATTCAGCAGTCAAAATGTTGGGTCAGTGAGTGATAAATATTTGATCTCACCAGCCATAAACCTGACTTCAAGCAGTACGCTAGAATTTTGGCATGCGTATGATCTTGAAAACAATTACGATGGTGGCGTGTTAGAAATATCAGTAGATTCAGGCAATACTTGGATTGATTTGGGGCCAAACATTGGATTGGGTGCTTATCCTGATTCTTTAAATGGTGGTTCGAATCAGCCTCTTGGAAATGTAATGGCGTGGAATGGAAATCAGAGTATGAGCAAAGTGGAAGTTGATTTATCGAATTTTGCAAATCAAACGGCCTCAATTCGATGGAGAATGGGAACAGACAACACTGTAAGTGCGGGTTTTTGGGAAATTGATGATATTAAACTGTTAGATCCCAATGCATGTTCAGGTCTTGATGTGATATTTATAAGTGGTTTTGAATAGCTAATGTTACTTAAAGTCAGTGTCATTGTGATGGCACTGTTAGTCTCGTCCTGTCATTTGCATAATGCTTTGCAGCCACTTGATTTGCTAAAAGCATATCAACTAGAAACCAACGGTGTTCTTGAGCCTTCGGGCTTAACCGAGTGGAATGGAGAGTTTTATACCGTCTCTGACAAGCAAGACTGGATTTATCGTTTGCAGTTTCATGAGGACAGTATAGTCTTAGAACCTTATATTGAAATTGTTAATAATCGCAAAACAAAACTAGATTTTGAGGGAATTACCCACGATGATGAAAACTTTTACCTCATCAGTGAAATGTATTTTCAAATTTTAAAAGTCTCAAAAAATGGTCAACAGCAATCCTGGATGCCAAAGAATACTGAATTAAAAGAACAAGGGCAGGCTGCGGGTTTGTTTCAAGTGCGCAATGCTTATTTTGAAGGTATTTGTCTGATAGCTGAAGACAAATTTTTGCTGGTAGCTGAACGACAACCCCGTGGTTTTGTGCAAGTTGAGTTTAATGAAAGCACACGGATTGATTCGCTAGCTTATGTGGCCAACGAAAGTCAATTTATCGCACTAAAAAATCGTAGTCCTGATTTTACAGGTTTAAGTTGCAATGACAGTATCTATGTTCTTGAGCGCAATGCATATCTTGTTACTCAATTAAAAAAGAAGGCTGGAAAATTTGAAAAAAAACGATCTTGGAGTTATCATCACATTATCGAAAAGGATGAATATATTTATCAAGATATGCAGTACGGTCATGCCGAAGGTTTAGTGGTTAAAAATAATAAAATCTATATTTTGTTAGACAATAACAAAAACTTTCATGCCAATGCCAATAACAATAATTCACTCTTTTTGGTTATGCAATTCCCGTGATTGGTATAAGCGTTAGCTATTTAACCCCAAATTTCGCAAAATCAGCCTTGAGGATTGCTTCTAGGCACTAAATACACTTCAGGAGATATACATTTGACACGTTCGTTATTTATTATAATTATGGTGATTTCTATTTTGCCATTAACCGCATCAGCAAAATCCAAAAAAGCTTTAAAATTCACCATTGAATTGGAACATTCAAAATTTTCAGTTCAACAAAAGAAAAAAAAGTTAGTTCTGTCATGCAAACCCGCTAAGTTTTCGACTGCTGGCAATGAAGAGTGGTTGCGGGAATGCAATAATTTTGCCTTTAATTTATTATCGCAAGAAAAATACCAGAATATCCTTGTTGAAAAATACGTTGAAGATGAGCCGTTTGGCCGCCTGAGGTATGAAGAAATGAAAGAATCCTCTGCTACATTTAATAAGAAAAAATCAATTCGAAAGAGCTTTAAAATTATCAGCGATTGATTGTGCTGCTTTTTAGTTGTGAGCTGTGAGCTGATGTTACGGTGATGTTGTAGTACTTGAGGCCGATGCTGTTTTTTCATCGGCCTCTAATAATAAGTCAAGATTCAGAGATTTGTTTAGGAATTTCAACAATTCCACAGCATGAAAAATTTGATTTTTAAGGAGAGCAAAGCCATGTTTTTCGCCATTGATGATGAATAATTCAACTGCTTTGTTAAATTTTTTCAGGATATACTCCATGCGAATGGAGTGTTCTACATTGACACGTGGATCTTCTGAACCATGAAAAAGCAGTACAGGAGCTTTGATTTTCTTAGCGTTGTAAACAGGAGACTGTGCTTTTAAGCGACTGATGTCATGATGAGGGTCTCCCACTATTTCTATCATGCTTTTAATGGCTTCAGTATTGACGTTCCAGTCGCTAGAAGTAAACATAAGTGGCAAATCTGTCGGCCCAGCATTGGATATAATGCATTTGTATCGCTTGGGATAGTTAATGTGTAACATCAAGGCAGAATAGCCTCCATAGCTAGTTCCTGCTGCGCATATTTTGTCAGGATTTAATGAAAATTTATCTATGACATGGCTAACAACATCGTTGATATCCTTTTCAATTTTCAGCCCCCATTGTTTGTTTCCAGCATCTTCAAATTTTTTACCATATCCCGATGAGCCGCGATAATTGACTTTGAGTACAGCCACTCCATAGGCTGACAAAAAATGAGTCAAAGAATCAAAAAAGCCATAGCTTCGCGCACCAATAGGCCCGCCATGCGGCATGACCAGTAGGGCTGTTATTTTTTTGTTGCTAGGAAGGGATAAATAAGCTTCTATGTTTAAGCCGTCATTGTTGACGTAATTTATGGTTTTTAATGTCCCTTTGTCCAATTCATTTTGCCAAGATGCTTTCTCTATGATTTTTTCAGCTGTTTTATTTTTTGAATCAACACTCACATAAATACCACGGTTTTCAAAATTTTGAATTAAATACAGGTGCTTATTGGAATCATTGTCATTGGATAAATGGAAAAAGTTATATTTTGGGTAATTGTCTTGGATAAGTTGAGTAGCCTGCTTGAAATTTTCGTTCAAGGCAAGTTCGTTTGTGACGCCTTTAGTGATATATCTGACTAAGCTTAAACGTGAATTTGCTGGGTTGATTATTGCGTTTATTACATCGAAGGAATCAGAATAGTACAGCTCTTTTATGACCTTTAATGTTTTGAAATCAATCAGGTAAACTCCTTTTCTATCCTTGTTTTCTAGACGTTTTATGCTAATAAAGTGGTTGTTTTCATCAATTGAAAGCGGATAGTCAAATTGCTCCGAATCCTCTTTGACACTAGCGGTTTTAATCCATTTGCCATGCTTGTTCTTTAACCAGTAATAGACCCAGTCTTTTTCTTCGGACAAGATGACTTTGATTTGATTTTGACTATCGGTTAGCCAATAAAAAGGCTTCCTTATTTTTGCGGCTATTTTGTTTTTATACTGGAAATCGAACAAAGTAGAGGCTTTGTCTTTTAAGTTTAACCTATAGGCCCCTGAGGTGTTTCTTTTTGAATGCAGAATGTGGGCAAAATAAATAATATTTTTTTGTTTTGGCAGGTTGTTAATGATAAAACCCCTTTTTTCAAATTCAAAGGTGGAGACTACTTCTACGCCAGAACTAAAGTCCAAGTGAATGACTTTATAGATTGATTTTTTTAAAGGATTATTTATTCGTTTCAATTCAATGATCAGTGAGGTGTTATCAATCCATTGCACATCAGAAATACTGACATTGACACCACTTGTACCATTAAAAACAACATAGGTTTTTTTCTTGCTGATATCAATAATTTCAAGATGTTCTTTAGAATTATTGTATGTTTCTGCGGCAATATAATTACCTTCAGGGTGCAAGACCAGTCTTCGGTATTCACTGACCTTAAAATATTGCAAGGCGACTTGATCAAGTGTTTTACTGTGAACTGCAATTGATAAAATCAAGAAAATTGGCACAAAAAATTTCATATTTATGCGATTCATGCCTAGTGGTCAGAGTCTTGGTCTAATTGCTCATTGTATTCTAAAAATGGGTCTGGTGTATCTCCCGAATAAACAAGAGGGTATTTCTCGATTAATGAACTGTAGTTTGCTTTCATAAATTCAAAAACTTTCAATGAGTTGTTAATCATATTGTAAGAATAAGTCACATCGTTATTGTTATTCAGCCATCCTCTAAATTCTAAGTATCCTGGATAATTCGTTTTCCCTGCTTCGACTACAAAAGACGTTGGCTCTTCATCAATTTCAAATGAATATGTAGTGGTGCCAGTTCGGCCAGTACCTTCTTTCCAGTGATACTTTCCTTCTTTTAATTTTATGATTTTCATCTGCGTGCCAGGTCTTAACTTCTTCATGGAATACACTGGAAAGATTTTTCCAGATTTTCCTAAACTAATTTTAGAAATCCGAAAGTTTATATCGATTATAAGAACAACAATTCCTTCGTCTGCTTTAAGTCCTTTTTTCTGATTGAAGTCAATGATTTTGTTTTTGGCTAGAGTTGAAGTTAATGCGGTTAATAACAGTAGAGTCAAAATTTTTTTCATACAGGTCTGATTGGTTTAAGGATTTGCAATGATATATTTTTTGACTATTTATTTCAATCTTTTTAATAGAGACCTTTGCATAATTATGTGGCGAAAGAAACAATAGAGATTGTTGCCAAATTGAGCCAAAATTGAAGGCAATAGTCCGCTATTGGCGAAATTTTTGACAAAAAGCTGGTGTAGTAATCATTTTTTATTCGTCACACTAATTATGCAAAGGTCTTTAATATCCCAAATCCCGATATAGAAAATCACAATGAGAGTACAAGCCCTTAATGCGCCTAAGAAATCCTCAAAAAGCTTCATCACCAATAATCGATCGATCTTTTAATTTGTTTGGATTAGTTTAACTAATGACTCGGATAAAATAATGTAATTTGTATTGCATTGTTTTGGATTTTGATTAAAATACATCTTGGCTTTAATTGTGACTGACGTAAATTGTCGCAAATGGTCAATAAAAATAATAACGCAACGGAAACAATGAAGGCAATTACAGATTGTCAACCATTGAACTGCCTTAGTTTTTTCATTCATCAGTTTCATATTTTGTGAGAGTTAGTGTTGGTTTTTATTGATTCTCTCTAATTTTTCTGCGTGCTTGTGATAAATCTGGGCATTTCATTAACTCCGAATTTCGGTATTTGAGAAATACTATTTTCTCTATCGATATTTGGGCAAAAAGAGAGAGAACCAATGATTAAAACTAACAGAGTAAGATATTCCCTAATTACTTTTATATTCTTGTGCCTTGTCATCAATCAAGCTAGTGCACAACCACCCCCAGGTTATTATGCAACCGCTGATGAAAGCAGTCCAGCGGCTCTAAAGGCCAGTTTGCATGCTATCATCAAAGACCACACTAAAATCCCTTATACTTCGTCTGCAACGGATACTTGGGATGTTTTGGAGTTGGCTGGTGAAGATGTTGATAACACCAATAATGTTATTGCCTTGTACAAAAATGCCACTTATGCCAAAGTTAGCGGTGGCAATAGCAATTACAATCGTGAGCATTCTTGGCCCAAATCGTATGGGTTTCCTAACGATGGTAGCAGCAACTATCCTTATACGGATATGCATCATTTATTTATTGCTAACAGTTCGTACAATTCTTCTAGAAGCAACAAACCCTTTGATATTTGTACAAGCGGTTGTACAGAAAGACCAACCGATGTGAATAATGGCCGTGGTGGTGCTGGGCAATCTAACTTCACAAAAACAGGTATATGGGATGTTTGGTCTGCTCGACAGGGCGATGTGGCTCGCGCCTTGTTTTACATGGCGGTGCGTTACGAAGGAGGAACGCATGGAATTACTGGGGTTTCTGAACCTGATTTAGAACTAACCGATGATCTGGCTTTAATTAATGCTTCCAAAACGGGTTCAAACGAATCTTTGGCCTATATGGGTCTGTTGTCTGTATTAATACAATGGCATAACAGTGATCCTGTTGATATTTATGAGCATCAACACAATGAGGCGGTGGCCAATGGTCAGGGCAACAGAAATCCTTTTGTTGATCGTCCAGAGTGGGTTGCTTGTGTATTTGAACTGGTGTGCAGTGGAGGCGGTGATACAACAGCTCCCAATGCTCCAATGACATTAACTGGCAATGGTGCAGTTGTCGGTCAAATTTCACTCGATTGGTTCAACAATACAGAAGCTGATTTAGCTGGTTATAGTGTTTATCGCTCAAATACCAGCGGCGGGACATTGACTAAGCTGAATGCCAGTTTAATTGCAGCATCAGCTTATACCGATAGTTCAGTGGCTCAAGGAAATACCTATTTTTATAAAGTCACGGCAACTGATAATTCGGGTAATGAATCCTTATTTAGTTCGGAACTCTCGGTTACAGCAGCTACAGGAACGAACAATACACCGCCTGTGGCCTCTTTTACTTCAAATTGTACGGATCTTACTTGTAGTTTTGATGCATCAGCCAGTTCCGACAACAATGGATCTATTTCTTCTTATGCGTGGTCTTTTGGGGCGACTGGAGTCACAGCAAATAATACATTTGCTAGTGCAGGTACTTATACTGTGACCTTAACAGTTACAGATAATGCTGGTGCAACAAATGCAGTGAGTCAATCCGTGAGTGTTACAGCTCCGCCAGTGAACACGGTTTTAAGCAATGGTGTTGCAAAAACGGCTTTGTCTGATGCTACTAATGGTCAACTAAACTACACGATGCAAGTGCCTGCTGGTGCAACAAATCTAAACTTCTCAATAACTGGTGGAAGTGGAGATGCTGATCTTTATGTACGATTTGGTTCGGCTCCGACTTTATCGACTTATGATTGTCGCCCTTATATTGGTGGCAACGTCGAAAATTGTGCAATAGCTTCAGCTCAAACAGGAACCTATTATGTTATGATTGTAGCTTATACAGCTTATTCAGGGGTTAGTTTAACAGGCAGTTATTCTGATCCTGTTGCCAATGTTGCTCCTACTGCTTCTTTCACTTCCAATTGTACTGACTTATCGTGCAGTTTTGATGGCTCTGGCAGTTCAGACAGTGATGGCACAATTTCCAGCTACTCATGGTCTTTTGGCGCCACAGGTTCAACGGCTT
>Ga0316208_1001070_pt1 | contig 27954 bp, 20 predicted proteins | sample 3monopyrite_MG_FD_204944 | JGI IMG/M metagenome (GOLD analysis project Ga0316208, IMG submission 204944) | Microbial mat bacterial communities from mineral coupon in-situ incubated in ocean water Damariscotta River, Maine, United States -... | ecosystem: Environmental > Aquatic > Marine >... | reverse complement strand
ATCTGTTCCTGCTCTTTCTGATTTCCAATTCGAATTCGAGCAACCTTCGAGTTCCAGGATCGATGACCTTTCAATTCACGCGGTTTTCTCGCCGCACGATATTCTGCCAATCGGCAACTTCGGAGACACCAATATGCAGAGTCGTATGATTCTGCTGGCGTCGATTGTCTATCTCTTCATTGGTCGGGACAAAGCCAGCTCGGCGTCGTAGCCGCAGCCGTTTCGGAAGCGGCGGCAATCCTGAAACACTGGAAGTCAGGCAGCTCCTCAGCGCCACCGCTTTCGCGCCACCGCTTTCGCGACACCGCTTTCGCGACACCGAATTCGCGACACCGAATTCAACTCAGAGCGAAGACTTAACCGTCGATCAACTTGCAATCGCCGAGCAGGTTCAGAGTCTCCGCGCATCGCAGTTTTGAACGCTCACGGCCGAGCAGGCTCCGTTTCTGAGTCAGCTGCAGATTCACGGTCTCCGTAACCGGGCAGCGTTTCAACGCATTCCATTGGACGCTCGACAGGCTCTGACGGCTGACCAGGTATCATGGTTACGAGTTCGCAAAACAGGCCAGCAGGGTCTTACCAATCATCAGATCGACGACCTGACGACGGAGCAGGTCGCGGTGCTGGCCCTCGACCAGATTCAGTCACTGAGCTTCCGCGAGTTCCACTACCTGACCGAAGCTCAAACACCGCTGCTCTCGGCAGATCAGGTCGCCACGATTCCGAACTCCTGGTGGTTTGGCCGAATGTCGGTGGAAGCTCGCGCGGCGATTACTCCGGAGCAGGTCAGGTCACTGGCGGTTGCTGAAGTCGGCGTTGGCTCTTTGACGCTGGATCAGGTTCGCGCGTTGTCGCGCGGCCAGATTCAGTCACTCGACTACCGTGAGTTTGGCTACCTAACGCCCGAGCAGATTGTGAATCTCACGACCGAACAGGTGGCGAGCATTCCCAACGAGTGGTGGTTCACGCGCAGCTCGGAAGAAGCGCGAGCCGCACTGACCGGTGACCAGGTTCGAGCACTCAACGTCAGCGAGATTCACCTCGGAGCCCTGACAGAATCACAGCGAGCAGAGCTCAGTGTCGAGCAGATCCACAGCCTGACTGACGAGCAGGTGCAGAGCCTCAATGTTGGCACGATTTCAATCGGGTACCTGAGCCCGGCTCAGCAGGGAGTGATCTCCGTCGAGCAAATACAGTCATTGTCTCAGTACGACTTTCAGGAATAGTCCTGAAATAAGTTCCTTGTTTGACCGGAAGCCGAAGGCGCCCGCGTTTCAGACGCTGGCACGCATTCAAAACACCATCGCCTGCGGCTTCGGGTCAAACAAGGCAACGGAAATCGGGAAGTTATTTCGGGACTGATCCTAAGTATCTGACAGCCGATCAGTTCGTGCATCTGACTCGCGACCAGATGGGGTCGATTTCAAACAAGTGGTATTTCCTGCGGATGTCCGACGCAGCACGAGCCGCGTTAAGCCAGGACCAGCTGCTGGCACTGCCGAACGCCGTCCACGCTGGTCTGAATCATCAACCGGCAGCGTTGTTTGCGCCGACGGAAGACCACGGCCCGATGATGACAGTCGTCGAAATGGCGGCCGCCGGGACGACGAGTAGCCATGATCATGACGAGCACGATCACACAGCAGAAGCGGCGACTGAAGGCGGACACTGAAGCTGAACACGGCCACGGCACACCCGATCCGAACGCGCCTCACTCCACCGATTTCGATAAGCAGCAGGAACATCTGGCGGTCTTCGATCTGGTGCCGCACGACGAAGCGACGTTTGTCAGCATCGCCAGTGGCGAGTGGTCGAATGCTGCTGTCTGGGAAGGCGGAGTCGTGCCTGGCGACGATGCTCAAGTTCTGATTTCCACCGGCACGACGGTCACGTGCGACGTCATTCAGTATGACTCGATCAGTATGACTCATTCAGTATGACTCGATCAGTATGACTCGATGAATTGGGTTCGCGTCGACGGAGTCCTCGACTGGGACATCGACGACGACACGCAGATGTTGCTCGACACTCTGGTTGTCGACGGCAAAGGTCTGTTGCAGATTGGCACTGCGGACCACCCGGTCGAACACGGTGTCGCTGCCCGGATCGTGATCGCCGACAGCGGAGAAGACATCGACCTCGTGAACGACCCGCTGCAGATCGGCCGCGGAGTCATTTCGCATGGAGCGGCGAAGCTCTTTGGGGAAGAAGTCACACCGTACATCTCGCTGGCGAGCTGATCGTCGACGCAGCAACCGTCGATCTTCGAGAGGGATGGAACCTGCTGACTCGCATCGTCAACGGGCCGCCGCGAACGTTCTTCATCTTCGGCGATGTGACCGCTCCGGAATTCCGACTGACGACGACCGACGACGACTGACGACGACTGACGACGACTGACGACGACTGACGACGACTGACGACGACTGACGACGACCGACGACGACCGACGAGGAACTCCGAGGAACTCCGAGTAAATCCGCTGGGGCTGCGGCACGGCTTCGTTGTCCACGGCCGCGTCTTTGACGACAGCACCGGCGACATGACGTTCCGGCGCCGGTTCAACGATCTTGAAGAACGTCCGATCCTGACCGCCGAGGACGGCACGCAAACAATTGAGTTGGCGTTTACGATCAACGACCTCGCCGGCAACACGCTGGACGTCGTCGTCGTAATTATCCTCGATCCCGATGCTCCGCTCGTTCCAGGCACGAATCAACGGGACCTTCCACCCCGAGTCGTGCCGACGACACTGGCCGAATTGATCGAGTACTACTATCTGACCGGCCAGGATCCTGCAGAATTAATCGGCGGTTGAGACTGCTCGTAAAGCCGAAATCGCGATACGATGCTGCGAAGCATTTCCGTTTCGCGAGTACCGGCTTACCGAGGATTTTTCATGCGTCACCTGCTGATTGTCACCGCGTTCGTTCTTCCGTTGTCTGCGGGTTTTGCCGTTTCCGCTGAGGACACGTCGCACAAACCAGAAACGCTGTCACTTTGGATCGGACAGCCGCCGAACGGTGACGGGACATCGGAAGAGGCCGACGTTCGCCTGACGCTGCATCGCCCGGCAAAGCCCAACGGCACGGCCATCGTGATCTGCCCCGGCGGCGGTTACGGCGGCCTCGTCACCGGCGGCGAGGGACACGGCATCGCCAAATGGCTCAACGCGCACGGCATCACCGGACTCGTCCTTGAATACCGCCTTCCAAAAGGTCGACCGTACGTGCCGCTGCTGGATGCTCAGCGAGCCATCCGGACAGCCCGTGCCAACGCCAAAGACTGGAACCTCGACACGAAAAAAATCGGGATCATCGGGTTCTCGGCCGGAGGGCACCTGGCCTCGACCGCCGCCACGCATTTCGACTCAGGCGTCGCACAGTCAAAAGACCCGATCACCAGACAGTCGAGCCGGCCCGACTTCGCAATCCTCGTCTACCCGGTCGTCACGATGGACAAAACGACGCACGGCGGCTCGCGCCGCAACCTGCTCGGAGACAAGCCGAGTGACGAACTGATCGATCTGTTCTCAAACGAGAAACAGGTAACCGCCGAAACATGCCCGACGTACCTCGCCCACGCCCTGGACGACCGAGTCGTCGTCCCCGCCAACAGCCAGGCATTCCACGACGCCCTGAAAAAACACGGCACGGCGACGGAATACCTGCAACTCCCCTCCGGCGGCCACGGCCTCAACGGCTACAAAGGCCCCATGTGGGACGCCTGGCAAAAGCAATCACTGAAATGGCTCGCGAAGACGCTGAGCCACTGAGCGGATGCGACCTCAACTGGTGGACTGTTGAGACGCGATTGGTCTCACTATTGAGATGACTCCATTGTGGCAATCGCGTCTGCGAAGCCTTTGCCGATTTGTGCCATGATCTTGGCGGAGCCGTTGTAGTGGTACTCGGCGTTCGAGCTGCCTTTCAAGATCTCCGTCTCGCGTGGCGAATAGAGTTCGGATCGGAACTTTGCGAGGGCCGCTTCGCGTTGTGCTCGGGTAAGGCTCTTGTCCTTGTTCAGTTCCTGAGACTTCGCTTTCACCTTCCCGCCTCGTGACTTCAGTTCGGCCAATTCGGCGTCCCAGTAATTCTCGGTGAGAACGGTCGTCACGCTGCCCTTGAACTCGGGCAAAGAGGCAGGAGCTGCCATTGCGTCGCGAAAGTTCTGATGAGTCGCGCTGTAGCGTTGCTGCCTCGGGCCGTACTTCTTGACCGGGCCGCCGGCTCCCATGACGCCGATCACGAAAGGCAGATCCGGTGCTGAGAGATCCTTCCGAACGTCGCGAATGAATTGAGCCATCAGCTTACTGTAAAGATCGTAACCGCCGGCCTCGTCCCGGTTGGGGTAAACGTCTCGACCAACCATGTCGTTCCAACCCTGAAACCAGACGAAGCCCGAGAGCTCGTAGCCGGCTTCAGCATCGTATGCCGGACAAACTCGTTTGATGTCCTTTAGAACCCTCTTCACATGCTCCAGCATGAGCCGGTAGTAGTGGCCACTTGCCATCGCGCGATCGGCTCTGGCTTGAACAACGTCCTTGCCCTGCTTCTTGAGCGATTCAATTTGCCCTTCGTTGAACTCGTAGACGCCTGAACTCGGAGGGCGAAAATCGGTGTGCAACGACTTGCCGCCCCATGCCGTCTTGATAATGAGGATCGGCTCGTCGAGATGCTTCTGCATGAAAATGCCGAATGTGAATTCCGGGCCGATCTTCGTGCCGCGGCCCTTCGCCCCGTAACCGGCAGTCAGCTGGCCGTGGAATTCTTCCTCGGTCCCATCATTGCCGACCGACGAGATCCACACGTTCTCACAAACTCGTGGAGTCCCGTCGGCATTCCGCATTTCTTTCAGCAGTGGAGCCGTTGCCGGATCCATTCCGACGTGATCGAATGTTGAAACCTCGGCGTGTCCCTGCATGTTGGACTGTCCAACGAGGATGAAAACCTTCAGCGGCGTTTTCGCCGAAACCGGGCACACGCAGACCAGACTGAACGCCATGACGGCCATGAAACGAAATGTCATGATTGATGTCGCTCCTCATTCGTGAATTGGAGATAGCATGCAGCGAAGAATGTAAAGTTAACCGTTCGGGATGTTTACTCAACACAGTGTCTATCGCTTTCGCCGTGATCTGCAGCGGCGTAGGTCGAATCCCCCACGCCCTGCGTCATGTGACGAATGCGAGATTCGTTTCGAGCCGATCCCGTCACTCAACCCGTTGCGGGGGATGAGCGGTCCAGACGGCGGCGGCGGCGAACATGGGCAGGGCGAGGAACATGATCAGAGCCGGTTCGTACGCACCGTAGTAGTCGTTCGAAATGGCCAGGGGCAGTGGGCCGATGGCGGAGGCGAGGATCATGGCCGACCAGGCGACTCCGCGGACGGCTCCCTGGTGGGCGCGGCCGTAGTAGTTGATCCAGACGACCGTCGCCGTGCTGCGCATCACGCTGCCGTGCAGACCGAGCAGCAGCGCATAAACTCCGGCCAGCCAGGTGACGGGCATATCAATCACCAGGAGTGTCGCCGTTGCCAGAAACATCATCGCTGCGACGAGGATGTACCGACTGGGAACCCGGTCAGTCAGCCACCCCATCGGAAACTGCATCAGCGTGGCGAATCCGGCCTGCAGAGTCATCATCAGCAACGACTCCGTTCTGTCGAGGCCGTGGCGTTCCAGCAGTTTGACTTGATGGATCACCAGGCCCGTGCCTACCAGGCCAGACGTCGCCGGTACGCAAAGCAGTTTCCAGAATGTCGCATTTCTGAGAACTTCATGAACGGTCCACGAGTCCTCGTAAGACGTGATCTGCGGTCCGGACGACGCTGCTGATTCGCGATTCGCGGAGACATCGATCTGGACGGGTGCCAGGCAGTTCACGCCGGATTCGTTCTCGATCTCTGCCAGCTTCGTCGTTGTATCGGAGCCCGCTACGGTGTCTGGGTTTGAATCGGCAGCGGTTGCTGCCTGGTCGACATCGTCGTCCTCTGAATCGGGAGTCAAACCGTCAGGATGAAGCCCGAGGTCTTCGGGACGGTCTCTCAGAATCAGAACAGCGGGGATCATCAGCATTGCCCAGACGCCACAGGACAGTCCCTGCCACGCTGACTGCCAGGCGTAGTTCTCGATCAACCAGTTGTTGAACAGCGGGATAATCATGACGGAGAGTCCGCCGCCCAGTCCCGCCATCGCCGTCGCGATTCCTCGACGACGTTCGAACCATTCTCCGACAATCCAGACAGAGACCAGAGAAAGCGCTCCCTGTCCCAGGCTGCGGACGAAGATGAATCCGAAATACAAATCGTTCAGCGAGTCGACCTGCGACATCATCCAGCAGGCAGCAGTCAGGCCCGCCGCAATAGCCGACAGCATGATGCGAGCCCCGAATCGGTCGACCAGTTTCCCGACGAAAGGCAACAGGCAGGCACTGACGACCGTCGCGCACGCATAGGCGAAAGAGTATTGCGTCTCCGAGACGTTCAACCCGGTCTGCATCGGATCTTTGAATGCAGCCACCGAGTACGATTGCCCTGGCGCTGACATGAACTGAGCAGCGCCGGAGATCCCCAACATCGTCCAACCGGGAAACCATCGGTACGAGCGGCTCGGTCGCCCCTCGTCGTCAACCTCGAGGGCGTCGGACCCTGCCTCTGAGTTGGATCCTGCCTCGTTCGAGCCCGGCATCTCGGATGTGTACCTTCCCTGGTTCAAGCAATTCCATCGGCACCACGCCGAGACATATCGACCAGGATGATAACGACTCAGATCAAACAGCGCAGTCTGATGAGACCGCGTGATCCAGTTTGCCTCATGGCAACGAGTCAGTAACAATTTGCAGCCGCACAGCGCGGCTAATCAACGACCAACAGTCATCCCGTTCGTTCCCCAACTTCGGAACCGGGCAACCAGTATCCACTCCGCAGCCACACCACCACCTCGAAATCGTCTACCTGAAACAGGAATCGCGATGCTCAACCCGTTGTCACAATCTACACTCGTTGCCGCCGCATCCCTGGCCGTACTATCAATAAGCAGTGCGGTGACCGCCGAGGAATGGAGTCGATTTCGCGGCCCGAACGGCGCCGGCGTCAGCGACGCGGCAACGGTGCCGACCGAGTGGACTGACAACGATTACAATTGGAAAATCGATCTTCCTGGCAAGGGGCACTCATCGCCCGTCGCGTGGGGAAACAACATTTTCGTCACCTGCGCCGACGAGAAATCGAAAACGAGAACTCTTCAGTGCTTCAACGTTGCCGATTGTAAAGAAGTCTGGCGGAAGGACATCTCGTTCGAGCCTTACAAACAACAAAAGAACAACAGCTACGCGTCCAGCACTCCGACCGTGGACGCTGATCATGTTTACGTCCTGTGGCATTCGAAAGTTGCTTCACCGCTCATCGCCTACGACCACAATGGCGAGAAAATCTGGGAGTACGACCTTGGTCCTTACCTCCACGGCCAGGGCGGGGCGACTTCGCCGATCGTTTACGGAGACATTGTGCTGGCCGCGCACGATCACAAGGCCGATAGCTTTCTCGTCGCGGTCGACCGAATGACCGGAAAGGAACGGTGGAAGATTCCTCGCGAAGGGAAACGAGCCTGCTACGGCACACCGTGCATCAACACACCGAAAGATCGACCGGCCGAAATCATCTTCTCACACTGCTACGAAGGCATCGTTGGCGTCGATCCGAAGACCGGTCATCAGAACTGGCAAATTGATGTCTTTGGCCGAGCTTCCCAGCGGGCTTTGGGCTCACCGATCATCGCCGGCGATCTGGTCGTTGCCAGCAGCGGCGGCGTTGGTGGCGAGCGTCAGGTCGTCGTGGTCAAGCCGCAACTCGCTGGCGACAAAGTCCAAATCAAAGAAGTTTATCGCGTCGTCCGCCAGGCTCCGCACGTTCCGACACCGTTGGTTTATCGAGACTGGATGTTCCTGTGGAGCGACACTGGCATTGCGACCTGCGTGGAACGTGACTCGGGCAAAGTCGTCTGGCAGAAACGCATCGGCGGATACTTTTACAGCTCGCCGATCTGCATCGACGGCAAGCTCTACTGCATTGACCTGGACGGAACGGTCGTCGTCATCGCCGCCTCGGACAACTACGAACTGCTCTCCCGAAACTCACTGGGCCAGCCCAGCCGTGCGACTCCCGCTGTCAGTAACGGAGCATTGATCATCCGAACGGAATCTCAAGTGCTCTCAGTCGGCGGCAAGTAGACCTAAAGATTCTTCAACGGAGCGTTCGCATCGCCGAAGTGATCTGCCGCAAGCCCCATTCGATGCATGATCGACAGGTAGAGGCTGCAGAGCTTCCGGTTGTCGTCGCCGGCTTTCAGGTAGTCGAGAACTCGGCCGGTCTTCAGCGTTCCGCCGAGACCACCCGCCGTAATCAACGGCACCTTGGTCGAATCATGCCGGCTGCCGGACCACATATTATTCACAAAGACCAGGCATGAATTGTCGAGCACCGTGCCGTCGCCTTCCGGCATGGCATCCAGCCGGCTCGCCAGGTAAGCAAGCTGGCTGCAGTAGTATTGAGAAACTCGTTCCCAATCGTCAGTGCGTTCGTGATGGGACGCCGAATGGTGAGCATTGCGGACGTCGAGGAACGGATAAAACAACCCGGAAATATCACGGCAAAGCAGCAACGTGGCGATCCGCGTTTTGTCCGTTTGAAACGCAAGGGCGATGATGTCACACATCAGCCGCATGTGATCGCGGATGTCCTCCGGAAGACCGTTGTCAGGACGAGCCATCTTGATAATCGACTCGCCTCGATTCTTTGCTCGATCAACTGCCTTATCCTGGTCGGCACGCAGTCGTTCAATCCGTTTCTCGACTTCGCGAACGCTGGTCAGGTACTCGTCCAGTTTCGAACGGTCACCGGCACTTGCCTGTCGACTCAGGCTGGCTGCATGCTCTTTCACGCGATCCAGCACGCTCTTGTTTCGGCGACTTCCTCGATTATCGAACAGACTGTCGAATGCCAGCGACGGATAAACTTCCATCGGCACCGGCGAAGTCGCGTTCTGCCACGAAATGTGCGAGCTGTAGGCCATCGAGAAGTTGGTTTCGTGGTACCCGGTAATTGGCTGCTCGCAGCCCAGGACCATGCTCGGTTGAGCCGTCTCCTGTCCGAGATGATTGGCGAGAACCTGGTCAACGCTGATCCCGCCACGAAGCTCTGCACCCTTTTGCAGCGAAGCTCCAGAGAGAATGTTGCCAGTCTGGCCGGGGTGAATGCCGACGCCGGTGGAGTTCTTGTTAAACAACCCCGAAATCACATTCACCTTTTCCTTCAGCGGCTCCAGCGGCGTGAGACTCTTGCCGAATTCCATGTCGGAACCCGCACCCTTCGCCCACCAATGGTCGGGATGAATTCCGCACGCCATGAACTGCACGCCAAACCGTTTTGGAAACGGACTGTCCGCAGCGGTTTCAGACGGCTCGAAACCCCAGACCGGAATCGACTCCAGCCAGGGCAACGCCATCGCGACGCCAGCTCCGCGAAGCAGCGTTCGACGCGAAAGTTGATCCCGATCGTTCTTGAGTGAATTCTTCATGCTTCATTCTCTGACGAGGTGGTTCGCACCGCGTTTATTAAGAAACTGAGGACTGGTCACGATACCTTCGAGAAGGCTTCCAAATCGATACCCGTTCGCCTTGAGATTTGCATGCAGGTCGCGAATCAGCAATTCGTCGGGCAGGATAAGACTTCGCCCAAGAGCATAAGATACCAGTTTCCGGATCAGGTTATCGACGAATTCGTCGCGTCGATGATTGATCAAATACTTTCGCAAGTCGTTGACGCCCTGCCCTTCCGTTCCGCCTGGAAACACAGCGTTCGCATCAACCGGTCGGCCACCGAGATCCTTGTCTCGCCGCTCTCCGACTGGCCCGAACCCTTCGAACGCCAGACCGATCGAGTCAAACCGTTCGTGGCAGCCCGCACAGCTTGCGTGTTCGCGGTGTTTTGCCAGAGCCTCGCGCAAGGTCAGTTCTCCGAGCTTCGACTCATCATCTGGCAGCTCCGGAACGTTAGGCGGCGGTGGCGGAATTCGCTCTCCGAGCAAACGACGAACGACCCAATAGCCGCGTTTCACCGGACTGGTCCGTAAGCCCGGAGCGTTCTTCGTCAAAAACACAGACATCGGCAGAAGGCCACCGCGTCCGAAATCGGACGCACGATCGACTCGTCGCCATTCAGTCTTCGCAATGCCTGAGTCTGGCACCCCATAGTGCCTTGCCAGCTCCGCGTTCACGAACGTGTGATCCGCGTCGAGAAACTCGAGCACTGAACGATCATGCTGAGCAACGTCAATGAAAAACCGGATCGGCTCTTCGAACATGGCCTGTCGCAACTCATCGGTGAACTGAGGAAACCGTTCCCGATCGACAGCGTTGTGCTCCTCGAAACGCCGAACGTCCAGCCAGTTTCCGGCAAACTCGGCGGCAAGACCTCGAACTCGTTCGTCGTCCAACATTCGCCGAACCGTCGCCAGCAGGTGTTCCCGCTGAGACAGTCGCCCTGACGCAGCGGCATCCAGCAGCTCGGCGTCCGGCAAGGATGACCAAAGGAAATAGCTGAGCCGACTGGCAAGTTCATCGTCAGTCAGCGGTCGCTGACCGTCGCCTTTGCCAATCAAGTCGACCCGATAGCAGAAGAAAGGCGACATCAGCACCGACACGATCGTGTCCTGAATCGCCTCTTCATGGCTGAGTCCGTCATCGTCGCGGAGTAACCGATAGAAGCTAACCAGCCCGTCGCTTTCAGCCTTGGTTAATTCGCGGCGGTAAGCTCGCGCCGTGAACTCCTGCACTGCGGCCAGGTGACGCGGCTCGGCTTTCAACCGAGCTTGTTCGACCCAGCGAATCTGCTGGTTGATTTCCTTGAAGAAATGCTCGATCGCCTGCAGTGGCGTTTCCGTTCCGCCGCTGACGCGAGCCTTCTCAAGATACAAATGCCCGAGTTTCGCAATCATCTCTTCAGAGGCCGCGGCTTTGTTCTCCGCGCGTGCAAAGTCGAAATGCGGATCCCTCATGTACCGCGAATCCGTCCGCTCGAACCACAGAAATCCGACGTACTGCCTCGTCGGCGCGGAAGCGACAAAGTCCAGCTCCTGCCACAACGAATCGATTTCTTTCTGGCCAGCTTCATCCAGAATCATGTTGTAGAGCGGCCGGTCGTCACGGAAGTAACCCATCATACTGTGGAATCCGGCGCTGAGCAGTCGGCCCTTTTCTCCGTCCTGTTTCGCAGATTCTTTGACGTAGTCACGACTCCGCTCCGAAATATAAAACGCGTCTGGAAAGACTGAGCAGAACTTCTCAAACGCCGCTTCGTACCGACGTCGCAACTCCGGATCGACCGGCACTTCCAGGTCGGTATCGACGGTTGCCGCGGCGGTCGTTGAATCATCCCCGGTCGGCTGAATCTTCGACTCGCCGACACTCTCACTCAGAACGGCACGATTCAGACTTCGCCGGTGACTCGCGTACTGCCGATTCTTCCAAAGCACAAACGGTTGAGATCCCTTGTGACTTCCCTCGATGTAGAGGTCGTCAAACTTCGGCCTGAGCTTTGAGCGGACTCGTCCGACGAAGTCGCTCATTCGCTGACACGCCACCACCACAACCTCGCGTTGATTCGGATTATTCGGCAGCGCATCCCACATCTCTCGAAGAGCTAAGAGCGGACCAATCGGCTCCTTCTCATCGGTCAGGATCGACCAGACCGTTGCCAGATACTTCGCGCTGACGCTTCGCTGTGCCGCCACCTGTTTCAACGTGGTCGCCGAAGACAGCGCGTCACCCTGCTTCGAAGCAATTTGCCGAAGCTCCCACGCAGCCTCGAAGTACTCCGCCAGCTCCGTCGGCTGCCGTTTGTAAAACTGGACGATACGTTTGACGCAGTATTTGTCTCGGTCCGTGTCCGTCACCACCGCGTGAAACGCAAAGGCGATGCCGTCAGGTTTCAGTACCAGATGCTCGGTCACCAGTCGTGCCGCATCCAGATACTTCTTCAACAATGCCGGAGACATCGTCAACGACTCGCCGGTGTTGTCAAATCCGGCTTCGTTGGCAGGGTCGACTGGAAACGTTTTCGTCGGTCGAATGTCGACACCCGTCAGGTCGCGGATCGAATAGTTGTACTCTGAGTTGCTCAGCCGCCGCGCAAGGACCGAGCCCGGATCGCCCGCATTCCTTTCCGCTTCAAACTCGCGAGCTGACTTGATCCAGTCGACGATCGCCTGTCGTTGTTTGTCGGTCGGCTGCGACTCCGAATCCTTCGGCGGCATCTCCCCGGCCCGCAACCGGTCCAGAACGATCGCCCATGTCTGATGCTCCTTCGCAATCTGATCCGCAGACGAGTAACCACTCAAGTCAAGCTTCGCCGCAGGATCATCGCCGCCGTGGCAATCCAGGCAGTACGACTTCAGAAACGGCGCAACAGAACTCTGAAACTGCTTCTCAAGTTGTGCTGCATCGGTCGCTGCTCGTAGCGACGCGATGTTTGACATCGCAAAGCCGACCAATAGACAGACGCGAGCGAGCATGAGTGGCGGACGTCGACGCCTGGCATCATGAGCTGATAATCTTCGATTGGAGAAAGCAGCAATCATCGTCGATCCTCAAAACACATTGTCTTCTCTGGCGACGCACCGAGGCTGTGAATTTATGTAGCTACGCTCGCCAGAGCGTGGTCGAATTTTCAAAAACTCAACGATCTCTGCGCTAATCGCTTCGATCCACCGTCTGGCGACGGTAGCTACGACATAAATTTACAACCTCCCCGTGTCAGTCGGGCACTCTTTGTGACAGCCTGATCGTGACACCTCTACTTCTTCTTTGCACGTTTCCTGCCGGTAGCAGGTTGTTCCGGCGTTTTCCGAAAGTTCAGTTGCTTAACTTTCTCGCCAACGAGGCCAAGCTGACGGCCGCCCAAACGGTCAACGTCCTTTGCAACGCGAAACCACTCTTTGGACATTGTCGCAACGCGTTCGGGGTGCTGCTCCGAGATATCATTCAGCTCAGTCCGATCTTCGTCGAGGTTATACAGTTCCCACTTTCCGAGCTTTGCGGAAACAAGTTTCCACGGGCCTCGCCGCAGCGCACGGTCAGTCGAGAAGTGGAAGTAAAGCTGCTCGTGCGGTTCCCGCGTCCCGCCCCGAAAGATTGGCAGAAGCGACTTCCCCTGCAGTGGGTCAATCTTTCGAGCGCCAATCTCGCTGGGATAGTCGGCTCCGGCGAGATCGATGAATGTTGCCATGAAGTCAATCAAATGGCCAGGTTGGTCGGTTACCGATCCGGCCTTTGTCTTCAAACCGTTCGGCCAGTGAGCGATCATCGGTGAAGAGATGCCGCCTTCATGCTGATTCTGTTTGTAAAGACGGAACGGCGTGTTTCCAGCGTGAGCCCAACTGGCGTCGTACGTCCAGTAGCTTTCCGGATCCCACGGCTGCAGCTCTTTTCCTCGTGTCCGCTCGAACGGGCAGGCTCCGTTGTCCGAGCAGAACAGAATGAGCGTGTTGTCGTAGACGCCTTTGTGTTTCAGGTGTTTGACGAGTCGTCCAACATTCTGATCAACGACGTCGACCATCGCGGCGAACACTTCCATCCGATCCGCTTCCCACTGTCGCTCATCGTCCGACAGACTTTTCCACGCGGGGATATGAGCCGGTCTCGGACTGAGCTTCCATTTTCTCGGCAGCAATCCCGAGTCAACCTGCTTCTGGTGTCTCGACTTCCGCAGAGCATCCCAGCCAGCGTCATACCGACCGTCGTACTTTTCGACGTCTTTCTTCGGAGCCTGCAACGGGTAATGCGGCGCGTTGAACGCCGTGTAAAGGAGAAACGGTTTGTCGCTCGCCGTCGCCTGATCAAGAAACTCAATCGCGAAATCCGTGATCGCGTGCGTCGTGTAAAACGGTCGTCCATTCAGTGTCTTCGGCACGGTCCACGGTTCGCCATTCAAACGGAAACTGTTGTCGCCAGTGAAGAAGTTCGTCGCCCCCGAGAGATGTCCCCAGTACTGCTCGAAGCCGAAGTCCGTCGGCTGTTTGGTAAGATGCCATTTTCCGACCATCGAAGTCGAGTAACCCGCACGCGACATCACCTCGGCAATCGTCGCTCCACGACTGAGACTCGCCCCACCTGCCTGGTCGCAGTACAGGCCCGTCAGCAACGACACTCGCGAGGAGTGACACTTCGCCGTGTTGTAGAACTGCGAAAACCGCAATCCCTTCCCCGCCAGAGCGTCCAGGTTCGGAGTCTCGATCTCTGAGCCGTAACAGCCGAGATCTGAAAACCCCAGATCGTCCGCCATGATCAGGACGATGTTGGGACGCTCGTCAGACGCAGCGGCATCTCCCGCCGCGTTCGACATCTGCAGAAACATCACGCCCAAGGTGACAACACTCAGCATTCTCAGCGCCGCTGGACGATCTCCGAAAAGTATCAGGCGAAGATTGGAGGCTTTGATAGTCAACAAGTCGGGCATGTCCGGGAATCTTTCGAACGTATGAAGAGACTTCGTGATATTTGTAACGTGACACTCATCCTGGTCGCCGCAGAGTCTGGCAATGATCGCACGCGCGTCGCGTTGTACACTTCGCCGCGAGTATCGTGGCAAGACATCCAACGGTCAATCGGCCATCACAAGCGGCAGTAGATCATCTCACCCATCAGCATATCTCGAGTCCGCGCACCGGATATAAACGAAGGCAAAGGAGCAGGAAGTGAGTGATCCCTACGTCATCGTCGAGAAGCTGACTGAGAGCCAGATTGTGGAAGTGTACGCCCTTCTTCAGCAGCAATGGTGGGGCGGCAATCGTTCTCTCGAAGACGTCAAGTTGATGGCTGCGAACACCAGCCTGATGCTCGGACTTGTTGAAGTTTCGTCTGGCCGTCTTGTGGGATTCTGCCGAGTCCTGACGGACTTCGCTTTTCGCGCCACGATCTACGATGTAATGGTCGCCGAAGAGTTGAAGGGACGCGGACTCGGAATACGACTGATGGATACCCTCTGCAATCACCCTTCGTTGCAGCGAGTCAGCTTTATCTATCTCGCGTGCGAACCAGAGCTCTCGTCATTCTACGAACGCTGGAACTTCACGACGTACGAAGGCCGCGCCGCGTGGATGATCAAAGTCCCGCGAGAGGAATAGAACAATTCGCTGCTGAAGACTCCGTCTAAAAACCGAGCGAACCCCACTTCGATTGACGATGCACAGTCGAGAACAGTACGACTCATCGCGATCGATGGCTAAGATCATCGCGAGGGACCAATTCAGCCAGCCGTACCTGATCGACGAGAACGCCCGGGGACCGATTCATGCTCGTTCGACACTGCTCTGTCCTTATTCATGTGACAGTATTCTGGCTGATGACCCATTCAATTGGTCGTCTGGGCGCTGCGGAACCGGACTTCGAAAAAGACATCGCGCCACTCTTTGCCGCGAAGTGTCTCGAATGTCACAGCGGAACCGAACCAGAAGGGGCGCTTAACCTGGCGACACAGATCGGCGTCAAAAATGGCGGCGAGTCTGGTGTTGCCGTTCAAGCCGGCAAGCCAGACGTCAGCCTTTTCTGGCAGAGAATCCGCGACGACGAGATGCCTCCGAAACACCCGCTGACTGCCAAAGAAAAGGAAACGCTGAGAAACTGGATCACATCCGGCGCAAAGTGGAGCGGCGGCGACATTGACCGGCTTCGCTACACCAGCGATTCGCGAGCGGGCTACGACTGGTGGTCGCTTCAGCCGGTGCGAGACGTCGCCCCGCCGCTGGTCGGGAAAACTAACTGGCCTCGGAACGGCATCGACCATTTCGTTCTAAAACGGCTGCACGAAAACGGACTCGCGCCTGCAAAGCCAGCCGACGCTCGGGCCCAGATTCGGCGGCTCTATTTTGACCTGATCGGACTTCCGCCGAGCCCTGAAGTGATCGCGGACTTTGTCGCTGACCCATCCGACGAAGTTTATCTGAAAATCGTCGAAGAGCTGCTGGCTTCACACCGGTACGGCGAACGTTGGGCGCGTCACTGGCTGGACGTCGTGCGTTTCGGCGAAAGCCAGGGCTTCGAGCGAAACGACCCTCGCCTGAATGCCTGGTATTTTCGAGACTGGGTGATCAACTCGTTGAATAACGATATGCCTTACGACGAGTTTTCCCGCATGCAATTGATCGGCGATCTGTTGAAACCAGGCCCGGAGGGCGCGGCGGCGACCGGGTTCCTCGTCGCGGGAATTCATAACACGGTCGTGGGCGGCAGCGAGCGGATGAAGAAGCTTGCCAAGCAGGATGAACTCGAAGAAATCATCGCGGCTGTCGGGCAGACGTTCCTCGGCCTGACCGTCAACTGCGCTCGCTGCCACGATCACAAATTCGACCCGATTAAGCAGACCGAGTACTACCAGCTGATCTCAGCAATCTCCGGCGTGAACCACGGCCAGCGAGTCGAACGGACGCCCGAAGAAGATCAGAAGCTCAAGCGACTTTCCGCCGAACTGTCGGAAGCGTCAAAAAAACTCGCGACGTTTGATAGTGGCGTCAGGAAAGAAATTCTCGCTGCCCGCGAAAAGGGAACAGCAAAGCTTCCCACACCGCCGCAACCGTTCGCACGATGGAATTTCGATGACGATCTGAAAGACAGCATTGGATCGCTGCATGGAAAGATTGTCGGATCCGCCAGGCTGGAAGACGGATCGCTGGTCGTCGACGGAAAATCGTACGTCGAAACCGTCGCTGTCCCGACCGAAATGAAAGAGAAAACTCTGGAAGCGTGGGTGCAGCTCGAGACGCTGGATCAACGCGGCGGAGGCGCGATTAGTCTCGAAAGTATCGGTGGCGGCGTGTTCGACGCGATCGTCTTTGCCGAACGCGAAAAACAACGCTGGATGGCCGGGAGCAACGGATTCGTCAGAACCGAATCGTTCAACGCACCGGCAGAAGGCGACGCTGCCAAACGGATCGTCCACGTCGCCATCGTCTACCAGGCTGACGGTACAATCATCGGCTACCGCGACGGCCAACCGTATGGAAACCCCATCAACAAATCTCCACTGCAGACGTTCGCGGCCAAATCATCGCGACTTCTGTTCGGCCTGCGACACAGTCCTGACGGCGGGAATCGGTACCTTCGAGGCCGCATTCATAAAGCGAGTCTCTACGACAAAGCCCTCTCGCCGCACGCAGTCGCGGCATCCGCCGGTACGGACAGCGACTACGTCTCCGAGAAAGAGATCGTCGCACGGCTCGATCCCTCAGAGAAGCAGCGGCGGGCCGCACTGCAGTCCCAGGTTGCAAAGTTGACGAAACAGCGAAAGGATGCAGAAGACGCATCGAATCGCAAAATCTACACAATGAACCCGGGCAAGCCGGCTGAAATTCGGTTCCTGACTCGCGGCGACATCGAACTGGAAGGCGACGTCGTTACACCCGGAGCGGTTGCGTCGGTTTCTGGCGTTTCAGCGAACTTTGAACTGCAACCCGATGCGAGCGACGCTGACCGTCGGCGAAAGCTCGCTGAATGGATCACCAGCCCGAACAATCCTTTGTTTCCGCGAGTGATTGTGAATCGAATCTGGCAATACCATTTCGGTCAGGGCCTTGTCAAAACGTCCAGCGACTTTGGTTTCAACGGTGGCCAGCCCAGTCATCCGCATCTTCTTGACTGGCTCGTGGGACAATTCCGAACGAACGGACTGCGACTTAAACCGCTGCACCGCTTGATCGTGACATCGGCCGCGTATCGACAAGGCTCAACGACGAACGAAGCCTCTACAAAGCTCGACGCCGACAACCGGCTGCTATGGAGAAAGACACCTCGTCGCCTCGAAGCCGAATCAGTGCGGGACGCCATTCTGTCCGTGTCGGGAAAGCTGAACACGGCAATGGGAGGGCCGGGATTTCAGGACGTCAAACTCGTGCCGATCAAAGGTACCACCTACTACGAACCCTTTGATCCTGACGGAGACGCGTTCTTTCGAAGGACGATCTACCGATTCGCTCCGCGCGGTGGACGCAGCGCACTGCTCGACACATTCGACTGCCCCGACCCTGCAACCGCGGCCCCGCAGCGAGCGGTCACGACGACACCCCTGCAGGCATTGAGCCTGCTTAATAATTCGTTTGTGCTGCGAATGTCCAATTACTGTGCAGCGCGCATCGCCAAAGACGCAGGCAACGATCGACAATCCCAAATCAATCGAGCGTGGCAACTAATTCTCAATCGATCACCTCACCAGGCTGAAGCCGAAGCTTCCAGACGACTGGTTCATCAGCATGGCCTGGCCGCACTTTGTCGCGGACTGTTCAACGTCAACGAGTTCGTGCTGGTCGATTAGTCGAAGTGATGGTGCCTGTTCTAATTTTGCATGTCACCTCTCCCCCGTGGGGGAGAGGTCGCGGTCTCAGCCGCGGGTGAGGGGGCTTTTGCGTCTGACTTCAACCCAATTGGCAGTGACCTACTGGTAACGTAAACCCTCACCCGACCCTGATAGGCCGACCTCTCCCGCCAGCGGGAGAGGTGATCGTTGCCGGAAGGCTGCGATCTCAATCCAAACCGGAATCAACGATGACAACTCCACAAACTATTTCCCGGCGGGAACTTTTCGACTGGGGCGTTCAAGGTCTGGGTGCCACGGCCCTGCTGTCGATGCTGGGAAACGACGGGCTCCTTAGCGCGGCACCTGCGGAAACGGACGACGCCCGCTGGATGGCCCGTGAACCGATCGCCAAACGGGCGATCCACATCTGTCTGGTCGGAGGCATGAGCCATATCGACTCGCTGGATTACAAGCCGGAGCTGCAGAAGCTGCACGGCAAGTCGCTCACGTACGATAAGAAACCCGACATCTTCTTTGGCAAAGTCGGCCTGCTGAGGAAGAACGATTGGGAGTTTAAACCCCGAGGCGAAAGCGGCCTGATGCTTTCGGAACTGTTTCCGAATATCGCCGAAATGGCCGACGAATTGTGCGTGCTGAAATCGATGGTGTCGAACTCGGCCAACCACACGCCCGCGCTGTTCGTGCAGAATTCCGGCTTCGAGTCGAACGGGTTTCCGGCCATGGGCAGCTGGCTGTCCTACGGGCTCGGCTCGGAAACAAACGAACTGCCGTCGTACGTCGTCCTGCCTGACGGCCGAGGTGCTCCAAACGGCGGAGCCACGAACTGGTCGAACGGTTTCCTGCCTGCAGAATATCAGGGTGTCATTTTTCGCGGCGGCGACAAGCCGGTCCGCGACCTGTTCCCGGCCACAAAACTGGCCAACGGCGCCGACGCCGCCACGCAAGAGTTCATCGCCACGGTCAACCGCCAACACCTTGAACGAGTTGGCACAAACGCGGCCCTGGCCGCCCGCATGCGCAGCTACGAACTCGCTGCAAAAATGCAGTTGTCGATTCCGGAAGTCAGCGATGTGTCAGGCGAAACCGAACAAACGCAGGCAGCCTACGGAATCACCGACGACAAGACTGCCGACATGGGACGTCGATGTCTGCTCGGAAGGAGGCTGCTCGAACGCGGCGTCCGGTTCGTGCAGCTTTACTCTGGAGGCCCCATCGCCGGCAGCCCGCGAGCCAGTTGGGACGCACACGAAAGCGTCAAACAGAATCACGGCTTCGAAGCAGGGCGCATCGACAAACCGATCGCCGCGTTACTCGCTGACCTCAAAGAACGAGGCCTGCTGGAAGACACCCTGGTTCTCTTTACGACCGAGTTTGGCAGGACACCCTTTACACAGGCCGCAGCCGACAGCGTTGGTCCCGGCCGAGACCACAATCGTTACGGTTTCTCTTGCTGGCTGGCCGGAGCCGGTGTTAAAGGTGGAACTTCAGTCGGAGCGACCGACGACGTCGGCTGGAAGGCGACCGAACGGCCGATCCCGTGGCACGACTTCCACGCCACACTGCTGCATCTCTTCGGCATCGACCACGAACGCCTGACGCATTACCACAACGGAATCCAACGTCGCCTGACCAACGTCCATGGCGAAATCGTTAAAGAGTGTCTCGCGTAGTGGGATGGTGGTCGGACGACAATGCCCCCTCTCCCGCGGCTGAGACCGCGACCTCTCCCCCGCAAGCGGGGGCGAGGTGACGATGACGTCCACAGTGGCACTGTCCGTCTGAGACGTTACGCCCAAGGCCTATTATTCCGCTGCCGGACGCAGGCTACCGCCGGGGTAGAGTTCCACTTCCCAGAATACGGGGTCAATGTCGCCACCAGTCAGTGACAGGTGCGTGGCTCCGTGGGGATATCGGAATGAGTACCCTCCGCCGTTCGGAATGATCACCGTTCCCTTCGGCATGGCTTCTTCGATATTTACGCCGTATTCCATCAGTTCCAGATTGTCGAAGCGGAATTCGCCGCGAGCGTCAGTCGTCGTCCGAATGTTCTCTTTGAATTTTGCCGCTTCAAAGTTGGCCGGATAGACGCGGATTCTGGCGTGGGGTACCGGTCGTCCCGTTTGAGCATCCACAATCGTCCCAGACGCAGACACTCCCTTGTCGAGCTGCAGCTCGAACACCGAAGGAGCAATCTCCGGCAGGTCCTTGAGTTCTCCGGTGAATCCAACAAGCCCGTTGGGACCCGTCACGCGCAGGGCCGGCTTTACATCAATCGCCCGATGATCTTCGCTGGGTATTGATTCCGCGAACGTTGCCATTCCGAAATCTCCAGTCGTTGCGTCGAGTCCGAAACTGGTCGAGTCTTCGGTGCCCGCACGCAGGATTCGAACCTTGAGTTGAACGGGGACATTCGCCAATGCCTTGCCGTCTGCTCCCAGCACACGGACCGACAGTCGTCGTCCCGGCTGAAGTCGCAAATCGAGTCGTTGTATGGGATTCTCACTGCCAATGCTGAACGGGGCACTGATTGCCCAGCTCATGGCTCTGTCGCGATCTTCTCGAGCAAGCATCACGTACTTACCGCCGAATGGCAGAGTCCTGAAGAACGACGCTTTGTGAGAACGACTGCGAGGATTGACGTCTCGATTCTTGCTCGCCCCTTTCGGCAGTTGGACCGCAATCGCCATTACATCGGCATTGGTAGCGGGCGTCCCATCGGAACGAACGACTGTGCCGTGAACTCCGCCAGCAAGCTGCGCCGGAATTTCGATAACCTGAGGACCGTCGCCCTTGACCACCATCACCGGTTTCCTGTCGACGGTCACTCGATACCCAACAATGTCACGATCCCAGAATGTGACACCGGTTGATAACGGTACTTGCAAACGTACTTCGTTATTGACGATCGGCAGCGGTCCGTTCTGCGACTCTGTCGGAGTCCGCCAGGCCACATAGAGAAATCCGCGAGCCGGCGCGTCCGCGGTCGCTCCAGCCAGGCGAAGGATCACTTCACGTTTCTTCGAAGCCGGTGCAGTATCAGGACCAGCGGCAGGTGAAGCATCTACTTTGCTGATTTCAAACGAGAGATCCGACCGCGAGCCATCCACAACAATCGTCTGGGTTCCATCCGGAAGGAAGAGCTGCACCTTGCCTGGCACGACATCCTTCAGCTCGAAATGTCCCTCGGCATTGGCCGTCGCGTTGTAAAGATGCGAATGAAGGTGCCGACGATTGCCCAGCGTCAGGTCATTGCGGTATTGCAGCCGGTAACCACTTTTCCCCCGCGCTTCTTTTCGTAGTCGGTCGAGTGCTCCGCTCAACTGCCCGGACAGATTGATCGGTGGCTCCAGCTCGACAACCGCGTCTTCGTCACCTGGCCGAACTTCAGGTATGTACTTTGTTCCATAGCCATCTGCGATGATCGCAAATAAATAGCGAGTTCCTTTGTTCAACTCGTCAAGCGTCAGCAGCCCGTTCGAGTTCGACGTACCAAAGACCCGCCAATCTGACGCTGCGAACTTTTTCGTTCGAGGATCGCCGTAACTATGTCCGCCGCTATGTGACGGACTGTCGATGCCTCTGCTAAAGATGATGGCCTGCGCACCGGATACCGGCTTCCCGGACCTCGCATCCACTAACTTCAACCGTGTCGGCTCGGCCGATTTCAGTCGCCAGTCGATGCTCTTGCCAGCCGTGAACCTGACTGTTTGCCGGGAATGTTCAAAGCCCGGTGCTCGAACTTCGACTTCGTGGTCCATCGCCGAAACCTGATCAATCTGAACCTTGCCGTCCTGATCGCTCTTAAAACTGGTCTGCCCCAATGTCGACCAGCCATTGCCATGTCCGATCCTTCCGGACGATTTGACTCTGGCACCAGCCACAGGCTTGCCATCGGTATCAGTAAACTGAATCGCCGTTTTGAAGCCTCGCGTCAAAACAACTTCGACGTTGCGATCCCCGTCGGCCAGAAACACAGTCGCTGGATCGGTCGACGTTGCTGCGAAGCCGGGTGCCTGGGCTCCAATCAGGAACTTGCAGCCTGGGAGCTTCCACGTTGTCTTGAACTCAATCGTGTCTTCCTTTGGCGTGTTCAACGAGGCCTGCGTCGATGAGTGGCCGGTTTGGTAGTAACCGGACAACTGAACTTCCTTTGGAACGGGTGACCCGTCTTCCGTTCGGACAGTCACGTGCACTGTCACTTTTTGCTTCTCTGGCTGAGCCGCCACCTTCCCCGGCTTCGCCTTTCCAGTTTCGACGCCAATTCCTGGCGGCACGAAAACGGCCGTATTTTCTGCCTTCAGACGCGCAAGAGTATCGACACGTTCTTTCGGCGTGAGTGCGCGCTGGACAGCCTTGACTGTCGCGTCCGCTCCTTCGTAAAGGCCCGCCGAGACCGCCACGAAGGCCACCAGAAATCCAAACAGGCTGTACCACGGCAGCCGTACGTGCGGTCGCTGTTCCGGCACGATGAGTCGACGGACACGATCGAGCAGCAGATTTTCCTGCCGCGGATCTTCAGTCAGTTGCTGAACTCCGGCCGCGATCGCAAAACCGTTGGCAGCTGACTCGCCGAGTGACTCTCGAAGTCGAGCGACCACTTCCACCAGCGCCCGAGCAACGGGAATCGCTTCGCCTGTCGCCGACACGGCCATGGCGTCACAGCACGCTTCGCGTTCGATGCGAATCTGACGGCTCATCCACCACACGGCCGGGTTAAAGAACAGCAGAGCTTCAATCACCATCTGAGCGAGATTCACCAGGAAGTCGTATCGCCGCACATGAGCCAGTTCATGGGCGATGACGATACGAAGTTGTTCCAGGGGCACTCCCGTCACCAAAGCCGGCGGCATCAACAGAATCGGCCAGAACGTTCCAACAACGCCTGGAACCTGCACTCGGCTGCTGATCAGAACCGAGACCGTCCATCGTAAACCGAGTCGCGTGGAAACATCGGCAACGACAGCGTGAATTCGATCCAGCAGGTCGCTCGTCACCTGACCGGATTCCGATTCCGCACCAAGGCGCCTGATCTGAAGAACGGAACGGACAACCCGAACAAGCATCAACAGCGACCCGGCAGCCCAGACCAGAGCAAGCAGATGCAGCAGACTGCCAGCGCCTTCCGAGACAGAGCTTCCATTTCGACCAGCATGGAAGTTGGCGAGTTCCTGTACCTCGGCCTGAACGATGAGCTCAGGACCGGAAGAATTCACCGAGTCCACAGTCACTTCCGGGATGGACGAAGCAACTGTCGCCGGTAGAGAGCTGGCGAGGCCAGCCGTTTCCGTTTGGCCGAGATTGTTTTCCGCTACGCCTGCAGAAGGCCCTGGTTCCAGCAGCGAGAGTGTCACCAGACTGGCCCCGACGATGGCCAACAGTCCGCAGCATGCAGTCGCGTAACGCAGGTTCGTTCGCCGAGCGGGCAGCACTCGCAGCGCCAGCCAGCAGGCCACGGCGATCAAACACGCCTGCCAGAGCGAATGTCCGAGCGTTTCAACCAGCAGCCGGCACACAGAAACAGGAATCGCATCGAGCATCATGACTCTCCCAAATGACCGACTTCACGCTGGCGGGCAGCCAGTCGGAAAACGGTAAGGAATAGTCCTGAAATAAGTTCCTTGTTTGACCGGAAGCCGAAGGCGCCCGCGTTTCAGACGCTGGCACGCATTCAAAACACCATCGCCTGCGGCTTCGGGTCAAACAAAGCAACGGAAATCGGGAAGTTATTTCGGGACTGATCCTAAATGCCTCTACCTCAATCTGCGTGTGCCACTGGCTCTGCCAGTGTGAGCTTGCCGAAGACTTCAGAAAACACTGGCGGAGCCAGTGGCACACCACAACTATTCAGCACATAACGACTGCGTTGTTTATCAGTCTTCGCTTCCTGATCGTTCATCCTCGATCTGATCGATAAACTTTCGAATCGAATCCAGGTCTTCGGACTCAACCGACTTCTGAGTCAGCAGTTGCTGAACAGCCATCGCCGCGCTGCCGCCGAAGACTCGGCTGACAAGGCCATCCAGCAGCGGCCCGACAATCTGCTCACGAGTCTTCGTCGGCGAGAACACATACGCCAGCCCGTCTTTCTGCCGCTTTGCCTTCAGCAGTTTCTTCTTCTGCATGACCTGCATGACGGACAGCACCGACGTGTAAGCCCGCGGCTTCCCGTCGGGCAGATGCTCCATCACCTCGCGCACGGTCGACGCCCCGTGGTCCCAGAGAACTCCCAGTATCTGCAGCTCGAACTCCGACGGCTGCGACTTAGCGTTTCCCATGTCAAACTCCAACTTCCGACGAGACATCTACTGCATTCACCGTACCTACTGAATTCACAGTCTATACTGTATCGACAGTAGGTCAATCCGCAATCCAGGACATTCTATGTCTTTTTGAGATGTTTCCACGATCGACGAATGCCTGGTGGAGAGACAGCATCGTCACAGAAACAGCAGAGAAACCGTTTTCAACGCCGTTTCTGCGCGCGTCGACACTCTGTAAACCCGCACGGTACTGTCACCGCTGCCCGAGGCGATGAGTTCTCCGTCCGGAGAAAACGCCACGTCAGAAATGTCCTTCTTATGCCCCGCCCAGGAGTGCAATGGCCTACCGGATTCGAGATCCCACAGCCGGACAGTGTTGTCACTGCTGCCCGAACAGATGAGCTTCCCGTCCGGCGAAACAGCAATCGCCATGACTGACTGGTCGTGCCCGGTCATCGTCGTCAGCAGACGTCCCGTCTCGATTTCCCAGACCTGAATCGTGGCCGACGCAGAGCCGGTCACCAGTTTCGACGAGTCCGGTGTCACGGCAACCGCGTACACGTACTTGCCATGCTGCATCGAAACGCTGCCGGATTCGTTAACCAGTCGCCACAGGTAGTACCACTCGAATCCTCGCAAGTCGGCAAACGGAGTTCCTGGTTCATAGCGGGAAATCAGTTCCGCTGTCCGGCGGAGATTTCCACGCTGCGCCGCCTGCATCGCGATGTTCATCTGGGCGGTGTAAAGCAGTTTTTCACTATCGACTCTGGCCTGCTGTTCGGCGGCGGCCAGACGCGACAATTCGATCGCCGCGGCCGTCGCTCGTTGTTCTGCGACCTGTGCACGCCGCCGCGTATTTCTTTCCTCAATACGAAGTCCATCGGCGCGACGCGCCGCCACCTTTGCTTTCCTTTCCTGTATCGCCGCTTCAGCAGCGGATTCTGATGCCAGCCAGGAATTAGCTTCGGCTCGAACCCATTGAGAAATAACGAGGCCCATCGCGACGACAATCAGACAGTAAAGCTGAGTGACACGCGGGTTCCTTCGGCACCACCGAACCGTTCGCTCCAGGTCGCCGATCGGGCGGGCGAGAATCGACTCACCATCGCCAAACCGCCTTAAATCTTCGGCCAGTTCCCCGGCGTTGGAATAGCGGCGAGACGGATCCTTCTGCAGACATCTCAGGCAGATGGTCTCAAGATCGCGCGACACGGACACGTTCAGCAGCCGAGGCGAGACGACTTCGGCATCACGAACCAACAGCAATGTTTCAACAGCCGTCGACGCCCGGAACGGCGGCCGTCCGGTCAGCAGTTCGTACAGCACCGCACCCACCGAGTAGACATCGCTGGTTGCCGACACCCGATCCACGTCACCCATCGCCTGCTCGGGCGGCATGTAGCTGGGCGTGCCCGGAATCTCTCCCGTGCGCGTCAGATCGCTATCGGACGTCGCCTGTTTCGCAAGTCCGAAATCTGTGACATGCGGCTGGCCGGATTCATCGATCAAAATGTTCGACGGCTTGATGTCACGATGCAGCGTTCCCTGCTCGTGGGCGTACTGAATCGCTCCGGCAATGGTTCGAACGATGTCAACCGCCTGATGTATCGGCAACTGTCTGCTCCGAATCAGCTCGGACAGGTTGACGCCTTCGACAAGATCCATCGAGAAGAAGTGCTGCCCGTCATGCTCCCCGACTTCGTGAATGGCCACGATATTCGGATGCTGCAGACTGGCCGCAGCGCGAGTTTCCGCGCGAAACCGCTGCAGCTCATCCTCCGACGCCAGCTCTCCGCTGCGAATCAGCTTGACCGCGACTGAACGGTTCAGCCGAGTCTGCACGGCTCGGTAAACGACTCCCATCCCGCCGCGCGCTATTTCCTCGATCAACGCGTAATCACCAAACACTCGCCCCCCGGCCGATCCCGATGATTCGTCTTCCGCACGATGCTCAGCATCATCCTGAACGCCACTGGCAAATTCCATTTCCTCGGACGAGCCGTACGCCTGAGTCGGCTGCAGTGTGTTGCCGGCACCCGTCGAAGGGTCGCTTAACGTACTGGCTCTCTCGTTGAAGAACTGCTGGTCGTCGAGAAACTCGCGAAGTCCTCCTTCAAACTCCGGGTGTGTCGCGATGAAGTCTTTGGCAAACGGCGCTGCGCCGCTCTGCATGAGGTCCATGTAGTCGGCGATCAATTCGTCGACCTGATCTTCGCGCGTCTTCGCTGAACTGTCACTGCTCATTGTGCTGGCCGGTCTCGGAAGAAAACGGAAGAAAGCTCACTGGACGTGGATCACTGAGTCCTCGCATCCGTGTCCCGCTTCATTTCCTCTCGCAGTCCCTTGAGTCCACGCTTAAGCAACCCGGCGACGGCCGCCCTGCTCCGCCCCATCTGCTCCGCAATCTGATCGATCGACCAGCCATGCCAGTGCTGCAGGACCAGGGCCTCGCGCTGAGCATCCGGCAGCCGCGACAACGCTTCGGAAAGCTGCAACCCTTGTTCGTCTCGCGAAACCTTCAAGCTGGGCGACGGCTGCTCGGCTGCCAGACACGCCTCCAGACGGAGCGACGAGCGGTTCAGCGAATCATCCAGCGACCGTTCACGAGCGACGTCTCGACGTTCCCGACGAAACGCTCGCACGCAGTCGACCAGATTGTTCAGCAGGATGCGTTTCAGCCAGCCGGCCAGTTCCGCACTGGTTGATCCGCGAAAATCGCTCAATCGGGCATCCGCTTCCAGCATCGTTTGCTGGACAACGTCCGAGGCGTCGAGTTTTCGCCTCAAAACAGGCTCAATCTGCAAATCAGCGATCGTCATGAGATACTCCCGGTACTGCTCAAGCTCCTGCGGGCCGATATTCGGTGACAGAGTCATACGGAACTGACCTTGAGCATCTGGCGACATCGCCAACAAAACAGGGCGCGGTATTTTGAGAATCTTCCGGAATTCTCGACTGGCATAGCCAAAATCCGCGGTTCTTCTGTAGGTTTTGCACCTTACGAGACAGATGTGGCCACTTATGTTCAGAATCCTCGGTCGGGTTGCATGAACCGATCCACCATCGATAATGTCTCGCCGAGCGTTGGCAGAATGCCTATACTCAGCTTTCCTTATGTGAAGTCACGGGGCAGCCCCGTTTAGAACGTCCATAGTCCTGAACGTCCATAGTCCTGAACACTCAACGTTCAGGACGCCATTTTTGATTCGAAGGAAGAGGCTCCCATGTCGACAGACACGACCGCTCAACAGGCTGATGCCCAAGCCGCTCAAGGTGGCTGCTGCGGATCAAACCCGTCCGGCTGCTCATCACACGGAGCTGCCCCCGCCGCTGA
>Ga0316208_1001069_pt1 | contig 27998 bp, 19 predicted proteins | sample 3monopyrite_MG_FD_204944 | JGI IMG/M metagenome (GOLD analysis project Ga0316208, IMG submission 204944) | Microbial mat bacterial communities from mineral coupon in-situ incubated in ocean water Damariscotta River, Maine, United States -... | ecosystem: Environmental > Aquatic > Marine >... | reverse complement strand
GTTAATGTGAATTATTGAAATATAAGCTAATAGAATGAAAAAAGGACCCTGAAGGGTCCTTAATTGTGTGGCGGAGAGGGTGGGATTCGAACCCACGGTAGGTTGCCCTACGCCGGTTTTCAAGACCTATGTAACATATTGAAATTTATAGATATTATTTGTAAGTATTTGAATTTTGTACACATTAGATAACACTCAAAATTAGTAAATCATGCTCTATTGTTTTCGAAGTGTCCCAAAATTGTCCCATATCATCATATGTAAAGCTTCAATAATTTTTTTATTACCAATAATTAAACTGAATCATAGCGTGTTTTAATTACCTCAATGGAATGACTAATCCTTTTAAATTACGCGTATTGAACCCTAAACCTAAATCTATTAGGCTCCAAGCCGTAGAGCCTTTATGTGGTGGAGTTTTATGAAGATTTTTGATACTCCCCTTTCCAATCTGATAGTATGCTTCAAACGAAGGGAAATAGCCCACAACGGGCTTTAATACTAATTTATTTTTGTCTACGTGGTGCTCAACAACCATTTCATAATCTATATTTGGCGATGCTAAAAAAGGATTAGAAGAACCAATTTTAATGTTTAAAATATTCAGCTTACCTATACTTTTTACATCTCCGATTATTACAGAATCTTTAGACTGTCTTCTAGGTTTTTTCAAGTTTTTACCTGTCATACAGTCTACATAGTGTGTCTGACCTATCTTTACTAATTTATTCTTGATTTGAAGACGATTCCCTTTAGCCCTCAACCTTATATCAACTGTTACTCGAGCACTTGCATTAGGGTCTTTTGAAAATAGTCGATTATCACTTTCAAAACACCCTTCACTACTAATTGGAGATTTTACTACCCATGTACCTTTCTTAGTCTTAATTAAGTATCCAGGACGTTCAGGATGTTCTTTAGGAATAAATGCCTTTACCCAAATCCGCACATCAGTAGTTGAAGCAAATGAATTCGCTGAAAATATGCTAGATATTACTAATAAAAATATGAATCCCTTTACCAATTTCATTTTAACTTCCTCTTTGTTTCAAGTTTAGTAATTTTACTTCGGACAATAATCAAACTCAGCATCCATCGTCTGAGGTATAGATATTTTACGTATTACTTTTGAACCACTGTCAAAAAGACCATCAGTGACATTTTTTGATAACAGAGCCTTGTTCTCAATTGTATAAATAGGTTTCTCATCCGAGTCATTTTCATCATACCCTTCATATCTTACATGAGTGTAAACTTTTAGTGGCTGAGTTTCACTTGTTGAGTAAGCTCGATCAATTTCTTTAAACCCAATAGTCCAGTCCCCATCACAGGGTTGACTCATCCATATGTATCCATAATTTTGCGATGTCCCTGTTGCAGGGTTACGACCTTTTAAGTTGTAATCCGCCCCAATATCAAAACCATCCATTTGTATTTCACTAAATCTTTTCTTGACGCCATCAAGCTTTCCTGAAAATTTGTTGTGTGATGGCCAGAGCTGTGAATGTTTACCGCCCCAATGTGATCCGATACCAGCGCGGTTTATAGTCTGTGGGTTCTCAGGTTTAGTCTTAGACTTAGACTTATGCATTAAGATTGGTACTAATTTTCTGCTATTACCTTCCCAGTAAAACTCGATCAACATAAACCTAGGCCCACCACCACCTACTTCAATTACGTCTGAAGGAGCTCTGGATAAAGGCATCATTAATACAATCCCAACTGCAAATCCTCCCATAAATAAATCTAACAGTATTAAAGAGAAACGTTTTTTAGTTTTTATTGCAGCCTCATCAACTAGGTCGTTCCAACTATTGTACTCTAAATCAGCTTTCATAAATGACTTCTGCTTTTGTAACGTTAATCGTCGCAACCGGCCTATCTTTTCTTAGACGTAATCGATTTACAGGTTGAGATAAGATAGTAGAATATCCCGATATGTTCACTTGGACGTAAATTTTCGTACTTCCATCGATATTTAAATTAGAGCTGATTTGATTTGTACGGCTACCAATACCTTTGTCGAACATGTAAATTGTTACTACACACCGGCCATTTTCTACTTCTGACTTGAATATCCTTGGAGTCTTTGAGTACTTGAGTGTCACAGCGTTCTTTCCTGCACCACATACCAATGTTCTAACTTTTGTAAACTTTTCAGCTGCACCGTCTCTGAAGCCTGAGGGCAATCTCAACTGATCAATCTCTGAGCTAACAGCCATTCCTCTTACAGCTGTAACCTGCAAAAAAATAATGAGTACTAACATGACACCCATTGCTCCCATCATGAGGTCACTGAATAAAACTGAAAATGTTGTGCTTTGATCTGACTGAGCCATTATATTTTCACCTTATTTCTCTGATAGTTTTTTCTTTAGAGCTCTTAGGCTAACATCCTCTCTGAACTGTATTATCACCCATGCAGTTTCTAGAATAATGACTGCACAGATAGCAATCCCTGTTGTACTAAATGCAAGACCTAGCTGAACAAATAATTCATTAATTGACTCGTTTGCACTGGGTCCCGTGGCTGTAATTGCAGCTGCCGCATTGGGTAAACCTAGCAAAATACCAATAACTGTTCCAAATAAGCCCATATAGGGTAATAGGCCTATGGAATGATCAACAAATGATTTTGATTCCTGGTGTTCATTCGTCTCATTTAAAATGTCACCACGATAAAGCATTGGAATACTGAAATATTTTCCGAACAATTTGTTGTTTTTAGGTCTTTTGATTACAGTTCCAAGAAAACGCCATATTAGAATAACTAGGATTAACATAGAAGCGAAGATAATAGTGTACTGAATCCAGCCTTCGATTGCTTGATACTGAAAACGTGCCAGTTTAACGCCTGAATCTCTATTTATTTCAGTTATAAGAAAACTAGATAACTTAAACAAAGCTTCCCGAAGTTGAGCTGGGTTTTCTTGATACCATTGAGTATCTCGCATATCTACCTTACTATGCGGGACATAATGCCCTCCCTTACTGGTATCATATAAATGTTTATATATAGTTTCCGTTGTTATTTGCTTTTTGTCTTTATCTTTTGTCAAACCAATATCAGTTTGGTAGGTTGTATCTGAATAGAAATGCCAATATTGATTCATCGCCGATTTTACGATTGAACTCGTATCTAGAACTTCTTTGCTTAGGCTGAATTCTGGTAGGTATCGAGTATCTATACCAAAGAATGATTGATTCGCTTGTTGCTCATAGCTTATGAGTTTTTCTGATTTTTCATTCTCACCTAGTTTATATCCGGTAGCTCTAGATGCGAGTAAAGTTGCAATTTTATACTCATTTCCATGAACGTTCGCAAAACAGGCAGAGGTGGTCTCTGTTTTACCGGATGTTTGGCTTATTATCATCGCGAGACCAAAAATAGTACCTACCTGTTTCTTTTCTGATATCTCTGGGCAGTTTTTACCTGGATCAGCTACTGGGGACAAATTGATAGGATTTAACAATGATTTAATTAGGTCTATATTGGAGTCTTTGGTTTTTTTCGTTAATATGACTGTTGCTAACCAGCTACCTGCTCCATTCTTTTTAAGCTCCAATAGATCTTCCGGATTTTCGTAATCTCTTGCATCTTCAATCTTTGCTGCGTCTAAAAGCTTAAGTATTTCACCTGGTGTAACTGTAGTTCGTTCAATAGCCTCTTCTTTAGACTCTTTTCCCGTCGAAGACAATTGGAGTTGGTTGTTACAATTATAGAATTTAGAGTCTCCATACTCTGAAAGCATATTACATAAAACATCTACTTTAATGAATTTTTGAAAATAACTTTGATGCAATGAGCCGACAATATTAGTGTAAAAGTAAAGAGACAGATATAGAGCAAAACATGAAAGTAATAGACCTGTTCCCAAACCTATAGGTTGGACTTTAATTTTATTCAACATGGTTGCTCTCCAAAGTAGTTATTAGTTGCACTTAAAGGTAATGCCTGGTTGCTTAGATGCATTATGCAACGACGTTAATATAGGTAAGGGGCTGGCCCCATATTTTGTTACAGGTGATACTTCACTGAGGAAGTTCTTTAATCGCATTGTGTTATCTGCTGTCGATCCGTACACGCCCAAGTCAGTTAAACACTTTGCTAATTTTGTCTGTGGTAACACGAAAGTATGTCCAGCTTTACTCTTAATAAAATTTTTATCAGAGCAGCCAGATTTCTTGTTTCGCACGTCTGTACAATATTGTCTCATTTCGATGCGGTAGTTCGTTTCTTTTGCATGAGTAAGTCTGGTTTTTGCTATGGTATATTCGCTATCGGTTTCTTCGTTAGTAACAAAATAAAGCTGAGCGAGTGAATATTTTTCAAGCTTTCTCTTGTTAGATGATCCATCATCCAATATTTTTAAATACAGTGTTTGTGCAATCTTCTCAGAATGAGATAGGTTGTATGGTAATTTTCTTTCAACTTCAAATGTTGAGACAGGAAGGTTGTTAACGACCTGAGTAACTTTGACAAATGGGTTTTGCTCTCGCTGAGTTGAATTTCTGAATAAAAGTGTGCTACCTAGAGGCCCATTGTCGAATACCTCTCCATACCAGAGCTTATGTTCGCTTAACCAAGATGTAGCATTGGGTAAGCATGCGAGTAGAGTACCCATTGAGGATTTATATGCGTCGTTATCGCTTTTCAGCCATTTTCGATGACTTCCTGTAGTATAAACATCAAAGTTTTTAGCTTCAGTAATTCCTTTTGATTTAGTAAATGTCGTGAATCTTACATATCGTCCTAGATCTGTCACTCTGATTGAGGTCACCTTGCAGTTAGGTGAAATTGCGTCATCACTGGGAATGATTTTACCTTTTGGAGCAATTTCTGTTTGGGTGAAAATACTAGTAAGGACATCACTTACTAACCACGAGAGATCTTGGATGTTAACTAGGGTATCACCCGTATCAGGATCAGCGACTGTTTTGACGTTTTTGAGTGCATCCTGAATAATTTTGTCTGGATGTTTACCATTGGTTGAATCTAAGTGTGGTTTGTCACACTTGACTGGTGAAATATTATCGTCTTTCTCGCCCCGTTTGTACCAGTACCCTCGATGCTCGTGTGCACTCCACCACCTGGTTTTCTTATGTTTTATGATTCTTTCAACACGACAAGATTCTACAATTATTGCTTTATTAGCAATAATTTTGTTGCTCGCATCATTCACAGGTGCCCAAATAGAAGCATACTGATAAGCATTCTGTGGTGAAACTGGTACATTGTTTTTGTAGTAAATTTTATAATTTTTCATATCGGTTGGGGAGTTCCACAACCAAATCCAATCAGGGTCAACATCAGTTATAACATCCAATTCGATGCCATGAATCTTACGGACAGCTTCTTTTATCCAATCATGCGCTATCTTTTTGTCAGCTAAGATAGCACTTTTAGTTTTATCATCATTATCAAGTAATTCAGTTAGGCGCCTAATCTGCTTTACCGTAATATCAATCGAGAGATCCCGCTCTTTAGTGCCTATCTTCGATGTGCCTGCCTGAGATAATTGCCTTATGAGTGGTTTTACATTGTAAATATGTTTAGTTGTTTGCTCGTTGAATGAGTAAGATGAAAGAGCGCTACATTCAAGGCCTTCACCTGGGCAGTCGAGCTCTCCCAATCTAGGAGTAATACTTACTGAGCTTTTTATTGGTCGATAGATATCGTCGATTGCAAAAGTACCAGCGCCTAAAATATTTTTTATCTTCTTAGCACATATCTTATCCCAACTCTGTTTGTTGATGTCTATGTAATAAGTACTGTAGTACCAAGTGTTGTTATGATGGTAGGTTGCTAATCCCCATGATCGATCAGATTTGCGACATGCGTAGCTGCCAACAACGTTACCTTTTTTGTTACGTAATTTTGTATTGATTGGTGGTTTTTTAATTGGACCTTTGCTCTTTTTCTCCTCTTTGTCCTTGGTTTCCTTATCAGATGGAGCTCCATTCCCAGTGTTAGATCTTTCCCCAGATGATCCACCTGTACTTGGACTGTCCCCACCATTTTTACTACCACTACCATCAGATGGCGAACCTGCTGGTGCTATTTTAATTTTTGGATTTTTCAACCATTTCAATATGTCTTCAAGTTTGATTTCGAGTAGTGAAGCGATTATTCGTGCCAAATATCGAGGGGTCATTTCATCTATGCTGCCGGTTGATACATCAACTCCAATACCAAAGATGTCGAAACCTAAGTCAGCGCGAAGTAACTTCACTAGCAGTTTGGCCTTAGCTATTCTATATTTATAAACCTTTAACTTGAATGTAGTCTTTAGATATCCTTGAATAAGAAATGGTCCAGTTCGCACATCCATGTCAGCACCACCGATCGGAAGGTTAAATGCCATGTATGCATTAATACACTCTTTAGGGCACTTCTTGAGCAAAATTTGAATGTCTGCTCGACTCAGCTTCACACCAAAAACTTCGAGTTCGCTATTCATACCTAGATCTTCATTTTTGACATCCAGATGTCCTTGAATTTGAAGTGACAGAATTTTTTTAAGCATTTCAGATGTGTTTGCTGAGAAATCAGCGCGTAATTTAGCTAGATTGATAGTACCTTGTGCCACGAGAATCGGAACGGTATCCATTAAAATAGCCTCGCCCTCGAGTATCAGAACTTTAAGAAAATTATCAGGATCACCAACGCTAAAATCCCCTGTAATTTTAACAATGTCAGCCAAGCTGGCTTCAATAATCGTTAGACTACCTAGGACACCTACCTTATTCTGTTCAAAATCGTAATATACTCCTGGCTCTGTAATTAGAAGAGGCGGTGCGGGTGTTAGGTAAATAAAAGTATCTACTCTAAGCTCAGCACGACCGTTTAGTTTAAGTCCTTTAGTTCCAATATAAATGCCATCCAAATCTATCGAACCAAGATTAGCTAATTTAATTTTAATACCTGTACGTAAAGCAATTCCCATATCCTGAGTGTTGACGTATTGAATGTCTTTTATTTTTATGCTGTCACCGAAATCCAAAAGACTTTTCACATGCTTAAGCAGTTTGTCTTTTACTAAACTTTCCAGTGTCGATTGGTTAACATCGATTTTTGCTGAAAACTTAGGTGAGAATTTTATTTTAGCGGGGATGACAATATCTTTATAGATTTCGAGCTTAAACCCAGCGAATATTTCAAGCTCATCTTTTTTTTCATTAAATGATACATGCAGTTTTAGATTCTGAATTTGCTTGGGCGCGTAACGTTTTGCTACCTCGATTAGTGGCGGCTCGTATATTGATTTTAGGCGTTTAACTAGGATATTCCCGATCTGTGATTTAAGATTAAGTTGACCGTCATAGGTGACAGTCAAACGGCCCAAGTCCATAGGTTCGATTTTTGCCCCAGTTTCGGCGTTGGAACCTTTGAGAATGATGTTGAACGATACACCATTTTTCCCAATACGCGAGTCAGAAATTTCGACTCCTTTTTTGGATAACGATGAGGTTAATTTTGATACGTATGCTTGTACAGATCTTTCTAATGACTTAAGACCCTCCATTTTAGAAAAATCTAAAGAGACTTTGCCTAAGTTTATGGTGCCAATGATTCCAGTCAATGTAAGATCTTTTCCGAGCAGAGATCCTTTGACAGAAATTTCGCAATTGATACCAGCACGTCCAGGGATGTTGACATTCTGACTATTCAAAATATCTAAACCAAATAGCTGTTTTTTGCCTATGGAAGACTCAATGCTTTTGCAATTAACTGCCTTGTAAGCTGCTTGTGAAAGGGCTTGCTTGCCAGCGCATGATATGACTTTTTTTATACTACTTTTGAGGACGGTGTCATCAACACTGAACTTTCCACTAGGTATAGAGAAAGAGGCACTTAAAAGGTCGCTTTCACATTCATCTTGGCGGGCGTCCATAAGCACGGAGATGTTAATTTGGTCATCTATCAGAGTCACCCCGCCAAAACGAACATTAAGTAATTTGTCTGAAGTACCAGGTATCAGTCTTGTAAACTGTTTGTCCAACGTAGCTATATGTGATTCGATTTTTTTACGTACAATATTCGGAATTTTGTCACTGAGTACAAGTGATTTTAATTTCACTTTTTTGCCAGGTTCTCCTTGTGGATCAGCTTCTAGTGAGGCCGTAGCCTGCCATTTAAATGGAGCTTTAAAAAGATTACCTGTGAGGTCTAGTTTTGTGGTGATGCTTAGCGCACTACTCTCAAGTGGTCTTGGGTACTGGATACTATCAATCGCAGGCATTTCACTACCGTTATCGATCGTATACTTGTCTTGATAGAGTATGTCGCATGCCTCAACGTTCAATTTTGTATCTGTGGATAGTGAAGCCTTCCATTGATCAATTTCTAGTTTGAAGTTTTGAGCCCAGTTACCTATGAGTTGTGTTGCGAATTTCTCCTCAATAGCTTTACAGTGGTACCGACCAAAACTTGTCAGGTCCAAACTAAATTGTCCGTTTTTAACGATATCAATTTCTACCGGAACATCGTCTGTATTCAAATTGGTCTTGATGGTGATATTTTTGAAGTCACGATCTACGCGCAAACCAGGCTTACTATCGATCCATGCGCCGGGTATTCCCAATGACATCAGTGCATCTTGAAATTTTTCCTGATTAGCAGAAATGGATGCCTTCAGGGAATTAGCACTGGTGAAAATGTACTGTCTAGCTTCGTTTGTGAATGAATCGATTAACTTTACATCTAAAATCTCAAATCCAAGGTCTATAGAGCGTATGGTTGGTGAAGAGCTGTTTGGACAGGTTATTTTATTCCCTTTTTTATCTGTATATCCTGCACTAACATGTATTGAAGGTGGTAGCCAAAGTAGCAATTCTAGAATAGCTTTATAATGCATATCTTTGATGCCTGCTCCAGTATTGTGTACTGGGCGAACCTTAATGCGATACCCAACAGGTTTTTCCTTTGTTGGAAGCTGACCCCATGAACTATTTGAGTTAGCTAAGTCTTTAATTGAGGAGCCAATTTTGTCATCGGAACAATAAGACTTAGTGACCGTATCCGTCTGCTTAGCAAGTTTGTTTGTAATAGATGTGACCTTAGACGCACTTTTAACAACATCTTCTTCTAAAGCTTCTTTGATATCACCTACTGAACGATAGACTTGTAACTCAAGCGCAAGCACTTTCTTTTCGTACTCGTAGGCGAGCATTGATGTCTTTGCAAATAGCTTATTCTCAAGTGCTTGTAGACCAGCTAATGCTTTTCTCCCAGCTTTAATTGCTTCAATGTCTAAGCCTTGATTGGCTAACTTTTTTTCGATTACTGAAAGCGTCTTAGATTCAAGCCGGTTTATCTGCCTCATAATCGTTACACTCGCTTTTCTGCGAATCGAATTTTTAATGATTTGCTCAAGATCATCGACCCAATAACCATTAGCTAATAAAGTATTAATATCATCACTAGAACGAACCAGATTAAGAATCGCTTCTTTTAAAGATGCATCAGCTTCGGCTAGGTAAAGCATTTCATTCTGGAAGTTAAACAACTTCGTCTTTGCTTCTACTAGAGATGTGAGGAAGCTATATCGTTTTACGGCTTGCTGTTTGTCAGGAGTTTGATATAACTTCTTCACTAAGGCTTTTATGTCTTTGTCTGATGTGCCATCGATTGCTTTAAACGCTTCAATAAGTTGAGATATGCGGTGGCATTGCTGTGCAATAGACGCATGGATATTCGCCCTTTTCGAAACGTCTTTAATCTTAGGGTCCGCTTCAAATTCTTTGAAGTGAACAAACTGTAGAGATGACCAAAGTGCGATTGGCCCAGCTTTATATAAAATCTCTAGTCGTTCCTTGTTAGAAGCGTCATCAACGAACCAGCTATCGACTAAAGCATTAGGTTCTATTGTGGGTTGACACTCAAGTGCGTGAGTGAATAGATCGCCTCTAACAAAACGTATTAATCCTTCAGCAAAAGTATCAAGGTGTTCTTTTTTAACACCAGCTTGACTTAAAAGTTGCTTTGTATTGATACTGTTATGCTCTTCATACTTCTTTAAAATATGAGTGAGCTGAAGATATTGAAAAGTAGGGTTTTCAGAAGAGATTGCAGCCATTGCTTTGGTATAAAATAATGTTAAAGAAAGAATGACTACAGTAAGAAGAAAACGCAAATTACACCCCTTGGCAAAAAATTGGACCGTAAATAATTTTATTTTTATATTAAAGTGCAGATGTATCTATGCCGTTAGACCTAATACCGGATTCAGACCTTAGGGAAATTAGATATACTAAGCACTCACTAATGAAGCCTATTGATTATCTTTGCTTAAGATTTAATCAAATTTAATTTTTATTAAGCTAAATTTTTATTTTATTTATAATTATTACGGAATGATAACTTCTATAGCTACTGAGTTCAATCAAAATAGAACAATGCTCAAAATTTCTAAAAGGATCTATCTCAACAGTTCTTTTTAAAAAGCTTTGGCGTAATAAGAAAACGTCATTCTTATATCGAATAGATATCTAATAAAACGATATAAAAACGATCATTAAATATTTTCATTACATTTTAAAAATTATTCAAGCTTACTTTTTTATTGCTTGAATAATAAATTTATAAATGTGAATTTTTCATAATGCCTGTCATTAATCTTCACCTTTTGTCGATTTACCAAAACATAATCAATTGTGTTAAATATACGCTCAAGACGTTTAGCCATGAGATCGTCCAAGCAAATATACTCAACCCTATTCCAAGTGCCTTTGTTTATTTGCTGTAAATGTGAAGACATGATTTGACGGTAGCGTTTTTTGGTTTTTACTGTTCTTTCTATTTCAATGGCTACAATTTCACCATTATTGTCTTGAGCAATTGCATCAGGTCGATTTTTAACTTTGAAGCCTAATCTTTCACCACGTACCCAATTAGTCCAATTTTGTCTACTCTTATATAAGCGTGCTCGTTGTAGATCTAGATTATGCTCTATCATGGACAAAGCGATGCGTGAGGGCTCAAATACAGGACGATCTTCTGGAATCTCATTAAGACTCCACGCATAGGCCAAACCATGTGGAGTTATCCCCCATAGAGATATAAACGATTTCCCCACTACTTTGATTTTCGATTCACGTAAAAAACCAGCTACTTCCATTTGCTTAAGTGTTTTCCAAGAACCTTGCCGAGTCATTTCCAATAGGTTTGAAATAATCTCAACTGTTGTCCAAGTTTCATCTCTTAACCATTGAAGAATAGTTGAATGTTTCTGTTCCCGTCGTTCATTTCTTTCAATTGGGCAGTTAATCAACATTGATTAAATCCTCTGGGCTAAACATTGGTTGATCAGTTAAATTATCGTTTTGTTTGTTTACGGGTGAAAATGGTTCAGAAAAAATCTCAAGGTAGGATTTGCCGACAGGAATTGGGCTTACAAATATAAATTTTGGTAAGCCATTCCCATACAACACGGCGCAACCAGCTGGAAGGTTAAGCAACATATTAGTATCAATATAATTACGTTCTGCTTGACGAAGTGTTTTGTTACTTTCGATTGTTTCAGCGAGTGCGGGATTACGTTCAACTTTTCTGATTTCGTCATCTACGAGAATTGTTCCGCTCATTGCAGATAGCCATTCAGCCGTGTCTGGATTTTGAACACGGTAAGCTAGTTTGATACGAGTATTCTCAACAATTGCACCAACCACACTGTCTGGATTTAAATCAGAAGGACAATCTTTCAAATCTGAAAGAGATTGATGAGCCATTATCAAATGCACTCCTTTATCTCGTGCAGTACCTAACGCTTCAAGTGTGGGCTTTGAAAGATGGTATTTAACTTCGTCTAAAAATATTGCTACAGGCCGTAACTCATTAAGCCTGTCTCTTCTTTCGGCATATTGAATAAGACGAATTAATAGCATTCTTTGTGCTTTAATTACGGATTCATTTCTCATACTCCCTACTACGTAAACACACCCTCCGCTATTCATTACATCTTCTAGAGATAATCCTGGAGCAGCATTTAATGGTGGAAGTGAAGCTAACTCTCCCAGATGACCTGCGAAATTTTCAACATCATCTAACGCGCCATCACTAGATAATTCAGAATAAAGAGACAAAAATGTGTAGCTAGGATCACGAACTGATGCATAAGCTGCCGCTGACCGTGCTAATCGACGATCTGCAATGCGATAGAAATCAGCTTCTTGTCCTTTTTCGCTTAGACCAAAGCCTGCAATCAACATTTCTTCACATTCTCGGATACTTATACCGTCTAATAAATTAATTTGAGAATCATTGTCCGGATTCAAGTTAAGCAAATAGAAAGGTACGTTTGCTTTTTCTGCAGCATCACGTAGTACGTGTGGAGCCCATTCGTCATTTTTAGGATCAAATACAAATACTGACTCACCCTGAATTAATGCTTGTGACAACATTGAACAAGCAGCAAGCCCCTTCCCTCCGCCTGTAGTTCCAATGATATCAACATGACTTTTACGCCATAACTCTTGTTCAATATATGCAGGTTTATTTTTTTCATCACGTCCAACAAAAATTGAATCTTTTTTAAAATACTTACGGGGGTCGTATGTTTTTTTTGTTGACGGTAGATATTTAGAAATATCTCGAACATCTGTTCGGTGGGTTCGTTCTGATTTACTTTGTCGAGTTAAAATTTGTAACCAGTTAATTAAGTTGGGTTCCAAAAAACGCCACCAGATTAAAACCAAGAAAGCGCCAGCGATTAAACCATATAAATTAAAATACAAATGCTCAAGAGGAAAGCTATATGTCTGTTGGTAAATATCAAAAATCATTGATGGGAGAATAAAATATAACCCCGGCCAAATAAGCAAAGCAATAATTAATGTACTTAGCCACATTTTAAATCTTAATTGTGATTCTTCTTTATACGATTTAAACACGAAAGCACAGGATACTGAAACTAGAACACCAATCCACATCCAAGTGAAAGATTCTAACTTTAACCCAAACTCGATTCCTACAATCAATAATTCTTTTATGCTCTCATTAAAGTTCATTGTAGTCGTTCACCCCTTACACGAACGTTATAGCGCTCCCATTGACTGCATAAATCGACAAATATTTCCTTCCCATTATCAACTAAGTTGTGCGGTTCAATTTCTAATGTTCGTCGACCCTTTATTACATCCATTGCCAATTTAAAATTATCTAAATCTAACAAACATAAATCTGTTATTGATAGCTGCCAAAAATCACCATTATAAGCACTTAAAATAACTTGAGCCGCTACACGTGAACCACCAGTGTCATCTTGCGCAAGGTTACACATTTTAACTACAGCATCTTGATATTGTTCTATGGTTATCTCATTCATTATTTATTCCTTCCATTACATTTGTATAATTGTTTTATCTAAATCATTTAACTTCATCGCAACCTAACCACATAAACCAGACGGGTCAATTAAAAAAACGTTCAAAAAGAAACATAATATATAGCGTTATCAAACGTGACTTAGTGTGTGAAAGTATTTTTATAAAGATAATTAAAAAACAGTTGAGCAAGGATGCTGAACTGTTATCGCCATGGATGGCATAAATTGATTCGTGAATAACTAATTGACGAAAACCCTGTCTTAAGGCTATTTATTAACAAAATTATTTGTTAAATATGGCTGCACTCCACGTCCTAAACGTGGAGAGATCAAATGCAGTGCCTACACTGCATTTGATCGTTGCAGTTTATTATTCCGCATCCAGCGGAGTAATAAATATGACTGCGTTCAGCAGACATACCTGCAAAAGCCTAATGCGCCCCAGCGCATTAAACCCAATTGCCGCGCCTATGCGGCAATTGGGTGTTGGCATTTGCAACGCCCGTCTAAGTAGAGCCATTCAGGCTCTGCGCATGACCGCGGCGGAAAGCATTGAGCGAAACGCAAAGCGTTAAAGTTCAACCTAAATTAATAACTGACGAAGACAGTTATTATTTTAGGCAAGCAAAAAAATGACAGCGTCATTTTTTCTGCGCAGTGCGGCTCAGCCGCGGTCATGCGCAGCAAGACGGGCGTTCGAGTGAATTGAAGGTGTAGGCAACGTTCAGTTGTCTTAAGGATTCAAGAGGGACATAGTCCCTGAGGACTCCTATAAACGTCCAGTGTTAGGAGTGGGTGAATGTATGCAATATCAAGCGTTCAGCGATATTTAAGTGCAGAGGGTAATGCCCTGTCCTCTAGCTGGCGTTCCCTGATAGAGGAAGTAACGAGACAGAAACTTAGTTGTAACTAGTGGTTGCATCAAATGGTTAATGATTAATTTTCAATACAATGAACCAACTCTGTAAATGAAAAATTACTAATCGCTTACTGCTTTTTCTTTTTATTATGCTCAACCATTAACCTACCAATTTCAAATATCGCAGCCATTCTGGCATCTGTAACAGATTTGAGAATCCATCCATTATCTTTTCTTGTGTAATTTTTACCATCACACAAAACATAGTCGTAAATAGCACTCATGTCATAAATAGCTTGAGGCTTAATAGTACCCTCGTTTTGCAATATACCACTTGTTATTGTGTGATTACCTCTCTCTAAAAAACCTATTCCGATCGGCTCGTAAAAATTCACAGTATGATTTGTTATATTCTGCTCCCACTCTCCTTGTTTTTTATCTTTCCCATAAAACGCAAGTGCTTCAGCAAGTTTTTCACGAGACCATGGGCTAGGAAAAAATATATGCTTACCAAGTTGCAACTCAATATCGCTAGGTAATTTTTTCATTAATGAAGTAAACGTTATTTCTTTTTTATCGTTCAATAAGCCATCTGATAGTATTGAAAATTCATCAAACCATGCATGTTCTATCATATATGCTGTTCTTTTTGCTTTATCTTTATCAAGAGCTGGTTCTAACATTAATTCAAACTGTTTATTTCTTGCAATTAATCGCGCAAGATCACGCAGTAGAAATTCATAATTATTATCATTTTGTGGAATTACACGAGTAAGTTCCATTATGGCTTCAAACTCTATATAACATTTAACAACTTCTTTAGGCTTTAAAAAATTTAATATTTTATCTAACATAATATATCCTCTTATTTAATTAGTGGCTTTTACTCTTGCTCGTCATCTTCAATCTCGCCCATTTTTACTAGCTGATCTTTGATTTTTTTTATTTCACCTATAGCTTTATCCTTGCCACACCGTACTGCTATGTTATCGTCACACGAACTTTTTGAAGATGACAAACTTACATTATTCGAATAATTGAACTTAGCCTTCGACTCGTTGGTTCCAACACTAGGAATAAAGCTACCAGTCTTTGCTCGTTTAATTATTCCAGTCATATAAGCAATAGGGCTTTTAATCTCGTTTCTCTGAATACGTAGACATAACTCATCTATTAGTTGCTGTGCAATATCTGGCATTTGACGAGCTAAAGTAATAATCATAATTGCATCTACAGGTAATAATCGTTCAATGATTTCTGTATGTAGGAAGTCTTGTTTTAAAAAATCACTCTTTTCTAAACCTACAGGTTGTTGTGGTGATTCAATTAATGATTCAGTGATGGTTCTTGTATGGCCAACACTGTCATGTCCATTGGCCTCTGTTGTCATTACATCCTTGTCTGCTTTGTCACCAGCTATTGTCAGTTCACCTACATTTTCAAAATTCAATAAATAGTTATTTGAAGTGCAAGATCCATCATTTCTATACCTTGGTTCAATTTTTAATATATTTTTTTCTACCATCTCTTTCGTATATCTACGGACAGATCGTTGAGACATACAACAGTAAGCCGCAATAACTGATACCTTTAACCAAACAATACCATCAGGTGTTGCGGTATCTGCGAGCCGTAACAATACAATTTTTACAGGAGACCTAAGATCGTGTCTCCACGCCCAGTTCGAAGCCTTAAAACTCATTCTTAGCTCCTACTTCTTAATTACTGAGTCACTGATTAGATATTTATCCAACCACATATAAACTTCTTCAGCTGGCCACAGTCGTGTTCTACATCCATTAGGCTCTATTCTTCGAGGAAGATTTTCACCTCCCGATACTTTATTTCTTAAACGTCCAATTGATATACCCAAAAGCTCAGAAAACTCTTTGTCTGTTAAGTATTTTTTTTCAATAACATTATCCATTTCAACACCTCATTAAATATTTCTTAATATCTTCAAATATTATGAGGTAGTTATTGACTTCTGGGAAAGCAAAACGTACATTTTTAAAACGTACAGAAATATGCAGGAAAAGCCCATGAATACTAGAATCACAACAAAACGCTTTTTAGATTCTATGAGAACGCAATGTTGGACAATGTCTGTACAGAGGGTGATAGGAGGAAAAACTTCATTCATTGTTACAGAGTTAGAGAATATAATTGAAACCTTCAAGGATTCTCTCTCAGACGAAGATTACAAAAGAGTAGATGTATTCGATGCTTCTAATTGGAAACGATACGTAAGAGCAGAATATAAACCAAAAGATATTTTTGTTAACACAGTGACAAAATCACCTAAACTAAAGAAAACTAAATCGATTTTTTTTACAGGTATTTACAATGCACCATTATGGTTAGCCTTAGATTTTGGATTACCTATTAAAGAAGCTGAAAAAAAATGGCAAAAAACAATTAAATGGCCATCCAAAGCATTAGAAGTTTACAAATCTGAAGGTCATAACCCTTATAGTAAACATAAGTTTGGCATACTAAAGTTAATATGTAGAAAACATCACATAGATCTTCCTATCCTAAATAAATGGCAACATTTAGTACGGTATATACTTATATACCGCAACCTATGTGATGACATTAAACATTCTGTAAATAATGATGTAAATGAATATTTACTAGGACTAAAAGATAGTTTGATATACAGCCCCATAGACGAAGCTGAGAACACGGATAGTATAAACACTCCATCTGAACTTGATATGCAGTATTTGAATGAAAAAATACTTAGTGTGACCGACAATAGTATTACGCCTGGAGAGTGCCTTGCAGAAATTGAAAATCTTTTAGATAAATGTTCGGATGAATTAGAATCGTTTAAGCTTCTTCCTTACGATATTATTTATCTTTTACGTATATCTATTGCATATCAATCTTCAAAAATTAAATTTAATTCGCGAATATGGTATAAATACCCTGATTTAAAATATGATTAACAGGATTAAAAAAACTTGATTTAGTCTAACTTACCCCTTTCTCTTCAATTTTTTATTGTAGTCAATTTCATACTTATCAGTCATATACTCCTCGAATTCTGTACGACCAATATTAATGGGCACAACAGAGACTGACATTTTCTTCATATACTTATCAACTAACGACTCAATGTTATCGGGAAACTTATTAGTAGATGATGCTTCTTTATAATGCTTATGCTTAGAAAATCTTTTAGTGCCAATATTGCGCCGTAATGTATGGTTACGCGTACTTCGTACATCATTCATACGACCCTGTATTGAGCCAGTTTCTCCAATATAAACGAGCTCATCCTGCTTGAAAAATGCATAAACACCCGGCTCAATAGGAAATTTTCTAACCCAATCTAAAGTAAGCTCTACTGGCATATTATTTTTATTTGAAAATAAAAGCCGTTCATACTTCTTCAGTATTTTACCAGCGTCTTTATCATCCATAATAAATCCTATATTTACTTAATATTCCAAATGCTTTTTAGGCGCTCGACATTGTGTATCCACTTTGGAGTTGTAGGTTGGCAAACTGTATTTTGATTTCCAAAAAAACCAATCTCAGAAACTGCTTGAGCAATTGGAACGGCTTTAACCCACTCTACGGGAACAAAGTATTCTGCCTTATCATCATCATCAACCTGATTAACCAAGTAGTCAGCCTCTTTTGGAGCGTCTATAAATGATTTTTTCTCACCATCAATAACAACTTCAAAGTCATCAAGTTTTTGTACTGTATCTTGTACGATACCCACGCCAACATAACCTGTCTTTGGAATATTAACCCACACGCGGTTACCCTTATTCAACTTATGAAGTGTTTTGCTGTACCAACGACCGCCACCTGCTGAAATAAATCCATATTTAAGTGCATCATTCCAATTTCGACCCATATCATGACCAAAAGAAACATAATACTCTCCATTCCAAGGATCTTTTCTACCAACAGAAACTGTGATTTCTTGTGTTTCACTAGGATCTAGCATCCAAGCTCGACTTAAATATGTATTACCATCATCTGAGAATATTTTAAAAAATAGAACATTAATTGGAATTTGTTTTTCACTTAGATATTCAACTATTCGCTCTGTACTAAGATCCATTTGTGAAGCAACTATAACCATCTGATGAGCTTGATTTAAATCATCCTCATCAATTGTTTCGCCATATTTCTCTTGCAAAGCATTATCTAATGAAGATGCTGTGCCATAATATTTTTCAGTAAAACGAAAATAGATATCAGCTATACGTCCTGCATCTAATTCTTCAATCCATGATGCATAATCAATTGTTTGAGCAACAACTTCACGAGGAGTTTTATTACGTTTTAATTCAATAACAATAATGTTTCCAGCAGCATCCAATGCCAAAAGGTCAATATACTTATTATAATCTGTTGGTACTTGTCGACCTATAAGCAACCAATTCTCATTAAGTATACCTACATCTTTAAAAATCATATTCTCAAGAATATCTTCCTTCTCAAGAACTTGCTCTTTTAATTGTTGAGGCTTATCAGCAACCTTCCAAATTGATTGTTCTATTGGCATATATCAATCATCCATTATTACTTAAAACGTTCTTGTATATATTCATGCTGTTTTTTCCCTTCCAGCATATCCGTTGAGGGACCACTCCTCACATAAAATTCGGTATCACTAAGGAAGCATGGTGTATTTGCAATTCCACAGCTTACACGTAGTACAGTTTTACCATCTACTTCAACCATCTTATAATCTATCAATGGATAAAAGCCTTCACCGACTTTTGATTTAAGGTGATTTTTGAAATTCAGTAAATATTTATCATTATTCTTATAGAACTTATTAACTTCCTCATCTACACCAGTTATATCACCATCATCTCTGACACCAATTAGTAAGTCACCGCCTACAGAATTAAGAAAAGCCCCAATGGTTTTTAATGCTGACTTTTCAATGTATTTCTCTTTAGTGCCTTTCTTTACGTCTAGTGAAAAAGTTTCTTTAAACTCTAACACTTTAGATTCATCGTTTGGAATTAACAATTTAATTTGATCTTCTTCACTCACACCCTCTTTAGCTAATGACTTGTAAAGCTTCTGTCCTAAATTATCTTGCGCTAAGCCTCTAAAGTCTGGGTCACTCATCAAACGGCCAAAAATATCTTCATTACCTTCCATTCTATCTATAACTAAGCCCTCGAACATTTTCTTAAAGATATCGAGAAAATCTGTCATTGAATTGACTTTTGCGGCTTGACGTAAATTGTCATCGTCTTTTGCTTCTGACTCAATCTGGTCAAAAAATAATTGATCGGCTTCTGTGAAATCAGTTCCAAAACGTTCATTTAAAATATCAATCAATTCAGAAAGATGTATTTCATCTTCACCCGTTTGGCCGGTACCAACATCACTTGGCCCTTTAAGTAGATCTGCTTCACCTCTGTGTAAATCAATACTCCCTTCGCTAATTTTTTGTAGCCGGTAGTACTCTAATTCAACTTCGTTTTCCAAATGATATGCGGGACCTGAAGCGCGCCTTGGTAATTTCGTTAACAAAAAGCGTAAATAGGTATAGAGCTTTTCTAAATCTGTATCTTGATAAGGGATAACCTGCGATAAAAAAGCATACATATTTCTAAAGTTAACGAATAAACTCTTTATTTCTTCCTGGTCATTTTCTTCTACTGTTTTGTAACGCTCTACAGCCAAATCAAGTATCCCATTCATCTTGGCATGGTCATGCACACTTTCTTTGCGTTTAGGTGAAAAATAAACTGTACAAAAGTCCCTAATTTCTTCATCCCGTAAAATTTGTCTTTCTTCTATTTGTCCTTGTAGACGATACATATGATGTGGATCAGTCAGTTCTTCTGCTTCTGTTTCTTCATAATAGGGCTTAAACGATTTAAAAATATCATCACGCTTATTTCTAAAATCCAAGACAAAAGTATCTTCCTTACCTGTCGCCATACGATTTAAGCGTGAAAGTGTTTGAACCGCTTGAATACCTGATAATAATTTATCTACGTACATAGTATGTAAAAAAGGTTGATCGAAACCTGTCTGGTATTTCTCTGCGACCAGTAATACACGATATTCTTCGGAATCAAAAACTTTAGGTAATTCGCGTTCACTGACTCCATCATTCATTCCAACTTCAGTATATTTTTTACCAGGACATTCAGGGTCTTCTACTGTTCCGGAAAATGCTACAAGCGTCTTAATATCAGTATAATTCTTTTCTTTCAGATACTCGTCAAACATCAATTTATATTTAACGGCTGATAACCGAGAGTCGGTTACCACCATCGCCTTGGCTCGGCCACCTATCTTATGTCGTACTGACGCTCGAAAGTGTTCCACCATAACTTCAGTTTTTTGCCTTAAATTATGAGGGTGCAAAGTTAAAAATCTTGCTAAAGCTCTTGCAGCCTTTTTTCGCTCCACATTGGGATCATCTTCTGCAGTTTGTGTGATACGAAAATACGTTTCATAGGTGGTGTAATTTTTTAACACATCCAGGATAAAGCGTTCTTCAATCGCCTGCCGCATAGAATATTTATGAAAGGGAGATTCACCGGTAGGTCCAGGCTCATCAAATAGTTTTTTTGTTTTGTATTTAGGTGTAGCAGTAAAAGCAAAAAAACTGATATTTGGTTGGCGACCCCGCTTCATCATATTTTCAATAACAGCGTCTTCAATTTCTTCATCATTCTCTGCTATATACTGAGCAGTTTGTTCTTTAATACCATCTTTGTTGAGTACACCTTTCAACTCCATCGCCGTTTCACCGGATTGAGAGCTATGTGCTTCATCCACAATGACTGCAAACCGCCTACCTTTAGTAGAAATAGCGACACTACCTTCACCCAGTTCCTTGTTAATTTTATCTATGGTCTCAGTTACAAATGGAAACTTTTGTACCGTAGAAATAATAATAGGTGTACCTGTGGTTAAAGCCGTCACCAACTGACGGGTATCCTCATCAATTTTTTGTACCACACCTTGTTTGTGTTCGAATTGATAAATAGTATCCTGTAACTGTTTATCCAGTACTCGCCTATCGGTAATAACCACCACAGTATCAAATATTTTCTTATCATCAGCATCATGTAGACTAGATAAACGATGAGCTAACCAAGCAATAGAATTAGATTTACCTGAACCAGCAGAGTGCTCAACTAAATAGTTTCGACCTGCACCGCATTCCTTACTATGGCTAACTAATTTACGTACGGAATCCAGTTGATGATAACGTGGAAAGATCATGGTCTCCTTACGGATTTTTTTAATCCCTTTGTCCGTCACCACTTTTTTATCTTCCACCTGTAAATGCATAAAGCGGCCAAGAATATCTAGCAAGCTATCGCTTTGCAGCACATCTCGCCATAAATATGCAGTGCGGTAGCCACCATCGTTAGCAGGAGGATTGCCAGCACCACCGTTCGCGCCTAAGTTAAAAGGTAAGAAGAAAGTTTTTCCTGCACTCAAGCGTGTAGTCATAAACACTAAGTCTTGATCTACAGCGAAATGTACTAAGGTACGTTTTTTAAACTCAAACAGTTTTTCTTTTGGGTCGCGATCAGTTTTGTACTGGTATTTAGCGTTTTCGACAGTCTGGCCCGAGAGAGGATTTTTTAATTCCATGGTTACAATGGGTAAGCCATTAAGAAACAACACTACATCCAAAGATTTTTTATTATTATCGGAAAAATAAAGCTGCCGAGTTACACTTAAGGTATTTGCTTTGTATTGCGCCAAGGTGTCAGGGTTTAGCTTAGTACTCGGCGCAAAGAATGCCACTTTCAATTTTTTGCCATAACATTTAAAACCATAGCGAAGCACATTAAGCATGCCCTGAGTTTCTAGTGTTTTACATAGGTCATCCAAAACCACTTTTTCTGTGTCACCTGAATGTATCCCTTTTAATGTCTGCCATTGTTTGTCTTGTGTTTTTTGTATAAAAGAGAGAACACGTTCCGGTTCAATGGCTCGTTCAGTATTGAAGTCGTCAGATTGTCCTTTTTGATAGCAGTCATTCTCAATGAATTGATACTCAATGGCATCTTCCAGGCGATCTTCGGTATGCTTTTTCATATTGTATCCCTACCCAACCTGCTCAATGTTTGTATTTTCAAGATCATCCAGTGTAAGCGATGTTAAATCATCATAATGAAAATGACGTATTGAATGATCTCTTTTTAAATAGCCATCTGCATCAACATAAGGCGAAGGTTCATCCATACATGTGAACACATATTTTCTAAGATTTAAGCGCTTCGACTTATTCGTATATAATTTAATAATGCTATGCAAAGCTCTACACCATGCCTCACCAGCATTCAGCTGTTCGACTGCACTTTCCTGAAATGTCGCTGACTTAAACTCAATACAATATATATTGAGTCTGTTACTCACAAACTGAAAAATCACGAAGTCACAACGCTTAGCCCAAGGTTTGGCCTCGTCCTCTAAAAAATGAAATAAAGGATCAGAATTTCCTCTTTGATTCTTTTTATCCAATCGAATCACTATAATATCACCTTGATAACCAAGCCTAACCTTATGCTTACGAGCAGTAGTTTCACCCGGCCAGTAGACCTTCTCCTCCATTACTATTCGATCATTATCGCGCTTAGTCACCTCATAGGTATTTCTATTTAAATAAGACTTCAAACAATTGAAATATCCCTCCGCATTGATAGGCATATTTATGCAACCTCGCCAATCTCAACATTACGAACATCTATCTTTCCAGTTACAGCATCGGTAATGATTGCATTTCTATATTCATTCAAACGTTCTATTGCTGCGCTTATTTTCATAATCATGGCATCAATATGTTTCATCTCTTGCTTGAGATGCTTAACAATACTTAGTTGTTCATCGAGTGGTGGTAACGGTGTAGTGATATTTTTAAGTGTTTCAGAATAAATCACCTCTAGTGTCGTTGCATTACTACTCAACTTTAACTGCTCTAGTAATAATCCACTTTCTTGTAGTAGCCAAACAAAATAGTCATTTAGAAACACATCTTCTTTTAACTGGAGTCTCATTAAGCATGGATGGAGAATTCCTTTTTCACTATTCTTTGGCACTTCCATACATTTTCCAATTGTACCTCTGGTTGTAATTAATAAATCATACTCAAAAACCTCAAATGCAGATAACTGTTGAAACTTATCCTCGTCAATATATTCTTTTCCAAGACTAAGATCTTGTTGTATGACATTTTTTTGATTAAATACTTTGTAATCAACGCCTTTCATATCTACTGATTTTAATTGCGAACCAAATGGTCCTGTTTTTATCGCACCTGCTTTATCTTTAAATGAAAATTTAATTCTTTTTACTTCCCAATGTTCTGGTACATCACCCAACCAATCAACGCCTGATGATTTCATTTTGGTGTTTATTTCCAATCCTTTAGTAACCGCCTTAGTGATGACGGCAATACGCTGTTCATTGAGTTTATCGATTAAGGTTTTTTTCTTTTTGATAAGCTGATCGATTTGTTTGGTTTTGTAATCGAGGAAAGCTGCGATTTTTTTCTGCTCATTAAAAGATGGTATTGCTACTGGGTAATAGCCTAGATCATCTTTAGACAACTCCATAAAAGTAGTACCTAACCCCAATGCATTTAACTGCTCAACGCTAACTGATAATGTGTAGTATATATAGCGTTCCCATAGTTCATCCGAATCAACAACAAGTGCTTTACACCCTTGATTTGAGCACATTTCATTTTCAGCCAGTGCAACAGCACCAATTGGTGCACGTGTTGTTAGTATAATGCTGTTTTCAGGGACAAGTGTTGTACCACATGAATGAAGACCTTCTATGGTGATTTTTCTTTTAGTATCTGATATGTAACCATTATTGTTATGTCTATAATCTGCAGGTGTTACCCATTGGATATCACCATCCCAAAAAAGTGGCTCACCTGATTTTGGAGTTGAACCATTTACTATCCTGAATTTTCTTTTAATAGCAGCTGTATTCCAGTGTTTTGGTATTTCACTTATCCAATATACTCGGGCACTTTTATATTCTGGATAAGCAGGATACTTCATCAAACCACCTCCACGAGCATATCCATAATTTCTTTTTCCAGACCCTTAATATCTGCTTCAATCTCCGTTAATTCACGCGGTGGTTCATATTGGTAGAAATAACGGTTGAACGGAATTTCATACCCCAGCTTGATTTTGTCGTGATCAATCCAGGCATCGTCTCGATAAGGCAGAACTTCTTTTTTCAAATACTCTTCACAATGATCTTTCACCAGTGCAAGTAGTTTATCTTTATTAACCTTGCCTTTGTTTTGTTTTTTGTTTTCATAGTCAATAGGTAAAGGTAATTCCAAATCCAGTGGTAATGGCACGTTTTCGGTATCGCGTAATTCGGAATCGGGTTCGAGGTTGCCTTTATTGTCTGTACAAATATCAGCACCTTGGTCACGCTCGGCTAAGGCACCGGGTGCAAGCAACGCTTTTTTCAGTGCAGACTCCCATTTATAAAGTTCATTAAATTCCTTGTTGGCAGCAAACGCTTCTATGAGTTGACCTTCAAAGGCATCACGGTTTGTGATGAGTTCGCCTTTGGCAAAAAGCGGTCTTAGACTATCTAATACATCCAAAATGGCTTGTTGTTGTTCCTGTCCTGCTGCAATCTCTTTTTCCATTGCTTTTTTATCTTTACGCTTTTTGCTGACAGCAAGGTTGAGAAAGTAGGTTCTCTCTTTAAAGTCAGCAATGCGTTCATCTGTAACAGCAAAGTTCAAACGTAGAGGCCGCTCAACGGTAATCTTCAAGTAAGCGAACTCCTGGTTTTTAAAGATCTTACTGACGTAATGAACTTTATCCTGATCCCGTTCGACTTTTTTAGGCAATTCAACATTTGTTTTGATCTGCATCAGTGTGCGCTTATCATCATGTTTGAAGTCAGCATAAATTTTAGTGAGTTCTGAGATATGATCTGGTTCATCGGGATGTTCTGGTTGCTCACCCTCGCCAAGTTTTTTACGTTTTTTACCCAAGCTTTTTTTCATCTTCCAGGCAAAGTCAGTACCGTTGATGAGTTGTACTTTTCCCTGTCGTTGCGGTTTCTTGCGGTTGGTGACAATCCAGATATAGGTGTAAATACCAGTGTTATAAAACATTTGATCAGGTAAAGCTATGACTGCGTCTAGCATGTCATTTTCAATAATATAACGACGAATATTACTTTCACCACTGCCGGCATCACCTGTAAAAAGCGGTGAGCCATTAAAGACGATGGCAATACGAGAACCTTCACCCTCTTTTTCCCCTTTTATTGGACCAAGGGTGTAATGCTTAGGTGGGGCCTGCATCTTTGAGACCATATGCAGCAGGAACAATAACGCACCATCATTAATACGCGGTAAGCCCGGACCAAAACGGCCACGGAAACCATCATCAAGATGTTCTGACGTTACGTTGTCTTGTTCTGGTTTCCATTCCACGCCAAAAGGTGGATTGGCCGCCATGTAATGAAAAAGTTCGTTGGGATGACCGTCACCATCTATCTTTCCAACAACTTGTTTACCCGTGCCCAAGGTATCACCAAAAGCAATGTTGTTAGCATCTTCACCTTTGATCATAAGGTCGGAACCACATATGGCATAAGATTCAGGATTGTATTCCTGACCGTAGAGACGTATTTCAGCTTTATCGTTTTGTTCGAGAATGGTTTTTTCTGAGACGGATAAGATGCCGCCAGTACCACAAGCTGGGTCATAAATTTTTATAAGTTTGTTCGGTTTATGAATTTGCTCTTCACCACTGAATAGGACATTGACCATAAGTTTGATGACTTCACGCGGGGTAAAGTGATCCCCTGCCTCTTCATTAGCTTGCTCATTAAAACGCCTGACCAAGTCTTCAAACAGATAACCCATACCCATGTTGTCTAGCTTGTTGGGGTGCAGGTCTTGCGAAGCAACTTTTTTGAAGACATCAAACAGGCGATTTGCTTCGTCGAGTTTTTCGATTTCTTCATCGAATTTAAACTTCTGAATAATTTCACGTGCACGTATGGAAAAACCAGCAATATAGTTATTAAGGTTTTTTGCCAATCCATCAGGATCACCCAGCATTTTTTGGAATGTAAATTTGCTAGTGTTGTGAAAGGTTAACTTAAACTTTCGATTAATCATTTTCTCGATGGTTTCTTTATCGTGTTTTTTTGTTGCCTTAAGCTTTTTATATTCGGCTAAGACCTTCTCTTTTGTTTTTTCCAACACACAATCGAGACGACGTAATACCGTTAAAGGAATCATTACACGACGGTATTGAGGAGGACGATAAGGTCCACGCAATAAATTAGCTATTTCCCAAATGTCATCACTTTGTTTTTTGTAAAGTTCTTGGTTTTTCATGAATACTCTAAATTTATAATCAGTTATGTTTTTATATAAGTAAATAAAGCGAATCAATTTACTTGAGTGTTTTTTGTTCTTGTATTTTATGTGTGGAATTACTTTTAATAATTTATCCAAGTTTTTTCGCTAAATCTTCCGCTCTTAAATGAGTGTAGCGTTTTAACATGTGCAGAGTCTTGTGCCCTGTTATTGATGCGACTTCCATTAGATCTAAGCCTTTTTCAAAAAGCCTAGATGTTGCTTCATGCCGTAAATCATGAAAACGAAGCTCTTCAATTTCTAATCCTTTACAAAGGTTTCGAAACTGTAAAGACAAATCGTCTCCAGTAAGGTCTGGAAATACTTTACCACTTATTTGAGTAGGAAGACCCTTTACTGTTGTTTTAACTCTTTTTGATAGAGGAATAATACGGCTATCACCATTTTTAGTATCAGGTAGCTCAATTGTGCTTCTCTTTAAATTAACATTTTCCCAAGTGATATCTAAAATCTCACCTCGACGCATCCCTGTTTCGATTGCCAAAGTAATTATTTCTTTTAATGGGTATTCAGCTGAACCTAAAAGTTGCTTCTCTTCACCTTTATTTAAACGACGATCGCGTCCCGGTGGCATTTTAGGCATTCTTATATTTTCAATAGGGTTTGCTAAAGATTCCATTCCCCATTCTTTTCGGGCGATGGTAAAAAGGTGACTAATAATTCTAAGTTCATTTCGAATGGTTGATGAACTTCGGCCATCGGCTAATCGTTTATCACGATATTCTGCAAAATCTGTACTACGTAAGTTGGAAAGAAAATAAAATGCTAAAGGATGTTTCTTCCAAACATTGATACGCTCTCCTTCTTGTTTTGCACCTTTCTTATGAGGAGTCACTTCTTTTAAATAACGGTTGAGAGCCTCGATAAGCGTTGTTGATTCAGCTTCTACTCGAGAAACATATGCACCTTGATCCATTTCAGATTCAATCATTCGAGACCAGCGTTCTGCCTTAGCTTTAGTGCTAAATGTTCGGTTTACAGGAGGGTACCCTCTTCTTCGAATTTTGGACTGCCACTGTCCATTACTACGCTTTACTATAGTAGCCATACTTCCCTCGCTTGGAATAGAAACAAAGTATGGATAAGTGTCCCACAATTGTCCCAAAAGGGAAATAGGAACAATTGTGGTAATTCAGGTTTTGGATGTAACCTATTGAAAAATATGGCGGAGAGGGTGGGATTCGAACCCACGGTAGGTTGCCCTACGCCGGTTTTCAAGACCGGTACTTTCGGCCAGCTCAGTCACCTCTCCAAATTTGAACTTGAATTTTGCGTTGGCTGCCCCAACATCAGTTCAAGGTGCGGCAGAATACCTTAAGATCGTGCTTTTTGCTAGGGGTAAAACTTAAAAATTTACAACTTAAAGGCTTGATATTAGAAACTATTTCGGTATTCTACGGACTAA
>Ga0316208_1001067_pt1 | contig 28044 bp, 26 predicted proteins | sample 3monopyrite_MG_FD_204944 | JGI IMG/M metagenome (GOLD analysis project Ga0316208, IMG submission 204944) | Microbial mat bacterial communities from mineral coupon in-situ incubated in ocean water Damariscotta River, Maine, United States -... | ecosystem: Environmental > Aquatic > Marine >... | reverse complement strand
GCAATTCCTTGGGAAGGCGATCGCGCAGGCGCTCACCGATGCTCGCCATCGAGCTGCGATACAACTCGGCGACAGCCCGCTTCGGCTCTTCCTCAGTCAGCACGAGGAAACGCCAAGCTTCCTGATTGAGCCCCGTCGGCGCCTGAACCGCCGCATCGATACATCGTTCGAGCACTTCGGGCTCGATCGGCCGGTCGAAATCGAGGCGGCGGCGAACCGATCGCGTTGTCTCGACGACCTGAAAGAAGTCGTCGCTCGCCGTACCGGCGTCGGTTTTCGGGGCTGGGTTCGGATTCGGGTCGTTGCTTCGGGCGGTCACAGTAGGCGATGCTCCCTTGCGAGGAGGGTATCCCAGAATGACCGCGCGCATCCGATCCATCGACTACGACCACGAGGGCCAGGCTCTGCGCGGCGAACTCTCGTGGCACGACACGTGGACCGAAGCCAAGCCGTGCGTCGTGATCGTTCATGACGCCATGAAGAGCACGCAGGGTTTCGAAGAAGAGCGCGCCGTCGTGCTGTCTGGCCTTGGCTACGCGGGCGTCGCGATCGATGTCTACGGCGCGGGCGTTCATGGAGCGGACGATGCCGACGCCTATGCGTTGATGAAGCCCTTCCAGGAAGATCGCGCGTTGCTTCACGCGCGCCTGCTCGCGGGAATCGAGGCCGCCGCCGCGCTACCGGAAGTCGATGCCACGCGGATGGCGGCGATCGGTTATTGCTTTGGCGGCATGTGCGTGCTCGACCTTGCGCGGATCAATGCGCCGGTCGCGGGCGTCGCGAGTTTTCACGGCCTGCTCACCCCGCCGGATGCTTCCGTCGCGATCCCCTCGGAACCGATTCAGCCGAAGGTGCTCGCCTTGCACGGCTGGAACGACCCCTACGTGCCCCCATCGGCGATCGAGCCCTTTGCGCAGGAAATGACCGAGCGCGGCGCCGATTGGCAGTTGCTCGCCCTTGGCAACACGGCGCACTCCTTCACGAATATCCGCTACGACGATCCCGAAAAGGGCGTCGCCTACGACGCCACAGCCGATCGACGCTCCTGGGCGGCGCTGACCCGCTTTCTCGAAGAACTCTTCCCAGCCGTCTAGACTCGTCCCATGACACAACTCGGTCCCGACAAGCTCGTCTTCAATACCACCAACATCGTGAGCGGCGGCATTCGCGAGATCGTGGCCGCCGCGGTCGCGGGTGAATACGCGGGCATCACGATCTGGCCGATGGACGTCGAGCGGGCTCAGGCCGAGGGGCTTTCCCTCGCGGACATCAAGCTTCTGCTCGACGATCACGGGCTGGTCGTGACGGATGTCGACCCGCTGCTCGGCTGGTGCGAGGAGGCGATGCCCGGACCGGGTGAGTCGATGTTCGAACTCGCCCCGGAAGACGTGTTCTTCGAAATTGGCGAAGCGCTTGGGGCGGAATCGATCAATGTCGTCCAGGGCTTCGGCTCAACCCTCGATCTCGATCGTGCTGCGGAGAAGCTGGCAGCGATCTGCCGACGCGCGGGCGAAAGCGGCATGCGGATCAGCTTCGAATTTCTGCCTTGGAGTGGCGTGCCTAACGTGACGGTCTGCGCGGATCTGCTGGCGCGAACCGGCTGTGACAATGCGAAGATCATGTTCGATAGCTGGCATTGGTTTCGCGGGGCGCGCGACCTCGAAGCGCTGCGAAAGATTCCCGGGGACCTGATCGGCAGTACGCAATGGAACGACGCGCCGCTCACCCCTTCGGACAACCTCCCGGTCGAGGCCATGCAGGCGCGACTTCTTCCCGGCGAAGGTGATATCCCGCTCGTGGACCTCGTCCGAACTCTCGACGAGATCGGCTCAACGGCCCCCGTTGGTGTCGAAGTGATCCATGCGCGGCACGAGACGATGGATCCGGCGGAAGTCGGCAAGCAGACCGGCGACGCGATGCGCGCGATTCTCGCGGAAGCGCGCGGAACAACGAACGATGGAGCGGACGATCAATGAGCGATCGAGAACTGAATGCGGTCGCCGTCGACCCGGACCCTCTCTACTTCGAGGACTACACCGCGGACTTCTGCCTTGAAGGCGGGCATTACGTCGTCACGGAAGAGGAGATTCTCGAATTCGGGCGACGCTTCGATCCCCAGCCCTTCCATACCGATCCGGTAGCGGCCAAAGAGAGCGCCTTCGGCGGGCTGATCGCCCCGGGCTGCCTGACCTTCGCGATCCGGAATGCACTGCATAACCAGCTTCCGGTCCGCCCCGTGCTCGTAGCGGGCCTCGGCCTCGACTCCCTCGACCTCAAGACCCCCGTCCGTCCCGGCGATCGGCTGAGCCTTCGCCTCGAAGTCGCGGAAGCCCGTCGCTCACAGTCAAAGCCCGACACGGGAATCGTGACGACGCGACAATCCGTCCTCAATCAGAATCAGGAGATCGTGCTGACGATGGACGCCAAGATGATCGTCCGCGCGAAAGAAGCGCTTTAGAGGCGCGTTAGGCGTCCGCCATCTCGAAGTCTTCGAAATCGAAGCCGGGTGCGACGACACACCCGACCAGGGCATAACCCGCCGCCCCAGGCAACGCTTCCGCCGTTTGCCAATCCCCGGGCGGCACGATGACTTGAAGCGAGGCGTCTTCGCCCTGCCCTAACAACGAACGCCGCGACGGATCTCCGGCTTCTTCGAGGGACGCCCCGATCCCCAGCGCGACATCATCGCCCTGGTGGTGCATCCAGAGTTCTTCACCCCGAACGCGATGAAGCGCGGACGAAACGCCGGAAGGTAAGAGAAAGAGGATCGAGGTCATCGCAGCCCGCGGTCCCGGGTAGCCTTCCGGCAGGGCGTTCCGGTCGATCGTGACGGGGGACCGCCAAACCTCCCGATACCAGCCGCCTTCGGGATGGCGGAGGAGATCAAGCCTATCGATGATCGCTTGAACGGTCGGTGCGAGCGCTGATTCACTCATGCGGCGCGGTAGCAACCTGGTTCGAGTTCATTCGCTTCTCCCCGATCGAGCATCCGCGCAACATGAAGTTCGGCGCTGCGACGCTCGACGGCATCGACGATGTCCATTTCCACGTGCGGTCGATAGATGAAGCGATGTGCGACCATGTCCTCGAGCGATCTCGGCTCCGCCAGAAAGGCGAGCATCTCTCCATGTCGGCGATCGATGACCGCCGCGTACTTGTCGAGGAGTGCGACAAAGTTCTCGCGGCCTTCGATGATCCCCTTCTGGTGGAAGGTCACGTAGTAGGCGGCGTCCTCGTCGCGGACGCGGCGCAGGCTCTCTTCGAAGTCGTCGAGGTCACTCCAGGCGTCGCCGTAGTAGGGACCGAACCCGGTGAGATCGATGTCCGAGAGGAAGAACACGTCCCCTTCGATCCGAAAGCCGCTATGACCGCGGGTGTGACCCGGGAGATGAACGGCTTCGATCGTGAGACCGCCGAGGTCGAATCGGTCGCCGTCGGAGAAGCCCTGCGCGTCGGGACGCGGCGTGTAGTGGAACTCCTCGACGAAGGTCTTCTCATAGGACGCGCGCTTCTCCGGATCCACGAAGCCATAGATATTCATGAAGCCTTCGAGCGACGTTGCGCCGGGAAGGTCCGCTTCGTGGATGTGGATGCGGGCATCGGCGAAGAAGCCGTTTCCGGTCATGTGATCTTCGTGGGCGTGACTGTTCAGGACCGCGTCGATCGGCCGAGGCGCCCCGCCCCGCGCGATCACATCGATCGACGGATCGATCAGGAAGGTCTCGCTCGCGCCCTGGACGAGCACGCTGTTCCCGGACGGATAGGCCCCCTGGGCCATGCCCTCGAGCACCGTCACCCGGTCCGTCAATTTTCGCTCCGCGTCGCTCCAATCAATCGTCATGGCGGGAGACTACCGAGATTCGAAGTGCCCCGCAGGGGTTGCCCTGAGACGCGCTCAGCCGCGACGGGACACGAATCGAGCCCATGCATTCCTGAAAACCGCGGTGAGTGCCCGCCGCGCGCTTTCGGGGAGGGGTTCCGCGCAAAAGAATGACTGCTGGGCGCAAAAGACCGGGCACGATCGCGCAGATGACCCTCACTCAATGGAGCGAACCCTTTGGGAGCATCGTCCAAGATGTCGTCTCCAGTCCGTGATCCGAACACGAATCCATTTGAAGACCCCGATGCAGAGCTCGTTCGCCGCTGCCAGGAGGGTGGCCCCGACGCCGCGCTCTGCTTCAGCCAGCTGGTCGAGCGCCACGCGACGCGCATCCATCGCCGCGCCGCCCGAATTCTCGGCGACGAATGCGAAGCCGAGGACATCGTGCAGGACGTCTTCGTCAACGTGCATCGTTTTCTCCATCGCTACCGACCCGACCGCCCCTTCCATCATTGGCTCTCGGTCGTGACCCTCAACGCCTGTCGCATCGAACTCCGCCGCCGGGCGGGACGAGACCGACGCCATGAAGCGTTCCGCCTCGACCCGGGGCGCACGACGGAAGCGGCGATCGAAGGCGACCCACTTCTCCGTGGATGGCTCCAAGAGGCCCTCGACGATCTTCCAGAATCCACCCGACAGGCGATTCTGCTTCGCGCGATCGACGGCCTCGGCTATCGCGAAATCGCGGAACGATGCGGCCTGAGCGAACCAGCGACGAAGATGCGCGTCCTGCGCGGCCTGCGCGATCTCCGTGCTCGCTACGACCTCGCCGAGCGAAAGAGCCAGGCCTCGCCTGCGCCCGAATCGCCGAAGCGGAACGCGCGCAGCATCGCGGCGTAGTTTGCGGCACAGCCACGGCGCGTCAGCTCCGTTAGTTCGCCGAACTCCCCAGCACAAACAACGCAAACATAATGACGAGTTTCGAGCGGAGACCGCGGCCTAAGGCGCTGCGGTCTCGCTCATCGTCGCGTTCGGCCCGTCGCAGGGCCGCTGCATCCGCGCGAACACGTCGCAGATCGGCGGGAGCGTGCGGATGCGCTGATTGCCCCGCGCACCCACGGCGCGAAAGAGTTCACCGCGCGCGAGTCGCGGGTCCTCGGTAATCGTCGTCAGCACTGCCAGCAGGCCCGAAACGTGGGCGGCTGCCAGGCTGGTCCCGTTCCCGAACGCGAAGGAGTTCCCGGGAACCGTCGACAGCACGTCGACCCCCTGTGCGACCAATTCGACCCAGGGACCGCGATTACTGCCGGTAAAGAGCGTTCCCGCCTTATCGACCGCGCCCACCCCGATCACCGAAGGATAGGCGGCGGGATAGCGACGTTCGTCCGTTCCTTCGTTCCCGGCGGCGGCGACAACGACCGCACCGAGCTCTTCGAGCCGCGCAACGCCTCGCTCGAGCAGGATATTAGGCGGCCCCGAAAGCGACAGATTGACGATCGACGACTCGGCCTCCCAGGCCTGGTCGAGCCCGCGCAGCAGGTCATAGATCGTGCATTGTCCGCCGGCAGCGCCGGTCGGGCGACAGATCGGAATCGAGACGAGGGTCGCGCCCGGCGCGAGGCCGGCGATCCCGAAGCCATTGTCTTCGATCGCATTGATGACGCCGGCCATCAGCGTGCCATGCACCCCGACTTCCGGGCTCTCCTCGTCGTCGCTAACGGGAATCACGTTGGCGGAGGAGAGATCGCGATGGCCCACTTCCGGAGCGGAATCGAGGAGTGCGATCGTCACGCCCTGGCCCGTCGACAGGCCGCGGGCTTCTCGAACACCGGAGATCGCGAGACCGTATTGCAGGCTCGCGTAGGGGTCGGGAGTCGTTTCCGGCGGCGCGTTCGTGATCTCGGCTGCGGCGCTCGCGTAAACGTCGTTCGGCACGACGGCCGAGCCTTCGGGCACAACGGTCACGAGTTCCGTGATCGAGGCTCCGGGCGGTCCGGACACCCGCGCGACCGTGGCGCAGATGACCGGGCTAAAGAAGCTCTCCGCGATCGAGGTCCCCGGGCCTAGTTCGAAATCGTCCGGAATCTGGCCGGCTTCGTTCTTGGGCAAAGCGAGAATCGCCTCGCTGGGATCGTTCGAGTTCGTAGCGGCGGCTTGGGCCGTCCGCGCGGGAAGGGGCACGATCGAGCCGTAGTCGTCCGACGCGCCGCTGGCGCTGATTCCCGATTCTTCGACAGGTCCCGCCGAGACGGCGGTACCGGCGGCGGATGCCGCAAATGGACCGCAGAGCGTACCTCCGGAAGGACTTCCGGACGCGCCTCCAGACGCAATCGACGGGGCGGCTGCAAGCAGCGCCCCGATCAGGATCGCGATCGTCAGGAGACGGCGTTCATTCATCTCAGTACCGGCTCCGCAAAGAGCGCGACCTTCGTCGGCCCGGATTTCAGTCGTGCCGTAATAGCGACGAGATCGGCTTGATTGAGCGCCACTCCCTCGTCGACGACGCGCACACGATAGCGACCCACGCCGGAAGGACCGGAAATGATTTCAACGCCGGCGCTGCGAAGCGCAGTGCCGATTTCGCCCGCGGTCGCGGAATCGACGAAAACCACGTCAAGGAGCGCGTCACCGGGAGCAATCGTCGCGAGAGCCTCGTCGGTCGCGGCGGCCGAGTCGTAGGTCTCTGCGCCCGCGCTCAGTCCGTTTGCGTCGCCGAGCAACCCACCCCCGACGATTCCGAGCACGAAGATTGCCGCCGCGGCGACCGCTGCCCAGACATTCGGTACGCCGAATCGCCCCTGAATGACCTCAGCACCGGCAGACGGTGCCGCTCCGGTCTCTTCTTCCTGTGGAGCCGCATTCTCGGCCGCAGCCGATTCCTGTCGGTCGCCGTCGAGTACCCAGGACGTCAATCGGCGAATTTCGTCATCGCTCAGGCTCGTGGGGCTCTCTTCTCGAACACTTCCGACCGCCGGACGGCCGATTCGCATATCCGGAGCAATCGGAGCGGTCTCAAGGCCCTCGGCCTCCCCCGCATCGATTCGAGCCGTAATCGCCTCGAACATCCGGTCCGGGTCCGGCAGATCGACATCAATCTCGTAAGGCGCACCGGAGATCAGGTCGAGCTCCGCGCGACAGTCGGTGCATTCGGAGGCGTGGGCTTCGACGGCACCGCGCTGGCGGGCATCGAGCAGCGGATCGCCGTCCTCGGCGATTTCGCCGTACCAGGGAATCCAACCGAGGACGCTCTCGGGGCACCGGATCGATCGTGCCTCTTTGGTCATCATCCCACTCCTTCGATCGGAGCACCGAGCAATCGCCTGAGCGAGCGTCGAGCTCTCGAAATTCGTGTCTTCACCGTATCTCTTGAGACGTTCTGCAGCTCAGCGACCTCTTCGAGGCTCTGTCCGCCGACCACCGTCCATTCGAGCGCTTCTCTTTGTTCCCTCGGGATTCGGTCCAGAAGGCTCGCGACGCGCCGAAGCTCGTCCCGTGCATCCAGTTGAGTCGCCGATTCCTGTTCATTCGGGACCTGCGAAATCGTTTCGTCGTCCGTCGCAATCACCCGGGACCGCTTGAGTCGACCACTCTGCCGCAGGGCTTCGAGGCATTTGAAACGAGCGATGCCGAAGATCCAGGACGAGATCTTCGAGTCTCCACGAAAGCGCTCAGCGCTCGCCCAGACTTCGAAAAACACGTCGCTCGTCACTTCTCGCGCCAGCTCTTGATCCTCCACCCTACGTCTTACAAAGACGAAAACCCGCGTGTAGTAACGGTCAAAAAGCGCTCGGTAGGCTTCCCGGTCCCGCCGCTCGGCCACGGCAAGGAGCAGAGCTCCGTCATCACCATCCCGAGCAATCGCATTCTCGTTCATTCAGATCGTTCCGTAGGTCGTCGTGGGGGCGGAATGGGTGCCCGAAAGTCGCGCAATCACTAAGGAAAGTTCGCGCGTCCGTGAGGGTCGGATAGTTCGACATAAGTTACATGCCGAGAACGAAAAGACCGACGGCGGATGCGCAATTGGGCGGCAAATCGGCGGCAATCGTCCGCCGAATTCGGCCATCGAACGGGATTGAGAGGTGGAATTGGGCGGCTGAAGGGGTGGCCTCTGCGGCCCGCGACGATGAGCTTCGCTCAGGGCGAGCTCGAAAAATCAGCTCGATCCGCTTGGGCTCCGATCGGGGCCAGGCGGAGGCTGAGTCGAAGCGCGATCAGTTCGAGTTCGGAGTCGAGCTCGGGGGGCGACCGCCGGGCACGATCGGCGGATTTCCGGCGACTGGACTCGGAGAGCAACCTGCGCCCGGGCGATCACATGCATTTGGGCGAATCGCAGCGCCGACCGCCGGAGCCGGTCGTGAGGGGGCCGCGGGAGCCGCGGCGACATCCGAAGGGGCGAAGAACGACTGCAATGGGCCCACCAACGCCGCGGCGGAAGGAGCCGCACCGGTCACCGCTTCCCGAGGCTCAGCACAGGGGCCGGGCGGGGCCAACTCGGCGGTGTTCGCATGCCCGAGGGTCGCGCTGCTCACAATGAGGCAACCCGCGATCAGCAATGCCCGCCGAGCGACGGCCAAGCGACCATATGTCCGAGCTTCAAATTTCATCGGACCATCCTAGCACTCGGAGATAAACAGTGAGGCGCAATCGCTACGCATGATTGCGACACCTAGCTTCCGCCGAACCCGACACGGAACGAGATCCCGATCAGGTCCCGCACGTACGAGAAGACGTCTGCGTTCGAGTAGTTACGCATACGGCTGTAGCGCAGTGTCCCCACCACATGGTTCCCGAAAGCGCGCTCAAGGGAAGCACGAACGCCGACCTGATGCTCCTCGCGGTCTCGTGTGCTGAGGAAGTAGGGAACTGGGGGCGCCGGAGCCCGCTCGATATCCCTCGGATCGGGGAAGACCGAAGCATTGCCATAGGGCGCATACGCGTAATGCCCACTCAAGCGGAAGCCAATCTCGAGCGGTAACTGGGCTCCAAGCCCGATCTCGAACGCGTGTCGCTGCTGATCGAACTCACTGCCCTCGCTCCAGTAACGCTGGTAGCGATATTCGCCCTGGACGAACGGATCATTCAGGAGTGCGATTTCCGAGGCGATCGGAACGTGATGGAGGACGCTGACGGAAACGCCGACGCCATCCCGATCGGTCTTGTCCGCCTCGTTGATCGGTGGCCCACAGAAGGTCGCCGAGGTGCAATCTGGCGTCGAGATTGTGTCCGGGACGTCGATCCGATCGTACCCGTAATCGTCGAAGCCAACGCTCGAACTCAAGAGCGTGTAGACCCCGTCTTCCCAGGGCTTGTAGATCGACGCGCCCACCAGATGACTCGTCACGAACGCGCGCTGATCGATCGATTGCGAATCGATGAAGGCGGCGTCGAAGTCATATTGCACGCGCAACGAACTGTTCGCGATGCCCAACTCGTAGTCGAACCAGACCGTGCCGCCCGGGGCGTGCGTATCGAAGCGTTCGAGTTCGAAATGTTCCGAGCCCGCATAACGCAGCATGGCGCCGCCGCTCAAGTCACCCCGCTCGAATAACGTCGCCCCCACGTCGGTGAACCAGAAAACGCGCTGATCCGATTGGCTTCCCTGGGAATTGCTTGCGATCTCGGTCGGGATCAGGACGCCCCCGCCGCGAAGCAGAGGATTGTCATCGTGTTCCAGACCGACTTCGGCATTCGCCCACCATTGAATGCCGGAAGAGGCCTCAAGCTCCTCGAGTGCACGCGCCGCTTCATCGGCCCAGGCCGTGCCGGAATAGTCTCGAATCACCCGTTCGAAGGCTGTTTTCGCGCGATCCCGGTTGTCCGCCCCCAGCTCCGCCCGGCCCAGAAAGAAGGAGGCCATCGGTTCGACCGGCGCTTCGCTCAGTTGGGAAGCGGCATCAAGTCGGCCTGCCGCCGCCGTGTAGTCCGTCTGCGCATAAGCGACGAGACCGGAGTAGAGCAAGAACTCGGCATTACTTCCATCAACCGCGCCGGCGCGCACGAGCGCATCCGCGGCGTCTTCGATCTGGCCCGCGTGGTAGTAGGCCATGCCCAGCACGCGATCGATCCCATCGAGTGTCGGGTCGAGATCACGCGCGATCTCAAACGAGGCGATCGCGCGTCGGAAGTCCTTGAGTCGAAGCGAGCACGCACCATCGAGTTGCGCGACTTCCGCGTCCGATGCCGGATCCGTCTGCACGCGCGCCAACACTTCGAGTGCGGGTTCACAGCGCCCCTCTTCGGCGAGCGAGATACCCAGCCGGCGATCTGCACCGTCCTGAGCATGTGAAAGCCCGGCGGAGCAACCCAGAATGATCAGCACGAGAAAAAAAGAGCGGCAGATCGAAGAGAATGAAGAGGAAGAGCAGAGCAACACGTTCCAGATCCTGCCAGGCCTCGCGGCGCGCGATAGCGAATGGGCGAACGCCTTCGAGAAGGCGGCCGGAAGGTACCCCGGCCGAAGCTTTGGGACACACCCGAAATGGAGCCGACGATTTCGCCCACCCGAGCCGTCTAATCCCCTTTCAATGCACCTCACGACACAAGGTCACCACTTGGGTGGGCTACCTTCCGATTGCCCCCCATGGCGAGCGACCTGCCGAAAGGCGGATTCGCAGTTCCTACACGGAGCCTCTCGGAGCATCGATGGCGCGACTCTTTCCGCATCCTCAGGATAAATATCCGATCGTCCATATCGAGGACACGGATCTCGACCTGCCGAGCCACGTACGCAACGCCGATCTCCGGTACACCCACTTCAAGACGATTGCGCGGGGCGGCAAGTGTCTGATCCAGTCCTGCAAGGACTATCACCTCAGCCGCATCGTCGCGCATAAGAGCCTGCACAAAGAGATCGCAGACGATTCCTACGAACAACAGCGCTTCCTGCGCGAAGCTCGCGTGACCGCGATGCTCCAGCATCCGAATACGATCCCGATCTACGAACTCTCACGGGACAACCGCGGCCACTATTTCTTCACGATGAAACTCGTCGAGGGCTACACCCTTCGCGAAGTGCTCGACCTTGCAGAAGCCGAGGGGACCCAGGCGGTCGACGGCTACGGCTTTCATCGCATGGTCACGATCCTGATCCAGGTCGCAAATGCCCTCGACTATGCGCATAGCCATGGCGTCGTTCATCGCGACATCAAGCCCGCGAACATCTTGATGGGGCCCTTCGGCGAAGTCCTCCTGCTCGACTGGGGCCTCGCCAAGGTCTGGAGCGAAGAGCCGGAGGCGATGCCCGATATGCCGCTTCTCGAAGACGGCGACCCGTCGCTGACGGCCCAGGGAAAGCTCCAGGGAACGGCGCATTACATGTCGCCGGAGCAAATCGAGGAACGGCCTAGCATCGACCATCGCTCCGACGTCTACAGCATGGGCGCTGTCCTCTATGAAATTCTGGCAGGTCAAACGACCTTCCAGGGCGAGAAGGTCAACGAAATTCTCGACCAGGTAAAGAACGTCATGCCACCGCCGCCCTCCGAAGTGGCGACCGAGCGCGACATCCCACCACAGCTCGAAGAGATCTGCATGCGATGCATCGCGAAGAATCCCGACGAACGCATCGGCACGGCTCGACGGCTGGTGGCCGAGCTGCGCTCATGGCGAATGCGATGGGCGGCGGAGCGGGGGTAGATAGGAGCGGGATTAGGCGGAAGCGCCCTCGCTCAAGTCACCGACTGCCCGCCATCGACATTGATCGTTTGGCCCGTGATGTACTTCGCAAGCGGGCTCGCCAGAAAGAGGTAGAGCGGTGCGACATCTTCCGGCACACCCCACCGCTTCATGGGGGTGCGCTCAATCTCCGGATCCTCGAAGGGGGTTCCGACCATGCCCTCGGTCATCTGACTTCGGATGAGTCCCGGCGCGGCGGCGTTGACCCGCACATTGTCGAGGGCCCAGGCGGCACCCATATTCTTCGTCATCTGCACGACGCCGGCCTTCGCGGCGCCGTAGCCGGGCACGACCGTCACCGCGCGGAATGCGGACATGCTCGCCATATTAAGGACGCTGCCGCCGCCTTCGATCTGGCTCTTCGAAATTCGGTCTTTGAGCGAGACCGCGAGCCTAAACGAGGCGAACAGGTGGAGACTCAGGGCCCGCTCGAATACGTCCGGGTCCCACTCGTTCTCCGCCATGAGCGATGCCCCGGCGTTGTTCACGAGCACATCGAGGGAGTCGAAGCTCGCGGAGAGGGCCATCAAACCCTCTTTGTCGGTCATCTCGGCGGCGCGATAGTCGAAGCCTGAAAGATCCGAATCGTATTCCGAGGCGCTGCCGCGGCGGCCGGTGATCGTGACGTTCGCATTCGACTCAGCGAAGGCTCGGGCGATGCCCAGCCCGATTCCATTGGAGCCTCCGGTCACGAGGACCTTCGCACCCCCGAAATCAAAGTCGGCCTTTACGTTCATCGTCGATTCCCCACAAGCAAGCGCTTCGCACGGTGGATCGTGCGGCGAGGCCCCATTGATACACCGCGGCGGATCGGGCGGCTACCGATCGGGTTGGGAGAATCAGACGGAAAACGAGGAGCGCGCGAAACCGCGATCAGGGCAGCTTCTTGAATCCGAAGAGCCCGTCGCGCTTGATCGCCTCCGCTACATCCGGATCGACGTGGGCTTCCCATCGTTCATCCCCGGCCTGAATCCAGCCGTGGATCTCGTCGGAGCGAACCATGAGCTGTTCGTCGGGAAGGCCTTCGAGCCCCTGCACATAACCGCGATCCATCAGATAGCCGAAGAGCTTTCGGACCGAATCCGGAAGGCCGATGTTCTCGAGGCCGACCCGGTTTCCGCTCGCACGATCCAATCCGGGATAGACGAGAATTTTCACGCCCTGCCCCATCAAGCGCCCCGTTGCCTCGAGCAGACCACCCGGAAGATGCGCATAACGTTCTTCATGGATGAGTTCGAGGAAGTTCTCGACGCCGACGGGAAGCGCAATCTGCGTCGCGGCGTAACGCGCGAGATACTCGGCCACCAGGTAGTATTCGGGATAGTCGGAAATCAGAACCGATTGCGTGCCGGCGGTGAGCGCCTGAATCCGGTCGAGAAAATCTGCGCCCCCACCTTCCGCGGTCTTGCGCATTTCTGACACCGAAATCTCGAGCAGCGAAACGATCTGCGATTCGTCGACCTCTGGATCCGCAGCGAAGCGCTCGAACGCGCGGCGCTGGATATCCGCATGAACCAGCGTCGGCGGGCGGAAGCGTCCGCGCTGGAGAATGACCGGCTTCTTGTAGAGAATCTCGGACGGTCGAAGCACTTCGCCGGTCGAAGAGAACATCGCAGCACGGCTCAATCCGTATTCGACGAGACGCAGACTGATCAGACGATGATCGACGTCGGAGAACGCCTCACCGGAGAACTCGACCATGTCGATCTCGATTCGGTCACTTCCGAGATTGTCGAGCAGCGATCCAAGCAGCAGCTCCGGTCGGCCGGCGTAGGTGCGTGCACCGTAGATCAGATTCACGCCGAGGATCCCGAGCGCTTCCTGCTGCATGAACCCATCGCGATCGAGCATGCGCGTATGCAGGATGATTTGATTCGCTTCGGATTGTGGGTGGGTCTGGAAGCGGATCCCCATCCAGCCATGACAATCCGCATCGCCGGAGTAGTTCTGCGCCGAGACCGTGTCGGCAAAGGCGAAGAACGCACTCTCCGAGCCGCGCTCGAGATCGAGGCGTTCGAGAAGCAAGTCGTACTCGTGGTCGAGCATGGCGAGGAGCCGGCCGCTTGAGACATAACGCTGGGCCGTGCCGTAGATCGCGTCACTGACCTGCTTGTCGTAGGCCGACATGGTCTTCGCGATCGTGCCGGCAGCGCCGCCGACACGAAAGAACCAGCGACCGACCTCCTGCCCGGCACCGATCTCGGCAAAGCTGCCGTAGATCCCCGGATCGAGATTCATTTCGAGCGCTTTCGCGCGCGTGGTCATCGGCTCAGACAAGATGATTCCTCTCGTTCGCCCTAGTTATCGGTTTGCAGCGCTCTCTACCCAAGTGGGTTTCGGGCAAGAGCCCGGTTAGAGCCCGGCGAGGCCCGCTCCCCGCAATGCCTGGTCGAGATCTGCCACGAGGTCGTCGACATGCTCGACCCCGACCGAGATGCGAACCAATCCGTCGTAAATCCCGACCTTCTCCCGCTCCGGCTGCGGAATGCTCGCGTGGGTCATCGAAGCCGGGTGGTCAATCAGCGATTCGATACCCCCGAGACTCTCGGCGAGGGAGAAAATTTCAAGGCCCGACACGAAACGAACCGTGGCCTCGAGATCCGCGTCGAGCTCAAAGGTCACGATGCCCGATCCGCCCGTCATCTGCCGACGCGCCACTTCGCTCTGGGGATGCGAGTCGAGGAAGGGATGCCTCGCCCAGCGAACCGAGGCGGCGCCTTCGAGCTGACTCGCGATCTCGAGCGCATTCTCGTGATGCTGACGCATGCGAAGAGCGAGGGTCTTCACACCACGCTGAATGAGCCAGCTATCGAAGGGCGACGGATTCAGCCCGACCGCCTTTTGTGCAAAGATCATCTTCTCGTTCCATTCGGCGTCGTTGGTCACGACCACACCGCCCAGACAATCCGAATGGCCGTTCACGTATTTCGTCGTACTCGACAGCGAAAGCGTCGCGCCCAGTTCGAGGGGACGCTGGAAATACGGCGACGCAAACGTGTTATCGACGAGCACGGGCGCGCCGACTTCGGACGCCGCGGCCGAAATCGCCGCAATGTCGAGGATTTTGAGCATCGGGTTCGTCGGCGATTCGAGCCAGACCAGCGCCGGTGAAACCGCCGCGATCATTTCGTACTGGGTCGGATCGGCGAAGTCGACATAACGGACCTCCACGCCAAATTTCTCGAAGACCTGCGCGAAGATCCGAAAGGTGCAGCCATAAACGTTCTCTTCCGCAAGGACGACATCCCCAGACGAGAGCGTCGACAAGACCGCCGTAATCGCAGCCATCCCATTTCCGAAGACGGTCGCGTACTCGCCGCCCTCAAGCGACGCGAGGGTGCTCCCGAGGCGCGTGAAGTTCGGGTTCCCCGATCGCGTGTAGTCGTAGCCGCGGGTCTCCCCCGGGCGAATTTGCGCGAACGTCGACGTCGCATAAATCGGCGGCATGACCGCGCCGGTTTCGGCATCGGGCTCCTGACCGACATGGATGGCGCGCGTCTCGAACTTCATTCTGGCTTGCTCCTTCGGGCGCGTGCGCATGAACGGAATCGTTGCGGACGGCTGAGGCTCGAGACGATAGCGAATACGCGTGTCCGGCTCTTTCCCGATCTCGCATGGGGAAGAGCCCTGAGCAGGTCGGATTCTTCTCTCGCTCAGTCACAGCGACGCTCTCGTTAGGCGATGCGCGAGCCGAATCAGCCAGACATGAATGCGAGGACACAGCTGCGCCTGCGGACCCTCCAGGTCCTCGAGGTCGACACCGAAAGCGATCCGCTCAGCCGGACCTTCGACGTCATGATCATGGCGCTCGTCTTCGGCAACGTCCTGGCCGTGATCCTTGAGTCCGTCCCCGATATCGGGACGGCCTACGAGGACCTCTTCCTCGCTTTCGAACAAGTATCGGTCGCCGCATTCAGCGCAGAGTTTCTCGCTCGGCTTTGGTCGGTCACCGAGTCCACGCAATATGAGGGCACGCCCGCGCAAAAGCGGTTTCGTTACCTCGCCTCCCCCATGGCGATCGTCGACATTCTGGCGATTGCTCCCTTCTACCTGACGGCCTTCTTCGCGGTCGACCTCCGCTTCCTACGCGTGCTCAGGCTCCTTCGCATCGTCAAGCTGACGCGCTACTCCGCCGCCCTTGGACGTCTCGTCGAGGTGTATCAGCTTCAGAAGTCAGCACTGCTCGCCTCGTTCTTCGTCATGTCCGTCGCCATCGTTCTTTCAGCGAGCATCGTCTACGTGGCCGAGCACCCCGCCCAGCCCGAAGCCTTCGGATCGATCCCCGCCGCAATGTGGTGGTCGGTCTGCACCCTGACGACCGTCGGCTATGGCGACGTCACGCCGATCACCCCGATTGGCAAAATGCTCGCCGCCGGCATTCAGCTCGTCGGAATCGCGATGGTCGCACTCCCGACCAGTCTTTTCGCTTCGGGCTTCGCCCAGATCAGTTCCCGAAATCAGCACGCTCTCGAGGAGGAAGCGCGAGAGGCGCTCACCGACGGCGTCATCACCGAAGAAGAAGCCGACGCGTTCGCCGCCCTCGCTGACCAGCTCTATATCGAGCCGGAGATCGCGCAGGAGATCATCCAGTCCGCGCAGCGCGCCCAAGAAGTCGCCGATCTCGGCGGGTGTCCACATTGCGGGAAGCCGCTGGGCTAAGCGCCAGAGAACGACTCAGGCCTTGCAAGATACGAGGGCTTTAACCCTCGGCTCTATCCAACACCCCCCACGAGTGCTCCCGTCGCGACTTGAAATTGATTCAAGCGAATTCGCTTTCGTTCCGATTCACGTTGTGTGGGCAGCGCGCAATTGCGCTTGTAACCCACGAATCAAGGGGACGAAACGTGATTCTTGTGGTGCTCCTGTACGGCGCCCTCTTGATCGGGTTGGGCTGCCGAATCGAAATCGCGCTCGCAGGCCAACTCTATGCGCTCGCGAGCTATTTCCTTGGCTCTCGAATTCTCCTGACCTTCGAGCGGCGGTCGGCCGTCTCGATCGCAAATCCGGTTGCCCGAGCACTGCTCGCAACCACCCTCGGCTGCATCGGCTACGGAACGACGTTAGGTCTGCTCCTCCATTGGACCACGGACGTTCGCTGGATGAGCGGCACCGTCTGGATACTCAACCTCGCAGCGATCGCGCTCGCAGCGCGCGCGTGGAAATCCGATCCCGCGACCGCAACCGACCGAATTCGCGAGTCGATCCGGGCCCTCTCGCATCACCGCTTCGAGGCCGCACTCGCCGTCGCGATCTGTCTCTGCACGGTCGTCGGCTTCAGTAACTCGCCCAATCAGAATTTTGTCCGAGCGGGCATCGCGTACGAGCAACTGGATCCGCCAGTTCCCAACTGGGGCTACCAAGGCGACAAGGGCACCCACCTGATCCTTCGATCTCAGCAGATTCTCGCGCAAGGACTCCCCAGCGCGAATGTCGGCCATCGCGGAATGCAGCTCAGCATCCTGCCGATTCCGCTCTCGCTCGGAAGCACGAACGCTCGCGATTTCGTCGATGCCTTCAAACTCGTGACCCTCTGGGTCTGGGTCGGTCTGCTCTTGACCATCCGGATGATCGGGCGCGAGATCTACAACCTCTCTGAGCGGACCTCGATGCTCCTCGAGGTCTCCATCATCTTCATGGGCGCGATCAGCATTCCCGTGATCTCGTGGCCGAGCTCCACATATGCAGGGTTCATGAAGCCCGGGCTGAGCACATTTCACAACATGACGCAGCTCTACAGCCTGATGGTCGCGAGCACCGGTTTCTACCTGCTCATGCACAGTTTCAAAAATCGACGATCTGGGATTCTCCTGGGCGTCCTCTTGATCTGCGCCTCGTTCTTCTACAAGCCGTCGACGTTCACACTCGTCGCTCCGATCGTGCTTGGCTGGGGGATCCTCTCCATGCGGTCCCTGACGTTTCGAGAGGTTGTATCACTCAGCGTGTTATGCGCGATCCCGGTCGGGTGGTTTCTATACCTGCGAATGATCGGGATCCAATCGCCGCCACTCAATCCCGAATTCGCGCCCTTCCTGCTCTATTTCGGTCGCGCCGCCTGGCATTTTCCGGGCCTCGTCCTCTCGAGCCCCTGGTTTCTCGGAACCGCAATTCTCGTCTGTTCCTTTCTCTTCGTATTACTCGTCGGTCTGCCGCGGGTGAAGTCGATCCTGGACTTTCGTTTCCGGCGTGAGGAACTCATCTACGCAATTCCGCTTTCGCTCTTACTCGTCGGTACCGTCGTAAGCCTCGTGCTTGTCGAGAACAACGATCGACAATCGCACGGCAACTTCGCGTGGCTCGGTCACACAGGATATTTCCTGGCAGTCCCGATGTTCTTCTCTCTCTTCGAAGGCATCCGAAGTTCCGCGTACAAGACAATGTGTTACGCGGTCCTCCTCCTTCACATCGCAGCAGGCGTCCAACACCTCGCCTACTTCACGATTCAAGGAAAAATTCTCGGACCGGAGCTTCGAGCCGTTCGCGTTCCGACCGCCGCGACGACACCCTCCCCGCCCCCTCTCGCCCGACAACTTGCAGGACCCACGAATCAAGAATGACTACCTCTGCCGACTCTCTTCAAAGCAGCTTCGTCAGCACAGTCGACCCATGGGCTGCGCGTTTCCTCGACCTTCCCCGATACGCCCAGGTCGCGATTTGGTTCGCGATCATTCTCACAGCGAAATCCGGGAGCCTCTTCGAGCCCCCGGTTTGGGACAGCGCCATGGGTGTCTTCCCGCCCGCGATCTATCTCTACGAATCGGGATTCGATATCCGCGCCCTACTCCAGGAGACGACCTGGAATGACGGCGGCCCAAACGTCCATTCCCTCTCCGCGTTTACCTGGTTCATCGCGACGATCATGTCGCTCACCGACTCCGCCGTTTCGACCTTCGCGATCGTTCACCTAACGACGTACCTGTTAGTTGCCTTCGCTCTCGAGCGGTTCAGCGGAACCCTGCGATTAAGCGGACTCCTTCCTTCGATCTCCCTTGTGGCCGGCGCGCTCGTCTTCTGTCTTCCGATCGTCGGCGTCCAGGTTGGCTACCTTTATACGGAGACCTGGGTGATGGCTCTTGGGATCCTCTCCTGGTCCCATTGGCAGGCCGATCGAAGGGCCCGAGCGGTGCTCACCGGAGCCGCCGCCCTCTTCGTCAAGTTGACCGGAATCGCGATCGTCGTTTGCATCGGAGCGGCACTCGTTTGCACCGCGATCAGTCGCGCTCGCGATCGTCGAACCCTGTTGTTGCTGCCGGTCTTGCCGGTGACCTATCTGGCCCTCAAGCAGCTGCCCACCTGGCTCGGCGCCGCACCCGTTCCCGGGGCTCAGTGGGGCGATGCGGAGAAGCTCGGTGAGATTCTCGTCGAACGGCTGATCGCCGTTCCGGATGTGACCCTCATCCTCCTCGCCGGCTGTCTCGCTAGCCTGGCGTACGCGGTGCACATCATCCGGGAATCCGAACAGTCCTGGCGGGCATTCTTCGCCGGAGAATCCGCGGTCGAAGCACGACTTATCTGCATGATCGTTCCCTTCGTGTTTGTCGTCGGCATCATCTGGTCCGTTTTCTCGCAGATCATCTTTCTCCCTCGTTATGTCGTCCCGGCGATTCCGTTCGCGCTCGCCTCCATCCTGTTCTGGCTCCAAGCGACCGATCGAAACAAGCAAGCGCTCGTCGGACTCACCGTCGCCTGCCTCGTCTCCATCGCGAATTGGAACGGCAGTCTCTACGCCGAGGAATACGAAGAGTTCTCGGTTGTCGAACGGTCCCACGCCTATCGCGACTACCACCAGGTCCAGCGAGACGTGATCGACTCCCTTAAAGGCGCGCCCGAAGGCCTGCCGATCTTCGTTTCGAAAGAAGTCAGCTACATGATTTCCAATCCGATGATGGGCTACGTCGACACCCCGATCTCCGGCGTGCAGCCTCTCTACGACGAGGCCTGGGAAACAAGATCCCTCGATGACTTCCCTGGGCAGTTCCTACTCGTGCTCTCCAACAAGGGGCATGGTGGAAAGAAGGGCCTCCGGCTCCTCGAAACGGCGAACCTCGACCCTCGCTACAGCGTGAACAGGAAGGCCTTCAACAGAGAAGGCTTCAAGGCCGCCCTCGTCTTCATCGAACGGCGGCACGACATTTCAGCTCGTCCCCCGTCTCCCGTGCGCAACTCGACTCGGAGTTGAGCTGCCCCCCCTCAGACGACACAACCATGGGGCGACCTCGAATCTGCTCAATCCCTGCCTGCGCGCTGCCGATGCAGAGAAGACCATGACTACGCAAAACGCACAGATGGTCGAAGAAGCCACTTTCGAGATCACGTCACTGAAGGACCTCGACGGATCCGAGGTGAAGGAATGTCTCGAAACGCTCCATTTCGCCCGCATCCGCGGACTGATCAGCGCCGACGAAATCGACCACGCGATGACTCGGATCGGTGCGTTCTTCTCGCCGGAAAACGACCGCGCGACGACAGGTGAGGCGGCGGACGAGGTACGAGGCAATTTCCAGAAGCTCTCCATCGGCCGAGCCAATCACGGCGGCGTCGACCGACCTCGCTTCATGCGCTGTTTCTATTCGCCTCTCTGGAACGAGGATGCGCTCGGCATGCACGGCCCGTTTCGGCAGGCAGCCGGTGTTCGCAATTGGCTCTCGGGCAAGGAACTCGACTACGCGATCGACGATCCAAATGGGGCGGCCTGGACCGCAGCGAGAATTCACCACTTCCCGGCCGGCGGTGGCTTCATGGTGGATCATCAGGACACCGTGCTCCCTGCGCTCTACAAAGACAACAGCCTGGGCGCCTTCTTCCAACCCCTGATCGTCATGAGCCAGAAGGGCGTCGATTTCCATGAAGGCGGCGGCTTCGCGATGGTTGCCGGTGAACGCATTCAGTACGAGGACTACTGCGAGAAGGGTGACATCGTGATCTACGATACGTCGACGGTCCACGGCGTCGACGACATCGATCCGCGTGCCCCCTACCGTCAGGACTCACTCGCCGGGCGCATGTCCGGCCTCGTCACGCTCTACAAGACGCTCGACTAGCGCGGGGCCACCATGAACGCACCCGCTTCGTCCGTTCGCGAGGAAGACCTCGGCCCTCGCCTTGAGCGCTGCCCGCTCTGCGATGCGCCAGAGCAAACCACGGCCAGCGTTTCCCTGCAGCCGCATCCGCAGGTCGAACTTCTTGTCTGCACTCGATGTGGCGGTGCCAGTGCAAGTCGCCTCCCGTCCTCGGAGTTTCTCAGCGCACTGTACGAGCCCGGACACTACGAGTCTTCACTCGTCTCCGACGATCGACTCAGCGCACGCTGCGCCGCGTCAGTCGTGGATGCAATTTCTGTCGATTCCTCAATGCCGCTGAGCATCCTCGACTATGGAGGGTCCGACGGAACACTCTCGAATTCGCTTCGAACGGAGCTCCTACGCCAGGGGCATTCGGGTGATGTGAGCAGTACCGTCGTCGATCTATTTCCAAGAGAAGACACGGCTCATCAGCGATTCATCACACCCGCAGAGTTCGAAAAATCATCGCATCAATACGATGTCGTTCTCGCTAGCGCAGTGCTCGAACATCTGACGAACCCGCACGCCGTCATCCGCTCTATCGTCGATCACGTCGGGGCGGGATCGTATTTCTACGCGCGCACGCCCTGGGATGAGCCTCTGCACAAATCGGTTCCGGGTTACACGATCAGGTGGCCCCGGCATCTCCACGATCTTGGGCCCGCCTACTGGGACCAGTTCTTCCAGCTCTTCGGGGTCGAGGGCGAAACGCTCGTATCGCGGCCATCGATCGTGGAATCGAGCCTGCGACAATCCATCCCGCGAACGGTTGCGGCTCATCTCCTCAAGCTACCTGGGCATCTCGAGACCCAGCTCCGTCGAACGCTCGGCGCCGAAGGTCATCGCATGTGGAAGCTCGTCGGCGGCTGGGAAGTCGTCCTCAGAATCGACGCGCCGCGCAGCTGAACTGAGCCGGCGAATCAGCGAAGCCTCAGCTCGTCGTGACTTCGCGATCGTTCTTCGTCAGCAAGAGCATCCAGCACAGACCCGCGACCAGGAGAAAACTCGTGTACTGCACGAGGCCGAGTGCAACAGCTTCGCTCGACGCGACGCCGTAAGGCGCGAGCAGAAGTGCGTAGCCTGCTTCGCGCAGCCCGATGCCACCGATCGAGATTGGCAGGAGCGTCGCAAGGGTCACGAGGGGCGCAGCGAAAGCGATCACACCAATCGCGACATTGATTCCGAGCGCCTGTGCGAAGACCCAAACCGAGGCGATCCAGAATCCGAGCACCGCCAGACAGGCCAGCGTGATTCGCAACAGGACGGGCGGCGCGGCGATCGCGATCAAGGCCTTCGGCAGGCGATGCTTCAGCAGGCGTATCCCTGCGACGACGGTCAAAACCCCGGCCAGGATGCTTCCCGTCAGGATCATCGGCGAGATCACGACGCCTAATGCGTGTGCGCCGGAGATGGCAGCCCCACTCAAACCGGCCAGGGCAACGGTCGCGAGGCCAACTCCACGGTCGAGAACCACCGCAGCGCTGGCGGTGCCGAGGTCGAGACCCGATTTTCGGAGACGATTCACGCGATAGAGCTCACCGGCTCCCATCGCGAAGGAAGCGTTGAGCGCTGTCGCCTTCAGAAAGTCGGAGAGGATCTCTCCGTACGTGACGTTCGCTTTGAATGCGATCAGAATCGTGTGGGCACGAAAGGCCGAAACGGCCAGGCCGAGAACGTAGAGAAGGAGCCCGAGCAAATAGATCCCCGGATCCACTCCACCCAATACGTCTACCGATGCGAGCACGACGTCTCGCGACGAAACGACCAGTCCGACAACAACGAGAAGCCCGATCGCCCGCAGAACCCAGGCTCGCCGAGACATCCGGGGGGCTGCCCCGTTGCTCATCGCGGGTGTCATCTCGCCGCTTGCTTCCGTCATCCCGCGTTCATTTGGGATCGGACGAGGACCGTGCAATCCGGTCCGCCACGTCGGAGGACACGGACAAGATAGCTTCCGATCACGCCGAGTGCGGTCAGAACGAATCCAAACAGGAAGGTGAGAAGAAGCACGACGGTCGTAAATCCGCTGACCGCGATCGCGCCAGTCATGAACTGCGCGAAGTACCCGATCCCGAGCGCAAAACTCACGCCGGACAATCCGATTCCCGCGCCGCTGATCGCACGAAGCGGCCAGTCTGAATAATCGATCACCATGACCATCAGGTAGTCGACTAGCGAAAGGAAAGTGTAGTTCGATTCGCCTAACCGTCGCTCATCGTGGTGAACATCCACATTGCTCACCCGATGAGTCGCCGCAAAAATCAAATACCCGACCACCGGATTCGTGTGCTCGAGTCGCGATACGGCTCGCGCAATGTCCCCTCGAATGGCTCGAAAGCTCGTAAGGGACAGCGACGGCGGGACACCGATCGTCGTCTTCGCGAGCCACTTCACGAAACGAGTCCCCAACCGCCGGACGAAGGAATGTTTCTTCTCGCGGTAGCGTCCGATGACCACGTCGTCGTCACTCGCAGAAAGAGTCTCCACCAAAAGCTGGATCTCTTCCGGTCGATGCTGCAGATCGTCGTCCATGGTCACGACGAATTCGCCGCGAGAATGGGCCATCCCACAGAGAACGGCTCGCTGCTGTCCGTAGTTCCGCATCAACTGGATCGCGTGCACACGCGAGTCCCGCTCGGAGATCTTTTCGAGTGCGCGCCAAGAATCATCGGGAGACGCGTCCTCAACGAAGAGGATTTCCCAACTCCCGCAGAACTGATCGAGCGCGAGAGATAATCGTTCGTAGAGTTCCTCGATCATGCCTTGTGATCGATAGACCGGGATCACGACGGAAACCTCGATCGGCTTCGACTCGAATCCAATCTCTCCATGATGAATCAGCGACTCAGTCATCGCAGAGTTCCGCCTGAACTCGCTCGATCAGCCGATCGGCATCGAGGGAATAGCGCGCGGCAAGCGCGGTCAATTCGGCGCGGCCGGGCGCGGGGTCCGATGGATCGAGAAACGTCAGGCTCCGGTCGCCCTGTGTCGCCCGGATGCTCTTAAGGACATCATCGATCTCAATCGATCGCCCGTCGATCGCTGAGAGATGGGCAAAGCTCGAGGCCGGCAGGTTCAGGTGAACGGAAGAAGCCGTCAAGCGGCCCTCGTCCGGCACAACCCGCGCGGGCCATGCGGACCGAAGATCGCGCCAATCCTCGTACAAGTACTGAACGAAATTCAGTCCGGAGCGCCGGTAGAAGTCGACGCAGAGCCAGGGCCGCGCGTTCACCTCGATCACCTTCCAACGACCATCGTTGCGATCGCGAATGAACTCGATCATGAGAATTCCGCGCCAGCGCAACGCGCGTACGACGTCCGCGGCGAGTTCAACGAGTTCCTCATGCCAAGCCAGACGCAAGACCGTGGCAGTGCCATAGGGAGGCGGCTGGATCTGTTCCTTGATCCCGGTCGCCGCCATTCGAATCTCGAAATTGTCGTCGGCGTACAGATAGAAGGGGATTTCCTCTTCGACGGACTCGAAGGCGACCTTCTCTTGTACGACCAGTTCGAAACCCGCTGCAACCTCCGCATGAAGCTTTTCTGCGAGATCCTCCGGGTCGTGCACTTCAATCGCTTTGAGGCCATCGTGCGCTGCGTAGAACGACTGGCCGTAGTCTTTTGCCACGGGCTTGTAGACGCACGGGTACTTGATCTCGTCGACCACGGAGTCAATGTCGTCCGCCTTAAGGCAGGCCAACGTCTGCGGAATCGCGACACCCGCGGAGTCCATCAGCGCAGCTGCCGTATCCTTTCGCACAACTTCGAGGCGGGCATCATCAAAGTTTCGGTCCCCCGCAATCCGGAAGAAGGGCGCGATCGCTTCGTAGTGGTCGAGCAGGAACATCAGGTTCGTGTCACTGCTGGGGACGACCATAATTCGCTCGCCCCACTCAGAGAGCAGCGACTTACCGAGCGTCACCATGGCGTCGCATGCGGCTTGCGAATGCTGGTACGGATTCGGGATTCGAACGGGATCCGCCACGATCGGAGATTCTTCGGAATACCAGGGACCCGATCCCTCCCAATCGAAAACGACAGGCACGATCGGAATCCCAGCTGCCTGACAGCCTCTCGCAATACCGAGGAAGCAACAGTCGTTGCTTCGCAGGATGACCATCGGAGGACGCGTGGAGTCGGGAAGGTTCAAAGAGGCCAAGCGAGGAAGTCCTTTCACGTGAGACAAGCGGTCGGGCGACCCTTAGGCCGGCACATCGACGCGCATCGCGAGATGAAGCGGGATATCGGCGAGGGGCTCAAAGAGCTCCGGATGCATCCCTCGGAAGCTGTCCTCGACGCGAAGCTCGCGAACGATCGGCATCGTCTCGAAGCCCGCGCTGTTCAACGCGGCGAAATACGATTCGATCGGTTTATGAACCAGCTGGACGGGCAGCGACGAGCCGTCGACACAACCGATCTCTCCCTGATACTGCGTATCCGTCGAAGAGAAGTAGCCCGCTCCTCGAGTGTGAAAATAGAACGGAGGCTCCGGTGGGCGCACAAAGGGAAGCAACGGGTGCGGCACCGCGAATACAAAGCGACCGCCGGGCGCGATCATTCTTCGAATCTCTTTGAACGCCTGCGTCATATCCTCAACGCCGACGTAGCTGAAGACGAAGACCGCCAGCACGAGGTCGAAACTTCCGCCCTCGAAGTCGAGTTCACGACAATCGCCCTGCTCGTATCGAATACCGAGGGGCGTCTCGAGTTCTCTCTTCTTGGCGAGTTCGACCATCTTCGCAGAGAGGTCGATACCCGTGATCTGGCTCGGACCGCGACTCGCCATCTCTCGGGTGCAGTAGCCTTCACCACAGCCCACATCGAGCACGCGATGGCCCTCAACCGCGCCACAGAGTTCGAAGACTGGCGGGCGGCCCGTGAAGTCCGAGATGCTGAAGGGCTTCTGCCGACTCCATGACGATGCGTTCTTGTCGTAAAGATCTTCGGTATCCATTTTTTTCCTAGAAGAGGGTGGGCGCGCTTATGAGCCCGAGGGCGGCGCGTCGATCGCTCGGCTCAGCATGATGTCGAAGAAGGCCTTGCGGAGATTGAGTGCCGAGAGCGCACCGAATCGAATCGCTTCGCGATGATCCGAGGGCTCCGCGAGCTCGACCGTGATCAGCCGCAGGTCTTCCGCGTGTTCCTGATCGCAGGTCGCGTGAAGCGTGAAGAAGAAGTAGTCCTGCTCATCGAGCTCGGTGTAGGCACGAATCCCTTCGAGCAGATACGTGTAGATCGTCGGAACAACGAACTCCGTCCCAAGCCCGATCGCCCCGACAGCAACACCGACTTGCTTCGATTGGCATTTCTGGAGCGCGAGATCTCGCCAGACCTCCACCGTCGTCGAAGGCTTATTCTCCCGCCGATAGCGTTCGTCGATTCCGATGGCGCTCTGAAATCGCGCGAAGAGTTCGGTGTGCGGAAGAGACTCAAGGGCATCGCTCGTTGGATCACCCTGCTCTTCCGCGAGATTCTCAAGGAGTGTCGCGCGATGGTCTGCCGACTCGAGGTGCTCAATCACGCCGCGGAGATAGTTCGGAAACTCGTGACTGTAGAACGCGTACTGATAGGCGTAGTCGCGCAATGCCCAGGCCACGTTTGGCAGGTCACCACTTGCGATCCGCGTGAGATACGGGTGATGCACGGCCTCGTGATCCGCCGCCTCAAGAGAAAGCGCATCAACGAAGGCCTCGGCGCTTCCCCTTGTAATCAGTTCCCATGTTTCAGGCATTCTTTCCCCACGAGCAGATCCGCTCGAATCATCGATGAATACAGCGAGCCGCGATTGGGTGTTCAGTCGTCGCAGAACGAGTAGATGAGATCCACGACCCGTTCGGCGTCGGAGACGGTCATCTCGAAGTAATTTGGAAGACGGACGAGGGTCTCTGCCGCTTCTTCCGTAACGCGCAGCCTCGAATCAACACCGAGAGCCTCCCGTGCGAAGGGCGCGGCGTGAAGCGGCTGGAAGTGAAACGTCGCCGACACGCCCTCAAGTGCGAGCGACGACAGAATGTGTGCGCGCAGTCCGGGGGACCGCGTCCGGAATGCGAAGATATGGCCGTTATGCTGGGCGTAGGACGGAACGTGCGGACGCTGAATGAGCTCGCTCTTCTCGAGATCCTCAAGACCGCGGTAATACGCTTCCCAGATCGCGATCCGGGCACTCGTGATTTCATCGAGGCGGTCGATTTGCACCTCGAGGAGCGCCGCGAGCAAATCACTCAGTACGAAACTTCCGCCGGGCCCGACCCACGTGTACTTGTCGACCTCGCCTCGCAGGAAGGCGCATCGATTCGTTCCCTTCTCGCGGATGATCTCTGCGGCCGCAGCGAGTTCGTCATCCTGAAGGAAGAGCGAACCGCCCTCGCCGCACACGACGTTCTTGGTCTCATGGAACGAATAACAACCCCCATCCCCGATCGCGCCAAGCGCTCGACCCTTGTGAGTTGCACCGATTCCCTGCGCCGCATCTTCGAAGAGATAGAGGCCATGACTGTTCGCGAGATCCTGAAACGCGTCCAGATCACAGGCAACACCGGCATAGTGCACGGGCATCAGCATCTTCGTCCGCGGCGTGATCCGACGCGCCGAATCTTCGGGACACATGTTCAGCGTAAGCGGATCGACTTCGCAGAAGACTGGCCGCGCGCCACGCGCGAGAATCGCATTCGCCTGGCTCACGAAGGCGAAGGAAGGCATCAGCACTTCATCACCGGGACCGATGCCCATCGCGACCAGCGCCACATCCATCGCCTGTGTCGCACTCGGCGTCAGCAGGACGTGCGGGGATCCGGTCAGCGTTCGAAGAGCCCCTTCGGCTCGCTTCCCGATCGCGCCGTTGCCACCAATCTGACTCGCCGACACAGCATCGCAGACCGCCTCGACCTCACGTCGCCCAATCGGCGGGCGGGAGAATGGGATCTTCATGTCAGTTCCTCGGTAGAACGCCCGAGTAGGACTCAGCAATACCCTTGTGGTTTCGCGTGCCTACGGTGGCCGATGCAGACGTGTTGCTGCCTTGGTTCATCGGCCTTCGCGGTAACGAAGCTGAGGGAATTCTCCCGGGAAATCAGGAGGTTGCGGTCGGAGCAGATTCCCGTGAGAACGGAATTTCGCGGATCCCGTGTCTCAGCGAAGCGAGACTGCGAGATGCCCCTCGTCCGACTGACGGGCGGCTCGATCGGTCCAATACCCCTGAGCGGAGAGCAGGTCTCGAACGAGCAGCTGCTCCGAGACACCGACTTCCAGCGTCGGGATCTCGTCTGCGGGAATCGGCTCGCGCTCGAGGTGTGGATCGATGCAAGCGGAGCCGTGCGATCCGATCAGGCATTGCCTGAATGCGAAGAGCACCTCATCGGCTCGGAAGGTCGGCATCGGAACAGGATCGCGAACACCATCGGGCACAAAGAGATGCGTACCGAGAACACCGGACGGAACCGGCTCGCCCAGGAGATGCATGACCGTCGGAAAGACGTCGTGGAGCCCACCCGT
>Ga0316208_1001065_pt1 | contig 28057 bp, 20 predicted proteins | sample 3monopyrite_MG_FD_204944 | JGI IMG/M metagenome (GOLD analysis project Ga0316208, IMG submission 204944) | Microbial mat bacterial communities from mineral coupon in-situ incubated in ocean water Damariscotta River, Maine, United States -... | ecosystem: Environmental > Aquatic > Marine >... | reverse complement strand
TGGAGACGACCGCGCCTTCGTTCCTGGATTGGAAGGCGTTTTCCACCAGGTTCGTCACCGCCTGTTCGATCTCGATGGCGCTCGCGTTGACGCGGGGCCCGGGACTCTCGAAGTGCAGACTGAGAGATGCTCCGGAGTCGCGCTCGACTCGTCGGAGCGATTGTCGGACGCGATCGAGGAGGGCATCAATCTCGATGATCTTCTTTTCCGTCGGTCGATCACTCGCGAAGCGCAACATGTCGCGAACGATTTCGCCGCATCGACTGGCTTCGCTCTTGATGTCGAGAACTGCTCTCCGCAAGACTTGAAGCTCGTCCCGATCGTCCTCGCATAGCATCGCGAAGTCGGCCGCAGCCAGAATCGAGCCGACTGGATTATTGACCTGGTGCGCGAGGCCGGCGGTCAACGTGCCGATCGAGGCGAGTCTTTCGGCGTGGAGTAGGCGTTGTTGCGAAGTGGCGAGTTGGTCCGTCCGCTTCGCGACCATGTCTTCGAGGTGGCTTCGGTAGACGCGAAGTTCTTCGATGGCGCCGCGATACTCCGTGATCTCCATCGTCGTGCCGACGAGAACAGGGTTTCCGTTCGGGCGCATGATGTAGCGCGCCCGGGTTCTCGCATAGCGCGGGTTGCGGGGGTCGTTCCCGATTCCGAATTCGATGTCGAGGCTGGCGCGGCGTTCAATCGCGGTCTGAATGCCCTTTTCCAGTCGGTCACGGTCCTCCTTGTTGATAAAGGCGAGGTGTCCATCGGAGTCGGGAATCGGGCTTCCGATGGGCATGCCGTAAATCACGTAGAGCTCGTCGGACCAGAAAGTCTGACCGGTCGTGAGGTCAAGGGTCCACGTGCCCACGCCCCCGATGACGGCGCCGAGCCGAAGTTGTTCTGCACGTTCCTCTGCGTCCTGTGCGTGTTGCTCGGTACTTCGTTCGAGCATCGCGCAGATCGTGAGAAGGCCCATGCCGGAAAGGGCGACGAGCCAGATCTCGACCTCGTCGGCCTTCGAGAAACCCGTGAACTCCGCAATCGGTCGCAGGCCGAGCAAGATGATCGGCACGATCCACGATGCGCAAAGCAGACGCTGGATCATCGTCCTCGAGACGGGCAGCAGGTGATAGCTCGCGAGGGCGAGGAAAATCGCGGCCGTGCCGGATCCTACTGCGATCCGAAGTGCCGGAAGATTGCTCCAGTAGAATCCGAGCCAGGAAAGCGTTGCGAGGAGCGTCACTGGCAGCGCCAGCCGATGGGGAGGGGTTTCCGCAAACTCAAGCGCGCCGCGATAGGCGAAGTAGGCAGCAAACGGGCTCGCAAGATCCGTCGAATAGGGCACGAGGAAGGCCGGCGCTTGTGCGAGCGTGACCGTGCCGTCGCAGGTGAGAAGAACCCCGGAGGCCCCCCAGAAATAGCCGGCGCGATTGCGAGAACTCTTCGCGACCCAGAACAGCGTCACAAGCAGGCCTAACGCGAGCGTCGCGAGGACGACCACGCCGAACCATCCCATAGGCTGATCAAACTGCGTCGCCATCGCGCTCCTCTGGATCTCGAGATTCGCGAATGTACCATCCTTAACAGACACCGAACTAGCGTGCTTGCGCAAAAGCACGGTCGCGATGTGTCAAATTGCTGTGGACTGTCATTAATTCAGCAAGGGACGATCCCGACTGCCTTCGTGAACCCCCTTAGTTGAGGGCTTCGGCGGGCGCTAGGAGACGCCGGGCACGTTGCAGGACGTCCTTTCCCTGGTCCGTTTCGGCGAGCTCAGGACCGAGCGTTCGGATGGTCAGACTGGTTCGCTGGTCGAAGACGTCATCGGCGAGCAGCGCGTGCTCCCAACGGTACCGCGCCGCTCCGTAGAGAATGAGCAGAGATCGTGCTGGAAGAGGGACACGTACACAGGCGGGCTGAACTGTCTGCGGCGCGACGGGTGGAACTTCACCATCGGGTCGATCCCGATAGAACGTCATGACCGCGTCACTCTCGAGGGACAGATCGAGGATGACTTCGCCATAGGCGAAGGTGTCGTCGAGGTGGAAGTCGAGGTTCGAAGATTCCTCCTGGTGGTAGCGAAGAACAAAGACGTCGGTCGGTTCAAAGTTCTCGATCGCGGAGCGAAGCGCGATGGTCGCTTGGGGGTCGCTGCTTACGCGATCGTGGAGTCGCCGATTGAGGTCGGCGCAATAGGCGGGGAGTCCCTCAAACGAGGAAGCGTTCAGCCGGCGTTTGTTGAAGTTGACCTTGGGGCCGTAGTGTTGTTTCTGCTTGCCGCTCTGCGAGGACAGAAAAGGAGAGCGTTCGATCTCTTTGAGGAGAGCGTCGGCTTCGTCTTTCGAGAGGAAGTTTTCGAGAACGAAGACTCCCTCGAAGCTCGGACAGAGGGGCGCGGACTGAGACGCACGCTCGAAGAGGGGCAGCGCGCTCTCCGATTCGCAAAGCAGTGGGGGCAAGGGTTCCGGTGGGCGCATCTTTCGAGATTCGCGGACATCCGGTTCGACGCAGCGCGCACACCAGCGTCGGCCTGTGCAAGCACATCTTTTTTCAATGCGAGACATCGATGTTCTCTGGAATGGGTGGCCGCTCGAATGAGATCGGTCGTTTTACGATCGGAATCGAGCGTCCGGATGGGAGACGATCTTAGGTGGCTGGCGTCGATCGCGCCGGATACCCCCTCTGTGTGATACTCGACTGCGGATTGAAAGCCTGTGCTGGAGACTCTGAATGCGTACTGAACGTCCTTATGGCCCCTTTGTTCCTTTGATGCTCTTTGCGGCGATTGGGCTCGCCCTCGTTTCGGTCGAAGGGTGCCGGCTGATGGGCGTGAGCTCTGATCGCGATGAAGCATCGCTTGCTCCGCAGGGCAAGCTACCCGAGGGCGTTCGACCGCTTCGATACGCACTCTCGCTCCGCATTGATCCGGATCAGGACCGCTTTAGTGGACGTGTTGCGATCGAGATTGTCGTCGACGAGTCTGCCGCTGGAGACAGCGAGCCGCTCTACCTGCATGGCGAGCGCGTCGAAGCGAGTCGTGCGGTTCTGATCGAGGAGGGCGGGGAGCGTCACCTTCTCGAGTATCGCGAGATGGGCGGATCGGGCGTCGTTCGGCTTCGCCGAGAGGACGGAGAAGGGATCCCACTGGGCGCGAGCCGACTCGAGATCGAGTTCGAGGCGCCCTTCGATCAAACCCTCGCCGGCCTCTACCTCGTCGAGCGGGAGGGGCGCCGTTATGCGTTCACGCAGTTCGAGCCGCTCGATGCGCGAAAGGTCTTTCCGTCCTTTGATGAACCTCGCTTCAAGGTCCCGTTCGATCTGACGCTCGAGGTGAAGGCGGATCACGAGGGGGTGACGGCGACGCCGGAGCGGTCGCGGGAGAGTCTCGGCGACGGATTCGTTCGTCTCGAATTCGAAACCACGCCGCCCTTGCCGACCTATCTCCTCGCGTTCGCCGTCGGCCCGCTCGACATCGTGGTGGCCGACCCGATTCCGCCGAGCGAGACGCGTGCCCGGCCGATTCCGCTTCGCGGCATCGCCACGGCGGGCAAGGGGAGTGAACTCGCCTTCGCGCTCGCTAATACAGCGGAGACGGTTCTGGCGCTCGAGGCGTATTTCGGAATTCCGTATCCGTACCGAAAACTCGATCTGGCAGCGGTTCCGGATTTCTCGTTCGGTGCAATGGAAAACGTCGGGTTGATTACCTACCGAGAGACGCGTCTCCTGTTAGGCGACAATCCTTCGATTCGAGATCTTCGTGGCTTCGCGAATACGCACGCTCATGAACTCGCGCATCAGTGGTTCGGAAATCTCGTGACGATGCCCTGGTGGGACGACATCTGGCTCAACGAATCCTTTGCGACCTGGATGGGCAACCATATTGCGGACGTTGTGTACCCGGGGCTCGAATTCGGACGCGAGACGGTGCGGAACGGTCATGGCGTGATGGGGGCCGATGTCTATCAGGATTCTCGCCGGGTGCGCGAAGTCGTCGAAGATCGAGACGATATTGCGACGAGCTTCGATTGGATCAGCTACGCGAAGGGGGGCGCGTTCTTGCGAATGCTCGAGGGGTGGCTCACCCCCGAGCGCTTCAAGCAGGGCATTCGCCTCTATTTGAACCGGCATGCGGAGGGGAACGCGACGATTGATGATTTCCTGGCGGCCCTTGAAGAAGTGTCCCCGGGCGCACCGATTCGCGACGTCGCCCATAGCTTCCTCGAGCAGCGCGGGGTTCCGGATCTCGCGGTCGAATGGGAATGTGTCGACGGCCAAACGCAGGTGGAGTTTGCGCAGTCGCGACATGTCGAACTCGGTTCGCGGATCGATCCGAATCAGGCGTGGACCCAGCCGATCTGTTTGCGCTTGCTCGGGGCGGATTCCGGGGCCGCGAGCGAGCCTCAATGTGTCGTGATCGAAGACCGGGCCGCTTCGCTTTCGATCGATACGCCAACGTGTCCGCAAGCGGTTCTGCCGAATGTGGGCGGTGCGGGCTATTCGAGATGGCATTTTTCAGAGGAGGACTGGGCGGGTCTGCTGGGGCAGATCGGGTTGATGACGCCCGCCGAGAAATATTCGATTGCGAGCAATTTGGCCGCAGCCTTTCGTTCGGGACGGATCTCGGCCGAGCGATACCTGGATCTCGTTCCGGCAATCATTCGGCAGCCCGAGTGGGATGTCGCCAGCGAGCCCATTCACACGATCTATTTCTTGCACGAGTACGTCGCGACGGAGAGCGAACGGCGCGAACTCGCCGCATCGATTGCGAAGCTCTACCGCGTGCATCTCGAAGGGGAGACGAGGGACGATGGGCAGTCCGATGCAGGGGGGCGCATGCTTCGCTCGCGAATCCTTGATCTGCTGGTGACGACCTTTGGCGAGTCCAAGGAACGCGATGAGATGGCGGCACTTGGACGCCAGGTGATTGGCTATGAGGCTGACGCGGCCCCATTGAACCAAGAGGGCGAGGTCGACCGCTCGGTCGTTGAGGGAGACTTGCTCGTCGTGGCGCTTTCCGCGGCGATCGATCGCGAAGGCGCACCCTTCTTTCATGCGCTCAAGCGAAGTCTTGCGGGCTCCGAGGACTTCACGTTTCGCGAAAAGGCCCTCCGCGCCCTGGCGACCACGGCTGAGCCGGCGCTGGTCGCGGAACTACGCGACACGGCCTTTCTCGAATCCCTGAATCTCAATGAGATCCCGTACATCCTCTACGGTCAGCTCTGGCTCCGGGAGCATCGAACGAGTGGGATGGATTGGCTCGAAGAGTTCTATCCCTGGGCGCGGACGTTCATGCCGGAGGGCTACCTCGCGCGCGGTCCGGACTACGCGCATGGCTTCTGTGATACGGCGACACGAGACCGTGTAGAAGCGCTCTTTTCGCCCTACCTCGACGAGACGCCCGGGCTCGCGCGAGCGCTCTCCCAGGCCCTCGAGCGGATCGAGCTCTGCGAGGCGCTTGTGAGTGCGCAGGGCGAGGGTGCTGCGCAATCGCGATCGGATCCGTAGGGCGGCCATCGCTTTCGATCAACTAACGCATCGGCATCGACACGTGGAGATGATCCGCTGTGCCCCTATGTCGCAGTGTGTCGAAGCCCATCAGCTCGAAATAGGCCTGGATCACGAAATTGCGAAACCCGCTGCGTCCACGCGTTCTCAGATCGACCGCGTGGACCCAGCCGTCCGCCTGCGTGTAGTGCATCGAATGTCGAGGGGCTCGCAACCCCATTCGGTCATAGGTTCGCCGCGTTCGGCCAATCTCGGTCACCACGAAGGATTGGTCCGCGAGGCGCGCTGTTCCGAGCGCTAGCCTGAGTGCCGGATGAAGGTCGGCCCATCGCGCTTCGACGGTCGTGGACTTCGCGTTCGCGTGAGCGAGCCAGCCGAGGGAATAGATCGAGAAGGCTGCGACAAGGGGGAGCACGATCAGTACGGCGATCTCCCGGCGCCGAGAACGTCCGGTGATCCTCTGCCAGATCCACGCGCCCCAGAACGAGAGGCAGATCGCACAGAGGAGCGAGCCCGCGGCAACGGAGATCCAGCCGGGTGTGCCCAAGAAGTGGTGGGCCACGACGGCGCCACGCACCAGAAGCAGAAAGGGCAGCGCAATCAGTGCGAGCCAACGGGCGGCCAGGATCGCCCGCTTGCGGGTGGAACTCGCGGCAGCCCTGCGCTTCCGCACACGGCGCGGCTTACGGGACCGCTTTCGCTTTCGCGTCCTCGCCATGCTCGGAAGGTCTCAAGTGTTGGGGGCGAAGCCAGCATAGCGGAGGAGGGGAGGTCGATTGCGCTGAGACAGAACCGCCAGAAAGCTGGACGGGACCTAAGGGTTAGGCCTGAGTCGCAGGCGTTCTCTTAAGGGGCGGCCACGTCCTTTGACGTCGCACTCAAGCGCGTGGCGCTCGCCTCCGATAGCGGCGGAATGAGCTGGTTGGCGCGAAAAATCGAAGACGTCCGATCGGAGCGAGTCATTCCGCTTCGGGATGCGCCCATCGAGGTTCAGGTGATGGGGCGCGGCACCCTCGATGTCTTACGTGCGCGGAATGTGAGTGTGACCGGACTGGGCGTGTACGTCGAGCACGGCTTCTCAGGACTCGATCTAGCGGACGACGTCGAGATGATCGTGAAGCTACCAGGCGTCCCGCCCTTTCTCGCGATCGGGCAGATCCGGCACGTGACGCGGTCGAACGAGCCGGAGATCGCGGAGGGCGCCGGCGCGAACCATTTCGGTCTCGTCTTTACATCGATGTCCGACCGCCACCGTGAAGCCTTGCTCCACTACGTCCGTTCGCGCCTCGAATAGCCGACAGAGGAACGAGGCTCAGCTCTCGCCCTTGCGCACGAAGCGGCGGAACGCCGAAGCGCTCCAGTTGTCATGGTCCTCGCCCCAGCCTCGCTTGCCCCCGTCCCACTGCCAGTCAGTGAGGCAATTCCAGGTCCACAGGTTCGGATTCAGGTGGACGCCAAACTTGTTATGCGTCTGGCCCTCGGCTTCGAGGGTCCGCCCCAACTCGTCTTTGCCCGTGATGCGGACGCGGGTCGGGCAATGATCTTTTCGCTCAAGAACTTCGCGCGTTCCCTCCGTGAGCTTTGACCAGACGCCATCGCGCAACAGGAAACCATGAATGCCGATATAGCCCGTGCCAAAATTCGCGGTGATGATGTGCCAGGCATCCTGGTCCGACATCGTGGCGTAGGTGTATCCACCGTTTTTGTTATCCGCGCCCGGATGGAGACCGGGTCCGATCTGCGAGCGAAGTCCCCAGGATCGGTCTCGCATCCCGAAGGCATCCACCTCGAAGGTTTCGTCGTCGATACGAATCGTTCCGGTGTATCGACCGGGCTGGTCGAGGTGAGCCTCGCCGAGTCGATTGGGCTCGCAGATCGCCTCGTAGGTCAGATGGATCTCGACCTCTTCCCGATCCTGATCGACATAGTGGACTTCGTATTTCGAAAGCGGCTCGAGGCATTTGTACTGGATGCCGTTCATCAGCTTGATATCGGAGAGATCCTGATCTTCGGGGATCGGCAGATGCCAGAGATTCTTGTGGTAGAGGCAGTCGTGGAGCTGATGTCCCGTGTCATCCCAGAGAACGCAGGCACCCGATGTGACGCCCTGGTTTCGACGAAAGAAGGGGTAGAGCTGCCCGGACAGCTTTCGTTCGGGAACCGCGAAGGTGAACCAGCAGGTTTCGGTCCAGAACGGGTCGTCGCTGGTCGCCGGATGAAAGTTGTCGTCGGGATGCATCGTCGTCGCCATCGCTTGCAAGTCTCCTGGTTGACTTGCGAGCGTATCGCATAGCGCGCGTCATGAGCGAGAGGCGATTCTCTGCTCGGACCTCGATTCAGCGGTCTCCGAGTCGGAACGGAATTGAAATCTTGAGGCCTTCACGTTCGACGGCGACTCCGTTCACGATGCGCGGGGTGTAACGCCATTGGCGGACCGCTTCGAGGGCGGCCTTGTCGAAGATGTTGGGTGGCTCCGCCGCGACGACGGCTGCGGACTTGACGCTGCCGACGCGATCAACCGTGAACTCGATGAGTACGCGGCCTTCGATGCCCCGCATCGCCGCGCGTTCGGGATAGCGCGGTGCGACTCGGACGATCGGCACGGCATCACCGTCTCCGCCGGGTGCGAGTGGGGCCGTAAATTTTCTCATGCCTTCGTTGCCGGGGGTGATTCTTGCGGGTGGGATCGCCGTGACGGTCGGATCCACGATCGTCGTGGGCAGGGTGGGTTGTTGTTCAACGGGTGGCCGTTTCGGCGTTCGCGGTTCCGGCGGCGGCTCGGGTCGGTCCTCTTGGACCTTCACCCATTGGATGATTTGCACCGGAGGCGCGACGGTGACGACGTCGGGAACTGCGATCAGCGCGGTCATCGACCAGAAGAGGAGGAAGGTGATGCCGCCGGAGATGAGGGTCGGTGGGAGGAATCGGGGCAAGGCGTGGGGAACGGATCGGAATGAGAGCACGGGCGGACCTCAAATTCGGAGGAATGAATGCCCTTTCGGACGCCGGAGGCGGCGAAGACGTTCATCAGCGGGGTTCGGGCGCGAGCGAATACGGGATGCGAATCGATCGCGATCGCGGGTCTAGGCTGAATACCCGAGGGGTAAGTGGTAGTTTTTGGCTACGGTTTTCTGACGCGAAGGGGCTCTGTTCCGCCTGGGAGCGCTCGCAGCCGAGTCTGGAGCCGTCTCGACGCTGATCACCTGAGAACACGTTCGCGTTTCTGCTCATGCTGCCCCGTCATCCCTGGGTCCTGCTCGGCGATTTCCGTCACGACGACGGCTTCGAATGTGAAATGATTCATAGAGGACCGTCCCCGGATGCTCGACAATCTCCTCGTATCCGACGGAGCCCCCATTCGTGACTGATCGAGATCATCGCGCCGAAGCGCTTCGGACATCGCCCCGACGGCGATGTCTCGCCAATTGGGCGTGCTCGATCGCCGCGATCGGCGCGATGACGCTGCCGATGGCGCTGCATGCGGCGACCTTCCGCGGACTTGAGATGGACGCGGTCGCAGATGCGCCGCGGGTTCACGGACTCAACTCGACGGGCGACCAGGTCGTCGGGCGACTCGATCCGACGGGCGCGCAGCAGCAAGCGGCCGTTTGGAGTGAAGACGAACACGACTACACCTTGGTCGGGCCCTCGACGGTCGGGACAAGAGGGACTCGCGCGATCGCACAGGAGACTTCCAGCGACGGAACGATTCGGCGAACTTTTGGGTACACGCGTTTCTCCAACCAAATGAACCTGCCGGAAGAGACCTGGATCATCGTCGAAGACTCGACCCTGATGACGACCACCACGACGATCATCCCGAATTACCCGACGGCAACGGACGAGAATTTCGCGATCGATATCAGCCAGGACGGGCATCGCGTCGCTGAATACGATGATGGCAGTGGGCGCGTCTCCTACTACTACGACCCCCTCACGCCGGGCTATATCAACCTTCCGGATATGCACGCGAAGGCGATGAGTCTCGACGGGTCGAAGGTCGTGGGGATCGATTATTCCACGCCGGGCATCGATCAGGCGGTGATGTGGTCCGCGTCGACGGGGAAGACCCAGACGTTAGGCGTGTTGGCGGGTGGGACAGAGTCTCAAGCGCTCGGAATCTCCGCGTCGGGATTGGTCGTCGTGGGCACAAGTGAATCGGCCTCGCTCGTGCCGCCACTCATGGAAGCCGTAAGGTGGCATCCCGATCTCGGCATGCGGCCCCTCGAGCCGATCGCCCCGGGCGAGTCCCGGCAGAGCGAAGCGCTCGCTTCGAGCGACGCGAATATCATCGTCGGTCGATACTGGAACGTCGGGCAGGGTGAGTACCGCGCTTTCATCTGGACGCCGATGACCGGACGCCAGGATCTGAAGGCGTTCCTGCAAGAAACCTACGATCTCTACGCCGACGTCCAGGATTGGACGCTCTATGACGCGTCGCATATCTCCGCGGACGGGATGGTCATCACAGGCTCGGGTCGGAACCCCGATCTCGTCTCGCAGGCCTGGGTCGTTGACCTGACGGATGAGAATGTGGCGGAGGTTGCGGTGCGCAGTGTCGGCGCGCCGATGAATTGGGAAGTCGTGCTGCGCTGTGGCGATGAGGAGATCAGCGAAGTCTTCTTCGGTCTGATCCCGCCGGAGCCCTTCGCATTCGACGATTCATTCGATTTCGCGGACTGCACGAATCCGACGACGGTCGGGGGGCAAGCCGCGTTCGACTGCGTCGGTTCGTCGGGGATCGCGTCGCCGGTCGATTCGAGCTCCTACGTGATTCTCCCGCAGGAGATCGACGACTCTCCGATCGAGAACGTGATGGAAGCCGCTTTCTACTTCGGCATCATCGGCAACGGCGGGTCGGGTGGGAATCTGCTCTGCGAGCCGGGCGATCCCGAAGTCGTGATTGGCGACTTCTCTCTCGACGTTTCCGACGGCGTGGTGCATCCCGTGATGTCGCCTTACTCCTTTGGAATCGGGCGCACGGCCACCGGTGACTATATCCCCGACCGTCACTTCCGAATCCTGCGCGACCCCGAGCCCGGCGGAACGGAAGTGAAGATTCGTCCGGAACTATCCGACGTCAACGGTTCGCAGTGGATGGTCAGCATGGAATCGCCGAACGCCTACGGCCGATTCTCCTTCGGGATTATCGTTCCGCCCGGAGCCGCAACGGACGTCGTCTCCTTCGGCGACTGCAATGAAGCGATTCCGGGATCCTTCAATCCGCGCGAATGTGCGAACGGGCTGACCCTGGGCTCCGATATCGACTACACGCTGGTGCGTACCCTCGGTCCGGATCCAGGTCTTACGGCATTCGGAATGCGACCGGACGCGCTCTACGTCTACTTGGAGGGCTCGCTCTCTGGCCTCGGCTCTCTTCCGCAGATAAATACGCCGAATAACAGCGCGCGCCTTGGGAAGTTCTCGTTCGACAACTATCTCTCGGTGAATCGGGGCTACGTCCCGACGATCACCAATGAGGGGATCGAGAACTTCGATATGGCCCATGGAGATGTCTACGACTGGGCGGACGAGAACGGTCTCGATCTCTCCGGCGACGTCATGACGCTGAGCGGTACGTGGGAACCGATTCCGGATACCGATAGCGATGGCGATTTCATCGAGGACGTGGATGACAAATGTCCCTACGTCGTGTCGACCCAGGCCGACAGTGGAACCCTCGAGCAATACAGCGGCCTCGAAGTCGTCATCCAGGCGAACGCCCCTGACGATGTCGGGGATGAGTGTCAATGCGGCGAGGCGCAGAACAACGGCATGGTCGTCGCCCTCGATATCGATCTTCTGAGAGATATCATGGCCGACCCTTCTTTGGGTTCATCCATGTCGGTCGAAGCGAAGTCGCGATGCAATAGCGTTGGCCCCGTCGATTCTGAGATCGACCCGGCGACCCAGCTGCCCCGCGATTGTCGGATCAATGACATCTTTGCGCTGCTCAAGGCTCGGGCGGGATTGCCGCCTCTGATCAGCGCTCCACTCGAATCCCCGTCCTGTCCGGACGTGACGACGATGTGATGGGGGGGCACTCGATGCGAGTAATCGAAATGACGAAATGCCGGCGCGGCATCTGGCTTGTCGCAGGCATCGGCTTCCTGCTGTCCGCTGCCGCAGCGAGCGCGCAGATCCCGGCCGATGTTTACCTCACCTATGGCCCGGAGGATCGCGGAAGAGGCGGACCCATCGGGATCGTCCAGGAGGTCCCGACACCGGTTCACGTTTGGCTTGCAGGCGGTGGCAATATTTCGACGCCGGCTCCCTGTGCCGCGGGCGCGAACGGAAACGAGATCTGCGGATTCAACCTGGTTCTCACGCATTCAGGTCCCTTCGAGTTCAACGACTTCGTCGGCGACACGAGCTTCGACTCGAGCGGGGGCGGGCTTCCGTTCAAGGTGAGCCTGACCCCAGGGCGTGTCGCGATCAATGCCCTCGATCTGGGAACGCCTGGTGCCGGGAATCGTCATCTCGGAATCCTGACGATCACATCGAATGCCGCGACGGAGCTCGATGTTGTCAGCGTCGAGGGCGCGGTGATCCGATCGAATCTGGTGATGGCGCCCGTTGTCCAAGTGCCAATCCTTGTTCCAGAACCCGCCTTTGGTTCGGCCCTGGTTATGGGCGCAATGGGACTCGTGGCTCTGACAGGCGCACGCGCACGCACGCGAACGAGGAATGCCGACAAGGCGATCTTCGCCTAACAGTCTAAGCTCTCAGTCCTTCGAATCATCGTCTCCAGCGCGTGCCCGCATGCGTGATTCAACTTCCTTGAAGTCCACGCGGATAAAGACGGCTCGCGCCTTCGCGGTCAGTGTGTCGCCTGCGTGGCACGTCGCTTCCGCGATCACGCGCCGTCCCCGGGACTCGACGACCCTGGACTCGAGGCGTAGATCCTCATCGACCGGAGTCAGGTGGTGATAGTCGACCTCGAGTCGTGCCGTCACGCCTGGCGGCGGGGCGAGGGCCATCGATGCCCCCAGGATCTCGTCAAAGAGGGCCGCGACGAGGCCGCCATGGACGCCACGCGGGGGGCCCTCATAGGCGTTCGAGAGTCGCGCATGTCCGATGATTCGGCCGTTCCCTTCGCGCTCTTCCTCCCCGTGAGTGGGGGCTTCAAGCTCGAGGAGAAGCGGCGGCGCGATCGGGTTCAATCGGCCTCGAACGGGCGAGAGTGCATCGAACGCATTCGGCGTCTCGTCGCTGCGATCACCACTGAATGTGCTGGGTGAATCGACCTCGTACCAGCGCTTGCGCGGCGGTCCTTCGAGCACGCTTAGAATCTTGCACGCGTGTACGTGGGCAGCTTGAATCTGCTCGGTTGTGAGATCGCGATCGACGAGGGCCTGCGCAATGGCGCGAAGTTCGTTGGCGAGCTCGATCCCGGCGGCGATCGAATCGTCGGACATGGATTCCTCTTGAGGCGAGTGTTTTCGCTGATCCGGAGTGTTCCCGATCGGTTGAGACCTGTCATGCAGCGGGATTCGCGGTGTGCGCCCGGAGTTTCTGCATACGGCACCGGGAAGGCCATTCGCTTGCTCAGGTCTTGGGTTCGTTGCGGAGCGCTGCTGCACCCAAGAAGAGGATGACGGGGAGAATGGCCAGACTGTGCAGGATCGTCGTATAGGAGCCGAAGTAGGTCTTGCCCGCGGCGAGGATGGCGGGGCCGAGTGCGCTGGCGATGACGATGACCATCATCATGACGCCCTGGATTGAACCGAGATGGGTGCGTCCAAAGAAGTTGGGCAAAGCCGCAACGGTGAGCGGTCCGTAGAACCCCCCGGAGAAGCCCCATCCCGCCAGACAAAGGTAGTAGAGGACGGGGTGGCCGAGATGCGGGGCGAGCCCGAACATCAGGGTCTGTCCGACGAGCATTCCCATGATCATGAGTCGCATGGGATAGCGGTCGATCGCTAGCCCGAGGAGGATACCGATAGGAACACTGATCAGTGTCACCGGGAGGAAGACTTGTAGCGCCTGACTCTCCGAGAGCCCCGCTTCCGCGCCGAGGTCGACGATGTGAAGCGCGATCCCGGTTCCGACCATCGCGTGATTCGAGATGGCGAGGGTCACGAGCCAGAAGGCCGTCGTCCGCAGCGCTTCGGCACGCGTCGAGTCGGTCGTGCTGATCGGGGGCACGACGTTCTCATTAGAATGCGCTTCGGTCTCGAAGTCGGGGGCGCCCCCATCGATCTCGAGGCCGCAGCTCTCCGGATCTTCGCGGAAGAAGAACCATCCGAAGGTGGCCACTCCGACCCCGACGACGACTGCCATTTCCTGCCATGCCCCACGCCAGCCGCTATTCGACACCCACCCAGCGAGCAGGACGGGGGAGCTCGCAAAGGCGACGCTCGCAAAGGGCGCGGAGATCGAGGAGGCGAGTCCTCGTCGGCGCTCGAACCATCGCGCGAGCATCGTTCGACAGCTCAGCGTCAGCGCGCCCTGACCCGTGAAGCGCAGTCCAAGAAATCCGAAGGTGAGAATCGCATACGCCGCGATCTCCCGATCGACGCCCCAGGCCGCGACGGCGCCTGTCATGTGATCGACCTGACTGAGCAGAGCGAGGACCAGGCCGAGGCCCATGGAGGACCAGACGACCCCACGGCGAACACCGATCCGATCGAGGACGGTTCCGGCATAGGGCAGGAGCAGCCCGCTACCGAGGGTCCCCATCAGGTAGGCATTGCTGAGTTGGACGCGTGAGAGGCCTGTGACCTCGAGGAGCGATTCCGTAAAGACGGAGACGCCGAGTGTCTGACCGGGGGCCGATGCGACGAGCCCAACCGTCGAGACGATCAGGATGACCCAGCCGTAGTAGAAGGGGAAAGCGGAGGGCGGAAAGGGGCGATCGCTCCGCCAGAAGATTCCCTCGGCGCGTCCTGTCGAGGGTTCGCTTTGCATGGTCCCCGCATTTCAGCGCAAACGGAGCGCTCGCGCTGCTGCATCGACATGAAAAGCGAGATATCCGGAACTCACATGTTCGAGGCGGGGTTCGAGCCAGGCATGGAGGGCGGGCAGGGCGTGGTAGGGGACGCCGGGATGAGCGTGATGCTCGGCGTGAAGAGGCATATTCCACATGACGGCTCGAACGAAGCGATTCGTTCGGACGGTGCGGGTTCGATGAATCTGGTCGCCGTCGTTGGGCAGGCCCGTATGTTCGGGCATGAGGTAAAAGCCGAGGATGAGGTGAGCCACCGGCCAGGCGATCAGGATCCTCTCGAAATGGGGCAGATAGAGATACGCGCCGAGGCCCGCCGAGACGAATAACATGAGCGCGAAGCGACTCTCATTGGCGATGCGTGTCATTCGATTCGCACGTATGAAGGGAAAGAGCCGGGCAATCACGAATCGCGGGAGGAGTGCGCAAGCGATCGTGAAGCCCAGTTTGCCGACCATCAGGAATTGGCCGCTCACGAGAAACGCATAAGTGAAGGGATTGCGCGGAAAACCATCGAGCATCGCCGGCGCTCCCGAAATTTCTGGGTCCGTTTCGGGGCGCTGGGTCTCACGATGATGCGCCCAATGAAACTCGCGAAAGAAGCTGGGCGCCTGAAGCATGAAGAGCGCACCGAGCCAGACGCCGAATTCGTTCGCCCAGCGCGTGGCGAAGGCGGTCTGATGGCCGCATTCATGAAGCAAGGGGAAATAGCTGAGCACGGCCACGGCGAGGGCGAAGACGCTGAGCATCTGCGCGGGGTGATCGTGCTCGGCAAGCCAAAGGGTGAGGCCGGCGAACAAGAGGGTGGCCGCGATCTGGATCGCCAGATGCTGGGCTGCCGGCCCATCTCGCCTCACGGCGAGATCGAGGAGCGTGGGTTGGGTTGCGCCGCTGTGCGCTTCCGGTTCCGTCATGTCCTCAGCGTATCGAGCGCGGGGAGCCCGTCGAGGAACCGATCGTTGCGTGTGTCGGCCGCGCGCTCAGACGCCGTTAAGCCAACGCGCCGCCGTTAAGCCAACGCGCCGCCGTTAAGCCGAGATAGGCCAGGCCGGCGATCGGCGCGCCGAGGTAGACCGCGAGCCCAAAGACCGAGGCGGTCACGCGGCAGAGATCGAGCTGTTGCACGCTCGCGTCGTGCCGTGCGGCGGTTCGCGCTTTCGGCGAATCAACGCGCTCGAGCGGCTGTGAATGGCGATTCAGAGGGGTGGTGCGGTAGACGGCGGTTCCCATGCTGGATTCCTCGCTTTCAATGGAGAGGACACCGGAGGACGGGACGGCGATCTGTGATTCATGTCACAAAATGCCGCTATGCGTCTGTAGGAGGCTCTGAGTGCAGGAGAGCGGCAAAGATCGTGCTTTCTCTCCAACGAATCGGCCTTATTGCGGCGCGAGTCCCTCCCGGATCGCGAAGCGCGCGAGCTCCACGCGGTCATGCAGATCGAGCTTCGTCATGATGTTCCGGACGTGGGAATCGATGGTTCGAACGCTGAGGTCGACGAGGCTCGCGACTTCCTTTTTAGACATGCCGACGGCGATGTAGCGGAGAATTTCGAGCTCACGTTTCGTGAGTGAGGCGAGCCGTGTCGAACCCTTTTCAGCGAGCTGGATGCCATCGTTTCCGACGACGAGCCGCGCCTCGACTTCCTGTGAGTAGTAGGAGCCCCCGCGCATAGCGGTCTCAATGGCGTCCTGGAGGACCGAGGGTTCTTCGCCTTTGACGACGTATCCGGCGGCGCCGATCTCGAGTGCCTGCTCGATGTAGTGATCGCGGCAGAACGCGCTCAGGAAGATGATTCGGGTCTTTGGAGAACACTCGATGATCTCGGCCGCAGCAGCGAAGCAGTCGAGCCCCGGCACTTCGATGTCGAGCAAGGCGACGTCGGGGGTGAGCTGTTTGGCCTCTTCGATCGCAAGCTGATGATTCGCCACCGATGCGACGACCTCAAAGGCTTCCTGGGCGCCCAGGTATTGAGCAAGGGCTTCTCGCATGATCTCGTGGTCATCGACTAACAGGATGCGGATCGGACTGAACGTGTTCATCCTTCGCTGTCCTTAGCGTGCATCTCGATCGATCCACCGGATCGCAGGTGCTGAACGGCCCAGGCGCGAATATCCCCGATTCCGAACGGTTTCTGGAGGAAATCGGTATTCGGCATGGTTTCCACGCGGGGACGGAAATCGATATTGCCCGAGATCATGAGGGCGGGCGTTTCGACCCCAGCGCTCCGCAGGGCTTCGAGCGCGCTCGCGCCGTTTCTACCCGGTAGATCGTAGTCGATCAGCATGACGTCGTGTCGTGCCCCCCCGGCCAAACCGCGATCCACCAACGCATCGCCGTCTTCAACCGCTTCGACACTGAACCCGCATCGCGTGAGCGCATCGATCAAGGCTTCACGGACCTGTGCGTGATCCTCTGCGACCAGCGCGCTCCCGGTCTGCGCTGATTCGCCGCGGCTCGTTCGGGGGCGGAATCGGCTCGCGTCGGGGGCGCCCGAGGACTCGAGTCGAATCGAGCCGCTCCAGCCGCCTCGGCCATTCGCGTAGGACAAGGGGAGGGAGGCCTTGAAGGATGCGAGGGCGTCTCTGGCCTGGGCGATATCGGATTCGAGGGGGCAGACGGCGGTCTCGCTCCCGTCCCCCTGGCTGAGTTCGATTGCGATTTCGCGGCGGTTCGTCGGACGCAGTCGGACTCGGCCCTTCGTAACGCCCGCTTTTCCACAGAGCAGGATCAAGGCGCGGAGCAGTTTGCCGAGGTCGCACGAAACTTCGGTGCCGGGTCGAGGTTCGCTCGGCATCTCGCTCGGCGTTCCGATCTCGATCTCAAGGGCACGCCTTAATAGCTGCGCGACATGAGTGAGGGTCTGATCGAGCGTCGCGGGGGAGGCATGAGATTCCGGCCGGTCGAGGCTCGCGATCGCGTTCATGAATGCTGCAGACTGCGCGGCGGCCCGGTCGATGCGGTCGAGATGATCGAGCCGAGCAATGTGCGCGTCGAAGATCTCCGTCCGGTCGAGATTCGAATCGGATTGTCCCCGGTCGAGGGCTCTGAGCGAATCGGTTGATGTTCGAATGGCGGTCGCGAGATTGCTGACGTCGTGGGCGACGCCGGAAACGAGCCGGTCGGTCGTCAGAAGGGTGTCGCTTCTCGACTCGTCCTCTGAGAACGGGCGTTCGTCTGACGCGCCGACGCTATTGCGGTTTCGCTTGGACACCCTTGCTGTCCCGCCTATGTGATCGTTCGTTTCATGGGACTACGATGTTAGTGCACGTGAGAGCATCTGTGCGGTTAAAGGCTTCTGGACGAAACGGATATCCGGCGGGAGTTCCTCGATCGGTCCGATCTCGTCCTGTGCATATCCTGACATCAGGACGATGCGCTCGTGCGCGAACCGAGAGCGGAAGAGACGGGCGACTTCGACGCCGCTGATTCCGGGCATAACGATGTCGCTGATCAAGGCTTCAAAGCTGCGATTGCGATCCTCGATCCAGGTGCGGGCCTCGTCTCCGTTCTGGGCCGCGACAGCGGAGAAGCCGAGCCGCTCCACGGTTCGGGTGACTAGCGCTCGGACGGCGGGGTTGTCCTCGACGATCAGGACGGTGCCCCGTTCGGCGTCGATTTCGAGTTCGGAAGCGATCTTCCGATCCTTGCCCACGGTGAGAGGAGCGTTAGTCGCAGGCAGATAGACCCGGAACGTCGACCCGACGCCGACGCGACTGGTCACTTCGAGGCGCCCCCCACTCTGATGAACGATGCCGTGGACGGTGGAGAGTCCGAGACCGGTTCCCTCGCCGACGGGTTTGGTTGTGAAGAAGGGATCGAAGATTCGGCTCTGGACTTCCTGCGACATTCCGGCGCCGTCGTCTGTGATCTCGAGGGTGACTTCGCCGAGGGTTCCTTCCTCGTGGAAGGGGGCATCGTTGGCGCGAACCCGGATCGAGATCTTCCCGTCGTCTTCGATCGCATCCCGCGCATTCGCGACGAGATTGAGGAGAATCTGCTCGAAACGGCTGGGGTCACATCGAACCCGGATCGAGTCGGTGTCCTCGACGGCAACATCGATCGCGATCCGCTCCGGGACGAGCTGGCGGAGGATGGGTAGCATCCCGCGAATCGCTTCGTCGGCAAGGAAAATCTCCGGTCGAAGAGCCTGCTTTCGGCTGAAGTCGAGAACCTTGCTTGTGAGGGCAGCGGATCGTTCACACGCGTCCATGATCGTCGCGAGATACTCGTGCCCCCAATGATCGGGGCCTAGATCCTCGTCCAGGATATCGACCTGGCCCATGATCACTGTCAGGAAATTGTTGAAGTCGTGCGCGATCCCTCCGGCAAGTTTCCCGAGCGAGTCGATGCGCTCGGATCGCGCGACCTCACGCTCAAGGTCCACGACGCTCGACACATCGCGAACGAAGGTGACCCATCTCGGACGGATCTCACTCGGCGGCTCAATCGTAAAGGCGCGGACATCGACGAAGGAGGGGCCGACGTCGAAGTGCGTCCAGTCCATCTTCGGAACAGAAACGGATTCACCGCGCGCCAGGGCTGCCTGGATGGAAAGCAGAAAATCATGGGAATCATCGGTTCGATTGTGGTCGAGAAGCACCGTTCCGATCAGCTCTTCGCGTCGAAACGCCGTCAGCTCCAGATAGGCATCGTTGGCGTAGACGACGGTCGAATCCATCTCCAGAACGGCAACCCCGATCGGCGCCTGATCGAAGGTGGAGCGGAGAATCTGCGCTTCCAGGTTCGCATCTCGAAAGCGGCGAATGTCTCGAACACGGAAGACCTGTCCCTGGTCTCCGTACACATACATGTGTGACGTCGCGACTTCCACGGGAATCACGGTTCCATCCGCAGCCCGAATTTCGCAATCGATTGCGGTGGAGCGGCCGATCTCGTCGGCCTTCGACCGAAGCGCTCCGATATCCGCGTCGATCATTAGGTCTTTCAGACCCCGCCCCTGGATGTCCTGTCGCGAGTCGTAGCCGAGCAAGTGGCAGAGTGTCTGGTTGGCGAAGTCGATCTTTCCACTCGTTGAGACCGAGAAGAGTCCGTCGGGCGAGCTGTCGAGCATTTGGCGATAGTTTGCTTGGTTGCGCTCAAGGTGCTTTTCACTTCGAAGTGCGCGGCGACTCGCCTGGCTGTTGAAAACGGCGTGGAGAATGCCGGTGCTCGAGATCAGGAGCGTGACGAGGATCGCGGCGCGGATGGACCCGTTCGCGGCGGCGGCGGGGTTCGGAAGGATGAGGGGTTCGTAGAGCCCGCCATCTGCAATGAGAAAGAGCGCGACCAAGTGGCCCGTCGTAAGGACTGCCCAGAACGTTCCCCATTTCGCGCCCTGGGTCAGAGTCGCGACGAGGGGAATCGCGGAGATGAAAATCGCGGAGGCGACGGCTCGACCTGCGGTGGCGAAGTTGGCGAGGCTCAGCGTCAGGAAGAGAATGCCCGTCAGTAAGCCGGCGACCCAGACGTGGGATCGTGCGCGTGAGAGTAGGAATGGGATGAGTAGGGCGCCGACGAGCATCGCGGAGCCAACGATGCCCAGCCGGGTTGCGCCGAAGCGGATCTGGTAGAGGGTCGAGAAGACGGCGATCATTGCGACGCCTAACGCCTGAACGACGAGCACGCGTGCGCGAGTGAGCTCAGGTTCACCCTGATTGCGGATCGTCGGCGAGATGAAGCCGTCAAGCGTGCGATTGACGCGTTGTTCCGTCTTCGACTCCGGCAGTACCGGCTGCTTGGATGATTCGCTCAAGCCCCGTGGCCTCCTCCCTGCCGAACCTCAAACGATACGAGATGAGGGTGCGTCTAGCGAGCGCCCCCTTGCCTAACGAAAAGCCCGCCAAAGAAGCGAGAAGCCCGAGAGCACCAGAATGAATAGGATCAAACGCTCGAAAGTGTCGCCCGCGAGGCGATCGCGCACACGTGTTCCGAGGGGCATGACGAGCAGGGTCGCCACGAGGCCCACCGCAGATGCGATGAGTCGATCTCGACCGAACGCATCCGCGCCGATTAAGACGACCAGCTGCGCGACGCCGCTGACAAGGAAGACGGCCGTCACGCAGAACACATAGGCGTCCTTCGAAAGGCGATAGCCGTGAAACCAGAGCGCCACGATGGGGCCCGAGACGCCGACCGCACCGTGACTCAGACCCGCCGCGAGGCCGACGAGGGGCGACCATCGCTTCGTGGTGTCGGCTTGCAAGCTGAGTTCAGGTTGACGGCGGCGCAGGATCACAAAAGCGAACACGCTAATCGCGAGGCCGATCAAGAGCGGCTGCTCCGGCGCCTGGATCAGCACGAGTGTTCCGAGCACGCCGCCAACCAGTGCTGCGCCCACGAGGACCGGCAGGTCCCGCGTTTCGTGTCTCGTCTCGCGCACGTCCCAATTGAGCAGCGCGTTCAAGATCGCATTCGGGATAGCGATCACCGCAATCGCCGTCTCAACGCCGACGATGAAGGTGAGGGCAGGCACTGCGATCAGCGGATAGCCCATGCCCGTCACGCTCTTCACGAACGATCCGACCAGGGCAACGACCGCGACCAGGAGGTAGTCGGATTCGCTCATGGGGGGAGGCTAGCGTGCGGGATCCGCTCAAACGAGAAAGCCCCCGCCGCCTAACTCCTCTCAGAGTGGCAACGGGGGCTCTTTTGCATCGGTTCAGCAGCAAGTCCAACGAGTCAGACTGCTGGGCTGATCCCGGGCTTTACATCATGCCCGGCATTCCGCCCATTCCGCCCATGTCCGGCATTCCGCCGCCCATGCCGCCGCCGCCGCCGCCGCCCTTTTCGGGCTTGTCGGCGATCATGGCTTCCGTGGTGAGGAGGAGGCCCGAGACCGAAGCTGCGTTCTGCAGCGAGGTGCGGACGACCTTGGCCGGGTCAATGACGCCGGCCTTGATCAGGTCTTCGTAGGTCTCGGTCGCGGCGTTGAAGCCGTTCGCGCCCTTCTGGCCCTTGACCTTGTCGACGACGATCGAACCTTCGATGCCCGCGTTCTCCGAGATGAACCGGAGGGGAGCTTCGATGGCGCGGCGGATGATGTTGATGCCCGCAACCTGCTCGTCGTTGTCGCCTTCGAGGTTGTCGAGAACCTTGCTGCAGCGAAGGAGTGCAACGCCACCGCCAGGGACGATGCCCTCTTCGACGGCCGCGCGCGTGGCGTGGAGTGCGTCTTCGACGCGTGCCTTCTTTTCCTTCATCTCGGTCTCGGTGGCGGCGCCAACCTTAACAACCGCAACACCGCCCACGAGCTTCGCGAGGCGCTCCTGGAGCTTCTCTCGGTCGTAGTCGGAGGTCGTCGATTCGACCTGGCCGCGGATCTCAGCACATCGACCTTCGATGTCCTTCTTCGTGCCGGCACCGTCGATGATCGTCGTGTTGTCCTTGTCGATCGAAACCGTCTTTGCCTGACCGAGGTCCTTGACCGTGACGTTCTCGAGCTTGAGGCCAAGCTCTTCCGCGATGACCTGACCACCCGTGAGGATTGCCATGTCCTGGAGCATCGCCTTGCGTCGATCGCCGAAGCCGGGGGCCTTGACTGCGCAGACGTTGATCGTGCCGCGGATCTTGTTCACGACGAGCGTGGCGAGTGCTTCGCCATCGATGTCTTCTGCAACAAGAAGGAGGGGCTTGCCGGCGCGAGCAACCTGCTCGAGCAGCGGGAGAAGATCCTTCATGTTCGAGATCTTCTTCTCGTGGAGAAGGATGAGCGGCTCTTCGAGAACGGCTTCCATGCCTTCCGGATCCGTCACGAAGTAGGGCGACAGGTATCCGCGGTCGAACTGCATGCCTTCGACGACGTCGAGTTCGGTCTGGAGGCTCTTGCCTTCTTCAACCGTAATGACGCCTTCCTGGCCAACCTTACCCATCGCTTCGGCGAGGATTTCGCCGATCGTCGAGTCGGAGTTCGCCGAGATCGTGCCGACCTGAGCGATCTCGTTCGAGTCGCGGGTGGGCTTGGCGATCTTGCCGAGCTCTTCCGTGATGGCGGCGACGGCCTTGTCGATGCCGCGCTTGAGGTCCATCGGGTTCATGCCGGCGACAACGAGCTTGCTGCCTTCGCGGAAGATCGCCTGGGCGAGAACCGTTGCCGTCGTCGTTCCGTCACCCGCGATGTCGGACGTCTTGGAAGCGACTTCCTTCACCATCTGGGCGCCCATGTTTTCGAACTTGTCTTCGAAATCGATCTCCTTGGCGACGGTGACGCCGTCCTTGGTGATCGTGGGGGAGCCGAAGCTCTTGTCGATGATGACGTTGCGACCCTTCGGGCCGAGCGTCACGCGAACAGCGTTCGCGAGTCCGTCTACGCCGGCGAGAATCTTCGCTCGGGCGTCTTGTTCGAAAATGACTTCTTTGGCCATGTTCGTATCTCCTTATCGAGTGTTTGCGAGAGGTCCCTTAAAAGGAAGATCTCACTCGTAGACCGCGAGGACGTCGTCTTCGCGGATGATGATGTGCTCGTCACCGTCGACGTTCACGTCGGTGCCGGCGTACTTGCTGAAGAGGATGCGATCGCCGGCGCTCACGCCGGGTGCCGCAGTCTCGCCACTGTCGAGGGTCTTGCCGGGGCCAACCGCCACGACCTGGCCTTCCTGGGGCTTTTCTTTGGCGGAATCGGGGATGATGATGCCCCCACTGGTGGTCTCTTCCTCATCCACGCGCTTGACGAGGATTCGGTCCTGGAGCGGACGGATCTTCATGGGTCGCCTCTCTTATTCAGAGTTGACACGGCCACCGAATGAACGGTGGGCCATGCTCCGGGTATGCCGGAGAGCTGGTGGGCTCCTCAACTGCGAGAAGCCCGGGATTTGAACGGAGTCACGCCGCCGCCTTCCTCGTGAGGAGAGGGATTGGAGGCCTGACTGCAGTCGGAAACGGGTTGTGGGGCCGAACGGCAGCTCGGCCCGCAATTGGCAGTCGGGGAGCCCGAGTGCCAACGGGCGCGCAAGCTAAACCCTGAAGGGGGTGAGTCAACCAACGCCATGAAAAAAGTTGCGTGCTCATGGGACGGCGCGAGGTGTCGCAGTTGACTTTCGCCTGGGTTTCGTCATTCTGCAGGGCGAAAATAAGCCGAAGACGTTCGCCCCGACCGTGATTCCCGCGGCTTCGAGGTGGGCCTGAAGCTGAATGCCGGGGTTCGCCCGGCGGAGGATCCGCGCGCCCATGACTGTTTCATCCAGCGATTCGAATGTTTCCCAGATCTCCGACGGTTCTGATCTGAGCGGGGCGCGCTCCGCCGCGCTTACCCGCCGCCAGCGTGAGATCTTCGATTTCATCTCGGGCTTCGTCGATGAACAGGGCTACTCGCCAAGCCTCGAAGAGATCGCGGCGGCGTTCGGCCTCTCGTCCGTCGCGACGGTCCACAAGCACGTGAAGCACCTCGTCGACAAGGGCTACCTCCGCAAGGCCTGGAATCGCTCGCGCTCCGTCGAGCCGGTTCCCGAGGAGGAGGCGCCTCAGAGCGTTCATCTGCCGCTCTTGGGCACGGTCGCGGCCGGGCGGCCGATCGAAGCGATTGAGCCCGATGCGGCGATCGCGGAGCAGGTTGCAGTCCCGGCAGACATGGTTCCCGGCCGGAAGGATCACTACGTCCTTCGGGTGCGTGGGGATTCGATGATCGAGGATCAGATCTGTGATGGCGATCTGGTGGTAATCGAGGAGAGGCATGAGGCACGCAACGGCGAGACGGTGGTCGCACTCGTTGATGGCGACGAAGCGACGCTCAAGCGTTTCTACAAGAGCGGTCCTGATGTGAAGCTCGTACCTGCGAACTCCACGATGTCACCCATGGAGTTTCATGCGTCGCAGGTCGAGATCAGAGGCGTTGTTCGAGGCTTGCTTCGCAGCTTTTGAGTTCCGCGATACCCGCGGCTTGAGAAGGATCCGTTCTAGGGGCCGGGACCCTCATCCTCTTGCACTACGTCTCGCTATTGGGGGCGTCATCGCATGAGGATTTCGATGACGTGCCGTCGCATCTATCCCAAAGCCCGGTTCGGCGACCTACGCTCTGGTTATGGCTGCGCCTGCTGATTCTGATTCATCTCGGCCCCGTCTCTCGATCGATCGAAAGCAGAGAGAGCTGCGAGGGGGCGATTCGCTCCGTCACCTAGCGCCGAAGGCGTTCTCGGTGCTCGAGATCCTGATCGATCGAGCGGGCGAAATCGTGACCCGGCAGGATCTGGTCGATCGGGCTTGGGAAGGGCTCGCTGTTTCTCCGGATGCCGTCCGCTACGCGCTCCGGCAGGTCCGTATCGCATTGGCGGACCCCGTGGACCAGCCTCAATTCGTGGAGACGGTCGCTCGACGCGGCTGGCGGTTCATTGGTGGGGTCAAGCAAGTCCGCGTCGACCAGTATGAGTTGATTCCGGCAGGCGATGTCGATCCGAGCACGCGACGGCAGGAAAGGGATCAGGGCACACGACTGCTCGTTGGGCGTGAGGCGGAGTGGAGTGTTCTTCGGGAAGCCCTCGGCGCTGCTCAACTCCGTCGTCCCCAGGTCGTGTTTGTCGTCGGTGAGGCGGGCATCGGGAAGACGCGACTTGTCGAGGACTTTGTTGACGAAGCGACTGAACGGGCGGGCGTGCTCACTGCGCGGGGCGAGTGCATCGAGCATCACGGCGCAGGCCAGCCCTACATGCCGCTTCTTGAAGCCTTGGAACGGGCTGCGGTCAGCCAGGGCGGCGAGGTTCCGGCGGCGATTTTGCGGCGACACGCGCCGACGTGGCTTGCACAGTTGCCGTCGCTTTCTGAACCGGAAGATCGCCATGCACTCGCGGAGGAGACGGAGGGGGCGAGCCAGGCTCGCATGATTCGTGAGCTCCAGCGCGCTTTCGAGCGGTTCGCCGAACGCAGACCGGTCGTGCTTTGGCTTGACGATCTGCACTGGGCTGATCAATCGACCGTCGATGCCGTTATTTCGATGGCTGAGAAAGTTGCGGATGCCGCAATCATGGTCATTGCCACACTGCGGCCCGGAGAAGCCGCTGGATCCAGTCTTGCTTCGACGCTGAGCGATCTCGAAAGTCGCCGGCGATGTACGGTCATTCGGCCGGAGCCACTCGACGTCGTCGCGATCCGGTCGTATCTGGGAGGGCGCTTTGGTGCGTCCTCTGAACCTGCGCGCTCCGGGAATCTCGTTTCAGCACTTCTGGGTGCCGGAGCGGGGCTACCCCTGATCCTCGTCAGTCTGGTCGATGAACTCGTCTCCGAAGGTGGCCTTGCGCTCGGTAAAGACGGGTGGTTTTTGGGAAAGCGACTCGAGCTCGAGCAGGTCCCCGCGCGCGTTGAATCTCTCCTTGCACGCTCTCTTGACACCTTGTCCGATGAGGCGCGCGAGGCTCTCGAAGTTGGGAGCGTGGTTGGCCTCGACTTCAGCGTCTTCGATCTCGCCTCTGTCGTCTCGGCCAGCGTGGATTCTCTCGAGCGTCTTTGTGATGAGCTCGTCGAGGACGGACGTTTTCTGCAGGCACGCGGGAGTGTGGGCTGGCCTGATGGAAGCGTGGGCAGCGGCTACCGATTCACGCACTCTCTCTATCGAAATGTGCTCTACGAGCGTTTGTCCGCTGGTCGGGCCTCGCGAATTCACTACAGCGTTGGGCAGCGCAAGGAAGCGGGATTTGCATCCCGGCTCGACGGCGTGGCTTCGGAGCTTGCGCGACATTTTGAGCTGGGGCTCGACTTCGACCGCGCATTCGCGTATCGGCTGCGTGCCGGCGAGGACAGTGCGCGCCGGTCGTCGAACCTCGAAGCGACGGAACATTTCAGGCATGCACTCGCTCTGGTCAGCCGGATAAATGAGGACGATCGGCTCGCGGTGGAGGTGCAGGTCCGGCTGTCATTCTGTGCACCGCTCGCTGCGGTGGCAGGATACGGGGCCCCCGAGCTGGCGGAAAACCTCGAGCGAATCGAAGTTTTGACGGTGGATCTAGAAGAGTCGCCGCTGATGATTCCCGTGCTGCTGGGTCTTTGGTCTCTGAATCTCGTTCGAGGAGATATCCCGACGTCGGCTACGCTCGCGGCGCGCCTGATCCGAATCGCCAACAGCACAGACGAGGCGTCGTATCCGATTGCGCGTCTTCAGGCACATCGGGCGATGGGGCATAGCCTCTTGTACTCGGGCGAGCTCGAGGCAGGCGAGTCCCATTTTTCTTTGGCGCTTAACAGTTATGACATTCGGGGCCATACCCGTCAGGACTACTCGATCGGAGACGATCCGGTTGTTCTTGTTCACAGCTACCGCAGTTGGTCGCTTTGGTTCTATGGCTTTTCGCAGCAAGCGAGTACGAACGCAGTTGCGGCGCTTGAGTACGCCGAACGACTTGACCACCCGCCTAGCCTGGCCTTCGCACTCGCGTACGGAAGCGTCTTTCATCATCTGCGGGGTGATGTCGGGACGGCGTGGGAATGGAGCGACCGACTGATCGAGCTCGCGGGCGACGAAGATCTGGTGTTATGGCTCGCGCTTGGCAAGATCACCCACGGCTGGGCGCTCTCGCAGGAGGCTGATCCGGAAAATGGGATCACCATGCTGAGGAGCGGCCTCGCGGAGTGGGATTCGATGGGAGCTTTGTTAGGCAAGCCCTACTTTGTCTCAGTGCTCGCCGAAATTCTCGGGCGAGTGGGGTTGACCAAGGAGGCATTGGCTCTGATCCCGCCTGTCATCAAGCTCGCGCACACGACGGGCCAGACGATGTTCCTGCCGGAGTGCTATCGGGTCGAAGGCGAACTACTCATGCAGCAGGCGTCGAGTGAAGCCGCTCGTCGACTTGCGATCGCTCGACTTGATGAGGCCGTTCGGGTCGCTCGGAGTGGGGAGGCTCTTTCGCTCGAGTTGCGGGCTGCGCTGTCCCTATCGAATCAACTTGAAAAGACGGGCGATCGCGACCGGGGGATTGCGTCCCTGAGGTCCACATTCGACCGGTTCAGTGAAGGCTTCGAAGACCCCGACCTCGCTCGGGCGCGACGGATTCTCGAAGGCTGACCGGCTACTTTCGCCTTCGTCGCGTGGCGTGCGCAGTCACGAAGGCGCCGCTTGCGAAAAGCAGTAGAGCGGAGGGCTCCGGGATCGGTTCCATGATGGACGGGACGCGTCGGCTTGAGAAGGTGATGATCGTGGGGGACGCGTCAGGAGCGCCGTCTCGTTGATCGATGGCAAAGTCCCCGAGCGAATCGCCGTCCTCTGAGATCATGAATTCGAGCGTCTCCAGCTCGCCGGCGTCGAGCGTTCCGAACGTCCAGCCGAGAGCGAGCGAGACATCGTCGGCCTGCCCCGGTCCCGCGAGTACGTTCGTGCCATCAAGCAGCCCAGCGCGCGCGTTGTCGAAGATATCGCCGGAGGCAAAGCCCGGCTCGTCGACCTCGAAGCTTTGACCGGCCGCGAGTGTGCCGCGTGTCGTCGCATGTTCGTTGAAGAACGTGTTTGTGGGCTCGGCGATTTCAGCATCGAGGAAAGAGACAAAGAACACGTCATCGATGGCGGAAGAACTCGTGTTCGAGATCTCGTAGCGAAGAATAATGTCGGTACTGTCCGCGGAGAGCATTGCCTCAAAATTGATCGAGAGTCCGGCCGGGATCGGGTCGCGCGAGAGGCGTGCGCCAAGCGATGTATCGGATGTGCCGACAAG
>Ga0316208_1001064_pt1 | contig 28068 bp, 24 predicted proteins | sample 3monopyrite_MG_FD_204944 | JGI IMG/M metagenome (GOLD analysis project Ga0316208, IMG submission 204944) | Microbial mat bacterial communities from mineral coupon in-situ incubated in ocean water Damariscotta River, Maine, United States -... | ecosystem: Environmental > Aquatic > Marine >... | reverse complement strand
TTGCCCAGAAAATGGGCGTTAGTTTGGGTAAAACAAATTATTGTCTAAAGGCATTGGTCGACAAAGGTTTTGTGAAACTTCAGAATTTTTACAATAATGAGAAAAAGAGCGCCTATATATATTTTCTAACTCCTAGCGGCATTGAAGAGAAAGCTGCAGTGACATATCGCTTCTTACAAAGAAAAATAAAAGAATTCGATGACATTAAGGTCGAAATTGACAGCTTGAAATCCGAAGTTGGTGTAAAAAGTGATTTAGGGGAAGATCGGCAATGATGTTAAATGCGTCAAAACGTTCCTGGTATCTAGTGGTTACTAAACCACAGTCTGAATTTAGAGCGCAGGAAAATTTACTGCGTCAGGGCTACGAAATTTATTTACCTCTCGTACAAACAACACGACGTCGTAATGGCAAAAATATAAAACGCACTGAAGCTTTTTTTCCTCGTTACTTATTTATATATCTTGATAAAGAAACGGATAACTGGTCACCCATTCGTTCAACAATTGGTGTCGCCGGTATGGTGCGGTTTGGTGGAATGCCCGCAGTTGTACCCGAAGTCATGGTAGAAAAGCTGAAACAAAATGAAAATGAATTTGGTTTGCAGGATATTAAAAAGACAGAAATAAAGCACGGCGATAAAGTTGAAATTATCGATGGCCCATTTGAAGGCTATAAAGCGATTTACCAAAAAATGAAAAGCACAGAGCGTGTTTCTGTGTTGTTAGATATTGTAGGAAAAAATACTCAAGTAACTTTGAGTGTAAATGAGCTTGAAATAGCTTAAAGAATGTTGTTGTTTCTTTTCCCTCTATGGGAGAAGTTAGGATTTTAGACTAATAACTGCCCTTTATACTTGCTTTAATGCACGGTAGGGCGGTAGCGTGTTTAAATATATTAAACAATCAATGCTAGTAATAACAAGTAAAATAATCAGGCAAATAAATGACAGATAAAGTATGTGTAATTGGTTTAGGATATGTTGGGTTGCCTTTGGCTGTCGCTTTTGCAGAACAAATGTCTGTTGTAGGTTTTGATATTAATGAAGAACGGGTTAATGAATTAGAAAAAGGACATGATCGTACTTTGGAAATCGAGGCAGAACTATTAGCGCAAGTAAAACATAGCCTAAGTTATACCTCCAATATTGAAGATACAAAAGATTGTAATATTTATATTATTACCGTTCCTACCCCAATTGATGAAGCTAATCGACCAGACCTTACCCCGTTAATTATTTCTTCGCGAACAGTTGGCAAAGTTTTGAAAAAGGGTGATATCGTAATATATGAATCCACGGTATACCCCGGTGTTACTGAGGATGTATGTATTCCTGAATTGGAAAAAACATCGGGCTTAAAGTTTAATGTTGACTTCTTTGCAGGATATTCCCCAGAGAGAATTAATCCAGGTGATAAAGAGCATACAGTTAAAAAAATACTAAAAGTAACATCGGGCTCAACTCCAGAAGTTGCCAAGCATGTTGATGAACTCTATAAATCTGTAATTACAGCAGGTACCCATCTTGCTTCTAGCATTAAAGTAGCTGAAGCATCAAAGGTTATCGAAAATACTCAACGTGATGTCAACATTGCATTAATGAATGAGTTGGCACTTATTTTTGATCAAATGGATATTGATACTAATGAAGTGTTAGCTGCAGCTGCTACTAAATGGAATTTTATAAAGTTAACGCCAGGTCTGGTAGGTGGTCATTGTATAGGTGTTGATCCATATTATCTTACCTTTAAAGCAGAAGAGCTCGGTTATAAACCAGATCTTATTTTGGCTTCTCGCCAAATAAATAATGGTATGGGTAAATATATCGCTGAGAAAACAGTAAAAGAAATGATTAAGACAGGAAAGCTTATTAAAGGGGCTAATGTTCTCATTTTAGGGGTAACATTCAAGGAAGACTGCCCTGATATGCGTAACACAAAGGTTGTTGATATTATTGAGGAATTAAAAGATTACGGTGCTAATGTTGATATCTATGATCCCTGGGTAGATGCAGAAGAAGAGAAAAAACACTACCACCACGGCATCATTACGAATCCACTCGAAAGTGAAAAAAAATACGATAGTATCGTGGTGGCCGTTGCTCATCAGCAATTTAAAGAATTAACTCATGATGATTTTAATAACCTTTCAAATGGTGAACCGGTGATTATTGATATAAAAAATATTGTCAAAAATCCTTCATGGAGGCTTTAAAGGATGCTCAGTTACCCCGTAATTAAAGATAGAAAAATACGTATCGCAATTGTTGGTTGCGGACGAATATCAAAGAATCACTTTGGTTCATTAGAAAAACATGCTGATGATATAGAATTGATAGCCGTTTGTGATACTAATGCAGAAACGCTTAGTGACCATGCTGAACAATACAAAGTACCTGGTTACCGAAATTTAGAAGAAATGCTAAAAGGAGAGCAGCTTGATTTAGTTGCTCTTTGTACACCGAGTGGCATTCACACAGACCAAGCTGTTGTAGCGTCACAATATGGCGTACATGTTATGACAGAAAAGCCTATGGCAACTCGCTGGCAAGATGGTGTTCGTATGGTGCGTGCGTGTGATTCAGCTGGAGTGCGTTTATTTGTTGTAAAACAGAATCGTCGTAATTCTACTTTGCAACTCCTTAAACGCGCAGTAGAAGAAAAACGTTTTGGCAAGATACATATGGTTCACCTTAACGTTTTTTGGACACGTCCTCAGGAATACTATGACCAGGCAAAATGGCGAGGTACCTGGGAGTTTGATGGTGGAGCATTTATGAATCAGGCCAGCCATTATATTGACCTTTTGGATTGGATTATTGGTCCTGTTGATAAAGTTCAAGCGATGATGAGCACGACACGAGATATTGAAGTTGAAGATACTGGGGTTATGAACGTGCGTTGGCGCAATGGTGCTTTAGGTTCCATGAGTGTAACCATGCTGACATACCCGAAAAATATGGAAGGTTCTATTACTATTCTGGGTGAAAAGGGAACAGTACGTATTGGTGGTGTCGCAGTTAATGATATTCAACACTGGGAATTTGATGAGTCATGTGATTATGATGAACAAATAAAGTCTGCCAACTATGAAACGACATCTGTTTATGGTTTTGGTCATCCTCTTTATTATAAAAATGTTGTAGATGTAATGCGTGGTGATGCAGAGCCAGAAACAGATGGTCGAGAAGGTTTGAAATCGCTAGAAATGTTGATTGCGGCTTATCTTTCTGCAAGAGATGGAAAAACAATTTCATTACCGCTGGAGTATTAATATGAATTATCAAGTACATGAAACAGCAATAATCGATGAAGGTGCTCAAATTGGTGAAGGTAGCCGAATCTGGCATTGGGCTCATATTTGCAGTGGTGCAGTGATAGGTAAAGATTGCTCTTTTGGGCAAAATGTTTTTGTTGGTAATAAGGTCAAAATTGGCGACAACGTTAAGGTTCAAAACAATGTATCTGTTTATGATAACGTTATATTGGAACAAGATGTGTTTTGTGGACCAAGTATGGTTTTTACCAATGTATATAATCCACGTTCGGCAGTCACTCGTAAGGATGAATATCGCGACACATTAGTTAAACAAGGCGCAACACTTGGAGCAAATTGTACAATTGTATGCGGTGTAACTATTGGAGCTTATGCTTTTATTGGTGCAGGTGCCGTCATAAATAAAGATGTACCTGATTATGCTTTAGTTGTTGGTGTACCGGGAAAACAGATAGGTTGGATGAGTGAGTACGGAGAACAACTTGAATTACCAGTTTCTGGTAATGGAGAAGTTACATGCTCTCATACTGGGTTTATCTATGCTTTAACTGATGGTGTAATGGTAAAAAAATAATTTATGGAATTTATAGATCTCGTAGCACAGCAAGAAAGAATCAAAGATAAAATTGATCAGAACATTAAAAATGTATTATCTCATGGCAAATATATTATGGGTCCTGAAGTCTTCGAGTTAGAAGAAAAACTGGCAGGTTATATTGGTACAAAACATTGTATAGGCGTCTCAAGTGGTACCGATGCGTTGTTAATTGCAATGATGGCCTTAGGCTTTAGTCACGGTGATGAGATTATCACGACACCTTTTACATTTATTGCAACGGGAGAAACGATAGCTCTTTTAGGCGCAAAACCTGTTTTTGTTGATATTGCTCCTAAAACTTATAATATTGATCCAGCATTAATCGAAGCTGTTATTACTCCGAAAACTAAAGCCATAATTCCTGTCTCGCTCTATGGTCAATGCGCAGATATGGATGCAATTAATCTCATAGCAAACAAATATAATTTACCTGTTATTGAAGATGCGGCTCAAAGTTTTGGTGCAACATATAAAGGTAAAAAATCTTGTGCTCTAAGTACTATATCTTGTACCTCTTTTTTCCCATCTAAACCATTAGGTGGCTATGGCGATGGTGGTGCTTGTTTTACCAATGATGACAATTTAGCAAAAACTATGCGAGAGATAAGAGTGCATGGTCAAGATCGTCGTTATCATCACCCACTAGTGGGGATTAACGGGCGCCTAGATACTCTTCAGGCCGCAATATTATTGGCAAAGTTCGAGATATTTCCTGAAGAAGTTTCTTTAAGAGAAAATGTGGGCAATACCTATAGTAAATTGCTTAATAAAACTGGAATAACTACACCATATATAGAGAGTTATAACACCAGTGTGTATGCACAATATACGATTCAGGTGGAAGAACGTGATTCTGTTCAGGAAAAATTAAAAGAGAAAGGTATACCCACAGCAGTTCATTATCCAGTGCCTCTCAATAAGCAGCCTGCTTTAAAAAATGAAGGAAATTATCCTGAGGCAGAAAAGGCATCGAATAAAGTAATGAGCTTGCCTATGCATCCTTACCTTCCCAAGGATGAACAACTTGAAGTTGTTAGTGCCTTGTGTGACATAATATCGTGAGCAAACAGACAGAGAATTATTCACTTGTAATAATTGGTGCAGGGATTATAGGATTAACTGTCGCAAGGGAATTTAAACATCAATACCCTAATGAATCAGTGTTAATTATTGAAAAAGAGGATAAACCAGGTAAGCATGGAAGTGGTCGCAACAGCGGTGTTCTACATTCAGGAATCTATTATCCAAAAGGATCGTTGAAAGCACAGGTATGTTCGGCAGGGGCAAAAAAACTTAAAGATTATTGCATAAAAAATAAAATATCTTTAAATCAAATGGGTAAAGTTGTCGTGCCTTCTGAAATACATCACGATAAATTATTAGAAGAATTGAAATCAAGAGCAGATTTTAATGGCGCAGAAGCAACAATTATTTCTCAAAATGAGTTGAATGAACTTGAGCCTTATGCGCGTAGTGCAACAGAAAGAGCATTATGGGTACCTCAAACTACCGTAGTTAATCCAATCGAAGTTTTGGATACATTAAAGAAAGAGCTGATTTCAGTAGGTGTGAAATTCTCTTGGAGCAGTTTTATTGTTAGCGTGGATACTGAAAATAAACATATACAAATCAATAATGGTGCTCAGATTTGTTATCAGTATTTAGTGAATGCAGCAGGACAATTTGCAGATCGAGTAGCGAAATTATTTGATGTTGGACTTCAATATGAGGCTCTGCCATTTAAAGGGCTATATTATAAATTAAAACAAAACAGCGGTATTTCGCTCAAAAGACTGGTATATCCTGTACCTGATCTCAATATGCCATTTTTAGGTATACACTCAGTAAATGATTTAAAGGGAAATACTTATTTTGGTCCAACTGCCGTTCCGGCTCTAGGCCGAGCAAATTACAAGACATTGGAAAATATTGAAATAAAAGAAAGTATAAGAATTGGGTATAGATTACTCGGGCTAGTTATTAATGATACTCAAGGCTTTAGAGAATATTCTAAAGCCGAAGGACTTAGATTTTTTAAGAGTAACTTTGCTAAGGCAGCCTCAAAAATTGTAAAGGGTATTACAGCCGATAAATTACAGACATCAAATAAGGTCGGTATTAGAGCTCAATTGTACAATCGAGATACAAAATCAATTGAAATGGATTTTATACTAGATTCAAAATTAGATACACATCATGTGCTTAATGCAATTTCACCTGCATTTACTAGCTCATTCAGTTTGGCAAAATTAATAGTAGATAAAATTAAAGGTAATTAAATATGGATTTAAAAGATAAAAAATTAGTTCTTGTTGGTGGTGCGGGTCTTATTGGATCTCATACAGTCGATCATTTAATTAAAGAAGATGTAAAAGAAATTCTTATTTATGACAACTTTGTGCGTGGCAGCCTTGAAAATCTGAGTGATGGAATGAAAGATCCTCGAGTAAAAATCTTTGATATTGGTGGAGATATTATGCAAACCGATATTCTTGAAGCTGCATTTGATGGTGCTGATGGTGTATTCCACTTTGCAGCATTATGGCTATTACAGTGCCATGATTTTCCACGTAGTGCTTTTGATGTGAATGTTAGAGGTACATTTAACGTTATGGAAGCTTGCGTTAAGAAAGGAGTTAAACGCCTAGTTTCCTCTTCATCTGCATCAGTTTATGGTGATGCAGTACGTGAGCCAATGGATGAAGATCATCCCTATAATAATAAAAACTTTTATGGAGCCACAAAAATTGCAGGTGAAGCAATGATGCGTGCATTCCATCACCGTTATGAGCTTGATTATGTAGGTTTGCGATACATGAATGTATATGGTCCACGTCAAGATTATCATGGCGCTTATATAGCCGTTATCATGAAAATGCTTGATGCGATTGACAAAGGAGAAAGTCCAACCATTATGGGGGATGGCTCAGAAGCGTTTGATTTCGTAGCGGCAGATGATTGTGGTCTTGCAAATGTTTGTGCTATGAAGTCTGATGCAACAGATCAAAATTATAACGTTGGTACCGGTACACGTACTTCTCTTAAAGAACTAGCAGAATTAATTATTGAAATTACGGGATGTGATAAACCTATTAATTATGCACCACGTAGTCAGGCTACATTAGTTCGTAATCGGGTAGGTGATCCAAAACGTGCGAGTGAAGATCTCAATTTTACTGCAAAAATTGAGCTTAAAGAAGGACTCGAGCGCCTTATAGCATGGAGATCTAGTCATAAGGCAGAAGTCGAGCGTCGACGACGTGAAGTTGGTATCACCGATTAGTTTTTATATTCAATAATTATAGAGTCAAATAATGAGCGATAAGCGTAATATTCAGATTGCTTTACCTGTGACAGGTGAAGAGGAATGGCAAGCAGTAAAAGAACCACTTTTATCAGGTTGGATTACTCAGGGACCCAAGGTTGCAGAGTTTGAAAAGCAATTTGCTATAAGACATAAGGTAGAACATGCTTTTGCTGTCACCTCATGCACTACGGGATTACACTTATCGCTCGCCGCATTAGGAATTGGAGTAGGTGATGAAGTGATTGTGCCAGCTTTTACATGGGTCGCAACCGCCAATGTAATTTTATATTGTGGTGCAACACCTGTATTTGTAGATGTTTCCAGAGATACGTTTAATATGGATCCTGAGAAGGTCAAAGAAAAGCTTACAGATAATACTAAGGCGATTATTCCCGTGCATCTCTTTGGGCTCTGTGCTGATATTGATGCAATCAAGGCCGTCATCCCAGAATATGTAAAAATTATTGAAGATGCAGCATGTGCAGCAGGTGCAGAATATAAAGGATTACCTGCTGGCTCATTAGGTGATGTTGCATCATTTTCATTTCATCCCAGAAAATCAATTACTACAGGTGAGGGAGGAATGGTCACTACCAATGATGGTGACTTAGCAAGGAAAATTGAGCAAATGCGTAATCATGGTGCAACAGTTTCAGAAGAACAGCGTCATCATGGACCAAAGCCTTATATTCTTCCTGATTTTAATCTTCTTGGTTATAACTATCGTATGACTGATCTTCAAGGAGCCGTTGGAATTGTTCAACTATCAAAACTTGATAAATTTATTGATGAGCGAGCTAAGTGGGCTGCTTGGTATCAAGAAGAACTGGCTGGAATAGATTGGTTACAATTACCTCGTGAACCAGCAAATGGACGCCATGGTTGGCAGTCATTTGTAACATATGTTGATCCAATTAAAGCACCCATGCCGCGAAATGAACTCATGGAATATTTGCAGGGTGAAGGTATTTCAACTCGTCCAGGCACACATGCAGTGCACATGTTAAGTCTCTATCAAGAACGTTTTAGTTTAAAACCAGATAATTATCCTGCTGCACGCGATTGTGATGCACATAGTATGGCTATCCCTCTTCATAATCGAATGATTGAAGATGATTACCAATATATCGTTGATGTACTTAAAAATATTAAATTTTAATTAGTAAAAATAAAATTATATAGATTGATAATTATCAATCTGCATTATAAAAACCGGAAAATAATCTTAATGTGTGGTATTACAGGAATTTTTAACCTTAATGGTGCTCCAGTTTCAACGGTGACTCTAAGAAAAATGACCGATGCAATAATTCATCGAGGACCTGATGGTGAAGGATTCTATACAGATGGTTTTATAGGTTTAGGGCATCGGCGCTTAGCTATTATTGACTTGTCACCAGCAGGACATCAGCCAATGATGACTCAAGGTGGTCAGGTTGTCTTAAGTTATAATGGTGAAATTTATAATTTTCAGGAGTTACGTGTTGAGCTTGAAGCTTTAGGTCACCAATTTCATTCCAGAACAGATTCTGAAGTAGTACTAAAAGCATGGGTAGAATGGGGTAAAGAGTGTGTTACGCGTTTTAATGGTATGTTTGCCTTTGCTATATGGGATAAGAGGGAACAGTCTCTTTTCTTAGTACGTGATCGTTACGGCATAAAGCCACTTTACTATGCAAGATGGGGACAAACTTTTCTTTTTGGTTCAGAGCAAAAAGCAATTCTTGAGCATCCAGAAGCCAAACGTGATTTAGATAAAAGGGCACTTTTAGAGTACTTCACCTTTCAGAATATTTTTACTGATAGAACCTTGTTAGAGAATATTAAGTTATTACCACCCGCATCAGTAGCTCGCATACCTCTTGGCAGTAATGGTAACCCGCAAATAACTCAATATTGGGATTACCGCTTTAGTGAACCAGATAAACCTGCCGATCCAAGAGAATATAGAGAAGAACTCGATCGACTAATGCAACAAGCAGTTAGCCGACAATTAGTCACTGATGTGGAGATTGGTTCGTATCTTTCTGGTGGAATGGATTCTGGAACATTGACTGCATTAGCAGCTAGGGAGCTACCTTATATAAAGACATTTACCTGTGGTTTTGATCTTAGCTCTGCATCCGGTGTTGAGCTTGGTTATGACGAACGCACTCGAGCAGAGGCCATGTCTGCACGTTTTAAAACAGAACATTATGAAATGGTATTAAAAGCAGGTGACATGGAACGTTGTATGCCAAAATTTGCCTATCATCTTGAAGAACCAAGAGTAGGACAAAGTTACCCAAACTATTACGCAGCACATTTGGCGAGCAAGTTTGTAAAAGTTGTACTCTCAGGTGCAGGCGGCGATGAACTTTTTGGTGGCTACCCCTGGCGATATTATCGTGCAACAGTGTGTGATGATTTTGAACACTACATTGATCAATATTATTCATTTTGGCAACGGCTTATCCCTAATACAGCGATTCAAAAAGTTTTTGCACCAATATGGGGTGATGTAAAAGATGTATGGACTCGTGATATTTTTCGTGATGTTTTTTTGACTCATGATAATCAACTAGAAAAGCCTGAAGATTATATTAATCACTCACTTTATTTTGAAGCAAAAACCTTCTTGCATGGTTTATTTGTTGTTGAAGATAAATTGAGTATGGCACATAGCCTCGAGACACGTGTTCCGTTTATGGATAATGACTTGGTAGACTTTGCTATGCAATGTCCAGTCAATCTTAAGCTGAATAATCTTGCTGATGTAATTCGTTTAAATGAAAATGAACCGGGTGGAAAGACAAACAAATACTTCCAAAAAACAAAAGATGGTAAGCAAATACTGCGTGATGTTATGCAGAAATATATTCCAGATGATATAACAAAGGCAGAGAAGCAAGGATTTAGCTCGCCAGATGCAAGTTGGTTTAAAGGTGAAAGTATGCTGTTTGTTAAAGATAAATTAATGAATGAAAAAGCAAATATATATAATTATCTAGATTACTCTACTGTAGAGAAATTAATTGATGAGCATTTATCTGGTTCTAATAATAGACGATTACTTATATGGTCTTTGTTAAACGTTGAAACAAAACTTCAGGAATATCTATAGTGATACCCCATTCAAGACCATGGTTGACTGATGCTGATAAAAATGCAGTTCAAATCGTGCTTAACTCAAACATGATAGCTAAAGGTATTTCTGTAAAAAAAACTGAAGAAGCTATATCTGAATATTTTGGTGAAGGGATTGTTAAGTTAACATCTAGTGGTCGACATGCAATTATCCTAGCTTTAAGTATTCTTGATGTAAAAAGTGGTGATGAAGTAATTATCCCTTCATATGTATGTGAATCTGTAGCAGCATCAGTTAGAGCTATTGGTGCGATACCAGTTCTTGCGGATTGTGGTAATAATTGGGTTCTGAGTATTGAAAGTATCGAAAAACTTATCAATGAAAATACTAAAGCAATTATTGCAGTAAATATTTTTGGGATAGCATGTGACCTTTCTTTGATGGAACAGTTTGGTATTCCTGTAATTGAAGATTGTGCTCAGTCATTTGGCAATAGAAAATTTTATAGTGGCTCTGGAAAAAATATATCCATTTATTCTTTTAATGCAACAAAATGTTTAACTGGTGGTGAAGGTGGGGCAATATTAGTACGTGATAGTGACCTTAAGTTAAAAGTAGATAAACACTTTAAAAAATTAATGCTATCATCAATATCAGATATTCAAGCAAGTCTTGTTCTTAGTCAACTTGGACGCTATGAGCAATTTCTTGAAAGGCGAAAATATATTGCAGAACGTTATTTTTCCGGTATAAATAAAAACCTATTAAAAATTATTAGTCGTGTTAAATTAAATAGCATATATTTTCGTTTCCCTCTTACTGTAAACAAACCCATTGATAAATTAATTAAAGGTTTTAGTGAACGTAACATCTCAGTTCGTCATGGTGTTGATTCATTGCTTCATAGGAAGTCAAATCTAGTTGACTCAAAATTCGAGAATGCGGTTGATCGATTTAACAAAACTCTCTCTATTCCTATTTTACCTGATCTTTCTGAGTTTGAGATAGAACATATTATTAACGTTGTAAATGAGTTATGCGGCGAGAACTGATTTTAACACTGGATGTTGATTTAACGGATTATGTTAATCATAGTGAATTTGATGAACTTGAGTTGACTTTTGAACGAATCAAAAATTTGTTAATGAGTTATCCTTTATTAAAGACAACCTGGTTTATTCGAATTGATCGTCAAATAGAGTCATTTTATGGTGACCCTCTCTATATTTTTGATAAGCATCACAAGAAGATAGAGTGGCTTAAAGAAAATGGTCATGCTATTGGATGGCACCATCATTGTTATAAAAAAACAGATAAAGTTTGGAGTCAGGAGTTCGATGTTTTAACTAATAATAATGACATATATCATTATGGGGCAATAGCAAGAGAGCAGGGGTTAGTAGTTTCTCGCATGGGTTGGGGGTATATGAATAATGACTCAATGCATATTTTAAATAAATTAGGATTTAAAGCTGACTCAAGTGCAATACCACGGCCAACATATCCTTGGGAACATAATAGTAAAGACTGGAACACTACTCCAAGACACCCATACTTCCCTGATTATAATGATTATCGTATACCTGGTGAGACAAAACTAAGAAGAAACATTATGGAATTGCCTCTTAGTATTACAGAGCTTAAGGTTGATTCTGATACAGTTAATATGAGCAGGTATGTTAATACTGCATACGACACAAACTATTTTTCACAAGCAATTGAACAACTAAATTCAACTGGCCCTGATGTTTTTATTATGCATCCATATGAAATTCTTTTAGATAGTAAAAAACATCCTTTATTTTGTAATGGAGAGAACTGCTTTGAAAAAAATATATTGTTATGTTCAGATAAATATATAAATGGATTAACTATGGACACATGGGTTGAAAAACACGTTAGATAAAATATATGGCTAATAGTTATGAGTGATTATAAAAAAGATAAAGAAAAAATAATTGAAAGATATAATCAACGAATAAGTAAATTTGGTGGTAATCCAGAATCATTAGCTGGTGGAAATGAATTACGTAGAAATATTCGTTATAAGATATTGTCAGAAGTCCTTGATTTAACCGGGAAGACTGTACTTGACCTTGGTTGTGGTTTTGGTGGTTTTTATAAGTATTTATCTGACAGAAAAATAGACTGTGATTATACTGGCTATGATATTAATGAAAATATTATAAAAATTGCAAATGAAAATTTTAGTGATGCAAAATTTGAAGCTAAAGATATACTTGAAGATGATTTTCCTGAGTTTGATGTTATTGTATCTAGTTCCTCATTTAATAATAAGCTGGGTGAAGTTGATAATTACACGTTTATAAAATCAATTTTAAATAAATGTTATTTGCACTCGAAAGAGGCAGTAGCAATCGATTTTCTTACTTCGTATGTGGATTATAAACATGATTATGCTTTTTATTATGAACCAGAGAAAGTGTTAGAAATCAGTAAGAGTATAACTAGAAGGATTTCTATCCGGCATGATTACCCTTTATTCGAATTTTGTATTTACATGTATCGCGATACTGTTTTTCCATATTGAATTTTACTCAGGTAAATGATCTTGATATGTAATATTTATTAATTTTTTCTATAGACTAACTAATGAAAAACAATCCAAGTATTTTAGATACTACACTCAGAGATGGAAGTTATGTTGCTAATTTTCAGATTAGCGCTCAGGAAACCGCAATAATTGCAAGTCAATTGAATGCTGCAGGTATACCATTTATTGAAGTTGGTCATGGTCTTGGTTTAGGTGCATTTCGTAATCCAAAGTGGCAGGCAGCTGAAAGTGATGCAAGTTATGCAGATGCTGCTTCAAATGTGATAACTTCATCAAAATGGGGGATGTTTTGTATTCCTGAAATTGCCAATTTTGATGATATGCATATATTGAAAGATTATGGAGCCTCATTTGTTAGAATTGGTGTAAATGTCGATAAAATTGAGCTGTCCTTTCCTTTCATAAAAGTTGCAAAATCCCTAGGTTTTTTTGTTTCCGTTAATTTAATGAAAACTTATGCAGTATCAGAACTAACAGTTGTGAACGAAGCAAGAAACTTAGAAACTTTAGGTGCGGATTTATTATGCATAGTCGATTCTGCAGGTGGTATGTTTCCTGAAGAAGTTGCAAGTTATTGTGATGCTATTCGAAAAGGTTCAAATATGAATTTTGGTTTTCATGGACATAACAATCTTGGATTTGCATCAGCCAATACTATGGATGCTATCTCTCATGGTGCTTCAATTGTAGATACTTCTGTGCGTGGTTTAGGTAGGAGTGCAGGGAATGCTGTTACAGAAATCATACTTCTCGCTATGGATAGGAAAGGAATTAAACATAATGTGGACATTAAATCAATTCTCAACTTGGCTGAAGAATTTATTGATCCCTATTTACTGAATTACAGACAAATGGATTCAATAAGTATTGTTTCAGGCTATGCAAAATTCCATTCAGGCTATATGGATGTAGTAAATAAAAAATCAGAGGAATATGGGGTTGACCCACGAAAAATTATAATGGCTTTGTTGAATGAGAACTGTATAAATGTTTCAGAGAATATTGCAGATAAAGTTGCAAGTAAATTAGCTGCAAATGATAAAATTCATATAAATAATCCCAAAGTAGTTATCCCAAGCGGCGATATAAAACCTGAAACTGAATCACAAAAATTAACTAGTGTATTAGATTCTGTTGGAAGAAAATCGCGTCAATATGGTAGAAAATCAATTTTTAATTTGGTTCAGACCTACCGTAAACCCGATGAGCTCTGGATATCTCATGTTATTCATGATGATCGAGATTTTGTCTTAGCGAGTGGTGAAGTAGGTTCTGCTAAGCAGGCAAAAATGATTTCTGAAAAAATAGATGGTCGAGTTGACTACGTGTTTTTAGATATTGACTACAAGAATGTAGACAGTAAAAAAATAATTAATCAAGTTGAATCAATACTGAAAAAAAGTAAATTGCTAAAATATAGTGATTTATATGTATGGGCAAATAGCATTCTTCGATTAGCTCTTACAATAAGTAATAAAAATACATGCGAAGTTTCAATTTGTGGAGATGGCTTATTAGCTGAAAGCATCATAAATATGGCTCAAGTGTTATCAATAAATATTGTAGATAAAAGCAATATCTTGATTGTTGCTGATTTTAATTGCGATATTGATTTTCAATCATATGATATTGTAATTGATGGAATTATAGGTGGTATAAGCAATGAAAGGCTCCAATTGATGCATGCATCAAAAATAAGAATATACCGGCCAGATATGAAATCGTGTATTTTTGGAGAAGTTCGGGCAGCTATTGGCATATTTGATAACGTAAATAAAACACAGGGTGTAGCTAAAATTGGAACTCACATGGTAGCTGCTGGTGGAATAGTTGTTCCAGATGGTTATGTTATTGTTGATTCAATTTGTCATCCAACATGTGCTATAGGAATAGCAGATGGTTATGGGCAGGTTAAATCAGAAAATATTTTAACCCAAATAGAACAAAAAATATTGCGTGAAGTTGAAGAAAATATTTTGGGGAAAAGACTTTCGAAATGAGATCAGATAAAAACAAAACAATACTTATACTTGGAGCATCAAGATATTACTCGAAAGCAATTGAGGCTGTAAAAAAAACTGGGTTTAATGTTATTGCAGTAGATAAAAATCCTGAATCTACAGGTTTTAAATATGCTGATGCCTCTGAAATATGTGACATCATTGATGTTGAAGGTGTAAAAAATATTGCTCTGAAATGGAATGCGTCAGCAATTATTCCTGTAAATGACTATGGTGTTCCTACCGCTGCAAAGGTTTCAAAAATATTGAATCTTAAGGGTATTTCACCAGAAGCGGCAGAAAGATCAACAAAAAAATCAATAATGAGACAAGTATGGAGTGAAAATGGGGTTGCATGTCCTCAGTTTAAAATTGTCGAAGATGCTGGAGATTTAAGAGAGGCTATTGAATGTATAGGTCTGCCATGTATTTTAAAGCCTGCCACGGGTTATGGTGGTGCAAGTAGAGGCGTAATTGTTATTAGCACGGAAGAAGAAATAGATAAGGCAATAGAATTTACATTATCATTTTATGATGACACTACTACTTTGGTAGAAGGTTTTATTGATTCAGTTTCTGAGCATAGTGCTGAGGTACTGATTAGTGATGGAATAGCGCATGTGATAACTATAGGAGATAAAATTAAAACACCATTACCTTATAGAGTAGATAAAAATGTATTATACCCTTCATCTATACCAACAACATTGTTGCAAAAATTAAAGAGTGAGATAGCGAAAGCAATAGCAGCTCTTGGAGTAAATATTGGTGCTGCACATATTGAATTTGCATTAGACAAAAAACAAAATATTATATTTTTTGAAATGGGTGCTCGATGTGGTGGTGGAGGAACATCAGCTCCAATAGTTCCATATGTAACCGGTATTGATTTATTTGTTGAGCTGGTAAGGATTATGTGCGGAGAAAAAATAGATCAGCTTGAACCTTTAAAGCAAGATGGTTGTTGCTATCATTTTATTATTCCAAAACCTGGTACTATTTCTTCAATTATAGGTATTGATGAAATGAAAAAAGCTGAAAATGTGTTGGATGCCGAGTTTTTTTATGATGCTGGTCAAACAATAGATAACGTCACTATAGGTACTGAAAGAGCTGGATTTATAATTTCTGGTGGAAAAAACCAGGAAGATGCATATAAAAATGCACTTAAAGCAGAAAGTTTATTATCTATTGAAATGATTTAATACATTATTCTTTTAACTCCCAGTTTCAGTACTAATGATTGGGTTGTCCAATTGTCCTTAAACCTTGTAATTCAACTGGTGGTAGAGACATATTCCAAACAATAATCGATTTGGTATACGGGCTGTGTGCCACGGTTGAAATGATTAGATAACCTGTAAGAATTAATTTAAAATATACATATTAAAAAATAAATTTATAATTATTAAATAATATAAGTATTAAATATATTTTTATAAAAAAACGGAGCCTCTTTATTGAATGAGTAATAGATTACGATTCTTATTGCGTTACATGTTTTCTGGCATTGTAATTGTTTTTTTACCTGTTTATACAGGCATTATTTTTCTGATTGCGTTATTTAACTATGTGCAAAACAGGAAAGATTTACGTTTTGTATGGGGTCCAGATCCGCTAATTAATAATATTTATTGGTCAAGAGCAATGAGGAGAGCAGGATATATATCTGAAACGTTCACGTATAGTTATTATCGCAAATTAAATAATAGAGAAGATTGGGGTGTGTTATTGCAGGAAAAATACTCATATCTTAAATTTTTGAGTTTAAAACAATATGTTGCATTTCTTGAGGCATTAATCAAGTATGATATTTTTGTAATTCCTTTCTCTGGTTTTTTTCTTGGTTCTACTCCATTGTGGCGTCTTGAATCATTTTTTTTCAGACTTTGTAAGAAAAAAGTTATAGTTATTCCTTATGGTGGCGACTCTTATGTTTATCGGAATATTAGATCGACAATAACACTTCAAGGTTTACTAATGTCCTATCCATATATGTCACGAAATCAAGAAAGAATCTCTAAAAGAGTTAAATATTGGTGCAAAAACGCAGATGTTGTTATCACCGGATTTATGGGGGTTGATGGATTTGGCCGTTGGGATGTACTTGTACCAAACCCAATCGTAATCGATATTAATGCTTGGAGAAAATCAAATCGTAATTCTATTGCCGATGGTAGGAATGATACTGTTTATATAGCTCATGCTCCTAATCACCATGGTGTCAAAGGGTCTGAATTTATAATTGATGCTATTTCGAATCTAAAAAATGATGGGCTTAAAGTCGAATTGATTCTAATTGAACATAAAAAGAATGATGAAGTAAGAAAAATTCTTGAAGAGGAAGCTGATATTTTAGTAGATCAACTTATCATTAGTGGTCATGGATTAAATGCTATTGAAGGGATGGCGGTTGGTATACCAACAATATCAAATCTTGAAAACAATGATGATATCCAACTATTTCGATACTGGACATATTTTGATGAATGTCCTCTGGTATCGGCTTCTCCTGAAACTATAACTGAGAATCTTAGAAAGTTGGTGACACAACCTAAATTAAGACATTTACTTGGCACTGCGGGTCGCCAGTACGTCGAAAAATACCATAGTATGGATTCTGCTCAATATTTATTTGGAGAAATAATCGAATACTTTTATGGTCGACGTGATTCTTTGATTAACTTATATCATCCTATCCTTGGAGAATATAATAAAAGAAAGCCAATGATAAAACATCCCTTGGTTAAGAATCATATAAATAATCAGTAATGCTTCAAAAATTATTTAAGGATTCAATTGTTTATGGTGGTAGTGATTTTGTACTTAAGTTAATTGCCTTTTTTACGTTTCCCATATTAGCAGCTACATTATCGATTCAGGCTTTTGGAGCACTAGAATTAATTGGTACAGTAATAGCTCTTACAGGATTCTTTTCTCGATGTGGTCTTAATAATGCGGTACAAAGATTTTACTGGGATGAGGATTCTTTAAAACAGCAAAAAGATATTATTTCGACGGGATTAATAACATTGCTAGTGTTTTCATGCATGATGGCGCTAATTGGTGTGATTTCAATACCATTTCTGACTAATCTAGTTTTTGATGCAGGGTTACCGATTGGAGAGGTCGCACTTTATTCAGTTGTAGGTTTGATATTATTCTCTCAGAGTCAGCAGTATATGCTGGATACTTTGCGTTTACATTTTTCTCCTTGGAAGTATTTTGGTTTCAGTTTATTAACTCGAATATTTATTACGTTTGCCGGTCTTTATGCAGTTGTTATTTTGAATAAAGGTGTCGATGGATTTCTTTTGGCACAAGTAATTGTTTCGGTACTTATTTTTCCAATCGGCCTTCTGTTTATTAAAAAAGACATCACGTTCAAAATTAATTGGAAGTGGGCCAAGACACTTTTAAAATTCGGCTCACCTTTTATTTTTGTAGATATGGCGTATTGGCTGTTTGGCTCAATGGATCGTTGGATGCTGGCAAGTATGACCACTGTTGATGACGTCGGTATTTATTCAGTGGCATCCCGGTTTTCTATGATTGTTTTGTTTGTCTCTACTGCATTCGGTATGGCATGGAGCCCTTATGCAATAAAGCTAAAAACAGATTATCCAGATAACTACCAGAAGATGTATTCAGAAATACTGCTTATGCTAATTTTGCTTCTAATAATTGTTGGTGGAGGCGTAGCTCTTTTTTCAGGAGAAATTATATCTCTATTAATGCCTGAAGAGTATAAAGCGAGCATAATACCGCTAATCATACTTTGTTCTGGGATTGTTATACAAACTACACAACAGATTACCGCTGTTGGTATTTCTATTGAAAAGAAGACCTATCTGTTTGCAAGAATGGCATGGATTACTGCAATTGTTAATTTGGCTGCTAACTACTTCCTTATACCTGAGTTTGGTGTGGCAGGTGCAGCGTGGGCTACATTATTATCGTATACAATATTAACGGCTTCATATTTATTTTTTACCCAGAGGTTACACCCGATACCTATTGATTATACTCGCCTATTTTGGCTTGTTATATTGGGAGTGCTAGTTTTTGTTAGCGCATTTACTATGTCAAATTATAATTTAAATATAGAAAACGTAATATATAAGATACTTGTATTTTTTATTCTCTTTTTATTTTCTTTCTTCTTTACAAAGATGTCGGTAACAAAATTATCACTGTTGTCAAATAGGTAGATATATTGATTATTAATAAAATCCTTAAGAAGGAAATATAATGAGTTTGATTATAACGATTATATTACTACAGTATTGGAGAACTGTTTAATGAAAAAATATTTGGTGTTAACAATAGTTTCTGTGTGGTCTGTACTATTATTCCCTCTATTATTGTTTTTTACACTTATAGCAAGATATAAAAATAAAAATATTGATGTTGGTCTTGGTCCTCACCCATTAATAAATAATTTATATCATAAAAAATCATTAGAGAAATATGGTTTTACTGCGGAAACATTTGTAATTCAAACATATTATATTACTTCTGACTTTGACAAAAATTATAGTATAAGGACATCGTCATCAATATTGAGAAATATATTACGTGCTACTATCCCATTGTATATTTTTACATGGTCAATCCTAAGGTTTCGAGTATTATATATTTATTTTAATGGTGGAGGCTTAGGTCTTTTGCCAGGATGGCTGTGGAAGATAGAACCTTTATTATACAGTCTGGCAAGAGTTAAAACTTTAGTTATGCCATATGGTAGTGATGTTCAAGTAATGACGAGAAGTCAGAATCTTTTATTTAAAAATGCAATGTCAGTAGACTATCCTGAATATTCTAAATCAAAGAATAAAATTGCTAAGCAAGTTGATATATGGACGCAATGGGGCGACCATATTGTAAGTGGTGTTGAATGGGTTGATTATATGTATCACTGGGATACTTTAATGCTAGCTCACTTTTCAATTGATACAGAAAATATAAAGGCTGAATATAAATCAGAAACAAACTCTAAAACATTTCGGATTTTTCACGCTCCCAATCATAAAGAAATTAAAGGAACTAAGCATTTAATTTCGGCTGTTAATGCTCTAATTGCTGAAGGGATGAATATTGAATTAGATCTTGTTCAGAAAGTTTCGAATGATGAGGTACTTAAACGAATTCGAAATGCAGATTTAGTTGCAGATCAATTTATAGTTGGCTGGTACGCTATGTTTGCTCTAGAGGCAATGTCATCTGGTAAGCCTGTTTTATGTTATTTGAGAAAAGATCTGGTCAGTTTTTATGAGGATGTTGGTTTAGTAGAAAAAGGAGAGATACCGTTGGTTTCATGTTCCTGTAGTGAAATTAAAGATTCTATTGCAGATTTATATAATAATAGAGAACAGCTTAATGAAATAGGTCGTAGATCCAGAGAATACGTTGTAAAACATCATTCTCTTGATAGTATAGGTAAAAAATTTCTTGAGATAAATAATAAACTAGGTGTTGAGCCAACGTAACTCAGTATAAGCAGGTATAGGTAAGAGATAAATGAAAAATATTTTAGTCACGGGTGCGAATGGATTACTCGGTCGTCATATAATAAAAAGACTGGTTCATGATGATTTTAAAGTGTTTTCCTTGGTAAGGAATGAACCTGAGTCATGTGTTGATGGTGTTGATTATATAAAAGTTAATCTTGGAGGTGACTGGTCTTGCAACTTGTTACCTACTCACATCGATTCAATAATACATTTAGCCCAGTCGGATAAGTTTCGAGAATTTCCTGAGCAGGCGTTAGATGTATTTCAAGTAAATATTGCTTCAACAGCAAAGCTACTTGACTATGCTGCTAAAGTGAAGTGTAAAAATTTTATTTACGCATCATCAGGTGGTGTTTATGGTGCTGGTAGTTCAGCTTTTAGTGAGAATTCACCAATTTCTCCAGTTGGAAATCTTGGATACTACTTAGGAAGCAAGTTGTGTAGTGAAATATTAGTACAAAGTTATACTGAAATTATGAATGTTACAGCACTCCGTTTCTTTTTTATGTATGGGCCAGGTCAGAAACGTTCAATGTTAATTCCGAGGTTAGTAGATAATATTAAAAATGCACAACCAATTTCACTTCAAGGTGAACAGGGTATCAGTATTAATCCAATACATGTTAATGATGCAGTTAATGCGCTTATGAATACTTTTACATTAAAACAAAGCTCAATAATTAATATTGGTGGGCCGCAAGTTTTGTCACTTAGACAAATAGGTGACATTATCGGAGAAAAACTTGGGAAGGAGCCACAGTATGATAAAGTTTCGGGTAAACCAAATGATTTAATTGGTGATGTGTCCTTAATGAAGGAACTTTTATATAAACCTGAGATAATGTTGGCTAATGGAATTTTAGATGTTTTATAGCTTTTTATCTTATGAAGTTTAACCATTAATAACTAGTGAAAAGAAAAAAAATAAGAGTGCTTCATGCACCAACAACAGTTGGAGGCAATCCTCATGGTTTAAGTCAGCACCTTAAATTATTGGATGTTGAAAGTACCACGTTGACACTATTGCAAAATTATCTAAATTATCCAGCAGATATTATTTTATGGAAAAACAGAAAAAATATAATAAGAAATGAACTTAAACGTATCTTTTTTATATTAATGATACCTTTTAAGTATGATGTGGTTCATTATAATTTTGGCACTACTATTTCCAAACCATTGTTTATAGACCCAAATAGCAAGGTAACTTTAAAATACATTGTTTATTTCATCTATTCCGTATACTCACATTTTCTTCAAAAATTGGAGTTGAATTTTTTTAAAATATGTAATATTCCAATATTTGTTCATTATCAGGGTAGTGATGCACGTCAGGCAGATTATTGTTTGAAAAATTACAAGTATTCAATTTCCACTGAAATTAATGAAGAATATTATGGTTTATCAGCGGATGAATATAAACGCAAATCAATTAAGTATTTAACTAACTTTTGTGAAGAGATTTATGCCGTTAATCCTGACCTGATGAATGTGTTACCTGCTAACACAAAGTTCATACCATATTGCCATATATCATTTGATGACTGGACACCAATATATAACCAAAACGAAACTGATCGCATGCTTCGAATTGGTCATGCACCTACTAATAGGAAAGTTAAAGGCACGCAATATATTTTAGATGCGCTAGATGAATTAAGAAACGAAGGGTATAAATTTGAACTTGTTTTGGTTGAATCCGTTAGTAATACCGAAGCGCGTGAATTATATGAGTCAATAGATGTTTTAGTTGATCAATTATTTGCTGGGTGGTATGGCGGGTTGGCAGTAGAAGTGATGGCATTAGGTAAGCCAGTATTAGTTTATATACGAGAAGATGATTTGAAATTTATTCCCAAAGAGATGAAAAGTGATTTACCATTCATAAATGTAACTCCAGATACAATTAAAAATGGATTACGAAATATTTTAAATATGTCAAAATTAGAGTTGTTAGAATTAGCAAAACAGAGTCGTCACTTTGTAGAAAAGTGGCATAATCCTGAAAAAATCGCATACGAAATTAAAGATGATTATCTGAAAGCTCTAAATAGCTGAGGATATTTTTAAACAAAATAACTTATTATTAATTAGTTAAAAGTTATAATATGAAAATACTTACGATTATTGGAGCACGACCACAGTTTATTAAAGCTGCTATTGTATCACGTGCTTTACTAGCTAATAAAATATTAGAAACAGTTATTCATACTGGGCAACATTTTGATACTAATATGTCAGATGTTTTCTTTGATGAACTGGATATGCATCACCCAAAATATAATTTAGAAATTGGTGGAGGTAGTCATGGTCAGAATACGGGAAGAATGATAGAGGCTATTGAAGAAGTACTAATTACTGAACAACCTGATTGGGTTTTGGTTTATGGAGATACTGATTCAACATTGGCTGGTACTCTAGCTGCAGTTAAATTACATATTCCTGTAGCTCATGTTGAAGCTGGCTTGCGTTCATTTAATAGACAAATGCCAGAAGAGCATAATCGTGTTCTTACTGATCATGCCGCTACACTTTTGTTTGCTCCAACCTCTGTAGCAGTGGAGCACTTGGCAAGCGAAGGCATCACTAGCCCTATGGTGCAGCATGTAGGGGATGTTATGTATGATGCGGCTTTGTTTTATGGAGGTAAAGCTGATGAAGAAAGTCATATTTTAGAACGATTACAAATTAATTCTAAAAAATATATTTTAGCAACAATCCATAGAGCAGAAAACACTGATAATCGGTCACGACTTATTGCAATTATTGATGGTTTTAGATTGTCTAAACAAACCATCATTCTTCCTTTGCACCCACGCACCAAAAATAAACTTGAATTACTTAATATCAAATTACCATCTAATATTAAATTAATTAATCCAGTCGGTTATATTGATATGGTTATGCTTGAAAAGAATGCACGCTTGATAGTAACAGATTCAGGCGGAGTGCAGAAAGAAGCATTTTTTTATCACGTTCCTTGTGTCACTCTTCGAGACGAAACAGAATGGGTTGAGTTAGTAGAGTCTGGTTGGAATAGAATATCATCACCCGATAAAGGTGCAGTTGCTATTGCTGACTCAATAATCAATGCACTTGATAGTGTAGGTGATAATATTAAACCCTATGGCAATGGTGACTCCGCTAGTCATATCGCTAATATCCTGTTATCAAGTTAAATATTAGTGAATATTTTATATATTAATCATTATGCGGGCGGCCCTGCCTATGGGATGGAATATCGTCCATATTACCTTTCTCGTGAATGGGTAAATCACGGACATAATGTTCTGATGCTAGCTGCATCATATTCACATATTCGGGCAAACCAACCAAAAGTTACTAACAAAATACTTAATGAATCATCTGATGGAATTCATTTTCGTTGGTATCGTACACCTGAATATAGTGGAAATGGTCTCGATCGTGTACGTAATATGTTGTCTTTTATATGGTCATTATATCGAGATAAAAAAGACATTGTAGGTGATTTTAACCCCGATGTTGTTATTGCATCGAGCACTTATCCAATGGATATATGGCCTGCTAGAAGTATCGCAAAGAAAGCGGGTGCAAAATTAATATTTGAAGTCCATGATCTTTGGCCTCTATCACCCATTGAGCTTGGTGGAATGTCTCGCTGGCATCCCTTTATACTTTGGACACAGTTGGCAGAAAACTACGCTTATCGACATGCTGATAAGGTAGTTTCCATGTTACCTAAAACAAAGCAACATATGATCGAACATAAGATGCGTCCTGAAAAGTTTTATCATATACCTAATGGAATTGATTTAGCTGACTGGAGTAGTCAATCTGTTTTACCAGATGAAGTCGATAAACAAATAAAAGAAATAGCCCAAAAAGGGAACACAATTGTTGGATATGCAGGTACCTATGGATTAGCTAATGCGCTTGATGCGTTACTGGATGCGGCAAAAAAATTATCAGGACAAGCTGAGATTATTTTAGTTGGCACTGGCCCGGAACATGAAAGACTACAAAAAAAAATTCGGGATGAAGATATTACAAACGTTACTATGCTGCCGGCTATACCTAAATCATCTATTCCTGCATTCCTGGCCTCTATTGATATAGCATATATTGGTCTTCTGCCCGAACCTCTTTTCAGGTTTGGTATCTCACCTAATAAGTTGATGGATTATATGATGTCAGCGAAACCAGTCATAATGGCAATTTCAGCCGGCAATGATCCTGTTACTGATGCAGGTTGTGGCATAACTGTAGAGCCCAATAATTCTGATGAAATAGCAAACGCCATTATTTCTATTGGATCTAAATCAATAGATGAAAAATATAAAATGGGTGAAAATGGTAGGAAATACATTCTTGCAAATCATACGTATAATACTTTAGCAAATAACTTTATAAAATTAATGGAGTGAACATTGGTAGAAAGTGAAATAGATAAAGTTATTAAACGTTATGAGCATCGTACAAATATCGTATCTGAAGGTAAATACAGTATGCTTAATCCTGCAGTGTGGCAGACTGTACAAGAACGACAGCGTAAATTAATTAACTTATTTTCAAAAAACATTAAAAAACCATTAGCTGAACTTTCTTTACTTGAAATTGGATGTGGTACAGGTGGAAATATTTTGGAATTGATACGATTAGGTTTTTCTCCAAATAATATTATAGGAAATGAACTGTTACCAGAACGTACAAAGTTATCACGAAAAAACCTCCCCGCTGAATGTAAGATAATCGAAGGTGATGCAAGTACACTACCATACAAAAAACACACATTTGATATAGTGTACCAATCTACAGTATTTACCTCATTACTGGATTTAGAGTTTCAAAAAAAATTAGCAGAATGTATGTGGGAATGGGTAAAGCCGGGTGGTGCTGTATTATGGTATGACTTTATTTTTAATAATCCTTCAAATCCTGATGTTAAAGGTGTTTCATTGAGACGAGTGAAGGAACTTTTTCCTGATGCGATAATATCATTTAAGAGGGTAACTCTGGCGCCACCCATTAGTCGTAGAGTAACCAAGATCCATCCCTCGTTATATTCAACATTCAATTTTTTCCCATTTTTACGAACACATATATTGTGTTGGATAAGTAAGGCAGAATAATCATTGTGAATAATAAATTTTTACCATATGCCTTACCTGAAATTGGTGATGAAGAAATTGCTGAAGTAGTAGATACACTGCGTTCAGGATGGATCACCAGTGGTCCTAAAACAAAACTATTTGAAGAAAATTTTATAGAGTATTTAGGTTTACCTAAGCTCGAATCAATCGCAGTTAACTCTGCAACTGCTGGACTACATTTGGCATTAGAAGCATTTGGAATTGGTCCTGGCGATGAAGTTATCACCACTACTTTAACGTTTACAGCTACTGCTGAGGTTGCACGTTATTTAGGTGCTGATGTTAGGTTGGTCGATGTAGACTTCGACACATTGAATATAGATATCAGAGCATTAAAAGAAGCGATTACGCCAAAAACTAAAGCAATTATTCCAGTACATTTTGGTGGTTTGGCTTGTGAAATGGATAAGATTATTTCATTGGCTAAAGAAAAGGGAATTAAAGTTATCGAAGATGCTGCACATGCTTTACCAACAACTTATCAAGGCAATAAAGTTGGTACACTTGACACAGATGCGACTGTATTTAGTTTTTATGCAAATAAAACAATCACTACCGGTGAAGGGGGAATGGTTGTTACCCGAAATGAAGAAGCTGCATCACGAATGCGAATTATGCGCTTACATGGAATAGATAGAGATGCCTATAATCGATTTGTTTCATCAAAACCAGCTTGGTATTATGAAGTTGTCGCACCTGGATTTAAATATAATATGACTGATATTTCTGCCTCGATGGGGATTCATCAACTGGCTAAACTTGAAGGGTTTTGGAAAAAACGTGAACAATTGGCACAAAAATATTTACAAGATTTAAAAGATCTACCTCTAATATTGCCCGCTAGTGGGAATAATGGAGATCGGCATGCCTGGCATTTATTTGTAATACGATTAACTGAAGATGTAAAAATTACTCGTGATGAAGTAATCAATCAAATGGCAGAGCTAGGTATTGGAACGAGTGTTCATTATGTTCCTCTTCATCGTCAACCTTACTGGCAGGATCGATATCAACTAACATCAGAGATGTTTTCTGTAGCAGACAAAGCTTATCAAACAATGCTGAGTATTCCTCTTTATACTTTAATGACCGATGATGATCAAAGTCGAGTTATTGATGCTTTGCATGAGATTTTGACTTGATTCAAAAACGATTATTTGATGTTTTGTTTTCAGTAATGGTGCTAATAATTTTAGTGCCATTATTTTTTGTAATTGCCGTTTTGATAAAACTGGATTCAAAAGGTCCGGTATTTTTTCGTCAGATACGAGTGGGGCGGAAGGGAATATTATTTAAAATATTTAAATTTCGAACAATGTCAAAGTCTGCAGAGAAAACTGGCTTACAGATTACAGTATCAGCAGATCCTAGAATAACACGAGTGGGTCATTTTTTACGTAAATACAAACTTGATGAATTAGCGCAGTTTTTGAATGTACTGTTAGGTGAAATGAGCGTGGTTGGGCCAAGACCTGAAGTGCCAAAGTATGTTGAAAAATATCCGGATGATCTTCATCAAAAGATATTGAGTATACGACCCGGAATCACTGATAAAGCATCAATCGAATTTAGAAATGAAAATGAGTTACTTGATGGAAGTGAAAGTCCAGAAGATATGTATATAAATAAAATATTACCGATAAAGCTAAAGTACTATTCAGATTATATTGATAATCATACTTTGCTCGGTGATATAGCTATTATTTGGCGTACTATTAGATTGATATTTGTTAATATGAAGAAACGAAGCGCGAGTTGAAAGATAAGTTTGATAGCCTGTTTAAAAATGCTAAGGTAGTAATACTTTGCGTAAATATTTTAAATAAAGAAGATTGTTTTGATTAGAATTGTTAAACATGTTTTGAATTTATCGAGATTTCATAAACAGCTAATCATGGTTTTTGCTGATGTGCTGATGCTTTCTTTTGCACTATGGGCCGCATTTTCCATGCGTTTAGGCCAGTTTTATTTTCCAGAAAAAAATGTCTCCTTATTATTTATAATTACTCCTTTTATCGCAATCCCGATATTTATAAAATTTGGCTTGTATCGTGCAATTGTTCGTTATATTGGGTTTAAAGCATTAGGCACAATTATAAATGCGGTGAGTTTTTACGCCATCATTTGGTCGGCGCTGGTTTTTCTTTCCGGGGTAGAAGGTATACCTCGTTCAGTAACCCTGATTAACTGGCTTGTGGCAATTCTTTTAATTGGCGGCAGCAGAATGATTGTTCGCTGGTGGTTTGCTGGTGTTGAAATCACGAATCTCCTTCATAAAAAAGTGAAGCGTCATGTTGCAATTTATGGTGCTGGAACTGCCGGTATTCAATTAGCTTCTGTACTGGGCTTTAGTAAAGAATACGCACCAGTTGCATTTGTTGATGATAATAAAGAGCTTCATAAACATACGATAAATGGGTTACGTGTTTATTCAATTCAGGAACTGGGTAAACTCATTATTCAATTAGATATAGATGAAATATTTCTCGCGCTTCCTTCTGCCTCTCACACAACTCGTAAACGAATTATTCAGTTACTCGAAAAATATCCGGTGCATGTCAGAACGTTACCGAGTATGACAGAAGTTGCAGATGGAAAAA
>Ga0316208_1001062_pt1 | contig 28074 bp, 24 predicted proteins | sample 3monopyrite_MG_FD_204944 | JGI IMG/M metagenome (GOLD analysis project Ga0316208, IMG submission 204944) | Microbial mat bacterial communities from mineral coupon in-situ incubated in ocean water Damariscotta River, Maine, United States -... | ecosystem: Environmental > Aquatic > Marine >... | reverse complement strand
GGTGGCGTATTGGCGGAACCAACCCAACGAGATTATGGATTTGTGATTCCCGAGGCCCCTTGTGGCTGAGGCTGAGCCCAAGGCAACGCCCATCGCCCAGGCGACCGAGGCGCCCCCGGCTATTTCCGCGCAAGAGCCCCCCGGATCGACGGCCCGATCTCACTTGGCCAGAACCCCGGAGCCGATGCAGCGCCCCCGGATTCTGACATGGCTCGAGGGGGTGGCCCACATTGCCGTCATTCTCGGCGTTCCGCTTTTTTTCTTCCAGCAGTTCAATATGGCGCAGGGCCTCAAGCGAGAGCGCTCCTTGGCAATCATTGAGCGGTTCAGCGATCAGGACCTGTTGTTGGCGCGGGATGCGGTGCAGGTCCCCTGGCGCGAAATCAGCGTGCCCGAGCTGATCGCAGAGGGCATGGACTGCGAAACGTTCGGCGATCTTGTGATCGATGTCGTGCGGTCGGACCCAAGACTTCAGCGGAGCGTTTTCCAGATTGTCGATTTCTTTGACACCGCGCACGTTTGTGTTGAGGCCCGCGTTTGCGATGAGGAAACACTGACTCAATTCTCGCAATCCTATGCGGATGAGTTCTATAGTGTTTATCGCCCATATCTCGACTCTCTTGGCCGGTCCCTTGGGGCGGAAGCCGTCGCAAGGGGTCTGCGAAGTTTTGTGCAACGGGTTCCGAACTGCTGACCCTTCGCTAAATTTTTGACGGGCAGGTCCGTCGAAGCACGTTGAACTCCCGTGCATCGGGCAGCGTCTGATTCAGGTTTGGAAATTGGCGCAGCAAGTCTAGGGTAAATGTGAAATCTTGACCGGCATAACCCATGAGATCCGGTCCAAAGGTCAGCGCGAAAAAGTTGGAGGGCGATTCGGGCAGGGGGCCCAGGTCGCTGCCAACGACGACGCCATCAGGCCGCAACCGAACAAGTCCCCCTTGCGAAAACTGCATCGCACCGATTTCGTACTCTGGCTGCCGAGGCATGCGCATGATGCTGCGAACCTGATAGTTGTCTGGTGCTTCTACCCGGTGGCGAAGAACCCAGCTTTCTCCACCTGCGCGGCAATAGAGTGAGGTCGCGCTGATCGCACGCCCAAGGGTGTCAGTGACCTGAAGAACCCACGCCAAACCATCCCCCGACAGCGCCAGGCCGGCGGTTCCGCGAACAAGGGTGTTCTCGACACGATACTCGCCAAGTTCCGCTTCGGTCAGATAGTGCATCTCGTCCGAAGGAACCGTCGCCATCAGCGACAGGATCCCGGGGTCGATGCCCATCTCTATGGTATAGAACACCAGCTCGCCCATCGAGGCCTGAACGATGGCTGGCGGCAGCTCGAGTTCGAAATCCTGGTAGAACCTGTGAATCCCGATCTGGCCAATCCGGGCGACCGACCAGTCGCGATCATTCGAAACGGTGCGCCCAACGCCACCCATGAAGGCCCAGGCGCAGGCGGACTCGCAGGTTCCGGGGACCAAGGTGGTGTCATCGCCATAATTTGCCGCCGGATCATCCGGGTTGAAGCTCAACCCAACCGCCGTTCGCATGTCCAGTTCGCGGATCGCGCGGCCAAGCTCAAGCGCGGCGCCAAGATTGCCGCCAGTTGAATTGAAGATGATCTGATTGTTGCGCCGCCAAATGTCCGAGGCAATGAATGCCCGAAAGCGATCGGCCGTTCCAGGGGTGATCGTGCCCTCGGCGGCGATCCATTCGGCATCGATATAATTTCCAGGGTGGCCCGTCATCCGGAAGGTCATCGCTTGCTGGGCCGACGCATTATCCGGCCAGAACAGCAGGACAACACCCAGCCAACCAAGAAACCCGTTTCGCATGTTCGCCCCACCGCGCAATCAACCGCGAATTCACGGTATAGCCTGACGAGAGAAATTCAAGGAAGGGCGGTCAGTCGCCCAGCAGATCGGTCGCCGGGTTTTCGCTGATCTCGACATCGGCGTAATAGCTTTGCGCCTGGATGGCCGAGCGATGCAGGCTGAGCTTCATCGCGGCGGCAAGGGGCGCGCCGTCCAGCGCGGCCTGGGTCAGGAACCCGGCGCGCAGCCCGTGGGGGGTGGCGTAGTCCGGTGGCAGGCCGGCCAGTGCCAGACGGTGGCGCAGGATCACCCGCAGCGCATCGGGCGCCAGGCGGCGGGGCAGGGGGCGGTCGGATCTGGAGACCGGGCGGAACAGCGGCCCTTTGGTCAGCCCCGCGCATTCGATCCAGTGCACCAGCGCGCGGGCGGCGGGGCCCTTGAGCGGCAGGCGCGGGGCCTCGTCCTGGCGGGTGGTCTTGGTGTCCAGCAGGCGCAGCCAGACCAGGCCCCTGGCGGCAAAGTCGTCAAGTCCGATATCCTCGATGTTCAGCCCCGTCACCTCGGACCGGCGCCGCCCGCCGCTGGCGAAGGCGAGGGTCAGCATGGCGCGGTCACGGATCCCGCGCAGGCTGTCGTCGCAACTGGCCAGCAGGCGTTGCAGCACGTCGCGGGTGATCGGGCGCGGGGATTTGGGTTTGCGCGGCCGGGCCAGCGCGCGGCGCGCCTTCTGCCGGGCTTGCTGCACCAGCGGGGCGCCGAACGGCGAGAGCAGGTTGCGCATCCGGTGAAAGGCCTGCCAACTGGCGATGCGCCGATCCAGCGTCGAAGGCGCCGGGGGCGTCAGGGCGCGGCGCAGACCCAGCAGGATCAGCGCGTCGGCCACGGCGCGCGCGGGGCCAGATTTCTCCGTCAGATCCTCGGCATGATGCAGGATGAATTTCAGCGCCACCTGTTCCTCCTCGGGCCAGGCCAGCGGGCGCCCCACCGCCGCCATCTTCCAGGCCGCGATATAGGCCAGATCCCGCTCCCAGGCGCGCAGCGTGTTGGCCGGCGTGCCCTTGCGATAAAGCGCGGCGAGGGCGTCCTGGTCGGCGTCCGAAAGCTGGGCATGGGCGGTCAGGGGGATCAGGGTCATGGTGTCTTGCCGTGGTAATGCATAATGCCTATATGTAAGGCATGAAAGATAAACCCATTGGGGGATGTGATGCAGGAATCCACTGTTACCATCAAGGGCCAGACGACCCTGCCAAAGGACATCCGGCAGGCGCTGAACCTGAAACCCGGCGACAAGCTGCGGTATCTGGTTCTTGATGGCGACGAAGTGCGGATCGTGCGGTCACGGCCCGTTGCCGGGTTGGCGGGGATGCTGCACCAGCCTGGGCGCAAACCCGTCTCGCTGGATGCCATGGACGCGGCCATCGCAAAGGGCGCCGCTGACGCGGGCAACGGGTGATCGGCCTGGACACCAATGTGCTGGTGCGGTTCCTGGTGCAGGATGACCGCGCGCAGGCGGCGCTGGCGACGGCGCGGATCGGCGCGCTGACCGAGGCCGATCCGGGCTTTGTCAGCCGTGAGGTGCAGGTGGAACTGGTCTGGGTTCTGGAACGCGCCTACGGGCTGCCGCGCGCCGAGGTTGCGCGGGCGCTGGAGGGGCTGCTGGAAGCGCAGGAGCTGGTGGTCGAGGCCAGCGACCGCACCGCCATCGCCGCGGACCGGTATCACAAGGGCGGGCCGGGATTTGCCGACCAGATGGTCGCGCTGGCAGGGCAGGGGGCGGGCTGCACCACGACGCTGACCTTCGACCGCAAGGCGGCAAGGATCCCGGGGATGCGCGCGCTGGAAGCAGAGACCGGGCATTGATCGGGCGTTCCCAGGGGGCTGGTGCGAACAGAATAGCGGGCAAACGACGTCAAGATCAAGACACATGATAAGGCAGACTTATCGAGAGTGTCGAGGCGTCGGGACCAACCCGCCGGTGGCGCTCATTCCTGGCCGATTATGCGCATTACAACCGGGAAATCTGTGCTATGCTACGGCAGGCCAATTCCAGGGATCGCGCCCATGATCACCCATCTTGAACGCAAACAGCCCGGGCGGAACTGCTTTCGCTTCTACCGTCTGGAGGTCGCGCGCGATCTGTTCGGTGGCTGGGTGTTGGTGCGCAGCTGGGGCCGGATCGGCACCCGTGGCCGCGACCGGATTGATCGCTTTGCCAGTGCCGAGGCGGCGCGGCGGGCGCAGGAACGGCACTGTGCCGTCAAGGCCCGGCGTGGCTACAGCGCGGTGAACTGACGGCATGGGGGACTGGGACGATCCGGACGACAGCCCCGAGGAGGATCTCTGGTTTCTTCCTGGGCCGGTGGACGATGCCGCACCGCCCGGCGCGCTGCCCTTACCGCGCGCGGATCAGCGCCTGCTCTTCGACCCCGCCGATTGGCAGGCGGCGCAGGACGCGCTCAGCGGGGAACTTGCGCGGTTGACCCAGGCGTTCGGCGAGTTGGACACGCGGCTGCGGGGCGCGCCCGAGAGCCTGCGGTTTCGGCTGGCCCTGCGCGAGGCGGCGGATCTGGGCTGGTGGATCGGCGACCGGGTCGGCGCCGAGCGGCTGGCGCTGTGGGTCGGCCTGCGGATCGGATCAACCGAGGACAGCGAACAGGCGCTGGCGCGGGCCGGCTGGGCGGTGCGGCGGCTTTCTGCCGGGCGCGCGCCGGTCGAAGGGATTGCCCGGTTTCTGGAGCGCGCCGAGGGGGACCCCGACCAAGGCGCGGTTGCGGATCTGGCCGCGCTTCTCGCCACGCTCGACCCGCTGCACCCGGTGGTGCAGGCGGCGGTGCTGTTCCACGCCTGGCGGATGATCGGCCCCGAGCGCGCCTCGGACCGCGCGCGCGATGGCGAGGCAGCGGTGCTGGCCGCGCGCCACGCGGCCGGCATGAGCCGACTGCCGGGGCAGGGGGCCTTGTTCCTGCCGCTGGCGATGACCGGGCCGGGGGCGTTTCGCGGGCAGGGCGACCCGGGGCGCAAGCTGGCCGCCTGGATCGCCGGGGCCGAACAGGCCACGCTGGCGGCGCTGATGGCGCTGGACCGGCTGGCCGGTTGGCGCCAGCGCGCCGAGGCCGCAACCGCCGACCTTTCGGGCCGCACGCCCGCGCGGCTGCTGGACGTGTTCGCCGCCTGGCTACAGGTCACCGCCCCGCTGGCCGAGGCCGAAACCGCCGCCAGCCGCGCCACCGTGCAGCGCAATCTTGACAGGCTGACCGAACGTGGGCTGATCCGCGAGGTGACGGGGCAGGGGCGGTATCGCGTCTGGACCGCGGCGCAGTGAGGGGAAGAACGAAGCGTGTCACTGGCCGGGATGACCGGGGTCGTTTTGCGCAGGCCAGGCCGGGAGCCGAGGCAACGCTGGCCTTTCGCGACGTCTCTGTGCCCGACACCAGCGGATGCACCGTGGCACTCTTCTTGCCCGATCTTCCGGCCCGGATGCCCGGGCCGAAGCGCAACGCATGATGGGTCCGGCGGTTGCCGCCATCACCGTCGCCTGTATTGTGCGACGCATGACCGAGATCAACCGCCCCGGCGGCTATTTGCGCGCCTTGAATGCAAAGGCGGCCGACGGCACGTTCTCGCCGGGGCCGATGGTGATGGCGTTGCTGCGATCCGAAGGCGCGCGGGCGGCATGACGGGGAAACGATGACAGGGACACAACGCCTGACGCAAATCCTGACGGATTGGCCCGGAAAGTCGCCTTCGGAAGCTGGCGGGCCCGCGCATCTGGCGGTCTATCACATGCTCGATGTCGCTGCGGTTGCTGAAATCCTGCTGAACCCCCTGCCCGATCCAGCGCCGGTCAAACAGGCTCTGGTCCTGCTGACGGCCCTGCATGATCTCGGCAAGATCGGCGCGCCGTTTCGCGCCATGCTGCGTCACGGCACCGCGCAGGGCGTCGGCGCGCATTGGGAGATGACCGAGGTCCTGCTCAATCACCACCGCGACAGCCTTGCGCATCTGGGCGGCACACCGCGCCAACGGGCGGCGCTTTTCGGCTCGGTCGCCGGGCATCACGGCAGACCGCCAAAGGCCGAGGGGCCGGCCGCGCAGCGGCTGTTCCGCGCGGCGGGCGTTCAGGCCCATGCGGATTGCGGTTTTGTGATCACAGCGTTTGCGGCACTGTGGCCGGATGCGAAGCTGGACGGGGTGGATTTCACCGCGCTCAGCTGGTGGTTGCCCGGCTTGATCGCGGCGGCGGACTGGATCGGATCGAACACCGATTGGTTTGCGCCCTGCCCGCCCGGCCCTGACCTGCCGTCCTACCTGGACCGCGCCCGCGCGCTTGCGGGGATCGCGGTGCAACAGGCCGGGCTGCGGTCCCCCGGTGTTTCCACCGCCCCGCCCTTCAGCTTCGCCCTGCGACCGATGCAGCAGGCTTGCACCGACATCGGCTTGCCGCCCGGCCCCAGCCTTGCCATCATCGAGGATGAAACCGGTGCCGGAAAAACCGAGGCCGCGCTGATCCTTGCCCACCGGATGATGCAAGCGGGCAAAGGGCGCGGAGTGTTCCTGGCGCTGCCGACCATGGCGACGTCGGACGCGATGTTCGCGCGCGCCCGCGACACCGTGTCTGCCCTGTTCACCGCGTCGCCATCGCTGGTTCTGGCGCACGGGCGCGCGGGTCTGTCCGAAGCATTCCGGTCCTTGCGGGGGGCGCCCGGTCTGAACCCGGACGCGCCGACCTGCTCGGACTGGCTGGCCGACAATCGTCGCCGCGCGGTGTTGGCCGATGTCGGGGTTGGCACCGTGGATCAGGCCCTTCTGGGTGTCCTGCCGACCAAACACGCCACGCTGCGCCTGTTTGGTCTGTCGTCGAAAATCCTGATCGTGGATGAGGTCCATGAACTGGGTGAACCCTATATGGCCACCGCTTTGGCGCAGCTGCTCAGGGCGCAGGCCATGAATGGCGGATCGGCAATCTTGCTGACGGCAACCTTGCCGCTGGATCAGCGCACGGCCTTGATCCGGGCGTTTGAACAGGGCGCAGGACGCGACACCCTGCCCCCATCCGATCCCGGCTATCCGGCGCTGACCATCGCCCATGGAACCGCCCGCCGCGATTTTCCGCAAACCACCGGAGCGCGCGGCGCGGTGCAGGTGGAACGCCTGCCCGACGCTGGCGCGGCGGTTGCCTTGTTGGCGAAACGGGCGCGCGGCGGGGCCGCCTGTGTCTGGGTGCGCAATGCGGTGGATGATGCGATTGCGGCGGTTGAAACCTTGCGCGCGCAGGGCATTGAGGCCGATTTGCTGCACGCGCGCTTTGCCCTGTCAGATCGGCAGCGGATCGAGAAGGCTGCACTGGGTCGGTTCGGAAAGAACGGGCAGAGCCGCGTGGGCCGTGTGCTGGTGGCGACGCAGGTTGTCGAAAGCTCGCTCGATCTGGATTTTGACGTGATGGTGTCGGATCTTGCACCGATGGCCGCGTTGATCCAACGGGCCGGGCGGCTTTGGCGGCAGATGGATCTGCGCCCCGCCGCAACCCGTCCCCTGTCCGCGCCGGTTCTGTCGGTGGTGTCGCCCGATCCGGGCAACGTCTCGTCGCATCGCTGGCTGAATGAGGTGCTGGACGCAGGCGCCTTTGTCTATCCGCATGACCTGCAATGGCGCACGGCCGATACGCTGTTCCGGGCCGGGTGCATCGCCGCGCCCGCGGGATTGCGGCAACTGATCGAAACGGTCCACGGACCTGATGCCGCGCCGGTTCCCATGGTTCTGGAGCCGGCAGAGATGAAGGCTTTGGGAAAGACCCATGCCGCCGCCAACCTGGGCCGCCAGAACGTCATCGACCTGGCAAAATCCTATCGCGCTGGCGGGGCAGGGCTGGAAGATACCGACTATCCCACCCGTCTGGGCCTGCCGCAGCGGGTGCTGGTTCTGGCACGCTGGCAAGACGGGGCCTTGCGGTTCCGGGCCGAAGCCGGATCCGATGTTGACAGTTGTCAACTCTCTGAAGTGCAAGCCAGCGCAGCCCGCCTGTCGGCGTTTGACCTGCCCGATCAGGACATATCGGAAGTCAACGCGCTGACCCGTAACTTGCCCGATTGGAAACGCCGGTCCATCACGGTGTGTCCGGTTGGCGACGACGGCGTGATCTGCGCGGGGTTGCGGTATGATGCCGCCTTTGGACTTGTCATAGCCAAGAGAGTGCGGGCTTGAATGCCTCACGCAGAAGTTGCACCCTGATCTCTGGGCGATAGAGGTGCGCGTGCAATGGGTTTGAACTTGATCACCGATCCGTGGATCCCCGTGCGCCGCCTTGATGGGTCGAAAACGACCATCGCGCCCTGGCAAATGGCGGACCCGGATCTGGCGTTCCCCGATTGGCCGCGCGCGGATCTGAATATTGCCTGTCTGGAACTGCTGATTGGTCTGGTGGCTCTGTCCAACCCGCCGATCAGCGATGATGACTGGGACACGGGCCGCACGGAACAGAGCCTGAGACAGCACTTAGAGCCGTATTCCAAGGCGTTCGAGGTGTTCGGCGATGGTCCGCGTTTCCTGCAGGACCTCGCGCCGCTGGACGGCACGCCCAACCCGCCGGACATGATGTTCATCGACAGCGCCGGGGCCAATGCCGCGCGCAACAATGCCGATTTGCTGGTGCATCGTGATCGCTACGGCGGCTTGGACCCGGCGCTGGCGGCCATGGCGCTGTATACCTTGCAGGCCTTTGCGCCGTCCGGCGGGGCCGGGAACCGCACGTCCATGCGGGGCGGCGGGCCGATGGTCACGTTGGTGGACCCGGGGCAGGGGCTGTGGCCGTTGATCTGGGCGAATGTGCCCTATGGTGCGCCGGCTCCGGTTGAAAGCTTGCCGTGGATGCGCCCGACGAGAACATCGGACGGCAACACGGTGGTCTGGCCGCATGAGGTCCATCCGGTCGAAGCCTTCTTCGGGATGCCGCGCCGACTGCGGCTGGTTGACGAGGGGGGCGCGGTGACAGGCATCGTGCAACGGCCCAATGGCACCAATTATTCGGGTTGGGTCCATCCCCTGACGCCCTACTACCGGCAGAAGCCGGGGGCTGAATTGCTGCCGGCTCATCCCCGCGCCGGGGGTTTCGGGTATCGCAATTGGCTGGGCGTCACGGCGGCTGATCCCGGCAATGACCTGCATCAGCGGGCCGCAATGGTTGCCGGGTGGCAGGCGCGCGGGCAGGGCGCCGGTGCGCAGGTGCTTGTTGCCGGTTGGTCGATGGACAAGATGAAGCCCCGCGATTTCATCTTTTCCCGCGCGCCGCTGATTGATCTGGCCCCTGACCGGGCGTTGCTGATGTCTGGTCTGGTCGAGGCCGCCAACCTGGCCGCCAGCGCCCTGCGCGGGGCATTGAAAGAGGTCTTGGCCGAAGGCGAAGCCCGCGATGCGCAACGCGAACGATTTTTCAGCCAGACCCAAGCGGCGTTTGAACAGGCCGTGGCGAAGTTGACAGCTGTCAACGCGGATCCGGCGTCGATCGCCCGCGATTGGTTGGCGGCGATTCAACACTCGGCGCTAAAACTGTTCGAAGAAGTCGCCCTGCCCGGCCTGGCCGAACGCACAACCCGCGCACAAGAGGCCGTCGTGCGCGCCCACCGAAATCTGCGGGCGACCTTGGCCGGGCGCTCGAAACCCGGGGCGACGCTGTTTGGGGCGCTGGAGTTGCCCGTGCCCGAAAAATCCAAGGAGGCCGCGACATGAGCGCAACCCGTGCTGACACAATTCACCGATGGTGGGCGTTGAACATCGGCAACCGGAAGGTCCCCGCTGCCCGCGCGCTTTCCGCCCGTTTGCGGCGTGCCAGCCGGATCGAGGCGCTGGCCGAACCCGCCGTTCAGGGGCTTGGCCGCGCGCTGTCGCTTCAAGACCCGGTTGCGCTGGCTGGGCTGGCGCAGGTGCTTGCCAACGTCCGCACCAGCACCGGCAAACCGTTGGCGCGGGCCTTGGGGGCGGGGGAACCGCCCGCCTTGTCCACCCTGCGGTTTCAACGCCTGATCCGCGCCGGCGGCGACGAACTGCCTGCCGCCCTGCGCCGGGCGCTGCCGATGGTGGATCACGCCTGCAACGTGGGTGCGCTGGGGTCCGACCTGCTGCTGTGGTCGCATCCAGAGCACGGCGACAGTGTGCGCGCACGGTGGTGTTTTCAGTATTTCGGGGCCGCTGCGCCCGTTTCCCTTGAATCCGAGGTTTCGCAATGACGACATTTGTTCAGTTCCATCTGCTCACTGCCTATCCGCCGTCGAACCCGAACCGCGATGATCAGGGCCGCCCCAAGCAAGCGATGCTGGGTGGTGCGCCGCGCCTGCGGCTGTCATCGCAATCCATCAAGCGAGCCTTGCGAGAAAGCGCCGCGTTTCAGGCCGGGTTGGCCGGGCATCTGGGCACCCGCACAAAGAAGCTGGGTGTCGAGCTGGAGGCCGAGATGATCGGGCAGGGCGTGGACGCCGACAAGGCACGGGACGTTGCCGTGGCAGTGGCGGATGTGTTCAGCAAGCTGGAAGCGCCGAAGAAGGGCGCGCCCCAGGAACCGGTGACAACCACGCTGGCCTTTGTCTCGCCCGAGGAATGGGCGCTGGCGCGTGATCTGGCGCAGAAGATCCTGGCCGGTGACGACCTGCCGAAGGACAAGGATCTGAAAAAGATGGTGCTGCGCCGCGCCGATGGTGCGGTCGATGTGGGGATGTTCGGTCGAATGCTGGCCGATGATCCGGAATTCAACCGTGACGCCGCCGTGCAGGTTGCCCATGCGATCACCACCCACCGCGCGCAGGCGGAAGACGACTGGTTTTCGGCCGTCGATGACCTGAACAAACGGGCCGACGGCCTGGGGGCCGGGCATCTGGGGGAAACGGCGTTCGGCTCGGGCGTGTATTATCTTTACGCGTGCGTCAATGTCGATCTGCTGGTCGAGAATTTGGCCTCGGACCGCGCGCTTGCCGCCAGGGGGCTAGAAGCCCTGGCACGGGCCTTGGCGACCGCCACGCCGCGCGGCAAGCAGAACAGCCACGCGCATCATCCCCGCGCGGCCTATATGCGCGTTGAAAGCGGTACGCAGCAGCCGCGTGATCTGTCCGGGGCGTTCTTTGCGCCGGTCCGGGGCGATGATCTGCTGTTGACCTCGGTTCAGGCGCTGGAAACCACGCTGGCCAATCTGGATGCCGCTTACGGCGCGGGGTGCGACGCCCATGCCGTGATGCAGGTGGGGCAGGGGGGCACGCTGGATCAGATCGCAGCGTTCGCGGCGGCGGCGGCTGATGCCTGAGTATCTGGTTTTCACGCTGACCGCCGCGCTGGGGGCCATGGGGGATCTGGCCGGACATCAACGGCGCGGATCGCTGACATGGCCGGGGCGCTCGGCCATTCTTGGCCTGCTGGGCGCGGCGCAGGGCATACGGCGGGACGGGGATTTCTCGGCGCTCGATCAGTTGGGCGTTACCGTGTGCGTGTTCAATGAGGGCACGCCGTTGCGGGACTTTCACACGGCGCAAACGGTTTCGACAGCGGCGGTCAAGCGCCCGCAATCCCGGCCCGAGGCGTTGGCGCAGGCCGGATTGAAGGTGAATACCACCATCTCTTTGCGCGACTACAGGGCAGGGGTGTTGTTTGGCGTGGCCGTCACCGGATCGGGGTTGCCGGCGTTGCGGGATGCGTTGCTGCACCCGGTGTTCACGCTGTATCTGGGCCGGAAATCCTGCCCCCTGGCAGCCCCCGTTGCCCCGCGCCTGGTCGGGGCCGAAACCGTTGAGGAGGCGTTGAAGGCCGTTCAATTGCCGCCCTGGCACCGGGGGGCGGTGGCGCGCCTGCTGGCCTGCGATGTCGACCACACCCATCCGGCCGGGCGTATCGAGATGCGCCATGACACCCCCCTCGACCGCAAGCTGTGGCATTTCGCGGCGCGCCCGGTCGCGCTGCGGTCGGTCACCATCACGCCGGAGGGCCCGGCATGACGCTGTATTTGTCCCGGCTGACACTGCGCGCCGATCCGTCCGTCGCTGCCTTGTCCGCCTTGATCGACCCCGACGACACCGCCGCCCGCGCTGACGCCCATCACCGTCTGTTGTGGTCGGCCTTTGCCGGTGATGCCGATGCAACGCGGGATTTCCTGTGGCGGGCGGACGGCAAAGGCACGTTCATCGCGCTGTCACCCCGGCCCCCCGCCGCTGCGCCGCTATTCGAGCCGCCGGACATCCGGGCCTTTGAGCCGGATCTGCATACGGGCGATCGGCTGGATTTTGTGCTGCGCGCCAATGCGACGCGGCAACGCAAGGGCGTTGGGCGCGTGGATGTGGTGATGGATGCGCTGCATGGCGTTCCAAGGCCGGACCGTGCCGGGGCCCGGATGGATCTGGCGCAGACCGCCGGGCAAACGTGGCTGGCGGGGCAGGGGGCCCGCGCCGGGTTCACCGTCGATGCGCTGGCTGTCGCGGATTATTCCGTTCTGGCCCTGCCGGGGCAGGGGGGGCGTCGCCGGGGTCAGCCGCAATTCGGGGTGCTGGATATGACCGGCACGGTGACCGTGACCGACCCCGCGGCTTTTCTGGCCAAACTGGCGCAGGGCTTTGGCCGGGCCAAGGCGTTCGGCTGTGGCCTGATGCTGATCCGCCGCGCATGACCATTCCCGGCCTGCCTCCGCCGCGTCCGATCCCGATGCATGACCGCGCGCAACTGGTGTTCGTGGAGCGCGCGCAACTGGATGTGCAGGACGGGGCCTTTGTGGCGGTCAATGCCGATGGCACCCGCACGCATATCCCGGTCGGCGGGCTGGCCGGGCTGATGCTGGAACCCGGCGCGCGGATCAGCCATGCCGCCGTGGCGCTGGCGGCGCGGGTCGGCACGCTGGTCACCTGGGTGGGCGAGGGCGGTGTGCGGCTTTATTCGGCCGGGCAGCCCGGTGGCGCGCGCGGATCGGTTGTTGTGGCAAGCGCAACTGGCGCTGGACCCGGATGCCCGCCTGCGCGTGGTGCGCAAGATGTATGCGCTGCGATTTGACGAGGACGCCCCCTCGCGCCGGTCGATCGCGCAGCTGCGCGGGATCGAGGGCGCGCGCGTGCGCGAAAGCTATGCCCTGCTGGCGCGCCAAAACGGCGTTGCCTGGAAGCGCCGCAAATACGACCCCAAGGATTGGGAGGCCGGGGATATCCCCAACCGGTGCCTGTCCGCGGCGACCGCCTGTCTGCACGGGTTGACCGAAGCCGCCGTGCTGGCCGCCGGCTATGCCCCCGCCATCGGGTTCCTGCATACCGGCAAGCCGCTGTCCTTTGTCTATGACATCGCCGATCTGTGGAAGCTGAACACCGTGGTGCCCGAGGCGTTCCGCATCGCCGGGCAGCACGCCAGAGGGCGGCTGGACATGCCAGCGGACCGCGCCGTGCGGCTGGCCTGCCGGGATGCGTTCCGGCGGTCTGGCTTGCTGGCAAAGATCATCCCGCAGATCGAAGAGGTTCTTTCGGCCGGCGACCTGCCCCGCCCCGATCCCGCGCCCGAGGCCCTGGGCCCGGCATTTCCAGAGGAAAGGTCCGGCGATGATGGTCATCGTGGTTAACCGCGCCCCGCCCCGGTTGCGCGGGCGGCTGGCTGCCTGGTTGCTGGAGGTGCGGGCGGGGGTCTTTGTCGGCGACTACTCGCGCCGCACCCGAGAGCGGATCTGGGAGCAGGTTGTCGCCTATATCGAGAGCGGGGACGCGGTGATGATCTGGAAGGCGCCAACCGACCAGGGCTATGACTTCGCCACCGTCGGCCGGAACCGCCGGATGCCGGTGGATTTTGACGGGCTGAAACTGGTCAGCTTTGCGCCGCTGCCCAGGGATTGAAACCGGCCAAGACGTTGGTGCGCTTTTTGACAATTGAAAAAATCCATGAGATCAGGGCTTTCCAGAAAGTCTGTTCCCCACACCCGCGGGGATGAACCGCCATAGCCCGCGCCGTCGCAGATGTGGCTTTCCTGTTCCCCACACCCGCGGGGATGAACCGTCGCTCGAATATAGGCCCGCCATATTCAGCACCTGTTCCCCACACCCGCGGGGATGAACCGTGTGATCGTGTCCGCTGACCTTGGTGTCATCGCTGTTCCCCACACCCGCGGGGATGAACCGGACGACGCGGAAAACCTGCCCGAACTGGTGAACTGTTCCCCACACCCGCGGGGATGAACCGGACATCCTGCGCGACGATGCGTTCACCAAGCCCTGTTCCCCACACCCGCGGGGATGAACCGTCATGCTGGAGCGCGCGGCATGGCAGATTGGCCTGTTCCCCACACCCGCGGGGATGGAGGCGGATGGTCCCAAGGTCATTCGGGATTGATTTTCGGTCCCAGGCCGAACAGACTTCCCGGCAGGTCAGGCTGATTCCAAACTGGTGTGACTCGCCTTTCGGTGTGATCCCCATCGGCCCGAAAGGGTCGGGGCTGACCGTTTTTCAATCCCGATGAATGCCGGGCGGTTCCCGGTCGTGCCCGGGAAGGAGAGCCGCGCGCCCTCCAGCCGGCCCCCAAAGACCGCTCTGCGGCAATTTCCGCTGCGGGGGGCTATCAGCGTCACGTGTCTTTTCAGATCCATTCGGCCCCCAGGAGCGTTGAAAGGTCATCGAACACTTCGTTGATCTGGTTGCACCTATAGTTGAGTGCTGTCAGAAATAGCGGGCACATACCTTTCAAGTTCCTTTTTGCACGCGCCCGGCCACGGTGGCGATTGCCGTCAATATTAGTGGGGATGTTCTTGGTGCCGGATTTGCTCACTCACTGGCGGCAGATGCGTTTTTCGCCATTTTGGGTGCTGATCGCCGTTCTGGCAGCGGCGATCTTTGGCTGGATGAGCGCGAAGTCACAGGTGGCGTTGTTGTCCTGGCTGGTCGTGGCAGGCGTTCTGGGCCTGTCGGCGGCCGGTTGGCTGGCACTTGTGTCGGCGGTGCGGTTGCGGCGCCTGCAACGCAAACATGCTGCCTATCTGGCCGAGGGGCTTGCCGATGTTGTCCGGCTGGGGCGGATTGAGGCTCAACATCTGACAGGCGTTTCGTTAGCGGTATCGGGGGCGATCCTTCTGCTGGCCGGTGTGCTGGGCTGGCTGTATGCGGGATTGCCGCTGTCCGCGCCGATCGCCGCGGTTGGCGTTCTTGCGGCGGGATTGATCCTGGGCGGGGCTTTCGTCCGGACGGATGCACCGCGCGCCGCACTCATGGCGCTGATCCCGCCGAAGGGTTCATGGCCTGACACCCATTCCGAGGCGTTGACGATGCTGACGCCGCGCGGGCAGGCGGCCCATGCCGGCCGTGTTGCTTTTGCCAGCGGTGATACAACCCGCGGCGCGCGCGAACTTGCGGCGATATCCGATCATCCCGGCGGCTTCTGGCCCCAGATCACGCACCTGCCTGGCCATTCCTGGAGGCTTCGGCAACGCGCTGTGTGGGTGTGCGTTCTGGCGCTGTGGCGGCTTTTTGTGCTGGCCGCGCTGCTGGCCTGGCTGTTGGCTGCGCTGAGTCCGTTTCAGGCTTTGCCGCCGTTGCCGCAACCCTGGTCCCTGTTCGGGGGGCAAGCGCCCGAGGAAACGCCGCCCCCGGCAGAGACCGAGGAGACCACCCCGGCGGATGGCGACCCGGATGCAGACGATTCACCGGGCGATCCGGATGGGGGAGAAGGGAGTGGCGGCCCGTCTGGCAGCGGCGAAGATCCGGGGGCTGAAACCGGCGGTGATGACGCCGGCGAGGGCCCGGGGACCGGCGATACGGGGTCATCCGATGCCGGATCCGATGCCGGATCCGAAGGCGATGGCGCGAGTTCCGATCCGGGCAATGATGTCCCGTCCGAAAGCGGCGGCGAACAGGGCGCCGACGCTGGGGATGGTGCGGGCGGTGAGGACCAGAATCCGACCGGCGATCAAGCACGGGATGGCACGGACCCGAATGACGCGGGTGCGGAACAAAACGGGACGGATCCCAGCGGGGTGGAAGAGCCGTCTGACGCCGGAAATGACCAGACATCGGATGCCGGGACAGACGGAGATCGCGGCGATCCTGATACCAACGATGGCGACTCGCCAACCGACATGGGGTCAGGAGAGGCCACGCCGGATGAAGCCGGGGCGGATGCGCCGTCAACAAGCGGGCAGCCCGAACCCGAACAGGACGGCCGTGGCGCGCCCGACCCGGACACCGGGCAGGGACCAGGTGGGGGCGACGCGCCGGATGGCGCTGATTCAGCAATGGAAACAACAGGGCAGAGCACGCAAGACCCTGCGCCCGATGGGTCTGCCGGGGCACGGACGGATCCAGGCCCTGCCGATGGAGCGCCGAGCGATGCGGCGCCGACAGAGGACACGGGCGAAGCTTCTGGCGCAGAACAGAACGCCGAGTCGACGGTTGATCCGGCTTCGGGGTCAGGACCCGCGGAGCCCACCGGTGTCAGCCAGCCCGCTGATCCCGCGGCAGCCAGTTCCGGCGCGAACAATGACGTGGCGGATTCCGAGGAAACGGCACCGACCCAGGCAATGGGCACGGATGATGCGACGGGCGAACCCGGGCTTCGCCCTGCGGGTGCGCCCGCCGACGGGGCAGAAAGCGGGGATAACCCGCGTGACGTGCAGTTGCGGGCTTCCGGCTGGGGTGGGGAAAGCGACGAGAACGCCCCGACAAGCCCGGACGCCCAGGGATATGCCGGGGTCGGTGGGTTGGCGGATAGCGTTCTGGCAACGCCGCCGTCGCGCGCCTCCACGTTACCGGATCCGATGAGAACACAGCAAACCCCTGAGCAGGCAGTCCCGACATGGGTTCGAACGCTTCTTGGGCCATAGAAAGGCAAACTGCGTGACACATTCTGAAGTAACCGCGGAAGATATCATTTACCTGCGCGCTATTCGCCGCCGGGTGGCGCAAGAGATGTTTGGCCTTGATCCGGTGATCAACCTGCTGCTGATCTCGTTGCTCTTGCGGGGACATGCACTGCTTGAAGGCAACCCGGGGTTGGGCAAGACGGCACTGGTCAAGGCGTTGTCAGGCGCCATGGGTATGGGTCAGGTGCCGCTTGGCGGGGCGGCGAAAAAGCCTTGGGGGCGCATTCAGTTCACCCCGGATCTGATGCCGTCGGACATTACCGGCACGTTGCTTCCGGACCCGAACAACCCCAACAGGTTGGTGTTCAAGGAAGGGCCGGTGTTTTCCAACATCCTGCTGGCGGACGAGATCAACAGAGCCACGCCCAAGACCCAATCCGCAATGCTGGAGGCCATGGCCGAAGATCAGGTCACGGTGCTTGGCGAAACGCATCCCTTGACGACCATTCTGACCGTCCGGCAGGAATTGGCCGCGGGCACCTTTGACGTAAAGGTCAGAACGCCGTTCTTCGTGATCGCGACGCAGAACCCCATTGAACAGGAAGGCACCAATCCGCTGCCCGAGGCGCAACTGGACCGGTTCTTTTTCAAGATCAGGATGCCGTTTCCGGCGCGCGAGGATTTGCAGACCATCGTCGACAAGATTGCCGGGCCAGCCGGCCAGGGCGGTCCCCGGGCCGACCAGGATGACGACGCCCGGACCATGTTGGTTCGCTTTGCGCAGCTTGAAGCCGGGTTGCGGGCGATGCAACCGGCTGAGCCCGTGCAATCTCATATCCTGAACATGGTCATGGCGTCGGTCGGGCGGTTCGAAGCTGTCAGAGATGTTCAAGGCAAACGGCTGGTGGCCTTGAAGGATTTCTGCGCGAGAGAGGTTGAGATGCCCCTGGGCCCGCGCGCCGCTGCGGCGCTGACGCTCGGGGCTCTGGGCTGGTCGATGTTGGCCATTGTCCAGGACACCGAACCCGACCAGATCCCCAACCGGACGACAGAAGCACTTGGGCAGATTGTTATGCCGGTCCTGCGCCACCGGATGCGCTTTGCCTCGGTTTATTCCGGGGTTGGCGGGCATGAGGATCAGCAATCCCCCGATGACACGCACGATACCCTGGTGCGGGAATTTGCCCGGCTGACCGCGCCGTCGGTCGGCAACTACCCTGAAACAATCGCGGATGCGATCGCGGGTGCCGCGTCCGCGGCGGATTTGTAATGCGTCAGACATTGCCCATGAAGCCGCCGGTCAGCCCCTATGACCTCAATCGGCTCAGACTGCGATTCAGGGCGCGAAGCCCGTCGGAAGGGCTGGGAGCGCATCGGCATCGGCGAATGGGGCAATCGCTGGAATTCAGGGATTTCCGGGACTACGTGCCCGGCGACGATGTGCGCGCAATCGACTGGTCCGCATCGCTGCGCTCCCGTGACCGGATCGTCAAGAGCTTCGAGGCAGAAGAACGTCGCACCCTTATCATTCTGCTGGACTGCCGGCCGGCCATGCGGTTGCCCGAAGGTGCGGACAAGCTGCGCGTTGCCTTCTGGATCGCGCAATTGCTGGTGGACATTGCCCTTGCCGAGCGCGATCACGCGGTGATCGTGCCGTTGTTTTCGGCGGTGGACCACAAGCCCGTGAAAGTCCGCGGCGGCCGGGATAAACGGCAGGTGTCGAGCCTGTTTGAAACCCTTCTGAACCGGGCGAATGACGCCGACACCTGGGACGCGGTGCCCCGGTTTGATGGCCGCGCCGCGGTGCGTGCGTTGCAGCCAGCGGCAGCCGTGGTTCTTCTCAGCGACATGCTGTTTGACGATCCCGATGGCCGGTTCGCGGGTTTGGTGCGACGCGCGCAAAAGAGCTATCGCAGCTTTCATGTGTTCGAACTGAACTCCTGGCCGATGGAGCGCAGCCTGATGGCCGGTGGTCCGTTCCGTCTGGCCGCGCTGGAGGGAAAGGATTTTGGCGAGACGCATTTCGAAGCGGCTGACCAGGCACTGCGTGAAGCCGAGCAGGCGATGGAGAGGCATTTGTTGCAGTTGCGACATGCGTTTGCCGGTCCGGGGCTGGTCTGGCCGCATCACGCCGTGCTTTGGCCCGACACCGCCGACGGCTTTCAGGACTGGTTCCAGGCTGCGTTTCGCAAGGCCGCCCTGTTGCCGTCTTTGCTGGCCCGGGGGGGGCAATGAGCGTGTTGGCGTTTCTTGTCGCCGCCGCCGCGCTTGGCATTCTGGTGTGGCATCTGGTCAAACCGGCTGTCCGCGATTTGCGCATATCGATGGCGCGGTTTTTGCCGGATTTTGAACCCAGCCGCGCGCCAAAGGTCCGCGTCAGCCTTGTGCCGCCGGTTGGATCGGTTCCCTTCTGGTTGCGCATCCTGTTGATTACCTTGCTCTCTGCCGCGCTCTGGCCCCATTTTTTGCCGCCGCTGGAACGGGAAACATTGGGGCAACGCATCCGGGTCATCGTTGATCGCTCGCCGTCGATGCAGGTGGGGGAGCGGTTGGATCTGGCGCAGGATGCGGCCCGAACGGTCGGTGACTTTGTCGCGTCGATGCAAGAGGCCTGTCTGGAAACCGTGCTTGTCGATGGCGTTTCCATGACTTTGGTGGATGGCGCGTCCGACACCGGGTTTGCGGCGCCTGTTCGGGCCGATCAGGGCATGCCGGCAAGCGCCTTGTTGCGGGCCCTGATGCCCATTCTGTCCGCCGGTTGCGACGGGCCGCCGACCCGGGCCGTCATTGTCACGGATTTGCCGCCTCAGCCTGTGGCGGCTGATCTGTTCGGCGGTGCCGTCATCTGGTGGCAGGTCGGAGAACCCGCCGCAAATCTGGCCATTGCGGATGTGCGGGTGACGGGTGGAGGGATCAGTGATGACGACCCTCGGTTGGAGGTGTTGGTGTCGGCCTTTGGCTGGGATGGTGACGCCCCGCGCGTGGCGATCGCCAATGGCGGCCAAAGCGACGAGATCACCCTGCGCGCCGATCCGCACAGGGCAGGGGGGTGGAGTGGCGCGCTGCCGTATCTGGGGGACGGCGAAAGCGATCTCTGGTTGATGTCGCAAGACGCGCTTGCATTGGATGACCGCCTGCGCGTTGACGTGCCCGTCATGGACGCGCTTGCGGTAGACTGGGCGCTCAACGCGCTGCCGCGCCCTGCTGCATTTGTCCCGGGCGGGGCGGATGATTTGCGGGTCCAGGAATATCAAGCCAACATGGTGGTGCCCGGCGACCGCCCCGTGGTGCTGGGCTATGACGGATGGGGGGCGTCGCAGGCCGGGCAGGTGGCGTTTTTCCAACATCGGCACCCGGTGTTGAACGGGGTGAATTTCGACGTTCTGGAACGGCACATGCCGCAAGGGCTGGAACGCCTGCCGCCCGGGTTTGTGCCTGTATTGCGCGCCGATGGGCCCGGATCGCCGGTGATCGTGGCGACCCGGGCGGTGCCCCGGGGTGTTATTGTGCCGCTGCCGGTGAATGGCGGCCCCGCGCGGGATTTGTCGCGTTTGTTGTTTGCCAACGCGCTGCGTTGGACGGCGGCGCAGAACGATCAGCGCGCGCTCGATCCGCGACACGTCACTGCCCAGGGAGTGACCGTCCGCAACGCGCTTATGGAAAGCGACACTGCCCGCCCGGCGGCACCGGCCCCCGATCTGTCCGTGTTGAACGATCCAGCCGAGGCGTCGGTGCGGGACCCCAGGACGGAACCATCCGTCTGGGTGCCCTGGTTGCTGGTTGCGGCGCTGTTGGTGTTCCTGGCCGAGCGCGGTTTTGGTTTGATCTGGAGGCGTCCGACATGATTTGCGCCGCTTTGAACGCCGTCAGTTGGGGTTCCTATTCCTTGCGCTGTGCCGAAACAGGGCCGGCTGCGCCCGTTGCCCTTGTTCTGATGGTGGCGGTTGTCGGCGTTATTGTTGCCTGGATGGTTCTCTTCGCCAGGACCGGACCGCGCTATGCCGGCGGCGGGCTGGCGATGATCGCGGCCCTTTCTCTTGGCATTGCGGCGCAGCGGCCTGAAGCCGTTCCGCTTGATCGTGACCAAAGCGGCGGGCGGATCGCCGTGGTGCTTGATCTGTCTGAAAGCGCGCGCCGCGATGGCGCCAGCGTATGGCGAACGGCGCGACAAACGCTGGCGGACCTGATTGCGACAGCCAGTCAGGGGTTGGATGGCCCATGGACGGGCCGGGTATTCGGGTTTGGCGGAACCGGCTCCACACTTTCTGCCGAAGTTCCCTTGCCCAGACTGTCGCAGACCGTGCTGTCCGTGTCCGCCGGACAGCCCGCGGATCAGTCGAACCTGGCAGCCGGGCTTTCAACGGCCCTGGACTGGATCGCCTCGGGGACCGGGGCGGGGGCGATTTATCTTTTGTCCGATGGCTGGGCCAGCGGACTGGACCCGATGATCGAGGCGCGCCGCGCCGCGGGGCTTGGTGTGCCGATCCATGTGCTGGGGATCGGCGCGCGCCAGGCCGCGCAGGGGGTGTTGTCCTGGAATATCGGACCGGTTCAGTTCACCGGGCAAGACAGCGTTGCCCGTCTGAACGTTCTGGGCGGCGGGTCGCTGCAATGGGCGCTTGATGGCCAGCAGGCGGCGTCGCTGGCCATCCCGGACGCGCCGGATGCAAGACCGGTGCGCCTGCCGCTACGGTTCGATGCGCGTGGAATATCGCATGTCACAGTTCTCTTCGGCGACGAGGGGGCGGCAAGACAACGCGCGACGATGTATACGCTGGTGCGCGGTCCTGCGCGCGTGCTTGTCTTTGGCGCGGCGCCCTGGGTGGATGCGTTGTCGCCGCAGCGATACACCGTGCAACGCGCGTCGCCAGCCGAAGCTGTGGAACCCGCGGGATTTGACGCGGTTATCATCGATGGCCTGTCACCCGCCGAGTTTGCGCCTGGCGCTGCGGATCGGTTGCTGGGCGCCGCGGCAGGCGGCACGGGGCTGATGTTTGTCAACGGGCCACGCCGTGATCCCGAGACCGAGCCACAGCGCATCGCCGATTGGGAACAGTCACCGATCGGGCCCATTCTGCCCGTGAACAGTGATCCCGAGACCTATTTTGCCGAACCGCCACCACGGAATGTGCTGATCATCATCGACACATCCGGGTCCATGGCCAACAGCGATTTCGGGCCGCGTGCCGTTGCGGTGGCAAGGCATATCCTGACGTTTCTTCGGCCACAGGATTCCTTGACGATCCTGCCGTTTTCAACAGATGTTCTGCCCCGTTTCGTGCGCAACGGGCTGACGCAAGCTGATCTTCTGGATGCGGACAGGTATCTGGGCCGTCTAAGATTCGGCGGTGACACCAACATGCAAGCGGCCATTCGCGCCGCGGCGCAGTTGCGCGGCGCGTCCTGCGACCTGTTCGTGATTGGCGATGGCGGATACGAAAGCAACCAGGTGCAGGTCAGCCCGATTTGTCGAACAACGGCCATCGGGGTCGCCGGTGTCTTGCTGCCCGGGTTCGATACGCGCTGGGGGGAATCCCTGCGGCTGCAAGCCAATGAAAGCGCGCCGAATATCACCTTCCAGACCTTTGCGCCGGAACCCCGCGAATTGTATTGGCGAGACGGCCCGCTGAACCTGTTGGTCGATGACGCCTTTGCCGGGCTTCGGTTTGACGCTCCGGTGCAGGGATTGGCGCTGACCTATCCGCGACCAAACGCCCGGATTGCCGCCCTGGCATCACAAGCGCCGCGCAATCTGGCGCTGGCTTTTCGCCGCGACCCACAACAACGCACGCTGAACACCGCGGTTTTTCTGGGCGAAATGCCCCGATCTTTGCCATCGCAAACGGCCGAAAGCATGCTTGACCGGCTGATTGCGTGGTCTGATCCAGACCGATTTGACATTGAACTGACCGGCGAGGGCGAAGAGATCAGCGTCCGCGTTTCGATCGCCAACAACGCGCCACCGCCGCAAACCTTGTCTGGTTCCGTCCTGTTTGCCGACGGTCGCAGCACCGGGTTGAACCTTCGGCCGTCCGGGGTGGCGGGCGAATTTCTGGGATCTCTGCGCGCTCCGCTTTCACGAGAGCCGCAAAGAGGTCTGTTAACCCTTGAAGAGAGTGTGGATACCGTTCAGTCTATCCCCATCCTCTTTCCGCAGCGCGGTGACGACGGCGGTGCTGCCGGCACACCTGGACAAGAGCGAGAGAGTTGGGGCGTTCGGGAGTCTACGTTGCGGTCAATATCTGTTGCGACTGGTGGTTATAATTTGACGCAGGCCGTTCCGGAATTTGGTTCCAATCGCCAAGAGCGCCCTTCGGCCCCCCTGTGGCCGTGGTTTGGCGCGCTGGCACTCCTTGCCTTTGCCGGCTCTTTGTGGGCCGGAGGAAGCAGGCGGTGACGCAGGGCAGCGTGAAAGATCCGGCCTATGAACTGGCGGTGTTCAACATGGCGTTGACAGCGTTGGACCACACGCTTTTTGCCCCGGTGCCCGATCAAGACGCGGGCTATCAGACCGCTGATCTTGAAACCCTTTTCCCCGGGTCCGACGCTCTGACAGCGCGGGAAGCCCTGCGCGTCAAGGAGGCCGCGAACAGGGTGGACCTGTATGAACCGCAAACACTGAGCCCTTATCAAGGCAGGCTTCTGACGTGGATGCTGCCGCGTCCCTGGTGGGAAAGGCGGCTGCTGCCCCTGATCGCGCGGCTGCGGCGACAACCCGCCCAACCGTTTGCCGAGTTCAATACCCTTCGGGATCCGATGGCGGCGTCGGTCTGGATGCAGCCGGAATTCTGCCGGCTGGTCGCACTGCGCTTGCATCGCTGCTTGCGGACCGAGGTGCTGATGTCCCCGGACAGGATGTCCCCCACCATTCTTTCGGCCAGTTTCTGGTGGGTTCTGTTGGCAGGTCTGGCGCCCGAAAACGAGGCCGGCCGGCGCCTGCGCGCCCATGCCGACGCGTGCAGCAAAGCCGAAGGTTGGGCCGGGTTCTGGGAACAATACCTGTTGTTGCGCCTGTCTCGGCAGGGCAAGTCCCTGCCGGATGCAACCGCGCAACTGCCCCTGTTCCAAATGCAGGGAAAAGGCGCGGAAAGTGAATGTTCCGCAGCGCGGCCTGGTTGGCAAAGCGAAGCGCCTGCGTGGGCGTCGTCATTGATTGATCGAACGATTTAGAAGGGTGGATCCGTGTTTGAAGCTGAGGGGCTGAACAAGGCGTATGCTGGCCATCGAAAGATGCTGGAACGGGCCGTCAAGGTTGGCGACACGTTGAAGGGCCGGTTTCACGATATGTCTGATGCGATCGACGCAATTCTGATTGCAGCGATCACCGGCGAGGCCTTGTTGCTGATCGGGCCGCCGGGCACCGCAAAATCCCGTGTTATCCGGTCTTTTTGCAACCTGATCGGCCTGCTGCCGGATTCTGTTCTTCAAGGTGACGGACGCGATGAAGCGCGGTCCGATGCCTATTTCGAATACCTGCTAACCCAGTTCACCGAGCCCAGCGAATTGTTCGGGTTTTTTGACATTCCCAAACTCATGGAAAAAGACGGCCAGATGGTTCGTCTGGACGACGGCATGATGCAACGGGCGCAGATCGTCTTTCTGGACGAAGTGTTCAACGCCTCAAGCGCCATCCTGAATTCCCTGCTGACCTTCATGAACGAGCGGCGTTTTCATGATCGGGGCCGCGCGATCCCCACAAATTTGCGGCTGCTGGTTTCCGCGACAAACCACACGCCGACCGAGCCGCATCTGGCAGCGGTATACGACCGGTTCCTGTTGCGGTGCCGGTTGGAGAATGTCGCACAACGCGCCACCAGGGAAGCCGACCTTGTGCACTTGCTGAACGCCGCCTGGAGCGAATCCCACGCGCCCAGGATTGCAAAATCAGAGAAAGACACGTCGCTGCTGGAGGCATTCGCGGGATACCGCGATTCCATCGACCAGATGACGGCGGATGGCACCCTGCGCATCAACCCGCAAGACCCGGTGTTTGCGGAACTGAACAGTCTTGTCATCTTGATGGTCAAGCACGGGCTGTCTGACATGTCGAACCGGCGGCTGGTCAAGATGACCGGGATTGTCATGTGTGCGCGGATGCTGCGGGCGGCGCGCGAAGGCCAGGACAAGATCGCTATCGAGAGGTCCGATCTTGCGATCATCCTGAAGTATTCCGTTGATCATGACGACCCCTCTGCGATCAGCCGCATTCGGCAGGAGTTGGGGTGGGCGCTGTGACGGCGGTCCCGTCGCTATCGTTGTTTGGCTGGGACGGTGGCACCTTCGGGTCCGCCGGCGAAGCCCCAAGGGCGCGCGTCTACTTTGATGCCATGCAAGACCGCCATGTTCCGGTAACGCCGCAGCTGGCCATTGCCCTTGCCCGGATGGAGCGGAGCCGCAACCCTGCCGACATAATGCCCTGGGGCCGTGCCTATGAACTGGCGGGGCAGGCGTTGGGGCTGGGGGGCAGTTTCGGGCGAACGTCGTTCTGGTCGTCGCTGACGCCGACGTTTGTTCTTGAGCTTGCAGAGCCGCTCTTGCGGAAAGCGGCGCAAAATGTTGGCAGTGTGCCGATCACGCTGCCGGGGTCTGGTGCGACAGACACCGGTTATCGGTTCGCCTGCGAAAAGATCGAGGGCGGGTTGTCGGCGTTGCTAAAGACGCCGGAGATTGCAGGGCAGGGCTTCTGGAGCCGTGCCGGTGTGGCCTTGCTTGCCGCCTATTGGGAAAAGACCCAGGCCGCGCGCGTATCAAATGCATTTGGCGGTCTGGTCCGGGTGGAAGACCGGTTGCCGGGTCTGGTGTTCGAAATCGAACCCGAACGACCGGTCAAGCCCGATAGCGACAAGCGACGCAAGCGGCCCAAGATGCGCTCGACAAGACTGCGCACGGGAATCAGGCCGCGCGAGGGGGGTGTGGATGGGATCATTCATTCGCGTCGTTTGGAAGATGTCGAGAATGCATTGATTTCCACCTTTGCCTTCCCGCGCGAGGTTCTGTTGATGAAACTTGTGGATGAGGGGTTTCTGACCACGCTCCGGCCGCCGTTTCGCCACCCGTCGCGCGATGTTTTGTCCCTTGCCATGAACGCGTCATCGCGGCCCGGCGGCCCGGCGGCGGTTGTCAAGGCGGCCTGGGCGGATGCGGCGGTGCGGTTGGGGTATATTCTGACCAATCTGGATCTGGCGCGCACAGAATTCGGCTGGGTCGACATGGCCGCAGCAGGACCGGTGTGCAGCGCGGTTTCCGTGCAGGGTTTGCCCGTGCAGGCCGGGCTGGACGGCTCGGGTCTGGGTGGGGTTTTGCGCAAGAGCCTGATCGCGCGGTCCACGCTCATGCCTGATGCCTTTGTGACCACACCCAAGGCGCGCTGGCAAAGCCGGGATTTGTCACATCAACTGCCTGAGGCCGCGAAACAGCTGATCGGTGAATGCGGGCGCGTGGCACATGTGGCCGGCGCGGCATCGGCCAAAGGGCCGAAAAGGCAGCCCCTGCGGATCCGTCCGGATCTGTCGGACTATGCCACCGTGCTGGCGATCAGTATCGCGGATGGGGTCAATGCAGCTGGAACGCGCGTGACGGATTGGCACGCGGATCGTGACAGTTTCATGCGTGGCCTGCACCTGACCACCGCCCGACGATTGCGCATTGCCCAGATCCTGGTGCCGGAAACCATGGGCCCGGGCGCGGTGTTCCGCCTTGCATCGGATTTTGACCAAACCGAGGTCAGTGTCAGTGCCGACCCAGAGTTGTCACCAAATGACGCCCTGGCTGCATTGATCGGACAATTGTCAGAATGGTTTGTTGAACTGACGGTTAAAGCAATTGACGACTGAACCCCAACCCCAACCCCAACCCCAACCCCAGCGACGTGAGGTCTATCGGACGGCCTTGCTGCCGAATAGCGACGCCCTGAGCGTCGCGTTGGCGCTGGCCAGGGACGGCTTTGATCTGGCCGCCGCTGGCCTGAGGGCCGAGATCAAGCCGAACGGACAGTGCCGGTTGGTGGATCCCGTTGTTCGCAGCAAACGCAAGGGGCCGAATTTTCACGCCGCGCTGGTTGCGGCCTTGCAGGCCCAAACGGCGACGGGCGGGACCGGGCGGCATTCACGGGGCACATCGACCGAGGACGTGTCGGGGTTGATCCTGTTTCCGCAGGCCGCTTTTGCGCTGGCTGCAACCATGGGCGCCGAAGTTTCACCGCCAACGCCTGAGGACGACTTGCTGTTTTTCGCGCCCGACGGGCCGGACAGCGCCGCGCGCATCACCGATGTCCTGCGCATGGGGCGCCATGGGGCGCTGCTGAGCGCCAAATCGCTGACCGGCGATCCGCTTGGCACCTTTATCCGTGTCGATGACAGTGATCATGAATATGGATTTGCGTCTGCGCTGATCGGCCGCGACGATTTCGCGGAAACCCTGATTCCACTGTCGCGCGCGTCCATCGGGGAAAGAACCCTGTGGATCGGCGGACCCGGGGTGCGGATGCCGCCGGCTCGGGCGCTGGCGGCCCTGGGCCAGTATTGCGCAGTCACCGAAGCATTGGCCGGCAAGGATTTCGCCTGGCTGCAAACCGACGCAAGTGCCGCCATGCTGGCATTTGTCGAGGACAGTGAAGCCGCGGTTCCGGCGGTGGAACTGGTAGGGCAGCAAGAGCCGCTTCAACGGTTCGATCTGACGCTGGTCAGCGTTTTGCCCGACACCCAGGCGGCCAAGGCGCTGGCGGACCGGATTGCAGACGAAAACCATCGACTGGGATACCGCGTTGCGTTTCAGGCGATCCGCTCGGACCTTGGCGCGGGTCTGGATGTCGGTCCCTTGCTGGAGCAGATCGAAGACCTGAAGCTTCAGATCGCCCAGATCCAGGCCCTGGGCGCCCCGCAGACGCGGTTGCTTCGGTTCAGCGATGCGCAGCTTCCGGCGATGATTGATGCGCTGCGCCGGATCCCCGAGGCCCGGCTGAACGACGGCAGTATTCGCTATGCGGCCGGTCATTCCGCCGGGATCCCCGAGCCGTCCCACTACCTGATGTATGATCTGTCACAGGCGCCGGCGCGGGTATTCGAGACGCTTTGGCGCGGCCTCGATCCCGGGCGGCCGATGTCCTACTGGCTGGATCCTTTCGTCGCGGAACGGCGTCAGCATGTTCCCGCGAAGTCTTCGGTTTATGTGCCGGAGAACCTGTTTCTGGTGCCATCGCTGGCCCATTTCGCTGACGGCACCGACGAAACACTCAGGCGGATAATCGGCAGCCTGTTCGTGGATCTGAAGCCATTTCTGGCTGATGACGCGTGCCGACCGATGTATGTTTTCACGCCGGTCCAGGATCAGGCCGAGACGATTCAGATTGAAGTGCTTGACGAACGCTCTTTCGCGCCGCTTCAGCAGCAGATCGGGTGGATGAACGATTATTTGCAGGTGCGAAGCCCCGGGCTGGTGGATCGTGAAACGCTGCATCTGTTGGCGGAAGAACTTTACGAAGG
>Ga0316208_1001061_pt1 | contig 28088 bp, 20 predicted proteins | sample 3monopyrite_MG_FD_204944 | JGI IMG/M metagenome (GOLD analysis project Ga0316208, IMG submission 204944) | Microbial mat bacterial communities from mineral coupon in-situ incubated in ocean water Damariscotta River, Maine, United States -... | ecosystem: Environmental > Aquatic > Marine >... | reverse complement strand
GTGCTCCACCATCCCGCTCAGTAAAACGTGACCGCCGCTGCTTTGTGCGGTCGCTCGAATGCTGCATTCGTCTGTGCCGGTTCACGCTGTGATGTGAACTGCAACGAGCAGCGATCTGTCGCGGGCGTCATTCATGCACGCCTGGCAGGGACCTGCTGGTTCTTCTCAGCACACGCTGAAACGTAATCGCAACCGTCCTGTGCCATGACACACGCCGTGCATGGATGACCCGTTTCTGGACGACTGAGGTCGTCGCGAACGAAACGTCAGGGTTCCTCGTGTCACTCGCCCGGTCGAATGATCGGTCCGTGTGAGCCGTCGACGTTGCGCCTCCGCGAATCAAACAGACACCGTCCGTAGAAAGGACGTCAACATGCGCACGTCACTTCAGACAGCACAAAACGTGGCTGGCTTCTTACGCAGCCTGGGTCATGCCAGGAACGAGTCATCTTCTGGATCGAAGTCCTCGTTGAGTATCAGAGGTGCGTCGATTCGGCGCACGCTCATTGTCGAAGTTCGAGACGAAGTCTTCGCCTGCCTGAAGTCGTTGTTCGAACATCACGGCGTACTCGTGGCCAGAGCCGAATCTTCGTCTGCTCTTGCTGAGCGGGCCGCCAGCTTCCGGGCCGACCTGGTATTGATCAATGCAGATCAGCCTGACGAAAACGGTTGGCTGACCTGCGCCCGACTCAGGCTTCGGGAGCAGCGGCTGTGGGTCTACGCGGCTCACAAACCTGTCCTGATCGAACAGTGGGTCGGCCTGTCGGGTGCGAACGAAACCATTCTGTATGGCGGTGTCCTCGCAACTCTTGTCGCTGGAATTCGCAAACGCACTGTCGCGAGTAGGTCACGGCATTCGGTCGCAATTCCCGTGGTGCTGCCTATGGCGATCGGGTGACTCGTCACTGCCCGGCCAGATGATTGAGTCCGAATCAACTGCCCGGCTGTGACACTGTTCGCTCCGCCGGAAATTCATTCCTGATTGTGGCCTGCACGGAGCAGACCACGCGTTTCTGCATTCCCATGAAAGGGAGTTCGTGTGATGAAGAAGTTCGCAATTCTGATGTTGATGCTCGCTGCCACTTGTACGTTCGCTGTGGGCTGTGCATCGACCGGTGGCGGAGGTTTCGGAAGTGGCGACTACGGAAGCGGCGCGTGTTCGAGCTGTGGCAAGGACCATTCCGCGAACGGCGTTCCTCTGAAGTAGCTGGCGAGTTTCAAGGAGCAAGTGACCTCGCGCAGTCCGGCCACGGAGTCGGCCGGGCTGCTGCCGAGGCATGTTGATCGGACCAGTCGAAGCTATCGGTCAAGTTTTCAGGAGTGAATTGATGAACGTCTATCGGGATCATTCAAATCAACGTCGAACGACTCAGTCGTTGTTGGCCGCTCCGCGGGAAGATGCATTCGCGTCGGTCGTCGTCTTTCTGGTCGCCCTGCCGCTGTGCATGGGAATCGCGATCGCTTCGGGAGTTCCCGTGGCCGCCGGGCTGGTGACGGGAATTGTTGGCGGGATCATTGTCGGCTACTTCGCCGGAGCCCCTTTGCAGGTCAGCGGACCAGCGGCCGGCCTGACAATCGTCGTCTACGAGTTCGTACAGAGTTTTGGCTGGGAGTCGCTGGGCATCGCCGTACTGATTGCGGGTTGCCTGCAACTGGTCGCGGGAGTGCTGCGCCTGGGACAGTGGTTTCGAGCGATTTCGCCCGCGGTTGTGCAGGGCATGCTGGCCGGGATCGGCGTCCTGATTCTGTGCAGTCAGATACACGTAATGGTCGACGATTCTCCAAAGAAGAGCGGCCTCGCGAATCTTGTGACGATTCCTGCGGCAGTTGAGAAGGGAATGTCTTTGCCGGAATGGCAAAGCACCTCGGAGCGACAGTTTCGCTCGAAGCTACTCAAACAGACCGGCGTGCTGCACGAGGAATTGAACCAGATCGCCTCGTCGCTGGTCGATCGAAATTCGTCATCGTTGGAAGATCCAAAGGCACGACAGGGCATTGCAGTCAACCAGGAAGACGTGGCGCAACAGTTCGATCAGCTCGCTGCGGCTGTGAATCAATTCTCATCGACTTCGACCAGCTTCGACCAATCAGGAGAAGTGCAGAAGATCGCTGCAGAGGTTCAGCAACAGATTGCCGCCTCGACGCGGAGTCTCGAACGTGGTGACGTCACCGCCGCCCAACAAGCATCGCTCGCAGCCGGTGAGTCGCTCGGCGAATTGCGGTCTGCACTCAAGGATCACTCCTGGGCGGCAAAGGCCGGGCTGCTGACGCTGGTCATTCTTCTGGTGTGGAGCCGGTTCGCTCCGGGACGACTGAGGAGAATTCCTGCCGCGCTCGTCGCGATCGGTGCCGTGACCGTGCTGACAGCGACGCTTCACTTGCCGGTGCTGTCGGTCGATGTGCCGGACAATCTGTGGGATGAGCTGCGGTTTCCAACACTCACGCGCTGGCAGCGAGTGCCCACCGTCGAGCTGATTAGAATGGGCGTTGTGATTGCGATCGTCGCCAGCGCCGAAACTCTGCTGTGTGCCACCGCCGTCGATCAACTTCAGCAGCGATCGCGGACCGACTACGACCGCGAGCTGACGGCTCAGGGAATCGGCAACATCGTCTGCGGAGTCCTCGGTGCCCTTCCGATGACAGGCGTCATCGCACGCAGTGCCGCAAACGTCGAGTCGGGTGCCCAGACAAGACTGTCGGCAATACTGCACGGTTTGTGGCTGCTGATTTTTGTCTCGTCGCTGGCTTTTCTGCTGAGAATGATCCCCACAGCCGCTCTGGCCGCGATGCTCGTCTACACGGGTTACAAGCTGATAAATCCTCAGGCCGTGCGCAAGCTGCTGAAATATGGATGGGGAGAAGTCGCGGTCTATGCAGTGACGTTGATCACTATTGTTACGACTGATCTGCTGACAGGCGTCACTGTCGGATTCGCCCTCGCCGCCGCGCGACTGCTGTATCGATTCTCTCGACTGCAAGTCACACTCGAATCCCATGATGCCGGTTCGAGAACGGTGTTGAAGATCGCTGGCGCCGCGACGTTTCTGCGATTACCTCAATTGGCTGCCGAACTGGAGCGTGTGCCGCCCGACACTGAACTGCACCTGGACTTCGAGCACCTGGACCACATCGACCACGCCTGCCTGGACCTGCTGCTGAACTGGGCCAGACAACACGAGAGTCAGGGTGGCTCAATGGTCATTGACTGGGACTCTCTCCATGCCACTTTCCACGGCGAATCTCGAACTGGAGCGACTAATACTCCCTGGCAACGGAACGCTGCGTGACCACAACCTCACTCACCGGATCAACCACACACAGGAGAATGTTCATGACTACGACACGTACTTCGCGTTACGGAATGACTGCTCTTTCCATCGCGTTGCTGGGCACAGGACTTGCCGCCGGAATTCTGCTCTCGGACACCGGCAGGACTTCCGCTGTCTTCGCTCAATCAGACGTCCACAGGCGGTCCACTGATCTACACACCGATCATGCACGCCGAACCGCCGAAATGAAGAAGACCATGCACGGACCGGTCGATGTCTTCTTTGACGTGACCGAGGTCATGACGTCCGAGCCCTCATTGAAAGGCGTGCGATTCAGCGGCCTGGTCGACGTGACGGGGAAAGAGCTGCTGCTGTTCTCAAAGACGGCAGACGAAGAATGGCTGATCGATCCGGACATGGTGCTCACCTTTCGCATTACAAAAGAGAAACAACGGCCAAAGCGGTAGCAGATATAGAAACCGCAGTCTCCGTAGCGGATCGATTTGCCCAGTGCCTGTGAATTGGATGCGTCAGTGTTGGACAGGAGTCAGCAGAGGCAACGGAGAAAGAACCAGGCCGCAGTTTTCTCCTGTTGAACTTGTGAACTCTGCCGCCCGTGCCCGTCACGTTCGAATTGATGTGTTGTCGCCGGACACGATCAGGCGTTGCAGTGCACGACGACGAACTGCATCACCAGGCGGGGCTGGAGTGAATCGGGTTTCTGATTCGGGCAGTGGAGCCAGCACGGAATCGTAAAACAGTTCCAGAACGCGATCCTGCAGCAGTCGGCGGTTTCGATGCGAGATCGGCGTCAGGAATTCGACGCGTGGGTGCTCGTCCGTATTGAGCCGCTCCGGATTCTGCGGCAGCCATTGTCCCGCCAGCCGTTCGAACAGATGCTCGGCCGTCTGGATTTCGTCGTCACGGGCCAGCGACGAACTTCTCAAACGCGACAGGCGCGCATCGATGGTCCGCGCGTTCAGTTGAAGTGGATGCTCTGACCCGATCAGTGCGACGATCGGACGCCGCGACTGCAACTGTCCCCACCAGATTGTTGCGTGAGGAAAGACCGTCGCAAAGCTGTCGGCGATCAGTTCGAAGTCTTCGGCGCCCAGTTGATAGAGCGGCAACCACTGACAGAACAGGCCACCTTTCCGGAGTCGAGTCCGGGCGACTTGATAATGCTCGACGGTGTAGAGATAGCCCGTTTCGCTTTCCCATGGCACGAACAGGTCCGAGACGACAACGTCGAACTGCTTGTCCGTCGCCAGCAGAGCGTGCCGCGCATCGTCAATCTGAATCTCCACATGGGACCGGTCCACGAGGCCGAAGTTGTGATCGCCCAGCATCCGCGCGGCACTGACAACTTCGGGGATCAATTCAACAATCGTGATCTGTTCTACTTCCGGATGCGGGATCGCACCGGCCGCGGTCAGGCCGGTGCCCAGCCCCAGGAACGCAACTTCACGCGGCTCTGCATGCAGCAGCAACGGCAGATGAGCCTGACGGTACTCTCGCGGGGCCTTTGCCCCCGTCGCGCCGAACCGGTAGTGCAGGTTCTGCCGGACTTTCAATGTGTTGTCCTGACGCATTCGAACCACATCGATCCAGCCGTAGGCGGAATGCCAGCGACGGATGACCTGCTCGTCCCGGTCGTCCCGGTCGGACGCGAACCATGTCTCCGGTCCCGGTCTGGTTCCGACAAGGAAGATCGTGATCAACGACGTCAGTCCGACCAGCAAAGCCGTTCCGCTCCGTCGCTCACGCAGCAGGATGCTTCCTGCGATCAGCGAGAACACGAAGACGATGAGCCCGAACGACGCCCACAATCCGAGCGTCGGCAGCAGCACGAAACTCGCCGACACGGCACCGACGGCTGCGGCCAGCGTATTGACCGTCGTCAGATGACCAACGGATCGACCCGCCATTCGCTGTCCACGTGCTGCGCCTTTCCAGACAGCGGGCAGCGTGACTCCCAGTAACGTCACCGGCGGCAGAACGACCAGCAGAACCAGACCGAACGCACCGGCAAAGTAACCGACAAAAGTGCGTCCAAAGTCGAAGTACTCCAGTCGTGTCACTCGAAGAAATACCAGGAGTGAAACAGCCACGGCGATCGCTCCGGTCCACGAGCATGTGGCCAGAATCGTTTCCGGCCGAAATCTTTTCAGCAGCACCGCGGCCGCAAAAGAACCGGTTGCCAGGGCGAGTAGAAACGCAGCCACAACGGCCCCGAAGGTGTAAGTGCTGTTGTGAAAGATCAGTGAAAACAATCGCGCGTAGAGCACTTCCAGAGCCAGCGTTCCGAACCCGGCAAGAGCCGCGAAGAGAGTCCAGTGTTGAGAGTTGAGTGTCGAGTGGCGAACTTCTGAAGTGGGCTGGCCGTGAGGGTGACCGTCGCTCGATTCTGAACCGCCGATTCTGCGCGCGGCCATCCATGCGGCCACGGCGCACAAACCGGAGAGGACGGCAGCCAGGTAGCTGCTTGCGCGGACTCCCACGGTGACCAGTAGAAACATGGTGGTGGAAGCCACGCCCAGAAACGCACCCAGAGTATTCATCCCGTAAGCGACCACGACTGAACTACTCCGGGACGATTCAGAGCGACTCAGGAATTCGGCCATGAACGGCAGCGTTGCCCCCAGTGCGGTCGTTGCCGGCAGCAGCAACAGCAGGCAGAACAGTCCGCGAATGACTGACTGAAGCAAAGCCGACTCGCTCATCAATAACGAGAGTCCGCTCGACGACTCAAACGTCACAAGGATGGTCGGCACAAGGCAGGCCCACACGGCGGCAACGCATTCAGCGATCGCGTACGCCTTCAGCGGATTGACCCGGTCGGCCAACCTCGCTCCACCCGCGTACCCGAGTGCCAGTCCCGTAAAGTACGCCCAGAGAACGACTGCCGCCGCTTGAGCCGTATGCCCGAACAGCAGCCCGATCTGTCGCGACCACGAAATTTCATAAATCAGCGCAGCCCCACCCGACAGCAGAAAGATCGCGTACACCGATCGCGAGCCCGCAGGCTTTAAGACTCCACCCGCAGGCGAGGCAGTTGGCAGGACGGCTTGAGTTTCCATGATGCGAATTCTCAGCCTTTCCAGTTCCGAACATCCGTGACGACCGTCTGGACACCGCGCGGGCGACAGTCTGGACAGAAGGAAACCGAGGAAACGGAGACGTCGCTGTTCTCTCTGTTTCTTTCTGTCGCTCCGTGTTCGCCAGATTTCACGAAATGATTCACGAGGCCCGTCGCTGACGTCATGGAGATGTCAATGTAAATCACATTGACAACACCCCAAGACGCCGTGCGGCGGGGATAGATGTCTCTTAACACTTTGATACAACGCTGGTTACGGACAATTACAATCTCATGGCACGGCCTGTGCTTTTTCGGTATGCCAGAACGCTGACTCAAACTTACTGTCACCTGGAAAAGGAATCGAGCCATGAAACGCACAGCATTCACCATCGTCGCCGCGGGAGCCTTCGCTCTGATCACTGTCAACTCAGCATCGGCTTCCGATCCTCCGGCGAGTCCCACCCACGCGGACCTGACCCACCGAAATGCCGACCGCCAGCAGACTTACCAGACCGCACGCAGCCTCGGGCTGGATCATTCCCAGACGGATCGGCTGAGGAGCACGCTGCAACGCCAGGGACAGGACGATCAACGGGCGCACCGTTCCGCCACGAGAAACGCCCCGACTTACCGGACGCTGGCACCCACTTACCAATCCGCTCGCCAGGCATACGGCGTGCGAGCACAGCAGTACCAGCCGCAGTACCGAACAAACGCCGTGCCGCAAAACCGGCACTCCCGTCGAAGTTTTCAAACGGTGACGCCAGGTCATGGAAACTCTCGGAACTACGGATACTCCCGTCCGGCGTACAACAATCATGGACTGAGCATTTCCACGCGAGGTTTTTCACTGCGACTGGGACACTGATCTGGAACAGCGTCCCTTTACAGTCACATAAAATATGCCGACAGCCCGCCTTCATCGAGGCGGGCTGTTTTCGTTGGTCGTCTCGTGTTTCCCTCATCAGATGACTCCGTCAGTCGATGGCAGTACTCGACCGAGGTCCGCGTCGGACTTCGCTTCATACCGCAGCAATCGCAAGGCGTTGAACACGACGAGTAAGGTCGAGCCTTCGTGCAGCATGACGGCCGGTCCCATCTGTAATCCCAGCAGCGTGGCCGGAATAAGGAATGCCACCATGCCCAGACTGAAACACAGGTTCTGCCGAATGATGCGGCTGGTCTGACGACTCAGACCGATCGCCAGTGGCAAGTGCGTCAGATCGTCGGCCATCAGTGCGACGTCGGCGGTTTCCAGCGCGACATCGGAACCGGCGGCTCCCATAGCGATTCCGACAGAGGCGTTTGCCATGGCCGGCGCGTCGTTGACGCCGTCGCCCACCATCGCCACGCCACCGGCGCGACGCAGTTGCCGAATCGCTTCCACTTTGTCGTCGGGCATCAGGTCGCCGCGTGCCTCATCGAGGCCGACGGCTTTCGCGACAGCGTCGGCGACACGCTGATTGTCACCGGAAATCATGATCATCCGCCGGATGCCAAGATCGTGCAGTCGTCGGATGACGTGCTTCGCGGCTTCACGCGGCGTGTCCATCAATCCCAGAACACCGAGGTAACGATCGCCGAAGCGCACGATCATCGTCGTGCGGCCATCGTGTTCCAGCTGCTCGACAGCCGTCGAGATTTCGTCCGTAAGCGGCGAGCCCTCGACTTCTGAGAACAGAGCGGCTTTGCCGATGAAGACCGACTTGCCCTCGACCGTCGCACGCAGGCCGCGTCCGGTGATGCTCTGCAGGTCTGTGGCTTCAGGAAGCCGAGAGTCCAGGGGCGAAGGTCCGGAGCCGGAATCCTGAGTTGATCCCTCATCTGATTGAACAGGAGCAAGCGGAGATAACGGAGAAGTCTCTGTTTCCTCTGTTCTCTCCTGTTCTAAATGCGGTCCCTTCGCCAGTCGTTCACGCCCATCACGGACAACCGCGGCCGCCAGCGGATGGTCACTCAACTCTTCCACCGCGACCGCGACGCGGAGAAGTTCTTCTTCAGAGACATCCTCAACGGTCGCGACATCCGTCAGCCGCGGCTTGCCTTCCGTGAGAGTACCCGTCTTGTCGAACGCAATGGATTCCAAGCGTCCGAGAGTTTCGAGCGGCCCGCCACCCTTGATGAGGACTCCACCCCGAGCGGCCCGGGCGACACCACTGAGCACGGCGCTGGGCGTGGCGATGGCCAGTGCACACGGGCTGGCCGCGACGAGGACGGCCATCGCCCGGTAAAAGGATTCGCCGAACGCTTCCTCAAGAAAGAACGGTGCAAACAGCAACAGGACGACCAGTGTCAGCACGGCCGGGACGAACACCCGCTCGAACTTCGACGTGAACTGCTGCGTCGGCGACGTCCGCGTCTCGGCCTCACTGACGAGTTGAACGACTCGGGCCAGTGTGTTCTCGGCAGCGGTCTTCGTGACCTGAATCTCCAGAGCACCGCTGTCGTTGATCGTGCCGGCAAACACTCGATGCTCGGAGGAAAGCCGCTCCGACTGCTCAGCGGCCCGGTCTGCATCGACGACCGGGCGTTTGTCGACCGGGATGCTTTCTCCCGTAATCGGTGCCTGATTGACGCTGCTTTCACCAGCGACCACGAAACCGTCCGCTGAGATTCGCTCGTTCGGTTTGACGATGACGACGTCGCCAACCTGAAGCTGCTCAACGGGCACATCCTGAGTCGTGCCATCGCGTCTGACGGTGGCTGTCTGCGGAGCGAGTTCGGCCAGCGCTTCGATGGCCCGGCGTGCGCGTCCCATCGCGTAGTGTTCGAGGGAATGCCCAAGACTGAACAGGAACAGAAGCAGCGCCCCTTCGGCCCATTCACCAAGCGAGGCCGCTCCGGCAGCCGCGACCAGCATCAGAAAATCGATTTCAAAACGCCGAGAGAGAATCTTCTCGATCGCTTCGCGGGTCGTGAAGAAGCCGCCGAACCCGTACGACGCCAGATAAAGGCACCAGGGAATCCACTCGGGCGACGACGAGAATGAGATCAGCCAGCCCGCCAGCAGCGTGAGTCCACTCAGAATCGCAAAAATGAGTTCGCTGTTGCCCCCGAAAATGCCGCCATGATCATGCGGATGTTCATGGACATGCTCGTGCTCTTCGGACGGCTCGGCGGATTCGATGTGCACATCGCCGATCACCAGCCCGATGGCACTGATCCGGTCTCGAACCGCTGATGCGTCTGTCATGTGCCGGTCGAATTCGACTCGCACGATTCCGTTCGGCGAGACGACCGCTTCGAGGATACCGCTTTGCCTCTCTAACCTCGCCGCGACCGCCGTGGCGCGGTGCGCGTGCATTGGCCCGGTACGCAGCAACACGTGTCCGAACTTCCGGTCGAGGTCTGCTCCGGCGCGGTGGGCCAGTTCGCGGACTTCGCCGAGGGACAGACGCCGAGGATCAAAGTGAATGCAGACCTGATCTGCGTGGTCTTCACTTGCTTCAACAACATGAGCCGAATCAACGCCGTCTCGGGCTTCCAGCAAATCGGTCAGTCGCTGCAGGCAGGCATCCCGTGCGTCCTCGACCGACGGCAGCAGCACCGGTAAATCAATTCGAGTTTTCTCGCTCATCGCGGCACCTCCTGAGTGTCTTTCGGCAACGAGCCGCCACAACGGGCAGGTCGAATCCGCGACTTCAGTGGTGCCTCAACGTGACAATAAAGGTGAAGAGCGCGCCACCGCCGATGATCACAAGCACAATTGCGCTGAAAAGATTTCGTTCGTAGATCGCGTTTATCACGTAAGGGAAGAACAGCGTGCCCGACGCCAGTGCGAAGAAGACGCCCCACTTCCAGCGCTGTGCCGTCGTCAAACGCTTCTGACTGGCAGTCCCGTTGCGTTTCCGCTTTCGTCGCTTTGTTCGCCTGGCCATGCTTCACCGGCTCGATTCCATTCTCAATTCAGGCAGCATCGACGTCTCCCTTCGGCTCAAACCAGTGGTAAACGGCCGGCAGGACAACCAGTGTCAGAGTGCTTGCCGTAAGGACGCCGCCGATAACAACAGTCGCCAGGGGCCGCTGAACCTCAGCCCCGGAACTCGCGGAGAGGGCCATGGGAATAAAGCCCAGTGCATCCGTGGCCGTTGTCATCAACACGGGACGCAGGCGATCGAGCGCGCCCTGGTAAACGGCGTCGTTCATGCTCATGCCACGACGTCGCAGGTTCCGGATGTGCTCGATCAGCACGACTCCATCCATGACCGAGATGCCGAACAGCGCAATGAAACCGATTCCGGCCGAGATGGAAAACGGCATGTCGCGAAGCCACAGGGCGAAGATGCCTCCAGTAGCGCCGATGGGAACATGCAGAAACACAAGCAAAGCCAGTTTGCCGGAGTTGAAGGTGAGGTAGAGCAGGGAGCAGATCAGAAACAGTGCGAGCGGCACGGCGATCGCCAACCGACCGGTCGCGTCCTGCAGGTTCTTGAACTGACCACCCCATGAGATTCTGTAGTTGGGCGGGAGGTCGACGTTTTCAGCAACGGCCTTCTTGGCCTCGGCAACAAAACTCGCGAGGTCGCGGCCGCGGACATTGACCTGAACCAGAAACCGGCGGCGGATTTCGTCGCGGCTGATCTGTGCGACGCCGGGTCCCACTTCGATGTCAACAAGCTGTTCGAGCGGTATCTGGCGGCCCTGTGGATCGGCAACCTTCAGCCCCTTCAATGTTTCGACGTGCTCCCGCCATTTCGGTCCCAGACGGACCTGCAACGGGAAGCGACGCTGTCCCTCAAACACCTGCCCCACCACTTTCCCACCGATCACCGAGATGGCGTCGAGCACTTCAGAGGCATTGATCCCGTAACGGGCAATCTGGTCACGCCGGATACGCATCTGAACGTAAGGCAGGCCGCCCGTCTGTTCGGCCTGAACGTCGGCGGCACCGGGGACCTGGCTAACCACCTGGGCGATTTCGTTGCCGATATCCTTCAGCGTTTCGAGGTCGTCGCCGTACAGGCTGATGCCGATGTCGAGGCGGACGCCTGCGATCAGTTCCTGGACCCGCAGCTCAATGGGTTGAGTGAAACTGAAGTTGTTGGCCGGGATACTGGTTTCCAGGGACTCCTTCATGGCGGCGATCAGCTCGTCCTTGCTTCCGAATCTCCACTCGTCTCTGGACTTCAGGATGACAAAGATGTCGCTTACCTCGATCCCCATCGGGTCGGTCGCGATTTCGGCCCGTCCGGTCTTGGAGATGACGGATTCGACTTCGTCGGGAAACTCCTCCAGCAGCGACTTCTCAATGGCCGTTGTCAATTCGATCGAGCGTTCCAGTGACACGCTGGGCAGCCGGATGGCCTGAATCGCCATATCGCCTTCGTCGAGTTTCGGAACGAACTCGGCACCGAACGTCATCGCCATCAGCACACTGACGCCGAACGTGCCCACGCCACTCAGGAAAGTGAACCGGGGATGGGCGATCACAAATCTCAGCAGCGGTTCGTAACCTCGCTTGCACAATCGCACGAGAAATGGATCGTGCTCGCTGAACTTGCGGGCCAGAAACAGAGACGCCATGACGGGCATGACTGTGAGGGCGAGGACCAGTGCTCCGACCAGTGCCGACATGAAGGAGAAGGCCATTGGGCCGAACATCTTTCCTTCGACACCCTGCAGTGAGAGGATCGGCAGGAACACAATGATCACGACCGCTCCGGCGAAGAGGATCGGCCGCCCGACTTCGTGTCCTGCCTCGCGGAACACTTCCAGTCCGACTTTCTTCAGGTCCGGATTGGACCGCTTCGCCTGAGCTGCATGGCGAATCGCGTTTTCGATCATCACCACCGAGCCATCCACGATGATGCCGAAGTCAAGCGCCCCCAGGCTCATCAGGTTGGCCGACACGCCGAAGTAATTCATGGCCGAGAACGTCACCAGAGCCGACAGAGGGATCGCGGCAGCGACGATCAGCCCGGCACGCCAGTCACCCACGAGTAGAAACAGGATGATGATGACCAATATCGCCCCGCCGCTGATGTTCTCAGTCACGGTGCTGATGGCCCGCCGCACCAGTTCCGTACGGTCGTAGAACGCATCGATATAGACGCCTTCCGGCAGTGTCTCCTCAATCTCCGCGACTTTCTCTTTGACACGATTGACGACGACACGCGAGTTCTCCCCGATCAACATCATGACGATGCCGGTGACCGCTTCGCCGCGGCCGTCACGTGTCACGTATCCCTGCCGCAGCATGGGGGCAAATCGGACTTCGGCGACGTCGTGGACATGGATCGGAGTGCCGTCCTCGCGACTGTCCAGCACAATCCCGGAGATGTCTTCGAGAGACTGCACCAGACCTTCACCACGAATGAGCTGCTGTTCCTCGTGGTGGAGGATGTAGCCACCGCCGGCGTTGGCGTTGTTCTCCTGAAGTGCGTCGAAGAGTCGATTCAATGAGATGTTGTAGTTCAGCAGCAAGTCCGGATTGACCTGGACCTCATAGGTCTTCAGTTCGCCGCCGAACGCGTTGACCTCAATCACGCCAGAAACGCTGCGGAGCTGAAACGCGACCTGCCAGTCCAGAATCGTGCGCAGGTCCTGCAGGCTGTAGTCGTACCCGGGCTTTGCCCGTACTTCGAACTGATAGATTTCGCCCATCCCGGTGGCGATGGGTCCCATGGTCGGCGTCCCCAGTCCTTCGGGAATCGCTTCACGGGCTTCGGTCAGCCGCTCGTTGACCAGTTGCCGCGCCCAGTAGATATCCGTCCCTTCCTCGAAGACGACGGTGACGTTTGAAAGTCCGAAGCGCGTGACGCTGCGAATCTCATCGACACGGGGAATGCCGCTCATCGCCGTTTCGACGGGAAATGTAATGAACTGTTCCATCTCCACCGGCCCCAGAGAGGGAGACGTCGTCAACACCTGCACCTGGACGTTGGTCAGATCGGGCACGGCATCGACCGGCAGACGCAGCATCGACCACACGCCGCCCGCGACCAGCAGGATGACCAGCAGCAGCACGACGAAGCGGTTGTTGAGCGAAGCATCAATGATTTTATTGATCATGGGTGAGTCCAGAGTCCAGAGTCCAGAGTTGAGTGCGACGGGACGAGAGCTGCGGGTCATGACGACTTGAACAGGAGCCCACAGAGGGAACGGAGTCGTAGCCGTCTCTGTTTCCTCTGTTCCCTTCTGTTCAATCCCGGTCTCTGGACTCTCGTCTCTCAGCTCTCGACTCCTCCTGATGTCCAGAAGTAAGTCCAGTGTTGAGTGTCCAGAGTCCAGAGCAGCAATACTCGAACGATCGAACAGGAGCCCACAGAGGGAACGGAGAAACCGTCTCTGTTTCCTCTGGTCCCTTCTGTTCAAGCCCGATCGCTGGACTCTCGTCTCTCAGCTCTCGACCATTTCTAATGTCCATGCGAAATCTGTCCCTTCATGAGTTCAGATTTCAGTGAGAAACCGCCTTCGACGACCACTTTCTCGCCCGCCTTGATCCCCGCGCGAACTTCGACGGTGCCATTGCTGCTGGCACCGAGCGTGACGTTCCGACGCTCGAACTCGTCACCGGCTTTATGCACGAAGACGAACGTCTCGTTTTCTCCCGTCTGCACTGCCGATGCTGGCACGATGAGCACGTCGTCAATCGTTTCGCCGGGCAACTGCACTTCGACAAACATCCCCGGCTTCAGGTGCCGATTCGGGTTATCCAGCACGGCCCGCAATCGCATGGTTCGCGTCTGTTCGTCAAGCACGTCGCCCTTGTAGAAAATACGGGCCTCGTGCGTGTGTCCGGCATCAACGTCCGCCAGCAACGGCGCCCGGAATAGCAGCGTGTCGCCGAGCTGACGCAGCTTCGGCAAATCCTTCTGGTAGATATCGGCCTGAATCCAGACGCTGGACAGGTCCGCAATCTGAAACATCTCGGTATCGGAGCCGACGCGTTCGGCGAGGACAACGTTTTTCGCCAGAACCGTTCCGTCAAACGGCGCACGGAGTTCATAGTGCGAGATGTCTTCGCCCTCGGCCTCGGGGTCGATCTTCACCAGATCGTCCTCGTGGTAGCCGAGAATGAAGAGCTGGGCCTTCGCGACCGCGACTGACTGCTGAGCCTGTCTCAGTGTCTGCTCGGCGAGTAGTGCCTCACGCGGCGATTCGAACTTCAACTGTTCAAGCAGCGAACGGAATGTCGCCCCGTCAGCCTCGAACGCGGCCTGGGCAGTGATGACGTCCTTGCCGGCCGTGACACCTTTCTCGGCGAGTGGTTTCAGTCGTTCAATGTCGGCACGCGACTTGTGCAGGCTGGCGAACGCTGTCAGTAGCTGCCCCCGGTATTCACCCATCGGCCGATCGCGAAACGCCTCGTCGATTTCGGTGATGACCGCGCCTTTGGAGAGCGCTGTGATGAGTTCTCCGGTGTTGTTGCTGACGCTTTGCTGCCAGTCGTGATTGACCTGAGCGACTTCCGCGTTCAATCGACTGCGATGCAGCTCCAGTTTGGCTGTACCCACTTCGCGGCTGTCGACGATCGCCAGCGGCTGGTCTTTCTTAACATCGTCGCCAAACTGCACCGGCACTTCATGAACTCGGCCATCGACCAGCGAGTAAATGTGAGCAACGCGATCCTCATTGAGTGTCACTTTTCCGGTGACCCACGCGCTCTGTGTCAAACTGCCACTCGCCGCTTCCTCAATTCGAATGCCGGCCACTTCCCATTTCGCTTGAGGGAGAGCGACAACGGAAGATTCGCCCTCATCGCCGTGATCTTCTCCGCCGTGTTCTCCTTCTTCCCCGTGATCGTCACCGTCTCGCGGGCCGGTCGCTACGGGCGATGAGGTCGCTGATCCGACGAGATACATGATCCCGGCACCGGCGCCGGCTGCCGCGATGCAGCAGGCAGTCAGAGTGATGAGCCAGCGCCGATTGAGCGGCTCGTGCTTCGTTGTCGCAGTATTCATGATGTCACCTTCGTTTCATGTCCAAACGTGTCCGGAGCGTGGGACTCACTCTGTTGCTTCGTTCAATCTGAGGCGTGTCCTGAGCTGTATCCGCCGCCACGGCCCAGAGTGCCGCAGCGACGGCAACGTGTTTGGTCACATCCATCGGTATTTTCCCAGGTCCAGTCACTCCATCGGGCGACCGGACAAAATGTTCCTACCCGTAGCAAAGGCTGCCAGCCTTTTGCCGTGCGTCTCAAACAAAGGCTGGCAGCCTGTGCTACGGGATCACTCCATTGATGCGGACGCAGCAGACACATCAGTCGTGTGAGCATCGTTCGCCTCCGAAACGGTCTTCTCCGAATCCTCGCCCCTCTCCCGATTTTCCCCGCAGTGCAGCAGCACCAGTGTCAGGTCGTCTTTCAGTGGTCCTTCAAAGCGATGTATGTCGAGCAGTTCTCCGATCCGCTTAAGTGCTGCCTGCGGAGTCACACTGCTGCACTGCGAAAACCTTGCTGTCAGCCGTTCACGACCAAACAGGTCACCGTCCGGGCTGCGGGTTTCGGTAGCTCCGTCACTGAACAGCAGCACGCGATCGCCTTCGGCCAGTTCGACCGACCGCTGTTGCCATTCGGCGTCGGGATCAATGCCGAGCAACAGGCCGGTGCTCGACAACTGGTCGAGGCGTCCGGATTCCTTCAACAGAATGCCCGGTTCATGTCCCGCACTGGCCCAGGACAGCTCACGTGATTCCGGTTGCCAGCGACCGAGAAACATGGACGCGAAGTTGCCCGGCAGAACCGTGATGGCAAACCGACGGTTGATCTCCGTCAGGACTGCCTGCGGCTCGAACGGTGGCTGCTCGCACGCAGCCAGCAACAACGACTTGAGCATGGCCGCGCCCATCGCCGCCGGAACGCCATGCCCGGTGACGTCGGCCACGCAGATCAGCCACGACCCGTCGGGCAACGGCAGAAAGTCGTAGTAGTCACCCGCCACCGTGTCTGCCGGCTCGAACACGTGTCCTGTCTGAAGACCCGGTATCTGAACGCCGTTGGGCAGCAGGTGCTGCTGAATCTGCTGGGCCTTCTTCATCTGAGCCCGTCGCTCGTCATCGCTCGATTGCAGCGCCCGGCTCATGAAATTCACAGCCCCTGAAAGCTGCTGCATTTCCCGACTTCCGTACTCTGGAGATTCGACTCCCAACTGACCCGTAGCGATCTGTTCGACGGTAACCAGAAGCTGATCGAGTGGCGCACTGACGATCCTCAGCAGAACCACACTGACGACACCTGCAGCAACCAGTCCGAGTAAGGCCAGGACCGCGAGCTGCGTCAGGACGTCGCGACGGGTCGCACGGCGAATGTTGACCAGACTCTCCGAGACGATGACGCCGATGCCTTCCGCGGTGTGGCTTCCAGCCACGAGACCGCGCTGCTCCGGCGTACTCTCGGAGTTCATCCCAACCGCAGCCGCCTCAATGGCCTCCAGTGTTTCAGGGTCCGCTTCCACGTGACCGTGTGCCTGCAGCACTTCGTCTTTCAGGCGGACAACAATGTGATGATCCGGCGACCCCTTCTCGCACATGCGTCGACAAACCGTATCGATATAGCTTTGGACTGCCTGCGCGTTGTGGTCGCGCGAAAGATGGCTGACCGCCGCGTGAATGGCGATGGCTTCGTCGTTCAGGCTGGCCTGCTTCTCGCGTACTTCACCCTGCATCTCACGCTCATACCGGAGCACCAGCAAACCGATGAATGCGGCGCCCAGAGTCAGATTCACAGCCAGCAGAAGCTGAAAGCGAATCGTCTGCGGACGGCGGAAGGCGGATTCTTCGGCGGGTTGCTCCAGCGTCAGAGTGTCGGTCATTCGTATTCGCCTTCCGTGTTAACCCGATGAGACCGGCTCAGGCGGCACGCCTCGGGCGGCGTCCCGGTTTCAGTTCAATGCGAAACTCGCGTGCAATTTTCAGCAACGTCTCCAGTGCGATCGGGTGATCAATTAGAGCCTGAGCCCCGCGAGCACCGTGCTCGCGGATCAGCTCCGCCAGCTCATGCCGTCTTTGATAGTCGTAGGTGACCGGGCGGCCTCTCGATCTCTTCTCTGTCATGTTCCCCTCCGTGGTCGTGTCGAATCCGGAGAGACCGCGCCCGGCGTTACACGCAAACGTGGCCGGGCAGCGGAACTCTCGGTCATCCTTCAATTCCGCGAACGCCGATAAAAGCGATTCACCGGACCGCGGTGTCCAAGGACAGACTGACTCGGAATGGTCAGCGTTCTCCCGAACCACGGAATCCGCAGAACGGGAGTCGGTCTAACAGCCTGAGAGACGTCTGACCGACAGGAGCAGCCCGCGGAGGAACTGCGGCTTGGGTAGAAACGCTGAACAGGACCGGCATCCGCCGAAAGGCTGGATGCCAGTACCATTAAGACCGCGCAGGTCGTAAGTTTTGCTGTGCGTATCATCGTTCGCTCTCCTGATTGTTAAGGCAGGATGGAAATCGTCGACACTGACGATGCTCAGTCCTTGTGGTCGTGGTCCTTCTTGTCGTGATCATGGTCCCCGTCGTGGTCATGATCGTGCGGGATCGCTCCGCGGAAGGACTTGCCGTTGATCTTCAGGACGAGATTTGCTTCGGCGTCCTCGTCGTGCAGATCGCTGACCAGCTCTTCATCGCTCGAGACGAATCGCGACGATTTGCCTTCCGGGTCGCCCTGGTCGGGAGAGGCTGCCAGTTTGAACTGCTCACCTTTCCCATCGTGTTTCAGGTTGATCATGATTTCTGTCGCGTCGATCGCGACAGATTCTTTGGCCGCACCGTCGAGGATGTAGATCGAGATGGTGTCAGTCTCATCGTCGTGTACGAACTCCGCGTGATATTCCTCGCCCCCGAGTTCGATCAGTGATCCGTGGTGCGGGCCTTCCGACGCGTGACCGTGATCATCGTGATCGTGTCCCTCATGGTCATCATGCCCTTCATGGTCATCATGCCCTTCATGGTCATCGTGACCCACGTCTGCCGTTGCCGGCGGCGGCCCAGGGTCCGTCGGTGTCGAGGAGTCGGCGCAACCGCCCGTGAACAAGATGGTGATTCCGTAGGCGGCGATCGTGGTCAGTGAGAAAAAACGTGACATGCTGCATCCCTTTCGAGTGAGAAAAACGTGTGTCAGAAACTGAGTGAAGTTGAAGACACCGGACCGCGACTCCAGCTCCGCCGGTAAGTCACGGCCGGTGCTTCCCGAGAACACATCAGCTCGAAGGAGCCAATTGACTGATGCGTCTCTCTGTAGAAAATAGTCAGACAATCATCGGTGTTCCTTGTGTCAGAAATCGGTCAGGTGAAACGGTGATTCTGTGAGCGATCGCCAGATTCGATTCCACTAAGGATCGCTCGAGAAATCTGTGAGCGGCACGGCGCTAGCCGCCGGTTCGTTCCTTCATGCAAAACCGGCGGCTAGCGCCGTGCCGCTCACAGAAAACATGCACTTATTCCTCGAGCGGTCCTAAGTTGTGGCAGCATCGTCTGGCTCTGGACGTTGGGTACTGGACTCGTGGTTCTCATCCGCGTGTCGCGTCTCTTCCTTTTCTTCGACCAGTTCGACTTCGGTGAACGATGTCTCGATCAGTCGTTCGCCCGCTTTGCGTCCAAAGGTCCAGAACAGTGCCGGTCGGACGAAGAATTCCAGGATGGTGCTGCTACACAGTCCCCCGAGGATGACCGTGGCGACGGGGTACAGGATTTCTTTACCCGGCTCACCAGCGGACATCGCCAGCGGGACAAGACCAATTCCAGAGGTCAATGCGGTCATCAGTACGGGAGCCAGACGCTCCTTGCCGGCGCGGATGATCATTTCCTTCGACCACGTCTCGCCTTCGTAATGGACGAGATGCAGATAGTGGTTCAGCAGCAGGATGCCGTTTCTGGAGGCGATCCCGCCCAGCGAGATGAAGCCGACCATGGCAGCCACTGTGAGCGTCTGATCGGTGATGACCAGTGCCATGACCGACCCGATGAAAGCCATGGGCAACGCCGCCATGACCTGCAGTGAGAAGTTGATCGATCGAAACATCGTGTAGAGCACCATCAACACGCCGAACATGGACAGACTGAACAGAACTCCGATAATCCGGCTGGCGGATTTCTCGCTTTCGAACTGGCCGCCGTACTCGACGAAATATCCAGGCGGCAGTGACTTGATGACCGGCTTCTGAGCCTCCTGAATCTCATTCACCACGTCGATCAGACCGCGACCAGAGACATTGCACTGAATCACGATCCGGCGACGAACGAGTTCACGGTTGATCGTGTTCGGTCCACTGGATTTATAGATCTTCGCCACGGAGGACAGCGGAGTCGTTCCGCCACCCGGCAGGTCGATGGTCAGCCGCTCCAGAGACTGCAGGTTTTCCCGGTATTCTTCATCCATCCGCACGAGCAGGTCGAACGTGCGCTGCCCCAGCAGGATGCTGCTGACGACGTTTCCGTTCATCGCCGTTGAGACATACTCGTTCACATAGACCGGCGTGAGTCCGTATAGCTGAAGCTTGTCACGGTCCAGTTCAATACGCAGTTGCGGAATCTCGACCTGTGGCTCGACCAGCAGGTCGGTGACGCCATCAACGTCCCTCATTTTCGCCGCCATCTCCTGCGCTTTACGCCGCAGGATGTTCAGGTCGTCGCCGTAAATCTTGATGCCAACCTGGGCCTTCACTCCGGAGATCATGTGTGAGATCAGGTGAGCCAGCGGTTGCTCGACCGTGGTGACGATGCCGGGGATGCCCTCCATCGCGAATCGAATATCATCCAGCACGACCTCGCGACCGCGGTCCGATTCCGGATCGAAGCTGATGATGATTTCCGTGATGTTGACTCCTTCAGCGTGCTCATCCAGCTCGGCTCGCCCGGTACGTCTGGAAAAGGCTTCGACGCCTTCCACGTCCATCAGACGCTCGATCACGGTCTGAGCAATCTCGTTGGATTTCTTCAGCGATGTCCCAGGTGGCAGGACGACGTTGAGCTGTGCGACTCCTTCGTTAAACGGTGGCAGGAAGTCACGTTCCAGGCTGGCGAGTTTCACAAAGGCGATGGCGATGCTGCACGCGGCAAGGACCAGCATGATTTTCGAGTATCGCAGGCTCAAATTCATCGCCCCGCCAGCGATCCACTTGAGAAACCGCAGCAGCGGGCCTTCTTTTTCATGATCCATCAGCTTCGCTCGCGAAAGCATCCAGTAACACAGCACCGGCGTCAGCGTCAGCGAAACAACGAGCGACGAGAGAATGGAAACGATGTAGGCCACGCCGAGCGGAGCAAACAGCCGGCCTTCCATCCCTTGCAGTGCGAACAGCGGCAGAAAGACCAGCACGACGATCATCGTTCCAAAGACAATCGAGTTTCGGATTTCACAACTCGCCTGAAAGACGACCAGTAACGTATTTCTGGGTTCCTTTGCGTGCCGATTCTCACGCAGACGCCGGAAGATATTTTCCACATCGACAATCGCATCATCAACCAGTTCACCAATGGCAACCGCCAGTCCGCCGAGTGTCATTGTGTTGATGGACAGGTCGAACGCGGTGAAAACCAGTGCCGTGATGCCAATGGACATCGGAATCGCTGTCAGTGTGATGAACGTCGTGCGGAAGTTCATCAGGAACAGAAACAGGATGACGACCACCAGAAATCCGCCGTCGCGTAACGCTTCGATCACATTGTCGACCGCTCGGTCAATAAATGCCTTCTGCGAGTACAGGCCTGGTTGAATGCGAATGTCGTCGGGCATCGACGGCTTCAGCTCCTCGAGCGCCTTCATGATTTCATCTGTAACAGCCCGCGTGTCTGCTGTGGGCTGTTTATTGATGGTCAGGACGACCGCCGGGCCCCCGGAGAATTTGCCATCTTCGTTGCGGACATAAGCCGAGCTGTCACCGCGTTTTACCTGGGGACCCTCCACGACATTGGCGATCTGCGAGAGCAGGACCGCACGTCCCTCACGTATGGTGACCACGACCTGCTTCAGGTCGTCGATCGTCTGGACTCGACCCAGAGCCCGCACCAGAAACTCGTTGGGGCCCTGATCGTCCAGATATCCACCGGTCGCGTTCTCGTTGCTGTTTTCGCAGGCTCGTTTGACATCGTGCAGCGTGACGCCGTACTGCAGCAGCTTGTCGGGATCGACGAGCACCTGAAACTGCATCCGGCCGCCACCCATCGTGAACACCTGTGAAACGCCCGGAATCGTCAGCAGTCTCTGCCGAACGACCCAGTCGGCCAGCGTCCGCACTTCCAGCGGTGATGTCTTTTCACCTTCGCTCCACATACCGACCATGATGATCTGGCCCATGATCGACGATATCGGGGCCAGCTGCGGCTTGACGCCCTCCGGCATCCGGTCCTGTACCAGTTGAAGTCGCTCCATCACGATCTGCCGGTCGTTGTAGATGTCCGTGCCCCAGTCGAATTCGACATAGGTCACGGAAATCCCGACGCCGGCCGAGCTGCGGACGGCTTCCACTCCGTTGGCACCATTGATGGCCGTTTCGATTGGAAACGTGATGAGCGCTTCCACTTCTTCCGGCGCCATCCCCGGCGCTTCCACCATGACCACGACACGCGGCCGGTTCAGGTTCGGGAAGACGTCGATATCCATCTGGAGTGCCTGCCACCCGCCGGCCCCCATCAGAAACAGGGAGAACACGACGACAAGCAGGCGCTGTGTGAGTGCGAATCGAATAATCGCGTTTAACATGAGTCGAGAGTCCAGTGTCAAGTGTCCAGAGTGAGTCAAGTGTCCAGAGTTGTAAGTTGTTTCTTACTTGTCTCTGGACCCTCGACTCTGGTCTCTCGACTGTTTGAGTAAACTTGCGCGCAGCCCACTGAGCATTCGCGAAACTTCATCGGCGAGGTTGCCCAGTTCTTCAAACGAGTCGTCGCTCACGAATTGTTGACGTTTCGCGATGTGAAGCTGCGACACGACTTCCATCACTGAGCCATAGGCGATCTCTATGAATCTCGCGAAATCGACATTCGACGAGCGGCTACTGCCTTCAGCAATGTTCGACGACACCGATACTGCCGCCCGCCGTAACTGGCTCGTCAGCCCGAACCGCTCGTCACCCGGAAACGAAGCTGTTGCGGCATAAACGCGATCTGCGAATTCAATGGCCTTCTGCCACACACTCAGCTTTTCAAACCGAAACACATCGCCCCCTTCTCTCTGGACTCTCGTCTCTTAACTCTGGACTCAATGATTGTGTCCCGCGTGCGGATCGACTCCGCCGCCGGCTTTGTTTTTCAGTGCAACCAGCATCTGGTGAGCACCGGTGATGGCGACGGAATCTCCTGGAAACAGCGAACCGTCGTTCGCGACAACGACCCAAATCTGATCCTGGTACTCGACATGTACCGGTTTGCGATCAAAGTGGTCGCCGTTCTCCTGAAACACGAAGAATTCAGCGCCTTCCTGAGCAACAGCGTCAACAGGGAGAACGATTCGATCCTGCCAGTGTTCGACTGGGATGCGGAGCTGCATGCGTTGCCCCGGCCGGTAGCGCCAGGTGACGAAGCGATGCCTGGAATCGGGAGTTGATTCGTTGAGCACTTCGTTTGTCAGACCAACGTAGAAATGTAGAGCCCGGGATTCCGATTCAACTTCATTGTTGAGAAAGAGAATTTTCAGATTGTCGATCGGCTTGTGACCATTGCCCGTTTCTGGAACCGCCTGCACGTCCCAGTCGGCCTGGATCGCGGCAGCAATCTGATCGGCGTCGTGCTCGAAGGCACGTCCCTCAACGTAGAGTTCCGCAAAATCCGCCAGCACGGCCAGCGTCTGACCGGCCTGCACATACTCCCCTTTTGTGGCATTGAGTTCCTGAACCACGTACTGGTGACGGTCGGACGCGTGTGCCGTCGGTATCACTGCACTGGCTGATGCCTGACGCCATGCGGCTGACGGAGATCCCTCCGTCTTGTGCATGTGGACTTCTCCCGTTTCCGAGTGCACTCCAGGAGCGAGTACGTCCAGTTCGCCGACCAGCTTGCGGCTCTCGACGATGTTATTGACCTGTGTCTCAGACAGTCCGTGCAGCAGGAGCGCTTCGCGGTGAGCGCTCAACACGGCTTCGAGTTTCTGCTTGCTGTATTCCCGCTCCAGAAGAACCTTGCCGGCGATCACGCCCTGATTGGTAATTCCTTTCAGTCGCGTGATCTCACGGATTTCGACATCCAGTTCTCCCAGCGTTTTGAGGAAGGCGGTCTGTGCCTGGACGAGGTCCTCGTGAGTCAGACGGATTCGAAACAGCAGTCGCCGCGGCTCGATGGACTCGCCCTTAATGAGATTCACAGCGGTCACGACACCAGTCATCGGAGCGACGATCTTGAGTCGTGTCCGTCCAGGTCGCTCGACAATCATGGCCGGCACACCGATCGTGCGCGTGAACTCCTGGAGTTCGATCTCGCGAATCATGTCGTCTGACAGTCCGATGTTCGCTCGGGCCTGGGCCGACAACTCCAGGGACGTCCCTTCATCGTGGCCGGCATGGTCATGACCGGCGTGCGGATCTTCGCTGGCCTCTTCCGGCTTATCCGGCGAGGCCCGCAACTCATCTGACAATTGCCTCGCAAGCCACTGTTTGGAAGCGGGCAACCAGAGCTGATTCTGCCATAAGGCTCCGACAGCAAACACGGCAACAATGGCCCAGCCGATCGCCTTAGGCGGTAGTTTCGAAAGATTCATGATGTCACCTGATGACAGTGTCTGAAAGGACAGAACGCCGCGCTGGAGCGATCCCGTGGCTGATCGCGCAATCTGAGCGTCGAGGAGTGAATGAGCGAGAACGCTGCAGCCATGGACGTCGCCAATGAACGCAACAACTCTTTTTGAGTGACGTCACCATTGACAGGGCGTCGTTGAGAAGGACGCTGCGAATGCGCAGCGGCAAAGCGGTTGCTCTCAACTCACAGGAGTGGCTCTCAAAGCTGCCAGACCTCAAGGAGCGCATGACCGCGCAAAGCAAAGAAGAGCCTGTCGGGAACCATTCTTCGCCGATTCAGGCCGTCACACTCCCACGCAGCGAGAGCGGAACTCAGATCGCAGCAATTGAGAGTGGAAGCAAAGTGCCAATCGAAACTGAGTAGCGGATTGATTTGAGCCTGAGTGCTGGCCCAATGACAGGACTCCCCTTCGCAGGGAAACTGCGAATGAGGATGACCACTCTCCTGCGAGCCGTCAGACAGCGACTGAAGCAGCGATTCGCCGTGCGCGCACTCTTCGCACGAACAGTCATCGGCATGCACCGGTTCAAACTCGTCCGACACCTCGCCGTGCTCTTCGTGAGAATGCGAGTCGTGAGCTTCATGCTCGTGACATTCCGCGACGTAGCCGCCACAGGATTCGTCACCGTGAGCATGATGTACGCAACATCCCAGCACCGCATGCACAAACACGCATGCCGCAGTTAAGAGGGATGTCACAGTCTTTGACATTCTAAATTTCCAAGCCGATTCGAAGTACTCACCCGGTACTCACCCGCAGCTTCTCAAATACTGCGGAATCAAGGAGAGTCCGTCAATAGACGTTATCAACTCTCAACGCAACGACAAATCAGAAAAAGTATCAACTGACAGGCCTACGCCTGTTGCAGCTCGATCGCTGGACGGCTTTCTCATCTCGGCCGATTCAGTTCACGCGGGACAGGCCCCCTGAGAGCAGTAGACCATCGATTTGAAGTTTGGCGGTCCACCATTCCCGCAAAGCGGCCAGATACGCAATGTTGTTCTGGAAGTAAGTCCGTTGAGACAGCAGCAGCCGGTTGTAATCGAATTCACCTTGCGTGTAGCCGGCGGTGATCAGTTCCAACGAGTCTTTCGAGTCAGGCAGAATCTCGGTCGAGTACCGTTCCACTTCGTAGGTCGCGTTCTGGTAATTCTCCATGACGGCGGCCAGGCGGTTCTTCAGGTCCAGTTGCAGGCGATCGACTTCGCGCTGGGCGGCCATCATCTCCGCGTAGGCGGTCTGAATATTGCCCTCGTTCCGGTTGAAAATTGGCAGGTTCACGCCCACCTGCAAGCCGACGATGGCGAACTGCGAGCCGTAGTCATACTGCACGCCGGTCTGAGTCTGGATGTCCGGAATCGGCTCGACCTCAGCTCGCCGCAATGCCGCCTGAGCCCGCAGGACCTGGGCGTTGGCCGCCTGCAGTTCCGGGCTGGCGGCCATGATCCGAGCCATCACGGCATCCACACCGAGTTCTTCCCGAGCCGGCTCCAGCTCCCCTCCGACGCGTTCCAGGGGCCGGTCCGGCTGTCCCAGGACAGCGGCCAGTTGCTGCCAGGCAGCAGATTGCCGATTTGTCGCATTCCTCAGCAGAACGCGAGCGCTGTTCAGCTCAATCTTTGCCTGCAACAGGTCGACACGACCTGCCTGCTTCGCGTCGAACAGCGCCTGAGCAGTTTCGACCCCCTCTTCGCTGATTTTCATCAGTTGTTCCGAAAGACTCACGGCTCGCTGCGCATTCAGGACATCGTAGAAGCCGATGCGGACGGATGTCAGGACGCGCAGCCGCTGAGATTCCAGGTCCTGCTGTCGTACTTCGATTTCACGGGCAGCCGTGTATTGGTTGAGTTCCAGCTTGCCACCGGTCACGAAGGTCTGAGAGACATAGGCTCCCTGTTGACCGGCTTTGCCGTCATTCCCAACTTCGCTGGCCTGGTAACCCACTTGAGGGTTCGGGTAGAGCCCGCCCTGAATGTATCGACCTTCGGCGCCCGTGATGGCGGCCTCAGCCTGAGCCAGGGTTGGATTATAAATCTGGGCGATCTCTTCGATCTCGGCGAGTGACAATGCCCCGTCGGCCTCGTCCAGAGCAGGCAAAGGCATTGGCTCGTCCGGCCCCGCGGTCGGTGGAGCCAAAGGTGCAGGAGGTGTCTGATAGGCCGCGGTTCTGGTCTCTTCCGACAGTCCAGCCGGTACCACAGATGCAGCCGATGCGGTTGCGACCCAGGTAATGTCTCCGTCACTCCGAAGTAACTGCCCCTGCTTTGCGGCGACCGCGTGAGTCGCTTTCGTCTCACTCTGAACCTGCGCCACGACCGCGACAGCAGCACTCGCCGCCTCGTCAGCGGCCGCTGCCGCATTGACGGCCGCGGAAGCGGCATTTCGGGCGACGGCGATGGCGTCATCATTGGACACCAAACCCGAAACGCTCCTGGCCGGCGGCGTGCGATCAGCCAGCCCGGAGACCGGAGCGTGGTCCACCTGAGCACATGATGGCAGGACCGCAAACGGAAGAATCAGGAACAGCCTTCGGAAGAATCGTCGAGACATGGGACAACCACCGGATCAAATGCGTGAGTGAATCTGGAAGTCTCACAGAGCGTGTGAGTACGAAATTTCAGCATCGTCTCTTGCGGGACGACATCACAAAGCACTGTGAGCCCTAGATGAGCAGGTGGCCCGGCGATCTGATTCGCGAACAGTCTCCTCGATTCGGTGTGTCGATTGTTTCTGATGGATGTAGCGAGATTACAGGAAAGCAACAGTCTGTCGTTTCCTGGTCGGTACTCAGGTCAAATGGAAGTTCGCCTGCCTTCGTCGTCGGATTCGGCAACTCTCCCTTGCAGGCGGGACACTCCCGATGTTTCGGATTCGGGAAGCGATGCGAGGGTTCTTTGCCAGGTGTCGAATCGAACGTAAGCGGGCGAGAGGCTGTGCACGACGATCGGCAGTTGTCGTCCCGGGTGTCAGTCGCAGTGGCTTCCAGATGGCATGACCCTGATTCTTCGTGGACACCACCACACAAAGCCGCTCCAACGCCGCAACAATCTCGTTGAAATTCCCGACTGTGTGCACAGCACGGTTGCGTCGACTGCAGCAGAGTCGTCAGCAGCAACAGCGAGCTGAGCACAGTTCGAGACATGACGCCTGGTTCGGGAATAAGGTGCGAGTGTGGCCATAAAAGGAGTTATCCATATCATCGGTTTCGTGACTGCGAACGTTGAGACCCACCGAAGTGGTTCAGAACGAATAACGTAATGCGGTGCCAAACATTTCCTAATCGTCAAACTCGCCCCGGCTTTATTCTTCGTCGCTGAGTAGCCGCGCTGTGAGTTAACTGAACCGCTTCAAGGTCTTCGAGTTACACCGAACGGGTACGGCCATTGACACGCAGCTGCACACTGGCCGATTAACCGGCGTCTGCCCCGAGACGTAATCGTTGCAGAGCCATGCTGCTCGCGGTGAGCACTATTTCAACGGTGGATTCACGTAATTTAATCAGCGATGACGTCCAGTGGGACATTCAACCCGGAACAGGTCTGAACGACGCGGCGGACGACTTCTTCGTGGGCACCGGGCTCGCAATTCGATTCCGCTGAAATCTGATACACCTCGAAAAACAAACCGTACACGAAGTGCTGACGTTTGCTCACGACAGTGAGGGCCGCGCGCCGATCCATAATTTAGTCACAACAGCAATTACTCTCGCTCATCGGCCACAACCGTGCTACATTCACAGCCGTGACATGCCCCGGTCGACCAATCGGCACACTCTATGATCTCTCGAACCATCCTCATTCTGATCATGCTGGCGCAAGTGCTGGCCTGTCCGCTCCTCGATTGCGAGGAATGCAGAGGTGCGTGCGCGGCTCAGTGTGTTGAGACAGATGACGCGTGTGACGACTGCTGCAAGCCGGAGTCGGCTGCCTGCGAACATGAGTCCAATCCGTGTGACGATCCGGTATGTCCGGACAATCCGGGACCGCTCGGTTGTCTGTGTGGTGGGGCTGTTCAGGCCGATGACGTGGACTGCCGCGACCTGCTGGCCGGTGGCGAGTTCCTTGTTCTGCCGGAAGCCGC
>Ga0316208_1001060_pt1 | contig 28111 bp, 21 predicted proteins | sample 3monopyrite_MG_FD_204944 | JGI IMG/M metagenome (GOLD analysis project Ga0316208, IMG submission 204944) | Microbial mat bacterial communities from mineral coupon in-situ incubated in ocean water Damariscotta River, Maine, United States -... | ecosystem: Environmental > Aquatic > Marine >... | reverse complement strand
TGGGGGTGCCGCGCTTCGCGCGGCGGCGTGGCTTTGCCACGCGGGGGGATCGGACCTGGAAGCGAGCCATGTGGCATGGGCAAGCGCACTGGCGGTCGTCCACGCTCACCGCGTCGGTGTCGGAGAAAAGTCTCATCGGAACCGCGTCCTATCGAGCTGTTCCTTTCTCCTTCCGCGCCGCAACGCAGATCCAGCGGAATGAATATGTGCTCCGGATTTCCACGACGACGGTCTTGAGGTCTTCGTCCTGTGCGAAATCGCGGTCTGTAGATGCGCTTCACGCGTTAATGACAGGGCTGAGCAGATTCTCGCTGTGAGTGCGTGGGATTCGCTGTTGATCGAACTCTCCGACCTTCGCTCCGAAGCCCCCGGTGTCGCCGACTGTCCTGACAGGAGGCCGGTCTGGCAGTGCGAACGCGGCGGGAAGGCGAGCATGAATCGTCGGTGATCGAGCGGCGAGGAGATCTCGTCAATGATGGCCTCGTATTCTGCTGCGAACGAACAGTGCCAGCACCTCGGTCGCCAGAAAAGCGACCCCCAAAAAAAGAGTACCCTGCAGGTTGGGCCAGGTTTTGAACTTCGATGTGATGGTGCCTGAGGGGCTTGGAAATGAAGTTAGGGATACTCCGGCGAGGACTGAGAGGCCTTGGGCACGGTCGATCGAATCGGCTCCCCTCGAGCTCGGGCGGGTGGAACCACCCAGTCGGATTCCATCAGTTCGCGAAACAGGATTGTTTTCGAAGTTCTGAGCGACGCTCTGGTTCGAGAATCCGACGTTTCGAGATTGTTGCCGCATCCTCAAAGCCGATAAGCGACATCATGACAAGTAGAATGATCGGGAGATGATTCCACTCCGCTGACTGAGCGCAGGGCGCCGAGATGCCCCGCCCACCGTATCGGGGTGGCCGCGCTAGCGTCGTGCCACGCTCTGATACGGTTAATCAGAGTTCGCCTTCTCGACGACGCAGGCGCAGTATTGGCTGGTCGAAATGTTCGCGTTTCACCCAAATGAACGCGGCAAGCACGATGTACATGAAGACATAGCCAACGGCCAAAGCCAACATGCCAGACGAAATGTGTGTCGGACTCGTGTCGGCTGCGAACGCGGGAAGAAAGACGAAAATTCTGAAAACAGAGTCAATCGCGGATACGGTGGCAACCGCAATGACGAGCCGAAGAGTGTGTTTCCATCTGAGCAGTGCGGAGACGCCGGACGCCATTAGGCCTGCTTTCGTCAACAAGAGCAGGCCGTGGCTCACAACAGCGTAGAAGTAGGGGAAGTCGAGACCGGTCGTCGCGTACGTCTCCGCCATCGAGGCCGTACCGCGGATCCCAACTATCGACCTTGCGAAGCCGTAAGCGCCGACGGTAAGAAGAACCCCAGCAAGAACACGAGTAGCGACGCCGCTTGAGTTCTTCGACGCCTGGGATTTCGCTGCCCTGTTTTGATCGTTCAATGGAAACAGGCCTTTGGCGCGCGAACCGATTACACCTACGTTGGGGCCGGAGTTATATCAGCCCGATTCGGTTGCAGCAACGGCGATAGGCTGGGCGCGTGATTGAAATAAGAAACCGAGGAGAAGCTCAGGTGACCTCGTATTTTGAACTGCCCGATTCGCATCTCGACTCGCCCGCGAGGCACATCGCCGTCTGCGATTCAGGTCTCCGTTAACTGAAACTAAGACACATATCGTCTTGCGGATCGGTGGTGTCGTGGCGGCGTTCTTGTAGGGCGCACTCGCTCTCTTGGGAATATCACGAGCCGGGAACCTTGGAGTGGAGTGGGCAGCTGAATGTCTCTTCTCAGCCTTTCTGTTCGTGTTCCTCCGAGTTGTCGTCACGACCGCGGCGCTCACCCTTGTTTTTGGGGGCCTTGTCGTGATTCAGCTCGCAGCGCGCATGTTTGCAACTCCGGTCCTCCTGCGGTCGATTTTCTCAGCCGAGTACTACCTTGAGCGGCTCACTTAAGGCGATTCTATTGCGTACTGGCTTCATGTTCCCGCGACTCTTTTGTGGAGCCTCCCTACGGTAGCCGGTATCGGTGTAGACTTACTGGAAGCACTTCGTCGGAAGATGCCGGGTACCCGCTCCTGAGTACGGCTAGCAATTGCGTCGAAACTTGGGACGTAGTGGGCTCGTCATTAAGGCAGAACACAGCCCGAGGGCTCCGTCCGCGGGATGCGTTCGCGCTGGCGTCTGTTTTGGGTTTCCTGAAGTTGCTGCCGCGAAGTGCTGCCTTCCGCGTAGCACGTTAGTTCATTCTAGGATTCTAAGCTCTCCGCTCGGGGTGGGGCGCTCCCCTGAAATCGGGCCTTTGGGGCCGCCGCTCTCTTTGGAGTCTGCGAAGGAGAATCGTTTCTGGTCTATCTCGTCTCCGCCTAGCCAAATAGGCTATTTCAGAGACTGGACCCAGTGTCGCGAGGCCGGCCACTTCGGCTGCGCTGTCTACCCGGTCTGGATAACTCGATCCGGACATGAATGTGATGATGTGTTAGGGCCGCTGGATTCCGGTACGGGTCCTCGCCCACAGCCGTCGTTCGAGAGGAGGGAATGAGTGGCTTCGGCTCGTGATGTGGGATTGAGCTGGGCTTTGGTTTCGGCGGTGGGGAGTGCCTTGATGGCGGTTCCTTGGAAGCTGACGAATGAGGCCGGGGATCCTTCGCATAGCGTGCTGATTTTGTTGGTTGTGGCGGCGACGGGGAATACGTTGCTGAGTGGCGGGCAGTGGCTGCGCCGAGAGTCCGGCCTGGGGCTTAAGCTCGGTCGGATTGATTTGGCGGTGGCGTCTTTGTTGGCGACGTTTACTTTGCTGGGGAATCACTTGGCGGCGTTGGCGATTCGGGACATGTCGCCTTCGATGATGACCCTGTTGTTACGGGCGGACCTGTTCTTTACCGCGATCGTGGCGTGGGTGTTGCTGCGGGAGCGGCCGGACGGCCGATTCTGGGTCGGCGCCTTGGTGGCGATGGGCGGGCTTGCCGTCCTTCAGGGCGTGGTTGGCGGCGGCGTGAGTAATGTTTCTTTGATCGCGACGGGGACGGCGATTGCGTCGGCGGCTTGTTTTAGTGGGCTGGCCGTGACGACGAGGGCATTCGTTCACCGGATCGATGTGGTCGGGGTGAACTCGATTCGGCTTTGGATCGCGGTGGGGCTTTGGTTTGTCTTTAACCCTGTGCCCGACTTTGCGGCGATTCCACGAGATCAGATCGTTTTTGCGGCGTTGGCGGCGATCGTGGGGCCCTTTCTCGGGCGACTAACGCTGATGCTTTCGTCGCGGTACATCGAGGCGCGGCTTTCGAGCCTGGCCATGTTAAGCGCACCGGTGCTCACACTTGTGCCGGCTTACGTATTCCTCAGCGACTGGCCCCTCGATCATCAGTTGATCGGGGGCGCCATCATGCTCGCCGGGATCGCCATCCCGCTTTGGCCCACTCGAAGTACTTCGGTCTGAATAACCGGCGTTGTTAGGCCGCCTGCACTTCGAGGCGATGGATCGCCGAGACGTGGAGGTTCGGGCATCGTTCCGGACCGTTGACGAGAGCGACCTGCGGGAGCACCGGGGCGAGGGCTCGAAGCGCGGCTCGGAGTTCCCATCGGGCCAGGTTGGCGCCGAGGCAGAAATGCGCGCCGTAGCCGCCGAAGGCGAGGTGGCGATTCGGGGTGCGGGTGATGTCGAACTTGTAGGGGTCGTCGAAGACTTCCGGGTCGCGATTCGCCGACGGGTACCACATGCCGACGTCTTCTCCGGCCTTGATCGTGGTGCCGTTCAGGTCGAAGTCCTTGACGGCCGTTCGTGCGAACTGAAGAACCGGTGACGTCCAGCGCAGGATTTCTTCGCCTGTCGAGACGATGAGGTCTTCGTTGTCCGCGTTCTCGGCGAGGAGCTTCACCTGATCGGGGTTCTCGAGGAGTGCCGCCACGCCGCCGCTGATCGCGTTCTGCGTGGTTTCGTTGCCGGCGGCGAGAATCACGAAGAGGTAGCCCTGGAGCTGCTGCTCGGTCAGGTTCTTTCCGTCGAGCATGGCGTGCACGATCTGCGTCGAGAGGTCATCGCCCTCCGGTCCGCGCTCGCGGCGGTCCTTGATGACGCCAAGCATGTAGTCCGTCATCTCGTTGGCGGCGCGGATGCGACCCATATTGCGGTCTTCGCCTTCCTTGAAGAAGGTGACTTCCGGAGCACCGATCATGACGTTGGTGAGCTGCTTCAAGCGACGCCAATCGCCGCCGGGCAGGCCCATCATCTCGCCGATGGCGGCAAGCGGGAGCTTCTCAGCGAAGCCCTTCACGAAATCGGTCGTTTCGCCGCGGCCGCTGGCGGCCTTGAGCTCGGTGACGAATTCGTTGGCGAAGTCGTGGGACATCTGCGCGAAGTGCTTTTCGAGTTTGCGCAGGGCGGCGGGGGTGAAGCGCTTGGCGGAGATCAACCGGAAATTTCGATGGCGCGGGTCATCCATGAAGATGAAGTCCGGGACTTCGTTCGGGTCCCAGCCGCGTTCCTCGTTGCGCATCTTCTGCGACCATTCCTGGCGAAGGTCATCTTCCTTCGACTGGAGCCGCAGGCGGCGACTGTTGACGAAGACGTCCGCGTTCTTCGAGATCGTCAGGATGTCTTCGTGACGGGTGATCGCGTAGAAGGGGTCGATGTCGTCGCGCTCATACCAGAAGACGGGCGCTTCTTTGCGAAGTAGATCCCACTCCGCGAAGGGGTAGCCGCGTTCGAGGTAGAGCTCGGGTGTATGGATGTCGAGGTTGTCGAGTGTCAGCTGTGCCATGAACAAACGTTATCCCGGTGAATCGGACACGACCACCGGTTCAGGCGACAGAATTTTCGCCCGCAAACGTCTAGGCGGGGGCGGGTTGCGCACCTCGCACGAGCTGCCCCGGAGTTGCTCCTGTCGGCACGCCGTCTTCGATTACGACTTCGCCGCTCACGATCGTGGCGCGGTAACCACTCGCTTTTTGGACGAGACGCTTACCCCCTGCCGGTAGGTCGTAACGCATCTCGGGCTTCGTCAGCGCGAGCGCGTCGAAGTCGATGATATTGAGATCGGCCTTCATGCCGGGGGCGAGGACGCCGCGGTCGAGGAAGCCGACGAGCTTGGCCGTATCCGCGGCCTGGCGCTTCACGATGTACTCGACGGGCAGGGTGTGCCCCCGCTCTCGATCCCGCGCCCAATGGGTGAGGAGGTAGGTCGAGAAGCTTGCATCGGAGATGAAGCTCACGTGAGCGCCCCCGTCGCCCAGTCCGGGGACGGTGTGGGGATGCTCGAGCATTTCGAGGCAATGATCCGAGTTGCCATAGAAATAGTTGAGTGCGGGCATGAAGATCTGGCCCGTGCCGTCCTCGGCGAGCATGAGGTCGAGGGTGTACTCGGCGATGTCGATTCCGGCGGCTTCGGCGCGCGCGGCGATCGACTCCTCGGGCTGCGGCTCGTAGTTCGGCGGCTCGGCAAGGGGGAAGAGCTTACGCGGGTCGAGCAGCATGCCGCCTTCGAGGAAGCGCTCGCGCGTTTCCGGGTCTTCGAGGGCCGCGACGCGCTCCGCGACCGGGAGTGAAGCGAGTTCGATGAAGACCGGGTTCTTGAAGAAGGGATTGAAGGTCGCTTCGAGGCTCATGATGACGCCGACGGGGCGGGGCGCGACCTGGGCATGAAGGGCGACGCCTTCGGCCTGCGCTTCGCTGATCAGGTCGAGCATGCGGCGCCAGTCTTCAGGGCGTTCGTTGATCTGCGCCACCGAGATCGACATGGGACGTCCCGAGCGCTCCGCCATCTGGCGGACCATCGCGAATTCGGGTTCGAGGTCCGGGAAGTCACCGACGATTTCGATGACCCCGGCGTCGGCTTCCTTCATGCCCTCGACGATTCCCCAGAGCTCATCGGAGGTCGCCGTATAGCTCGGCGTGTTAATACCATCGACGGTCTTATGGTTGACCGTGCGCGAGGTCGTGAAGCCGACGGCGCCCGCCTGGATCGCTTCCTTTGTTAGGCGCGCCATTTCGGCGATCTCATCCGGAGTCGGGCGTTCATTGTGATCCGCACCGCGATCGCCCATGACGTAGCCACGAAGCGCTCCATGCGGAACCTGGGCTGCGAAGTCGAGGGTGTGCGGGCTCTTCTCGATCGAGTCGAGGTATTCGGGGAAGCTCTCCCAGTCCCAGGTCAGCCCCTCGGCGAGGGCGGTTCCCGGAATGTCTTCGACGCCTTCCATCAGGCCGATCAACCATTCGTGTCGATCGGGGCGGGCGGGCGCGAAGCCGACACCACAATTGCCCATCACGACAGTCGTCACGCCGTGGTAGATCGAGGGCTCGAGCAGGTGGTCCCAGCTGACCTGGCCGTCGTAGTGGGTATGCACATCGACGAAGCCCGGCGTAACGAGCAATCCCGTCGCATCGATCTCCTTCGCCCCGGCGCCAATCTCGCCACCCACCTGAGTGATCCGTCCGTCATCGATCGCCACGTCGCCTTCGCGCGTTGGACCTCCGGTTCCGTCGACGAGGGTGCCTCCGCGAATGACCAGATCATGCATATCCGTTGCTCCTTGCGGGCGCGCGTTTCCCGCGCCGCGGGGCTGAGAGTCCAGCTAGAGGGTAACCGGCGCGTCGCAGGAGGAAAGGAGGGCGCGAGACCGGTATGAACTCAAGATCCGCTGGGAGCGGCCGAAGAGGAAAGGGATCGGAACGAGGCATTCCGGTCGCCGCATCTTGGAATGGCCGGTTCGCACTCGAGGGTACGACCGGCCTTTTCCTTTTTGAGCGCCCGATTCAGGCGCGCGCGCCGGTTGGAGGCGGTCCCGTCTCGAGGGACTTGATCAGCCCGTCCATCCGATCGAGAAACGCCGCGAGTGTGGGCCGCTCCTCAATCGCCTCCGCGCAATTCGGAATGGGGCCTTCCCGCAGGATCGTGAGCATCGAGTAGATCGTGATGTCCGCAATCGAGGGCTGGTCGCCGTGGAAATAGGTGCGGTCTCTCAGGAAGCCGACGAGATCGGTCATGCGGTCGATGAGTTGCTGGATGACTTCGATCTCCCGCGCGTCCGCCCGGGTTCGAGGCGTGCGTCCAAGATGGCGTCCGACGTGGTCGCGGATCCGCGAAAGGATTGAATCATCGAGGGGCGTCTCGTCACCGGGCTGGGGATAGCGCGCGGTGCGCCAGCGATTCCAGTAGAACGAAAACGAGCTGTCGGACCACTCCGCCAGGTTCCGCTGGGCCTCCGCGGTCTTGGGATCGGCCGAGACGAGCGGGGGCTCGGGGTAGACCTCGTCGAGCCATGTCACGATCTCGGCCGAGTCCGCTTTTCTCCGTCCATCGATTTCAAGCACGGGAAGCGTGCGTGCGATCGGACTCCAGCGCGCGACATCTTCGGGGTCATCGGAGACTACGCGTTCGAAGGCGCGGCCCTTGAGCGCAAGCGCCGCCGCGACTTTCTCTGAGAAGGGATTCTGTGATTGGGTGTAGAGGCGGATCTGCGGCGCCTCGCCGGGTTCGCTCGCGCTGTTAGTCATGGCGACTCACGGCGGGCGCGGCAGGGAAAATGGCGTCGATGCGTTCCTCGATTTCCGGGGGCAGCGTATGACCGATCGCCTTCACGTTCTCTTCGAGCTGCTCGATGCGCGTGGCGCCCACGATCACACTGGAGATCGTCTTGAGGCGAAGGCACCAGACAATTGCGAGTTGAGCCATGGAGATGCCCATCTCGGTCGCCAGGGGCGCAAGTAGATCGATCCGGTCGAGCTGCTCCGCGTCGAGCGCACGACCCATCCAGCGATTGCGCTTGGGATCGCTCGCGCGGCTCCGTTCCGGAATCGTGCCGCCGCTGTATTTGCCCGTGAGTGCACCCTGGGCGAGGGGGCTGAACACGATCTGGCCGAGGCCCTCGCGAACGCTCGCCGGCAAGATCTCGTGCTCGATGTCCCGGGCGAGCATGGAGTACTCCGGTTGATTCGAGATGGGTCGGTAGCCGCCGCTCTGGTCGGCGAGGGCGCAGGCGTGTTCGATCTGCGCGCCGGTCCAATGGGACACGCCCCAGTAGTGGAGCTTGCCCTGACGAATCAGATCTTCGTAGGCGCGCAGGGTTTCTTCGAGGGGCGTTTCGGGATCGAAGCGATGGCATTGATGGAGGTCCAGATAGTCCGTGCCGAGTCGCTTGAGGGAGCCTTCGACGCTCGCGACGATGTGCTTGCGCGATAGGCCGCGGTCGTTCGGGCGTTCGCTCATGGGGAAGAAGCATTTGGTGGCGACGACGACGTTCTCGCGAGGCAGCGATTCGAGGGCGCGGCCGAGCGCCTGCTCCGCCTCACCGTCCTGATAGACGTCGGCAGTATCGAAGAGGTTCACGCCGAGGTCGAAGGCGCGATGCACCAGCCGCGCCGTCTCGGCATAGTCGACGCGAGATCCGAGGGTCAGCCAGGATCCCAGCGCAACCTCGCTTACCTGCAGACCGCTCCGCCCCAATGCGCGTGTTCGCATGACTCCGAATCTAGCAGGAAATCCCGGCGGATTGAGCCCCGGGCGAGACCTCTGCGACAGGCGCGATAGACTCCGGCGCCGTGCTGCATCTCGCCTCCAAGACCGCCCCCGATTGGCTCCCTCGCGTTTCCGCCCATCTCGATGAGGTGTTGCTCGACCACGCTCATTGTGAGAAGAAGGCGGCGGGCGCCGGGATGAAGCTGCTCTTCGCCTATCCGTACCATCGCTTCCTGCAGGAGCCGATCGCGGAGCTGGCGAGGGAAGAACTCGATCATTTTCAGCAGATTCTCGCCGTGCTCGACGGGCGGGGCGTTGTGTATGAAACGATCCGGCCGAGTCCTTACGGAATGGCCCTTCATGGTTTGGTGCGCCGCGAAGAACCCGAACGCCTGCTCGATTTCTTGACGATCTCCGCGCTCATCGAAGCGCGCAGCTGTGAACGCTTCCAGATTCTCGCGACCGGGCTTGCGGATGCGGCGCTTCGCGATCTCTATGGCTCGCTGCTCGAGAGCGAGGCGCGTCATCACGGGGTCTACTTCGAGTTGGCGATTGAACTTGTCGGTCGCGAAGTGGCGGATGTGCGAATGCGTGAGTTGGCGGAGCAGGAAGCGGCGATCATCGCGAAGCCCTGCGATTGGGTGCGTCTCCATGCCGGCTAATCCGAGCCGAATCGAACGACCGGCGACGGGCCTCGATCAAAGCGAACCGCGCTTCGTCGCGACCCCGGAAGGGCGGATCGCATGGCACGAGTGCGGCGACGAAGCGAGTGCGTCCCTTCCGCTCGTGCTCTTGCACGGCTTCACGGGACATCGCGACGACTTTCTCGGAATCATGACGGAGCTCGGTGAGCAGCGACGCGTGCTCGCCCCAGATCTCCGTGGACACGGCGACACCGACTCAACCGAGGGGCGCCTCGGCTGGTGTTTCGAACAGCTGGTGGCGGACCTGGTCAGCTATCTCGATGCCCTCGAAATCGACCGCATCGACCTGCTCGGACACTCCGTCGGCGGCTTCGTCGCGCTCCGTTTCGCCCTCGCGCATCCCGAGCGCGTTCGCTCCCTCGTCTTCTTGTGTACGGCGCCGGAAACCCCTTCCGAGATGGATCCGAAGGGTTGGCGCGCCGCCTCCGGTCTCGCGGAAGCGCGGGGCATGGAAGGACTGCAGCCGCCGGCGGAGAAAGTGATCCGCGCGGATCCCTTCCCGGGGCTCCCGGCCTGGGGCGATGTCGAGCGCTACTACGCCCATCATGCGCGACGCCATCTTTCGATGACCCCGGAAAGCTATCGCGAAGTCGGCCAGATGTTCTTCGAGTCGACTTCTCTTGTGTCACGGTTGCCGGAAGTCGCAGTGCCGACCCTTGTATTGGTCGGCGAGCAGGACGTCGATTGGTTGCCTGGTGCCGCGCTCTTCGAAGAGAATCTGCCTAACGTTCGGCGGGTCACGATCCGGGACGCGGAGCATCATCCGCATCAGGAAAATCGCGCGGCGTTCATGCGCGAGCTCAAAGCACACCTGGCGAGCGTCGAGATAGACGCCGCCCAATCATGAAACCACGAATAAGAGGGGAATGAACATGAGTGGGAAGACCGAGAATATTCAGATCCAGACGAGCGATGGTGGGACGATGCCCGCGTACCTGGCGCTGCCCGAAGGGGGAGTTCCTGCTCCGGCGGTGATTGTGTGGATGGAAATTTTTGGCGTGAACGACCATATCCAGGACGTGACTCGTCGCGTGGCGGCCGAGGGCTATGTGGCGCTCGCCCCCAACTTCTTTCATCGAACCGCCCCGGATCTGAACCTCGGATACAACGAGCCGGGATTCGAGGAAGGCTTCAAGCATCTCGGTCAGTTGCAGGCGGATCAGATGATCGCCGACGCGACGGCTGCGGTTTCGTACCTGTCGGGTCGCGACGATACGACGGACAAGATCGGCGCGATGGGCTTTTGTATCGGCGGCCACATGACGTACCTCACGGCCTGTGAGACCGACGTCGCGGCCGCGGCTTCGTACTACGGCGGCGGGATTGCGGCGCCGGAGGGCCCCGGTGGCGGTCCCGGCACGCTCACGCGGACGGGCAAGATCTCCGGGCAGCTGAATTGTTATTTCGGAGGAAAAGATGCCCTCATTCCCGGCGATCAAGTAGAGGCGATCAAGGCATCGCTTGCCGAGGCCGGAACAAAGCACGAGGTTCAGGTCTACGAAGAAGCCGACCACGGCTTCCATTGTGACCAGCGCGAGACCTATCACGAGGCGAGCGCCCAGGACGCGTGGGAAAAGACGAAGGCGCTCTTCGCGAGCACGCTTCGTTAGTTCCTGTCCCTGAGGTGGCGGCGCGGCGGCGGTTGTCGCTCGTGTTAGTCGAGGATCTTGTGTAGCGCCTCGAGCAGTCGATCGACGGGCTCGGGGCGCGCATTCTCGCCCATGAGGCCGATGCGCCAAATCTCACCGGCGAGCGGCCCGAGACCAGCGCCGACTTCGATTCCGAACTCGTCGAGGAGTCGCGTGCGGACCGCGGCATCTCCGATCGTCTCCACCGATTTCGGAAGGCGCACGGAAGTCAGCATCGGCAATCGATCCGCCGCATCGACGAGCGGTTCGAAACCGAGCGTCGATAGCCCTTCGACGAGCCGGGCGGCCGCCTGGCTGTGGCGCTCGAAGCGCGCGGGGAGCCCCTCGTCGAGCACGCGATCGAGACCCGCGGCGAGGCCGTAGGTCGCCGTGATCGGTGCCGTGTGATGGTAGACGCGCTTCTCGCCGGCGTAGTACCCGGCGAGCAGCGAGAGATCGAGAAACCAGCTCTGGACCGACGTCTTGCGAGCCTGGACGGCTTCGATGGCGCGGTCGGAGAAGGAGACCGGCGCGAGTCCGGGCGGGCAGGAGAGACACTTTTGCGTGCCGCTATAGGCCGCATCCACGCCCCAGGCATCCAGTTCGACGGGTCGACCCGCAAGCGAAGTCACGCAATCAAGGACGACCATCGCTCCCGCATCCCGGGCCGCGCTCGCGATGGCCTCGACGGGCTGGCAGACGCCCGTTGAGGTTTCAGCGTGGACGAAGGCGACGACTTTCGGGGAGACCCGTGAGATCGCTTCGCTCATGGCGTTCGCGTCGAGGGTCTTGCCCCATTCGGCGTCGACGGTCGTGACCGTGGCGCCGGCGCGCCGGCAGACTTCCGCCATGCGGCCGCCGAAGACGCCGTTCACGCCGATGACGACGGGATCTCCGGGTTCGAGCAGGTTGACGAGGGCGGCTTCCATGCCCGCGCTGCCCGTCGCTGAGATCGGCAGGGTCATGCCGTTCTGGGTTCCGAAGGCGGTCCGGAGTCCTTCCTTGACCCGGTCGAGCAGAGCGATGAATTCCGGATCGAGATGGCCGATCAGCGGGAGGCTCATCGCTTCGAGTACGGAGGGGTGGGCATTTGAGGGGCCGGGGCCCAGCAGGAGGCGTTCAGGAAGCGCTTTCAGAATTGTCATGGCGGCGATCTTAGCGGCTCCGCGCGCTGCGTCGGGAGGGGGCCGGTTTGGACGAGGCCGAGCGTCCCCGAGTTGACACCAGGGCGGGCCAATCGTAGTGTCTGGGCCGAATGCCCCCCAGGGTAAGGGCCTGCTCACGAGCGGCTCGGGATCCCGGCAAGTGGGCGGGTGTCTTGAGAAATTCCAATTTCTGGTCGCGCGTCACGGCGCGCAGTTCTCGGGACGAGGATCCTCTCGACCGAGATCGATGACGAGGCAAGAACGAGTAGGGGGGAGTCCGAAGATGCGGTGGATCGTGGGCGCTGGCGCGCTGCTGGTTGCGGTCACTGCCTTCTATGTGTTGATGAACGTGCGTGGGGACGGCGGGTCCGAACCCGCGCTCGACGACATCGATGCAAAGGCGCGTGCTGAGATGCGCGATCTGCTTCGCGAAGCGGAATGACCGTGTCGGACGTCGGGCGAACGCCGTCCTGATCCGAAGGTCCCGGTTTCCGAGAGCCCCAATCCATTTTCCGGCGAGAGCCGAGTACGAGTCCGAGAGAGGGCGCCTGGCATGAGCTGGCGAACGCGAGAGGAATTCGAAGACGAGGAGCGTGCAGCGCTGGCCGATTGGGCCATGTGCTCCGGTGACTCCGCGGGTCGCCTCGTCTCCGAAACGCCGCATGCGTACCGGACCGATTTTCAGCGCGATCGGGATCGCATCGTCCACGCCCGCGCGTTTCGACGCCTCGAGTTCAAGACCCAGGTCTTCGTTCATCTCGAAAACGATCACTATCGCAACCGCCTAACCCACACGGTCGAAGCGGCGCAGGTGGCCCGCACGATCGCACGGGCTTTGCGCCTGAACGAAGACCTCGCCGAGACGATCGTGCTCGCCCACGATTTGGGCCACACGCCCTTTGGACACGCGGGAGAGGCCGTTCTAGCCGAACTGATGGAGCACGCCGGCGGCTTCGACCACAACCGACAGAGCCTGCGCATCATCGACCTGCTCGAGGATCGCTATCCCGACTTCAGCGGCTTGAACCTGACCGCGGAGTCCCGCGAGGGCATCCTCAAACACGGCTGCGATTGGGAGCATCCTGTTGACCTGCCCACGCTCTATCCGCAACGGACCCTCGAAGCCCAGCTCGCGGATTGCGCCGACGAAATCGCCTACCTCCATCACGACCTCGACGACGGACTGCGCAGCGGCCTGATCACGATCGACATGCTCGCGAGTGAATCGCTCTGGAAGCGCGCTCAGGTCGAGCGTCGGGTGAAGCTTGAAGAGGGCGAGTCCTTCTCGGTCGCGCGGACCCAGACGATCGCCGCGGTGCTCAACCTCTTGAACACGGATCTGATCGAGGAGACCAGTCGTCGCCTCGATGCGGACCCGCCGGCCTCGCTCGCCGAATTGCGGCAGCGGACCGGACCCACGGTCGGATTCTCCCCGGAGATCGACCTCGCCAAGCGGGAGCTCAAGAGCTTCCTGTCCCAGAACTTCTATCACCATCCAGAAGTCCTGCGCCGCACGCGCAAGGCGGAATGGATCGTGGGAGACCTTTTTCGAACCTATTCCGAGGATCCGATGCTCCTCCCAGCGCATGTGCGAACTCGTTTCGCCCGCGAGGGAGAGCTTCGGGCCATCTCGGACTACATTGCAGGGATGACGGATCGTTTTGCGATGGACGAACATCAGAAGATGTTCGATCCGCATTCGCCCTGACCGCTGTACGCAGCGCGCCAGGCCGAGTCGCCGATTCGTCTTTCACGCATATATCGCGGCGCATCCCTTGAGGACGCCGCATGGACCGAAACAGATTATGAGCCTTCCGGAGAGCCTTGAACGGGCCGCCAGCGAACTGACCGCCCTTGCCGACAAAATTCGTCCCGCCAATGGGGACCCCCACCGCCTGCTCGAAGAGCTGTCCGCCGACGAAGCGGAACAGGTTCTTCGCTTCATGCTGGATCAGGCGGCCGAGGATGCACCCGAGCTCGTCGAAGCTTGGGGAGAGACCGATGACGGCGTTGCTCTGCTGCTCGGTGTCTCGGACGACGGCATCGGCAAGGCCGGACGCAAGATCCTGCGCAAGGCGCGTCATCGCCTCCGCTCCCAGGGCATCGAGGTCAAGACCGAAGCCGCTCCGGTCGCGAAGAAGGCCGTCATCGCGAGCAACGACCGCTGGCAAGCCGCCCACATCTCCTCCGCGGATTTTCGCGGGGCGCGAATGGGGTACCTGGTCGACAGCCATCCCTCGGGAGGCGCACGCCTCTTCGAGATCCGCTTCGACGAAGGCCGCGGCATTCTCGATTTCAAGATCTACAACGCGGGCCGCAGCAAGGTCCGTGGCTTCCTGAAGAGCCTGACCTCGAACTCGGGACGGCGGCTCTACGAAGTCGATCGCGAAGCGCTCTGCGCACTGGTCTGGCGAGCGAGCCAGGCGCAGCCCGTCGATCGACCGCTGCCGACCTCCTTCGTCGAATGGCGCGCGCGTCTCTTCTCGGACGAACTCGAGAAGCAGGACACGCCCGGTGATCAGGCGCGCGCCGCCCTGGGTGGAGGCGATGTGAACGCTTCGCTTGAAGCGCTGGTCACGCAGGTGAAGGCGGGCGAACTCGGCCCGTGGCCTCCGCAGACGACCTGGGTCGGCGACTGGATGGATAAGGGCCGCGAATCGGTTGAAGACCTCGAAGGCGATGCGCGCGGCGCGGCCATCGATGCCTGGATTGACGAAGTGACGGCGGCCTTGGTTGAGGACTCGGATACGGCGCTGATTTCGCGACATCTCGATGAACTCGCCTGGGTCCGGTCTCAGGACGGCGACGAAGAGGGCGGACGCGCGCTCATCGCAGTCTCGGATGTCCTCGGCTCAGACGCCTCGGTCGCCGCTGCGTTTACGCGCGCGCGGGTCGAATCGCTCTTCGAGCCCTATCTCGCAAGCCTGCGCGTGATCGAAGAATCACCGCTCTCGGATTCCGACTCAAATGATGCGGGGGAAACCTCGTGACGGATCAAGGGTAGGGGGCGCTCATTGCTCCTCTCTCAGAATAAACATTGGCGCGCCTCGCTCCCGAAGACCGCGAGCGAAGTCGTGCTTTCTCTCGAAAAAGAAGAGCTGCCAGAGGACTGGCGGGACTTCAAGGATTTTCGGCTGGAGATTCCAGTCGATCGATGGAATCGCGTTGTGAAGCATGTCCGCACCGACCGCAAATTATTCGGTGGGGTCGTGCTCGAATTCGCAAATCAAGAGGAACAATTGCCGGCTGTGTTAGGTCACGACCGGCTCTATGGAGATCTGCAGAGGCTCGTTCAGGACGCGACCTCTTCGCTCGTTGAGAGCGGAGCGCTCGCCCTGACAGCCGTCGACCTCGCTCCTGAGTAGGCCTGAGCAGGATGGGCAGGAGCGCGAGATTTCGATAGTGCGCGTACGAAGGGTCGTTCTGAGAAACGAACGGCAACGAAGAGCGCACGATGTAGAGGACATCCATTCAGTGCACGTCAAAGACGGCTCTTGATACAAGGGCGATGAGTTGAGCGCAGCGCGCTGCGCCCTCGTCGCCGGAGGCACAAAAGCATGATGAAACGATTCTCGAGGAAGCGCCGCAGTACCGGTGATGGACGAAGCGCGATCAATGCGGGGGAATGGCTCCCGAAGATCGTCGAGCAGGGCATCGTCGAAGCGGAATCCCTCGAACCCTGGACCGAATCCGGTGTGCCGGATCGCGTTGCGGCCATCGGTCGTGGAACCCGCGCCGATGGCTCCGCTGTGCTGGTTTCGTTCTCGCCGAACTCGGCAACGGAGGCGATGCTCGGCGGTCTCTCGGCAGCACAAAAGGCTGTGGCCGAATCTGAGTTCGCGGGAGAGCTGCTGGTCGTGGCCCCGCAATGGCCCGCCGGACCGCGCCGCATTCTCGGTCTGCTCGGACGTACGCCCTATACGATCGAGCCCGTCGCGGCGCCCGGCCTGACGGAAGGCCGCGTCGTGGTTGAGGCGGAGGCCCGCCCCCGGATTCTCGCGAGCAGCGCAAGCCAGCTCGCGTCCCGCATGATCTCCCCCGAATCGCGCTCGGCTTTCAGTCGGGCGGCGGCCGCGCTCGAAGGCCTGGCTGCCAAGCATGGCGGTTGCGTTCGCGTGGGCGTCGATCGCCTCGAACTGGTGGTGCTGGCTCGGCGTGTTGCGGAGATTCGCGCGGACGGTGATAGCGCTGTGCTCGAGATCCAGATCGGTGGCCGCTCGACGACGCCGCTCTCTGGTGCGGATCTTGCGGGCGCCCTCGATGGCCTCGAAGGCCAGCTGCGGCGCCGCCTGAACGACCGCAAGGTTCGCGAAGGCGAAGAAGGACTTCGCGGCCGGGTCATCGGCCAGCTCGCCGAGGGCAGCGAACTCCGCGGCCTCCGCCCCTGGCCCCAGCCCGGTACGGATCAGGACGCTGTCGACGGTGTCGGCATCAACACGAACGGAGACCCGGTCATTGTCGCGGTTCGCGAAGAACTCGATTGGCGCTCGCTGGGTGCCGTGCTCGAGTCACTGGGACCGATCGAATCACTACTGCCGGTGCTCTTCACCGATACGGCGCCGCCGCTTCGCTTGAACACGCCGCGCCTGTTGCTGACGGCCCAGAAATTCTCTGAAGGCCTTGAACTCGCGCTCGCGGCGCTGACCGTGGCGTACGAGCTGCGCGCTGTTTCTGGCGAAGCCGGGGCGGGACTGGATCTCGTTTCGAAGTCGGCTGGAGAAGGTGCCGAGAATCGCCCGGGCCGTCGTGGGCGTCGCCGGGGTGGACGTGGACGCAGCGGCGGTCGCGATTCCGAATCGCGATCCGACGAGGACGCTTCGGATGCAGAAGACGCGAATGAAGGTTCATCCGACGCCGACCAGCCGACTCGACCGCGGGGACCTCGCGCGGATAGTGCGGGCGAAGAAGACGAGGACGGCAACGGTCGCGGACGCGGTCGACGGCGGCGCCGATCGCGCCGGGGCGGACGCGGTTCCGGCGGCGAGGGCTCGGATTCGTCCGAGGGCTCGGAGGGTTCGGACGAAACGGTTTCGGCCGACGCGGATGCGCCGCGCGGACGAGGACGCGGACGCGGGCGTTCCGAAAGTGACGGCGACGGTGAGGGCTCAGGCCGTAAGCGGCGTTTCGAAGAGGTCTCATTGATGGACCTCGACGATGTTTCCGACGACGACGATTCGAATGGGGGTGGCAGCGAGCGGCGCAAGCGTTCGCGACGCCGCGGGCGACGGGGCGGAAGTGAGAGCAGCGGCCGTGGCGGTTCCGACCGCGAGGGCGGCGACGACGGCGGAAGTCAGGCGAAGTCGGACGATGATTCCGGCGGCGACTCCGACACACCCGATGCCATAACCGAAGAAGACCTCGTAGATGCGGACGACCTCTCGGAAATCCTCGCTCGTCTGACCGACGACGAACCGGACTTCCCGAATGGGAGCGGGGACGCGGGATACGAGGAAGATGACGATGAAGATGATGGTTCCGGCAAGGACGCGGGTAACCAGCGTGATTCACGTCGGCGCTCGCGACATGGTGGCGACGACGACGACGATCGTCCGGCACCGCGCAAGCGATCGGCCATCCTCGTTCATGCGGATCCCGACTCGCTGATGGCTGCCGTGCTCTTGGCACGGGACATCCGACAGCTCGATGGTCTCTGGATCTATCCCCAGGACGAATTGATGACGTTCTTCCGCAGCATCGCGACGGATTTGCGAGACGACACGCCGATCTTCGTTGTGGGCTTCTCGCCGTATCCGTCCCACGACGTGATCCAGGCGGCGTCGCTCTATCGTGGACGACTGACCTGGTTCGACCGGAAGGCCTGGCCCCCGGAAGATCTCGCGGGCCTTAAGGGCGCGATTGGTGCCGATGCCATCCATGGCGGGGAAGGGGCGGATAGTTCGCTTCCGCTCGTGCTCGAGACCTGCAGTCGAAGAAGCCGCTTCTCGGACAAGCTCGTGGATCTCGCCACCGGTCGCTTCACCCAGCACGACTTCGAACGCTGGGGGCGCTTGTGGCGCTGGCGCGCGGCGGAGATCGCCAAGAAGAGCGGGGATATCCGGAGTGATGTCGCGGCGCTGCTCGCTGGACGACCGAGTGATCTCGCCAAGGAAGCGGCGCTCGTTGAGATTCCACCCGCGCCCCCGGAAGTGACCTGGGTCGCGGAGCGGGATTTTCGGCTGGTGCATTTCGGCGGTCATGTGCTCGTGGTGATGGAGGTGGCTGAAGGGCTCGATATCCATCTGGCCTCTCGAGTCGCGCGTGAGCGCTACTCGGCCACGCTTTCGCTGGCCCACACCGCAGGCGAAGAGGTCTTCGTTTTCGCAGGAGACGAAACGACGGGCAAGCGGTCTCTCGACTACATGTCGATCTCCGAGCATCTCATCGAGAAGCTCGAATGGGTCGACAGTCGCGCCGATGCGGATCATGTCTCGCGCTTTGCGATCCGGGATCTCGCACGCAACCCGGAACGGCTCGAGGAAGTAATCGGCGAGATCGCGATGGGCCGATCGCTGCTCGAACGTTAGGCGTAGAATGTCCGATGCAAACGCGGCAAAGGGATCCCCGGATGCAGTGAAGGCGTCCGGGGGGTCCTCTGCTGTGGACTCTCCCGGTGCGCTGGGCTCGGCCTCGCTTGTCGAAGTCTTCGTGTCGGCTCAGGGCGAGGGGCCCGAGGTCGGTCGCACGACGGTTTTTGTTCGCTTCGGCGGCTGCGACCTGCGCTGTCGATGGTGCGATTCACCGACGACCTGGCGACCCTCCTCGAACTACCGCGTCGAAACGACAGCCGGCAGCGAAGAGTTCGAGACGTTCGAGAACCCGGTGGACCTCGCCTGGTTGGCGGATCGGATCGACGAACTCGCGCCGACGCCCACGACCTGGATCAGTCTGACGGGCGGCGAGCCGCTGCTTCAGCCGGAGGCGATCGCCTCGCTCGCCCGCGACTTCAAGGCGCGCGGACGTAGGGTCTACCTCGAGTCCCATGGCCTGCACGCCGAAGCCCTCGAAGCCTGCGTTGATTCCATCGGGCTGGTTTCCATGGATTGGAAACTCCGGAGCGACGTGCGACCCGGACCCGGAATCGACTGGCCGGAAGGCGAGGATTTTCACGATGCCCATGAAAAGTTCCTTCGCATCGCGACCCGCGCCGACGCAGTCTACGTGAAGGTCGTGCTGACCCCCTCGACCACGGACGACGAACTCGATGCGATGCTCGACCGGATCGAGGCGGTCTCGAAAGACATCCCGCTCGTGCTGCAGCCCGTCACGCCGACCGGCGGCGTCGACGCGATGCCCGCGGCGGGGCATCTACTCGTCTGGCTTGCGAGGGCGGAGCAGCGCCTAACGAACGTGCGCTTGATCCCCCAGACACACCCGATCTACGGCGTCCTGTAGGGTCGCGAGTTCTGCGCTGAGGTCGATCTCCGCGGCACGGCCGAAGCGCTCCGCGAGATAGTGGTCGGTGATCGTGGCGAAGGCTCGGAAGCCTTCCTCGGAGAGTGCGCCCGCGAGAGAGTCCGAGAATGCACGGGCGGCGGTTGTGGGTGCGCGCTTGTAGTCAATCCGTTCAAGCATCTTCTGCGCGCGCCGATAGCTCGCCGGGATATCCGTCGAGTGGCCATCGTTCTTCTGTTGGAACAGAGCGACGCCGCCCATTACGAAGGCGAAGACTGCGAAGAGGACGATGGGGTCAACGCCGCGTAGCGGATTCTCGAAGCTCGGTGTCGAATTGGGCCGTGTTGCCTTGGGCTCGTCCGGCTGATCGCGATCCTTGAGGCTCGCCCAGAGGCCACGCAGCGCACCGATCTGATCGGCACTGTCGAAGTCGACGACGCGCTGGAACCACCAGAGTTCGATGGCGGATCCGACCTGGGCCATTCGCTCCCAGACCGACGGAGGGCTGGCAGCGCGCAAGCGCAAATACGGCGGCGTTGGATCGAAGCGGACCCAGCCCGCTTGTTCGAAATGAATCTCGACCCAGGCATGCGCATCCGCCCGCGAGACTTCGACGAAGCCGCCGACCGCGTTCGGTAGGCCTCCCGCGAAGCCATTCACGAGTCGGCTGGGTAGCCCCTCGGCTCGAGCGAGGACGACCATGGCGCTCGCGAAATACTCGCAATGGCCCTCGAGTTCCCCAAGTAGAAACGCCTCGATCGGAGAGGTGTCGTCGTCGCCGAGGGGCGGCGGCGCATCGGTATAGCGGCCGCTCGAGCGAAGGCGGTCGCGGAGCGCAAGTGCACGCTCGAAGTCGGAGTTGTGTCCGGCCGTCCACGCCGCGGCAAGAGCCGGGATGCGCGGATCGAGGTCCGGAAGTTGGTAGTAGCGTTTCGCCGGCCTGGGCCCGCCGGCGCGGGGTTCGAAGGGTGCGGCCGCGCGGTCCACCCGAAGCCGAATCGCGTCGCGCTCTGAGGGGCGACTCCAGACCGTATAACGCACACGTTCGTCACCTTGACCGGGAAGGTAGAGACCCCCGTTTCGATCCCGTTCAAGTCCTTGGAAGGGGCCCTCAATGCGAAGCGTGTTGCCCGGCATGAAGAGGACACCCGCTTGAACGGGCTCGCGGAGCACGCGTTGAGCCGTCACGGCCTGGCCGTTGTCCGGGGCGAGTTGAATGCCAAATCGGCCCACACCCGAGACCGGACGCCGCGCGGCGACCCGCTCCGAGCTCGAGATCGACCAATCGCGGCCGTCAAAATGATCGAAGGCGAGGCCTCGCCAGTACGCTTTGTCGGGCGGAGGGACATCTCCATCGAGACCTTCGACACGCATCACGACCGATTGATCTTTGCGGATCAGCCCTACGTCGCCGAGGGATACCCGATCCGAGAAGCCCGAGAGCGCGATGCTCGTGCCGAGACCGCCGCGCACCATGTTCGTCTTGAGCCGCGGGAGCAGAACGAAGAGTGTGGCGGCGAGCAGCAGCGAGGCTGCCGTCGCCCAGAGGGTCATGCGTCGAAGATCGGGCGCGATGGCTCGGGTGGCCGCGCCCGGGTCCCCCGCCTCGGTGGCTTCCATGGCGAGGGTGTGAATCAGGAGCGTCCAGGTCACCGTCGCGAGAAAGATCACGAGCAGCGGCGGGAAGAGGATGCTGTCCGTCAGGTTCGAGGCGAGGATGACCTGGAAGAGGGCGAGGGCGACTAACACGAACTCGGATTTGCGTGGGCGGGCATCGAGGAGCTGAAGGCCCTGGGTAAGGGACGTGAAGTAGGCCAGCGAGATCGTGGCGGGGTTGCCGTCGAGGGCGGAGCGGATCGTGACCGTGGTGATCCCCGCCATGAAGATGTTCAGCCAGATGGGGCTGTATCGAAAAGCCGGGGGACGCTCGCGGGTCGAGTAGCTGGTCGCGAAGGTGATGACTTGGATCGCGATGACCCAGAGCGGGAGTTGCTCCGTGATCCAGAGCGACGCGCTCGCGACGAGGGACATGAGATAGGCGGCGGCGGGGCGGGGGCCCTCGACGGCGCCCCGAAAGTCGCGTCGGGTCATACGCGGGCCTCGGCGTCGGAGGTCGCGTGCTCATTTGCATTCGGATTCGGCGCCGGGACGCGCCCCCTGGATTCCGCCTGGTGGAGCGTCTCTCCGTCGACGAAAGCCAGGTAGCGAAGCAGTTCGGTTCGATGGGCAGCGCCGGTATCGGGCGGAATTCGCACATGGGGCGAACGAAGGCCAACGCGCAGATCGGCTTCGAGGTACGACACGACCTCGGAAGCGGCTTGTGAGATCCGCATCTCCTGTTGGGCATGGGGCGTCCCTGGCGCCAGGCTTAACAAGACTTCGATCTCGCCGATTGCGTCTCCCTCGCGTTCGCCGACGACGAGCCGTCCGGCGCGCAGGGTACGGCGCCAATGGACGCGCTTGATCGAATCCCCGGGCACGAATTCTCGCAGACCGGCCAGATTGTCGCCGGCGCTGGATCGCCCGGCGGCGTCGTGGTCCTCGTCCCCGGCGGCGGAGGCGTCACTCGGATCGCCGACCGCAATCAGCTCGGGGTAGACGAGGGCTTCGGCGGGTGCGTCGAGCTCAGCGGATTTCACGAAGAGCCCAAAGGGAAAGCGCGTCGAAACCCGCACGCGGTCAAAGCGGATTGCGCCGCGGGAATCGGGTTCGAGGACGTAGCTTCGACTCACTGCGTCCGCGGGCCCGATTCGGAGCGCAAAGGCGCGACCAGCGGATTCCGGGCCGCTCTCGGTTTCGAGGGTGTCTTCGAGGGAGATCGCGAAGGCCGGCGCCCGCTTCTGCTTATTGAAGATGCGCAGCACGACGCGGTTCGAACCGCGCGCGAAGAGTTCGCTCGGTAGCTTGCGCTCGATCCGAATCCCGCGGAGGGAGGTCTCGGAAAGCAGGCCCGACAAGACGAGGAAGGCCAGCATGAGCGCCAGCACCAAGTAGAGCAGGTTGTTGCCCGTGTTCAGCGCCGCAAAGCCGACGCCGAAAATGATCGCGATGAAGCACCAGCCGGCGCGGGTCGCTCGAAGCGAGCGCGGCCCCCGGAGTCGTCGCTTTAGAGCGGGACGGGCATCCGGTCGACGATCTCGCTGACGATCCATCGGGACTCCTCGGCCGCAGGTTGTAGTCCGCCTCGCGCGTGAACGGCGACGCGATGTGCCAACACGTCGACGGCGAGGTCACGGATATCCTCGGGAATGCAGTAGTCGCGCCCATCCATGAGTGCGCTTGCCTGGGCAGCGCGCCGCAGGGCGAGGGCGCCGCGGGTAGATGTGCCGAGCGCGAGGCCTTCGTGGACACGGGTCGCTTCCACCAGGTCGAGCAGATAGCCGACAAGGGACTCCTCAAGCTTGACGGCTTCGGCGGCGGCCTGAAGCCCGAGCAGATCGGCGGGGGAGAGAATGCGCTCAAGGGTAGGCAGAGCATGCACGCTCGGATCGAGGGCGAGGACGCGGGCTTCATGCTCGCGGTCGGGGTAGCCCAACGAGAGGCGCATGAGAAAGCGGTCGAGCTGGCTTTCGGGAAGGGGGTGCGTCCCGTGATGTTCGAGCGGGTTCTGCGTCGCCACCACGAAGAAGGGCGCCGGCAGAGCGTGGGTGACGCCGTCGACGCTGACCGTGTGTTCGCTCATTGCTTCAAGGAGTGCCGACTGGGTCTTCGGACTCGCGCGATTGACTTCGTCGGCGAGCACGAGGTTGCCGAAGAGCGGCCCGGGTTGGAAGCGGAACTGGGCAACGCCGCCCGCAGCACTCGTTTCGGGAAGCGACATGCCGGTCAGATCTCCCGGCATCAAGTCACTGGTGAACTGAATCCGACGGAACTCGCCGTCGAGGGTACGTGCGAGGGCCTGGGCGAGAGTCGTCTTTCCGACGCCGGGGACATCGTCCAGCAGGAGATGCCCGCGCGCGACCAGACATAGAATTGCGCGCCGAACGATCTCCGGCTTGCCGTGCACCGCGCGCTCGACCTCGGTCACCCAGCGTGTACTCAGCTCCGCCGCTTCGCGCGCCGTCCAGGATTTTGCATGCTGCATCTCGTCCATCGAAACAGATCCCCTCCGAACGGCGCAGGGGCCGCTCAACATCCCGTTTCGGTTGCGAACGGGCGTGTCATGAGGGAACCCAGCACGATGCGTCTAGTTCGAGGCGACCTGGGGTTCGCCCGTGCGCAGGTCGTAGGCAGGTTTCGGTAGGCGCCGCGCCGAAGGGGGCTCCGGCCACTCTTTGCGAGCCTAGAAGCTGTACTTCACTTCACCGTAGATGCGGTCGTTCGAATCGAAGGCGCCGACGCCGAGGCGCGGCCCATCGAAGAAGACGAGCCAGCCGCCCTCGACCTTGACCGAATCATTCACTTCAAATTCCGCCGACGCGCGAAAGAGACCGCCATCCTGGACCTTCTCGCCGAAGACAACCGCGAGCAACGTGATGTCGAGGCGTTCTCGTAGGAAGGGGCGTGAGACGCGAAGCGCGGTTTCGAAGTTGTCTGCGGGCGTAATTTCGAGCGTCAGTGGGTTGCCACCGGGATGATCGAAGATGTGGCGATTCAAAATTTCTAGCGCGACGGTGAGCTGGTCCGGTCCGTACCATTCGATACCGACCATCGTGTCGAGTCGATTGCGCTGCTGATTCATCAGCAAGAACGTCGGATTGACGACCGGCGGTGGGGGGGGCGGCGGAACGATCTGGAGGCGGAGCGTACGAATGCCGGTGAGGTACGCGAGCTCTGCTTTGAACAAAAAGGCTCCGCGCGTGAAATTTCCCGCCGCGCCGACCATGCCGAAGCGGTTGGCTTCGTTCTGAATCCCGGCGCCGATGACATCAACGGTGCGCTGGGTCTCATCGACGTAGGCGCCATAGAGTGAGAAGTCCCAGCCGCTGAAGCGACCGTCGATTTTTCCGGCGAGGCCGGGCATGCCCGTGAAGTCGCTGCGATCGTCGGTGGGGGCGCTGCCGGTCAATCCGCCACCGAACTGGGTGAAGATGTCGGGGATGAAATCACTGCCGGGGGGCGGGCCACGGTCGTAGCGGTGTTCAGGAATGACCAAAAACTGTCCGCTCCAGGGGCCGCGCTGAATATCGAGCTTGACCATCGCCTTGGAGCGGCGCAGGTCCTCGATGTCGACGAGGCCCGGTTCTTTGTTGTCGAGGGGGTTCACGACATCGACGACGCGGAAGGTGTCGGATCGTCCCCAGTTCACGACTTTGCGGCCGATCGTGAGATCGATGGCGTCCGTGAGCGGCCCGGAGACGTAGGCCTCACCGCTGTCGACCTGCCATTCGTACACGTCGAGGACGGCGGCGTTGTAGTCGCGCCGACCATTGATCTGATAGGCGAAGTCGTACCAGGCGATCAGTTCACCGCGTGCCTGCCACTCGTAGGGAAGCGCCACGTCGATCTGGAGGAAGCCGTCGAGATCGAGACGCGATAGGCCGCCGTAGTCGGTGGTGCCGCCGGCACCTTCGGAGTCCGCAACGGTATGGCTCAGATAGTTCCAGACGGCTCCGCTGGCAATTGAACCGGAGATATCAATTGACTCGTAGGCCCAGGAACCGCCGGGGAGAGCCTCCATCCATTCCGGCGCGACATCTTCTTCCTCCTCAAACTCCGACGCATCGAAATCATCGTCGAAGCCGCCCATCAAATCGTCGAGATCTTCATCCTGGGCGAAGGAGGGGGCCGCGGCGGCAGCAATGACGAAGAGCGCCGCGGACATAACAAGGCCGACGCGCGCGGCGACGCGCGTGAATGAACACAATCCCTCGTGCATCGATCAGGGGCCGGTTTCGAGGCCGCGAACGCTGAAGGAATCGAAGTCGAGGTCCTGGCCGAACTTGACGTCGCTCATGCGCAGGATCGTCTTATGGAGGGTCTTCTTGCCCTTCTTGGTCGTCATCGTCATGACCGTCGGAACCCAGATGCCATCGATCTGCTCGAGCTCTTCGACCTTCATGTACTTGTTGCGCTTGCCCTTCTTGACCCAGATCTTGGCCTGAACGACGACGTCGTTGTCCTTGCGGACAAACTGGATCGACTTCGTGTAGCCCGTCTCGTCGATCTCTTCCTCGTCGATGGGCGTCGACTGAATGATCCAGACCGGGTGGCCATCGACTTCACCTTCCTGGAGGAGCTCGTACTCGTAGTTCTCAAGAGGACGGCTGGTCATGTCCGAGTAGCTGAAATCCGAGCCCATGAAGCTGCCGCTCTTGTCGCTCGATGCGATGCGCTTGGTCTTCTTGAGCGCAGGCAGGTAGAGCCACTGATCGTCGTCTCGATTGGCTTCGTCGTAGTCGTAGGTCAGGAAGCCTGTGTCTTGGACGTCCGCGGGGCTGAGAAAGAACATCATCGAGTAGTCGTCTTCACCCTTGTCCTTCGAGAAGGATCGCAGGTCCCGGACGCGCTGTTTGCCGCGCTTGTCGATCAGAATCATCTGCATGTTCGAGGTCTGGTTGTCCCCGTCCTCGCGGTCGTCGACCCGCGTCATGATCTCGCGGGCCTTCGGGTCGTCCGCCGCGGTCGCGGTGAATGCACTCAGCGACATGAGCGCGATCAGCACGGCGGTCACAGCCGAGAGGGCGCGCCCGGAAGGGCGTGCGGAAGTGAGTCCAAGGTCTGCTGGGCGGGCTCGGCCGAACATCATCGATCCTCCTGCGCGCGGGTCCCGGGGGCGTGTGAATCCGACGCTGGCCGCAGTAAACCCCATCTAGCAGGCCACGAAAAGGGTGCTGAGAACGCGAGCTGCGCTGCGGAATGCGGCGCCACGGATGGTTGCGCTGGGACTCAGGCCGCATGCGAGGGCTGTATCGTGCGCGCTGTCCGGTCGATCGGATGAAAATTCTCCCTTCGACTCGGTTTCTGAGCGCCCGCTCATAGGAGTCTTCGTCCATGACGTCGCATGAGGATGGTGAACGACCGCAGGCTGGCCAAACAAGTGCCGCCGCGAGCACCGAGTCCGGCTGGCGGGCTTCGGTGGAGAGCCGCTTCGAGTCCTGGGGACGTGGCGTCGTCCGTTATCGCTGGCTAGCGCTTGCCGTGTCGCTTGTGACGACGGGCTGGCTGCTGAGCTTCCTCCCTCAACTCGAGATCGACAATTCGACGGAGTCGTTCCTCACGACGGACGATCCCGCCGTCGTCGCTTACAACGAGTTCCGAGATCAGTTCGGCCGGGACGACAAGATCATCGTCGCCGTCGCGGGCGGGGATCTCTTTTCACTCGAGTTCCTCGAGCAGCTGCGTGCGCTGCATGACGCGATCGAAACCGACGTTCCCTACGTGACGGAGGTCGAGAGCCTGATCAATGCGCGCTTCTCGCGGGGCGAGGGGGGTGAACTCGTCGTGGGAGAGTTGCTCGAAGACTGGCCGGAGACTGAGGCTGATCTGGCGCTCTTCGAAGAGCGGGTGCGCAGCAATCCACTGTACAAGAATGCGCTCGTCTCCGAGGATATGACGGTGACGGCGATCGCTGTGACGCCGGATACCTACTCGGGTGAATCGCCTGCAGTTTCGGAACTAGCAGGCTTTGCTGACGAAGGTGGTGTCACTGACGAATCCGCGCAGGACGATGCGGTCTACTTGAAAGCGGCGGAAGGGGACGCTGTGATCGCGGGCCTCTATGAGGTGATGGACCGCCACGAGGCGGAGGGGTTCCGTTTGCACATGGCGGGTGCGCTGCCGATGACCTGGCGCATCAACTCGGGGATGACCCGGGACATGGGCATTCTTCTTCCAGCGAATCTCCTCCTGATGAGCCTGGTTCTGGCCATGCTCTTCCGTCGCGTTGGGGGCGTGGTCCTGCCGATGATGGTGGTCGGTCTATCCCTGATGGCCTCGATCGGGATCATGATCGTGCTGGGCATGCCGGGGTCGACGGCTGTACAGATCCTCCCTGTGTTCCTGCTGACGGTGGGCGTGTGCGATGCCGTGCATATTCTGGCCATCGTCTATCGCTACCGCATGGAGGGCATGAACAAGCAGGACGCGATCGCCAAGGCGCTTGCGCATTCGGGCCTCGCCGTGCTGATGACGAGCGTGACGACGGCTGCGGGAATGATGTCCTTCGTGACCTCAGAGATGGCCGCAGTTCAGCATCTGGGCGTACTGGCCCCGATCGGGGTCTTTCTCGCGTTCCTCTACACGATGGTGCTTCTGCCGGCGTTGCTCGCGATCTTTCCCCTCCCTGCGCCCAAGCGAGGCAAGATCGCCGAGGGCCTCTTTCCCTTTGAAGGGTTCCTCGTCTCTGCGGGGCGGTTCGCGGTCCGGTCGCCCTGGCGTGTACTCGTGCCGACAACGGGCCTAGTGGTAATTGGCGTATTAGGCGCCATGCAAATCACCTTCAGCCATAACGGGCTGGTCTGGTTCCCAGAGGGCGATCGCACGCGAGTCGACTTCGAAGCGGTCGATCGCGCGCTCGGCGGGTCCGTGACGATGGATCTGGTCATCGATACCGGGGAAGCGGGTGGTCTCTACGACCCGAGCCTGCTGCGCGAGCTCGAGCGAATTGGATTCGAAATCAAAAATGCCGCGGTCGAGCCCGTCGTTGTCTCGAGTGCCGTCTCGATTCGTGACATCGTCGAGGAAACCCATCAGGCGCTGAACGAGAATCGCCCGGAGATGCGCGTCGTCCCGGATTCGCGCGAAGCCGTCGCGCAGGAACTCCTGCTCTTCGAGAATAGTGGCAGCGATGACACGGAAGAACTCGTCGATTCTGAGTTCCGCCTAACGCGGAT
>Ga0316208_1001058_pt1 | contig 28151 bp, 20 predicted proteins | sample 3monopyrite_MG_FD_204944 | JGI IMG/M metagenome (GOLD analysis project Ga0316208, IMG submission 204944) | Microbial mat bacterial communities from mineral coupon in-situ incubated in ocean water Damariscotta River, Maine, United States -... | ecosystem: Environmental > Aquatic > Marine >... | reverse complement strand
GCAGTCACAAGCAGAGGTAGCGATGGATGCCCTTTGCTGCCCGCCAAATGATTGGTCCGTTGATAAACTTTCTGGCGGTGAGAAACGCCGTGTTGCCCTTTGTAAATTGCTGTTGGACAAGCCGGAAATTCTGCTTCTTGATGAGCCAACCAACCACCTTGACGCAGAAACTGTAGGGTGGCTCGAACGGTATTTGCAGGACTATAAAGGCTGCGTAATTCTTGTAACTCACGACCGCTATTTCCTTGATAATGTTGTGGGCTGGGTTCTTGAATTGGACCGAGGACGCGGTATTCCGTTTGAAGGTAATTATTCCGCTTGGCTTGAGATGAAAACCAAACGGATGGCGCAGGAAGAACGCTCTGATAAGGCGCGTCAAAAAGCGATGACCGATGAGCTTGAGTGGATTAGACAAAGCCCGAAAGCCCGGCAAGCCAAATCTAAAGCGCGGATCAAGGCTTATGATGAAATGCTGCAAAATCAGCATGACCGCCTTGCGGGACCTGCACAAATCAAAATCCAGCCCCCTGAGCGCCTTGGCGGTAAGGTCATTGAAGCACAAGGCCTTACGAAAGCGTTTGGGGACAAGCTACTGTTTGAAAACCTTGAGTTCAGTCTGCCGCCCGGAGGTATTGTCGGTATCATTGGTGCGAACGGCGCAGGTAAAACGACATTATTCAAGCTTATCACGGGGCAAGAAAAGCCGGATAGTGGTACAATTGAAGTAGGTAACACAGTACAGCTCGGGTATGTGGACCAGTCCCGCGATGCGCTCAATGCTAACAAAAATGTTTGGGAAGAAATTTCCGGCGGTCATGATATGTTTTATCTTGGTAAGCATGAAATCAGTACCCGGTCTTATGTCGGTGCCTTTAACTTTAAAGGCGGTGATCAGCAGAAAAAGGTTGGGTTGCTCTCTGGTGGGGAACGTAACAGGGTACATTTGGCAAAAATGCTTAAAGAAGGCGGTAATGTCCTGCTGCTGGATGAACCCACAAATGACCTTGATACAGAAACACTTTCTGCCCTTGAAGAAGCCCTCGAAAATTTTGCGGGCTGCGCGGTAATTATTAGCCACGATCGGTTTTTCCTTGACCGCATTGCAACACATATTCTTGCTTTTGAGGGGGATAGCCATGTTGAGTGGTTTGAGGGCAATTTTGAAGCTTATGAAGAAGATAAAAAACGCCGTCTTGGTGCCGAAGCTACACAACCACACCGGATTAAATACCGTAGGTTCACCCGTTAAGGGTACGCCCTGGATTTTTAAGAATTCCAGTTGATTAAAGGGGCTTTGTTGCCCCTTTTTTTATTTTGTTAATCCCGTGTTTATCACAATAATCTTATTTTAAGAGTTGAGAATAAACGAATAGTGTTTATGGAAATAACATCCTACCCCGTAACTTTGTGTCTGGAGATATTATGGTTGATGATGAACCAACAGGTGGCGTTGCAACAAGCCTGTCCATCGCTATTGGGGCAAGTGCTTCAGGCACCATAGAAGTTGAAGGTGATATTGATTATTACGCGGTGGATTTAAAGGCTGGCGTGACCTATCAGTTTGACCTTGAAGGGGCCCGCACAGGTTCAGGAACACTCGACGACCCTCTGTTCGAAGGACTGTTTGACGCAAACAATAAAAGGTTGGTCGACCAAGATGACGACGGGGGCGTGCGTTCTAACAGCCGCATCGTTTTCACACCAGAGACCAACGGCACTTATTATTTGGCGGCAACATCATTTAATAATACCGGGGCGATTAGTATTGAGCAGGATGATATAGGGACATACACACTCTATGTGGCAGAGGAAGCAAAATCACTGCGCCCTGACCCAGTGAACCCTGTTCTCGTGCCCAAAGCGGGCAATAATTTCATTGATGCTATAGCTTCTGGTGCGACAGTTGGCGGCCAAGCTGTGGGCATTGTATATGCGCCCAGTGATGATGGCATTACGCGGGTCACCTATAGTATTCCTGATGAAGACTCAATTTTTCTCATTCCTTTTCATTCAGGGGAACTTGACCTTACTCAGTCATTTCGTCCTGTCGCGGCAACCACAGAAGCCGCTTTTGAAACCGCCCTTGCAACAGTTTCGGCCTTCACAAAACTTGAATTTGAACGAGTGCCGGATGAGGGGACACAGTTTGGCGTCCTGCGGCTTGCGGGTAACGCAGCCTTTGTGGGGGGTACACTTGGTATTGGGGGGTTCCCTAGTGAACATTTAACCGGTGGTGATATTATTGTTTTTGAGCAAAGGCTCGATAATGAATCTCATACCAGCTGGGTTGTTGCCCATGAGCTTGGTCATACATTAGGCCTCTCTCATATTCGTAATATTGATGATGCAGTAGAAAACCGGTTTGAAATACCTGACAAATTTTTTGGTGTCGAATACACACAGATGACACCAACTTTTGAATCAGCTTTTTTCCCTGGTGCAGTCAGTGTGAGCTTCTATCCGACTGGTTTTGGGTACTTTGATATACTGGCCCTTCGGCATTTGTACGGCGCTGATAATGCTGCAATTAAAGGTGACAATGTCTACAGTTTTGATCTGGGTAGAGAGTATTTCCAAACGATCTTTGATACAGGTGGTAATGACACTATTGAAATAACCGGCACGGGTAGTTCCGTTGAGATTGACCTTACGCCGGACAGTGACTTTCTGGGCGGCAGGTTCATCAATATAGGAACAACCATTACATATTATGGGGCAGGCGGTAGTAGTTTAGGAACCAGAACCCATACTGTCTTTGTGACTCCTGAAACTGTCATTGAAAATATTACGGCAGCCGGCGGTGATGATATTATTGTTGGCAATAACGCCATTAACCGCCTGATTGGTGGGGCGGGATCAGATGTTGTTAAAGGCATGGGGGGTAATGACAATATTTTTGGCGATACGGGTAATGACACGCTCGAGGGCGGCGACGGCGACGATTTTCTCTCCGGTGGTTTAGGGGATGATATTGCAGCGGGTGGTCGGGGTAATGACAAAATTTTCGCCGGTAGCGGCGATACAGGCGATGACATATTTATCGGCGGTGACGGTGATGATATTATCGGCGGAAATGCAGGCAATGATTTAATCATTGGGGATGGCTTTAAAAGTGGTGCATCTGATTTCTTGAAAATTGCCTCTGATGGGTCAGCGGCAGAAGGTAGGGATACCTTGTTTGGTGCTGACGGCGATGACACGGTTATTGGAGGGGGTTGGACAGACGGTGTTATCAGCGATAATGGGATCATTGAGAAAGAAGAACTGGTTCTTTCAGGCACAAAAGCAGATGTTTTATGGGCAGGGGCTGGTAACGATTTGGTTTATGGTGCTGCTGGCGCTGATGTTATTGGCGCCCGAGATGGCCGCGATACAGTGTATGGTGGTGGTGGGGATGACACTATTTTTGGTGGCAGCAGTGAAGATGCAGACCTGATTTTTGGTGGCAGCGGTAACGACGTGCTCTTTTCTGGTGCTGGTGATGATACGGTGAATGGTGATAAGGGGGACGACACCCTTTATGATGGAAGTGGTTCTGATACATACTCTGGCGGTGAAGGTATTGATACGTTTGTTTTTTCTGGCGCGGGGGGTGATGACCGCATTCGAGACTTTGATGTTGCAAATGATATTTTGGATCTGACGGCGATTTCTGGCATTACGTCTGTTGCAGATATTCAGGCTTTAGCTGTCACTGTGACAGGTGGTATAACCCTAGCCTTAACAGCAGGCACCAGCTTGCTTTTAGAAGGGGTCACCACCGAAGAGCTGAGCGTAATAAATATATTGACGTGATCCTATACTAGAGTGTGAACGCACACCCAGAAAAGTTATACCTTTCTTGGATGCGCGCTTTATTGGGGATCATCTTCAAGAGCATCAAAAATATCACCGTCTTCGGCAGGTGGGTTGCCATTGAATATTTCAAAACGACGGTTTTGTCTGTAGGATGAGCGCATTAATTCATAGCCGTTTTCATCATCAAGTGTATCATTAACAAGTTGATAGTTTCGCTCCCGCAAAGTTAACGCGTCAATGCCAGTGCGTGCTAAATTCATGCCGCTTTCATTTAACTGACCGATGCCAATTGTAACAGGGTCAGCAAATATATAGGCCCCAAAACCAATTGTATCCCTGCCATTTGAAGGCCCTAGAAAGGGGAGTACAATGAAGGGACCATCACCAATACCCCAAATAGCAAATGTTTGACCAAGGTCTTCACTGTGATGCTCTATCCCTAGTGAGTCAGAAGCCTTTAAAAGCCCACCAACGCCGAAGGTGCTGTTAACAACAAAGCGGGTTAATGTTTTGCCTGCACGCAGGAATTGAAGCTGGAGGATGTCATTGACGAATGTCCAGGGTTCTCTGAGGTTGCGCATGGCGTTTGCAATGCCTTGCCGGGGTGGTTCAGGGAGAACGGCACGGTATCCTTTGGTAAAAGGCCGAACAAGAACTTTATCTACCCCTTGGTTAAAGCTGTGGGTCATACGGTTCATAGGCTCTAAAGGGTCATATGTGCTGTTTTCGGTATTGTTTTGGCTGGTGGAAGCACAAGCTGTAGTAAATAAAAGAATAAAGGCGATTGAAGAACGCATAAAAATATTTTTGATCATATAGTCCTCGCTGACTATGGTATGTTTTTTATTTCGTATGTAAATATGGCGACTATGTGGCGTTTCGTATATGGTTTATCAAGCTTATATGGCCTAAAAAATTTAAGCTCTAATCACTTTTAGCTGAGAAAGCCTGAAATTCTTGGCTTTAGCTGCCGTTTATTAAAATAAAACTTTACTTATATAAAGAAATGTTTATATTATTTTCATGGCGCTTTGCTCAGGAAAATAAACATGGAACATTTGTTAGCAGCTTTACGTGCGGCAGCAGAAACAACACGCCTTCGTGTCCTTGCTTTGTTGGCACGGGGCGAATTGACTGTGGGTGAGCTTGTTCAGATTTTAGGACAGAGCCAGCCACGGGTTTCTCGCCATTTGAAGTTGATGTGTGAGGCAGGCCTTTTGGACCGGTTTCAAGAAGGCACTATGGTGTTTTACCGGTTAGCCGATGCTGGTGGTGTGGGGGAAGCTCTCAACACAGCTTTGATCTCGCTTATTCCTTTAGAGGATGATGGGTTATCGCGCGATCATGTCGCCTTAACCGAAATCAGAAAAGAGCGCTTAGAGAAAGCGCAAAGCTATTTCCGCCAAAATGCGCGTAGCTGGGATGAAATGCGCTCTCTTTATGTTGCCGAGGAACAGGTAGAGGCCGCTCTTGTTGACATGCAAGGGAAAAAGCAACAGGGGCGCATGCTTGATGTTGGGACAGGCACAGGCAGAATGCTTGAGGTTTTTTCTCCGTATGTGGAGCAGGCTGTTGGGATTGATCTTTCTCGTGAAATGTTAGCTGTTGCCCGGGCAAACCTTGCGCAAAAGGAATACCCAAACTGTCAGGTGCGCCTCGGGGATATGTATACACTTGGTGTGGAACCTGGCAGTCAGGATTTGATAGTTTTTCATCAGGTTTTGCACTTTGCGGGTGAGCCTGTGCACGCCCTATTGGAGGCATCCAGGGCTTTATCAAAAACAGGTATGTTACTGGTCGCGGATTTTGCACCACACGAAGAAGAATACTTAAGAGCAGACCATGCGCACCGGCGTTTAGGATTTGGTGAGAAAGAGATGATAAACCTTGGAGTGCAAGCTGGTCTTAAATGTTCAGCAGTGAAGCACCTTGACGGCGGTAAGCTCCGTGTAACGATCTGGAAATTTGAAACATTATCATAAGTGAGGAGTAGGGCGTGGCCCATTTTAAGGATCCCTATAGCCGGTCAGGCTCGCTGTTTGCAGAGCCGGTAAAAGACGTGAATGTTTCGTTCGAGTTTTTCCCGCCGAAGACCCCGAAGATGGAAGAAACCCTTTGGAGTTCGGTACAAACCTTGGAGGAACTTAACCCGGCATTTGTGTCTGTGACATACGGTGCAGGGGGGTCAACACGCGAGCGCACCCATAATACAGTGAAACGTATTTTGGAAGAAACATCCCTGAAACCTGCGGCGCATTTAACCTGTGTTGGTGCCAGTAAAGACGAAGTCGACGGTGTGGTTCGAGATTATTACGAAGCCGGTGTTAAAAGCATTGTGGCCCTGCGCGGAGATCCGGCAGAAGGAGCGAACTGTTATACACCGCATCCGAGTGGCTATAAAAATGCCGCTGATCTTGTAGCTGGTATCCGTCGTGTTGGTGACTTTGACATTTCTGTTGCCGCTTACCCTGAGCAGCACCCGGACAGCGGAACACTAGCCGCGGACCTTGAAAACCTTAAACAAAAAATTGAGGCTGGGGCTAACAGGGCCATTACCCAATTTTTCTTTGAAGCAGATACATATTTCCGATTTTTGGACCACTGTGGTTCGTACGGTATTGATGTTCCTATTGTACCGGGCATATTACCGGTAACAAATTTTAAAACACTTAATAATTTTGCAGAGTCCTGCGGTGCAAATGTACCAAAGTGGCTTGGGGATATGTTTGAAGGGTTAGATGACCGCCCGCAAACCCGGACATTGGTGGCGGCATCTATTGCTGCAGAGCAGTGTCGCCGTTTGTATGCAGGCGGCGTTAGAGATTTCCATTTTTACACCCTAAACCGTGCAGAATTAGCTTACGCCATTTGCCATATGCTTGGTATCCGCGGCAACCGCATTGAGAGGTAAAGACCGTGACTGATGAAATTACACAGAAACTTACGGCGCTTTGCAAAGACCGTATCTTAGTTATGGACGGTGCAATGGGCACAATGATCCAAAAAGAAAAACTGCAAGAGGCCGACTACCGAGGAGCGCGTTTTGCTGAATGGCATTCAGACCTGAAAGGCAATAATGACCTGCTTGTGCTTACAAACCCGGAAGTGATTGCCAAAATCCACGGGGAGTTTCTCGCGGCAGGTGCTGATATTATTGAAACGGATACATTCAATGCCACGGTAATTTCTATGGCAGACTATGACATGCAAGCCTATGCACGGGAAATAAATGTAGAAGGGGCAAAGCTCGCCCGCAGGGTAGCAGACGAATGGACAGCAAAAACACCAGACAAACCAAGGTTTGTGGCAGGGTCCATTGGCCCGATGAACCAGTCGCTTTCGGTTTCACCAGATGTGAATAACCCTGGTTATCGTTCAGTTACATTTGATCAGGTAGTTGCAGCCTATAAAGAACAAGTGGAAGGCCTGATTGAAGGCGGCGTAGACCTTATTTTGATTGAAACGGTGTTTGATACCTTGAACGCCAAAGCTGCAATTTTTGCGACAGAAGAAGTCTTCGAAGAGCAAGGCTGCCGCTTGCCGGTAATGCTATCATGCACTGTAACAGACATGTCTGGGCGTAACCTCTCTGGACAGACTATTGAAGCTTTTTGGCACAGCGTCCGTCATGCAAAACCATTTTCTGTTGGCCTCAACTGTGCCTTTGGCGCTGAACATTTACGCCCTCATGCGGTGACAATTGCCGCAATTGCAGACACGCATGTCTGTGTATACCCAAATGCTGGGCTGCCAAACGAAATGGGCGAATATGATGAAACCCCTGAGGTTACTGGCGGATTATTACAGGCATGGGCAAAGGAAGGCCTCTTGAATATTGTCGGAGGGTGCTGCGGAACAACGCCCGAGCATATTGCTGCGATTGCAGAGGCTGTGAAAACGGTTGAACCACGCAAAATACAGAAGGTTGAAACAATGATGCGCCTTTCTGGAATAGACCCTGTCCAAATTTCAGCTCTTGAACCTGTTGAGTTATCTTGATGAATAAACCAATTGCACAATTTATAAATGTTGGCGAACGCACAAATGTGGCTGGCTCTGCCAAGTTTAAAAAACTTATATTTGACGGCAATTATGAGGAAGCGGTTTCTATTGCACGGCATCAGGTAGAGGGCGGCGCACAAATCATTGATATTAATATGGATGATGCCATGCTCGACGCCGAAGTGGCGATGGGTAAATTCCTCAATATGATCGCGGCAGAGCCTGATATTTCTCGGGTACCCATAATGGTGGATAGCTCAAAATGGTCGGTGATTGAGGCAGGCCTTAAATGTGTGCAGGGTAAAGCTGTTGTTAATTCAATTAGTTTGAAGGAAGGGGAAGCCCCTTTCATCTGGCAAGCAAAACGCATTATGCGCTACGGGGCAGCCGCTGTAGTTATGGCGTTTGATGAGAAAGGCCAAGCCGACACAGTTGAACGCAAATTTAACATCTGTAAACGGTCTTATGATGTGCTGGTGAATACGGTAGGTTTTCCACCAGAAGATATTATCTTTGACCCTAATATTTTTGCGGTCGCAACCGGCATTGAAGAGCACGATAATTACGGCGTGGACTTCATTGAAGCAACGCGCCTGATTAAAACACACCTACCCCATGCAAAGGTGTCTGGTGGTGTTTCAAATGTATCCTTTTCATTTCGGGGAAATAACCCTGTGCGCGAAGCAATGCACAGTGTGTTTCTCTATCATGCCATCCGTGCTGGCATGGATATGGGCATTGTAAACGCTGGGCAGCTAACAGTGTACTCTGACATTCCCGCAGACCTGAAAGAAAGAGTTGAGGATGTTATCCTAAACCGCAGGTCAGATGCGACTGAACGCCTACTTGATATTGCTGAAGAGTATAAAGGGCAGGGCGGTAAAGCCCGCGTGGAAGACCTTTCATGGCGGGAACAACCGGTTGAAAAGCGGATGGAGCATGCGCTTGTTAAAGGGGTTGCCACATATATCGAAGAAGACGCAGAAGAAGCGCGCCAAAAACTTGCCCGCCCGATTGATGTGATCGAGGGTCCATTGATGGATGGCATGAATGTGGTGGGTGATCTTTTTGGTGCAGGGGAAATGTTTCTGCCGCAGGTGGTAAAGTCAGCCCGGGTGATGAAGCAGGCGGTAAATTACCTCCAGCCTTATATCGAAGCTGAAAAGGAAGAGGGTGCACGCGCCAAAGGCAAAATTGTCATGGCAACCGTGAAAGGGGATGTGCATGATATTGGTAAGAATATTGTAGGTGTTGTGCTGCAATGTAACAACTTTGAGGTCATCGACCTTGGGGTGATGGTGCCTTGGGCCGATATTCTGAAAGCAGGAAAAGACCATGATGCAGATATGATCGGCCTTTCTGGCCTTATCACACCCTCTCTTGATGAAATGGTGACAGTAGCCGAGGAGATGGAGCGTACGGGGTTTAAAACACCTTTGCTGATTGGCGGCGCAACTACAAGCCGGGTTCACACAGCAGTTAAAATTGCCCCCCGTTATTCGGGTTCGGTCACGCATGTTCTCGATGCATCGCGGGCTGTTGGTGTAGCGAGTAACCTTGTATCTGATACACTAAAAGATGGTTTTATTGCCAAAACACGCGCCGAATATGAAGACATTTGTCAAAAGCGCCTTGCAAACCCAAAAACAGAACGTCTGGTTAGTTTGGAAGAGGCGCGCACCAATAAGGCGCAGGTTTCCTATACAGACTATACACCGACCGAACCACAATTTATTGGTACCAAGGTGTTTGATGATTATCCCCTCGCTGAAATCGCGGAACGGATTGATTGGACACCTTTCTTTCGTACATGGGAACTGGCAGGTACCTATCCTGCAATTTTGGACGATAAAATTGTGGGGGAAAGCGCCCGTAGCCTTTTTGCTGATGCACAAGCAATGCTCAAGCAGATCATCAGTGAAAAATGGCTGATAGCAAAAGGAGTTATTGGCCTGTGGCCTGCGGCTTCTATTGGTGACGACATTATGCTTTATGAAGATGAAACTCGCACGGATACGCTTTCGGTTGTTCACTGCCTGAGGCAGCAAGTTCAAAAACGCGGTGACCGTAAGAATGATTGTTTAGCGGATTTTGTTGCACCACTTGGGGATAAAAAAGACTGGTTTGGTGGTTTTGCTGTAACGACAGGCCATGGTATTGAAACGCATATCGCCCGCTTTAAAGCAGCCTTTGACGATTATAACGAAATTCTGCTCAAGGCCCTCGCTGACCGTTTGGCGGAAGCATTTGCCGAACGTATGCACGAACGTGTCCGGAAGGAATTTTGGGGCTATGCGGCAGATGAGGCACTCTCAAATATTGAGTTAATTAAGGAGCGGTATCAAGGTATTCGTCCCGCACCCGGCTACCCGGCATGCCCTGATCACTCAGAAAAACCAGAGCTTTTTCGGTTGCTCAACGCAGGACAGATGGCGGGTATTGAGCTTACTGATAGTTTTGCAATGATGCCAACAGCAGCGGTTTCTGGCTATTATCTCGCGCACCCGGAAGCCCATTATTATGGTGTTAGTAAAATTGCTAAAGATCAGGTTGCTGATTATGCCAAGCGAAGAGGTGTTAGCATTGAGCAAGCGGAGCGGTGGCTCCGGCCAAATTTAGGTTATTAAGGCTTTAACTGTGGGTACAGTTCAATGAGGCGCGCGTTGAGTGCCCCGCGCCGCGCCCATATGTCACGGTACCAATCAAGCTGTTGGCCAACATGGTTAACAAGCATACGCTCAGCAAGTACATAATTTTTGGCGTTCCGGCCAAGTGTGCGCCGATATTCTGCGTCACAAGCTAGTTTCGCCAACATGCTTTCCCAGTCAGGTGTAGTGCGGGCAATGAGACCATTTTCACCGTGTTTGATTGTATTTTCATAAACAACAGGACTGGCAATAACAGCAAGGCCACCCGCACCAGCCTCAAGAAACTTGATATCGCTTTTATAGCGATTGAATTTACTATCATCGAGAGGTTGCAAGCTGATGTCACAGCAATGCAGTATATTCAAATACTCCTGATAGCCTGCGGTGGGCTTGAAAGCCTTATTTGGGGTTTCGATAGCGTCAAAAAATTCTCGATCATGTAAGACAACAGGCCGCAATTGCTGGTATTTTTTAAAAAGCTTGTTGAAGCTATCAATAAGGGGTGCCCATGCATTTTTTCTATTTAAAGCACCAAAAAAAACTCTGACTTCATTATCTGTGCGGACGATAGGGTTGAGCACCCTGAAAAACTGGTTTTTGAACAGTTTTACTTCAGGATTCCATTCCTTAAAGACATCAGCAAGGGGCTGTGTGCTGCACTGAACGGCGTGGCACATTTTAAACCGCTCCCAGTCAAGAGATTTGGCGCGTTTTGCTGCATTATGGGGGTTTTCGGGATAGTCATCATATTCATTCACCACAAGCCAGTCGCGCTTGATGGCTTCCTTAATCACTTGGGGCCAACCTTCTTTGTCGAGGAAGGCGCGCTGCAAAATCATAATTTTTGGTTCGTCGTTTGGTAAATTATCGAGAAACTGTACTTTCTTGTCATAGAGGGCAATGTTGGCACCAAGCTGCCGCATGGCTTCAACCGGCTGATGAATGCGTACATTCATAAACTGTGTCGCAAACGCGCAATATGAAATATTCACGGTTTGATTGGGAGAAGATACTGTCATGAAAAAGCCCTAAACGCATACTCACTGCGCGCCACCCTGCAAAAATTAAAAGAAAAGGTCAATTGGCAAATAGGCATAGCTACGTATAATGGTTGGTTTCCCGACTTTGTTGATGGTGACCATAGTAAAATCATATTAACCACAACTGACCCTCGTGTCTTGACACTTGGTGCATTGCCCTAGTTAAGACATAGAAAGCCCGTTTTGGGCGTTGAAACAAAGTGAGAGCGATATGTCGAATGAATATGTAAGTGACCTTTTCAGCCTTGAAGGAAAGATAGCGTTTGTGGCCGGCGCATCGTCAGGTATTGGTGCTGCTTTTTCTCTGGCTCTTGCGCGGGCGGGTGCTGATGTTGTTCTTGGTGCACGCCGGACAGACCTTACAGAGGCGCTTGCGGCAGATATAACAGCTGCAACAGGCAGAAAAACGCAAGCAGTTGCCCTTGATGTCGCACAGCCTGAGAGTGTGAAAGCCGCTTTTGATGAAGCAGAAGCAGGTCTGGGCACGCCGTCAATTGTTTGCAATAATGCGGGCATTGCCAAAACACAATGGGCGCTGGAAGACACCGAAGAAGACTGGGACCTAACAATGGACATTAACCTTAAGGGGATGTGGCGCGTTGGTAAGGAAGCTGCCCAGCGGATGATTGATAAAAGCCTTAGCGGGTCGATTATCAATACAGCGTCTATTTTAGGGCTGGGGTATGCGCCGCGCGCTTTAACATATGCTGTCAGTAAGGCTGGTGTTGTTCATATGACGAAGGGTATGGCGATTGAGTGGCAACGGTTTGGTATTCGTGTGAATGCTTTGTGCCCGGGTTATTTCGTGACAGAGATGAATGATACGGCTCTGGAAAGTGAGCGAGGGCAGAAAATGCTTTTAACCACCCCGGCAAAGCGGGCAGGAGATCTTGACGAGCTTATTCCGCCGATGTTGATGCTGGCATCCCCGGCAAGTAGCTTTACAACAGGGGTTGCCTTGCCTGTTGATGGTGGGCATTCAATTATGCTTGTTGGGTAGACGTTTGTACCCAAAGTACTAAAATCCTGACGAATAAAAAAAGGGCGGCCAATGAGCCGCCCTTTTCATTTTTATATTTTATTTTTAGAAGCGATACCGCAGACCAAACTGAATGCGGTAAGCGGATGGAATACGCGCAACGTCTGGTGTTGATGATACAGATGAGCCTGGCTCACTGTAAACATATTGACCATCTGCAATAGTTACATCAGCAAGGGGTACGTTAGATGGCTCGAAGATGGCATCAAGGCGACCCCAGTCGCTATTAATCAGGTTGCCAAGGTTTTCGATGTCGAAAATGAATTCAACAACATGACCATCAACAATCTCTACTTCCTGCTGCAAGCGCAGGTTCACGCGGTTAACCCACCCTGTGCGGCATGCATTACGCGGAATAATTTCACCGCGGTAGCTGTTCAAGCAGTCATCCCCTGAAATACTACTATCCAAGCTATTCAGGAAGGAAGCTTCACCTGTAACAAGTGGGTCATTTAACCCGTCTGGTACATAAAAGAGGTTCACACCTGGGTTATCTGCAGAGTTGGCGTCAGCAAGATCGTTACCACCAAAGGTACCGCCCGCACCGCCGCCTGTGAATACGTAACTGAAGTTACGGCCAGAACGACCCGTATAGATAAGGTTCACTTTGGTCATATTGTCACCAAAGATCTCTTTTTCCCAGCTAAATGCTGCCGTAATACGGTTTGGTACTTCAAAGCGTGATGTTGACAGATCAGCATCATTCAAATCGCGCTGTGGATCAAAGGCATATGTTTCAAAACCAACAAAGCGGTTGTAGGAGCGAACATCTTCAACATTTTGGTACGTATACCCAAGTGTTGTTGAGAAATAGCCCCAGTCGGTATCAAAGTCCTTTGCAACATTAAGGGTAATGATTTCGCTGCTGCCTTCGCTTGTGTTGGTTACAATGTAATCAGAGTCGTTAAAGCCCTGATTACTATAGATAGGACGGCCATCAGGGGCAGTTCCAACTACAGTGCGTCGACCTTCATAAATGTCATACCCGTCTTTCACTTGCGTGAAGATACCTTCAAGAGTAACCCGCCAGTCATCGCCGAGGCCAATGCTGGAAAGGTCAGCCACATAATCAAGGCCAAGGTTGTATTTCCAGCTTGAGAGAAGCTCTGTATCAGGGTGGATAGCATCCACATCTGATGTTGGATTTACCCCCAGATATTGCTGGAACTCACTAGATACAGCGTCTGCATTTGGTAGGTTTGCAACGGCGTTATTAAAACTAGTCAAAATAGGGTCACCAAAGAACGGTGCATAAAAGTTTGCAAATGTCCGGGTGATACCGTTACCCGCATAGCTGTTTGAAACCATGATAAGCGGCGTACCACCACCAAAGAGGCCCGCACCACCACGAACAGTTAAGCGGTCAGTTGCAGCCCAGTTAAAGCCAAAGCGTGGCATTAACAGGTCTTTACCATCCATGTTCTGGGTATTGTCAAAACCATTGCGCTCAACGAAGTTTTGGTTAAACGGTATTGGGTCGTTATTGTTGATCCAGTCATACCGTACACCAAATTTCAGAGTTAAACTGTCACCCACAAGCCATTCGTCTTGCAAATAAACAGTATTCGTAGCCTGAGAAAACTCAGCAGTGGCATCCGCATCTACACCTGTATTAGAGCCCCCAAACAGAAGGAAGTCAGGGTTGCGGTTTGCAAGGTCAGCAAGAGGATCAGCACCGCCGAAGGCACCAAATACGAACTGGCCGCGAGAGAAAGGTAAGAAGACATTCTTAACAGAGTTTTTCTCTTGCTCAAATCCGCCGGTGAAGGTGTGATCACCCATTGTATAGTCCGCTTTAAAGCGGAAAATGCGCGATGTATTGTCGAGTGTATTATTGTGACGGAAACGGTCACCACCAGCGGCAATACGGCCCCCTGTAGGGAGGTTTATTTCAAAGTCTGGTGTTGAGCTATCAATACTTACCTGACGGTTCTCAACGTCTTTGTAACCGATTTTAAGTTCTGTAGAGAAATTATCAGTCCAGTCAGAGAACAGCTGGAAACTATAGCTATCAAGGCGTTCATTAATATTATAGCGGTTAGTGTTCAGGACGGCAGTTTCAGGGAAGTCATCAAAAATGACATCGCCATCAGCACGCTGGTACGTCGCTGTCGCCCGGTGACTGTCGTTGATATTCCAATCCAACTTGAGAAGGATTTTTTCATCTTTATCGGTGTCTGTCGTAGCAAACTGGCCTGCATCAAACCCGTAAACATCGCGGAAAATACCAATAGCGCGATCAATATCTGCCTGTGTAACACCGTCTATATTTCCAATTGAATTGGTGTTTGCAGGCAACCGCGTTTTAAAGTTTTCATAGTTGGCAAAGAAAAACAGTTTGTCTTCTATGATTGGGCCGCCAAAAGTGGCGCCAAATGTTTTTTCGTTAAAGTCACCGATTTCAAGGTCTTCGCCCTTGCTTGTATTACCGGTTAGGCTGTCATTGGTGTAGAAACCATAAACACTGCCGTGGAACTCATTTGTTCCCGACTTGGTGACAATATTGATGTTACCACCAAGGAAGTTACCGTAGGTTACATCAAACGGCGCGACATTCACATTAATCGCTGCAATAGCGTCAATAGAAATTGGCGCGCGCTGTGTGGCGGAAGCATTTTTCGAAAGGCCGAAGTTGTCGTTCTGCGCTACGCCGTCAATTGTTACGCTGTTAAAGCGGAAATTTTGACCAGCGATAGAAACGGCAGGGCCGCGTGGTACGCTGTAATCCACCATAATCGATGGATCTGTTTCCAGTGTGCTCACAAAGTCCCGTGAAACAGAAGGCGTGCCTTCGATAGTGGCTTGCCCGAAGTCACGGCCAGCACCAGTGCGAAGGGCCGTTATAATACGGTCACTGGTAACAACAATTTCGTCAAATGTTGCAAGATCTGATCCAGCACGGTTGGCGTATAGAACAAGTGATTCTGTTTCACCAAGGCCTAGCTGAATGTTTTCAATAATGTTTGGCGTGTCCGGTATGGCACGGCCTTCGTTTGTCAACCGCACAATATAAGGGCCACCAACCGGTAGACCTTTTGCGGTAAGAACGCCGGCGCTGTTAGTTGTCCTATCAAATACCCGCCCTGTAGGGACATGGACAATAGTAACCGAAACGCCAGAGAGATCAGCACCTGCGGCATCCAAAACACGGACACGGAGTGCTGATGATGTTGATTGTGCTGATGCTGCTGTGCTAATAGCCATCGCAGTCGATGCAACTGTAGCAAGCAATGCTAAGCGACGAATAGCTTTCATGAGTTTTTCCTTACTGAGCCTAAGACTTCTTAATCTTTCTTTTTGGTGCTCCGCAAGGACTAAAAAAACTCGGTACGGATATTAAAGAGCAGAACGGACACCAAAATTGGTCGTGAACACTACGACGGTAGGGATAATACGGTTCTTGACCATAGAGTCAATAATACAAATATTACAGAAATATGACAAACTAAAATAGAATATTACAAAGATCCTAGCGGGAGCAAACAATATGAAGTTTGAAGAGGCTTTAACAGAAGGGCGATTGATAAAACGCTACAAGCGTTTTTTAGCCGATATTAAGCTTGGTTGTGGCACTATAGTTGTTGCTCATTGTGCAAATTCTGGCTCGATGATGGGACTGAAAGAGCCAGAGAGTAAAGTGTATCTTTCTCCGAACATGAATCCCAAAGCCAAACTTGATTGGCGGTGGGAAATGATTGAGGTTGACGGTACGCTCGTTGGTATTAATACATCGCGTCCGAACCACCTTGTTGAGGCTGCTATTCTCGATGGAACTATTGCAGAGCTTGCGGGGTATAGCGCCCTTCGGCGTGAAGTAAAATACGGACAGAATAGCCGTATTGATATATTGCTTGAGGGCCTTGCCTGCGACGCTGATAAACCCCTTTGTTATGTTGAGGTCAAAAATGTAACCCTAAAATTGGGGGATCAAGCCCTTTTCCCTGATGCAGTGACAGTACGTGGCACCAAGCATTTGCATGCATTGATGGATATGGTCGCTGCAGGGCACCGTGCCGTAATGGTTTATTTGGTGCAGCGGTCAGATTGCTCAAGCTTTGGGACGGCAACAGAAATTGACCCAACCTATGCAAATGCGTTAAGAGAAGCGCATGCTGCAGGTGTAGAGCTGTTATGTTACCAATGCCAGTTGACACCACAAGAAATCAAAGTGACGGGGCGCTTGCCCATAGAATTGTAATTTAAATAGGGACTAAGCATGAATTATGTAAACGCAGAAGCCGCACCTGCAAACCGTACTGGAGCGATAAAACTGCATGGCCCTGACGCTTTTGAGGGTATGCGCGCTGCGGGACGTTTGGCGGCTGAGGTGCTGGATCATGTAACCCCTTTTGTTAAGGCCGGTATTACGACAGATGAGCTTAATACACTCTGCCATGACTTTATTCTCAAAAATGGGGCTGTCCCGGCTCCCTTGAATTACCGCGGATTTCCTAAATCCATTTGCACGTCGATAAACCATGTTGTGTGCCACGGTATTCCCGGCCCCAAAAAGCTGAAGACAGGCGATAGCCTTAATATTGATGTTACGGTTATTTTGGATGGGTGGTTTGGAGACACTAGCCGCATGTTTTTTGTTGGGGAACCGAAGCTTTTGCCTAAGCGTTTGTGTCAGGTAACGTTCGATGCCATGTGGAAAGGCATAGAAACGGTTAAGCCGGGCGCGCACTTGGGTGACATTGGGCATGCTATTCAAACTTATGTTGAAGCAAACCGCTATTCTGTTGTCCGTGATTTTTGCGGACATGGCATTGGCCAAGTTTTTCATGATGAGCCAAGTGTTGTGCATTATGGCACCCCTGGTACAGGCCCTGAATTACGCCCGGGCATGTTTTTCACGATTGAACCCATGGTCAATGCGGGCAAATATACATGCAAGGTTTTAGCGGACGGCTGGACAGCGGTGACGCGCGATAAGTCCCTTTCAATGCAGTTTGAGCATACACTCGCTGTGACGCAAGAGGGCTATGAAGTCTTTACAAAATCACCAAAAGGGTGGGAATGCCCCCCGTATGATACAGCAAGATAATCTGTTATTTCTACTTTCAAAAGTGGGGCGGTAATGAAAGTGAATGATGCACAGTTAAGGTTCTCGACATCAAAAGATGAACCGACGGAAAAGCCCGCCGACCACCGCCATGGTCACCGAGCGCGCCTTCGGGAACGCTTTTTAAAAGGCGGTCCCGAAGGGATGGCAGATTATGAGCTTCTGGAGCTTTTGCTCTTTCTTGGCATTCCAAGACGGGATGTAAAGCCGTTAGCAAAACAATTGATTGAGCGATTTGGGAGTTATCCTTCTGTTTTATCAGCAGATGTTTCTGCGCTGCGCACAGTCTCGGGCCTCAGTGAAACGGCGATTGCGGCCATTAAGACTGTGCAAGCTTCAGCGATAGTGTTGGCACGGTCGCAGGCACAGTTAAAGCCGGTGTTATCCAACTGGGAATCTGTTGCTGACTATTTACAGAGTGCCATGGCACATTTGCCGCGAGAACAATTCAGGCTCTTATTATTGGACAAAAAAAATATTTTGATAAAGGATGAAACCCTTTCCGAGGGCACGGTTGATCAAACGGCAGTTTACCCTCGGGAGGTTGTGCGAAAAGCACTTGAGCATGATGCAAGTGCCTTGATTTTAGTGCATAATCATCCGTCGGGTGACCCTGAGCCCAGTAAGGCTGATGTGACAATGACCACAGAAATTGTTGAAGTGTGTGATAAAGTTGGGGTACAGGTACATGATCATATTATCATTGGCAAATACGGCCAGACCAGCTTTCGAAAACTTGGTTTGCTGCTTTGATCATGCTGGTAAAAGGATAAATAAGTGCTTTGGCACCATGTAAAATCTACCCGTAAAACGCTCGATAACCTGCCTATGTCTGCAAAGGCTGTCCTTATAACAAAGGATGGTAAGGCCCTTGTTATGCGCAAAGACAGTGGCCTTTATGATTTGCCCGGCGGTAAAGTAGAAAAAGGCGAAGATCTGTACGAAGCGCTCATCCGCGAGATTTTGGAAGAAACAGGACTGAAGGTTAAAAAATTTGATTTTGTTTCCTCATGGGTAAAGCACAACCCTCTAATGGGAGACAGAGTTGTGCTTGTATTTGAAACACAGCTTAAAAAACGAGCGAAAAACATTGAGGTAAAATTGTCTGAGGAGCATATCTGGGCCGACTTTTTGTATGAAGACGGCGTGACAAAGCTTGAGGATGTAGCCCCAGGGTACCTCAATGCCCTACAAATATGTTTTAGCCGCTACGCTATTGTTTAAGGCAGCTATTGTTTAAGGCAGCTTTTTCTTCAACCGCCTTATGAAGTATAGGTGACAACAAGCAGGGTAGTCGGCATGCCCTGTTTTTTTGTAAATTATGCGCAACAGGAATGGCGCTACGGCATGTTGAAGGGTACCATGAATAAAAGTGTGTTGAAACGGCCCGTCAGGGTTGCGAAGAGTGCCGCTATCTGTTAGCAGAACGGCGTGAATTAAAGCCCAATCACGCTTCAAGGAGCCACGCATATGATCCCGCGCTATTCCCGCAAAAAAATGACCGATATTTGGGAGGCCGAAAACCGTTTCCGTATTTGGTTCGAGATTGAGGCGCATGCATGTGATGCCAATGCCAAGCTTGGGCGTATCCCTGAAGGCGCCGCCAAGGCTGTTTGGGAACGCGGCAAGTGGGAAATTGACCGCATTGACGAAATCGAACGCGAAGTGAAGCATGATGTCATTGCATTCTTGACCAATCTTGCGGAACATGTCGGTGATGAAGCGCGCTTTGTGCACCAAGGCATGACGTCCTCTGATGTACTTGACACGTGCCTGTCTGTTCAGTTGATGCAAGCGGCGGATATCATCATTGATGACCTTGAAAAGCTTTTAGTGGTACTAAAGCGCCGCGCTGAAGAGCATAAACACACGCTCTGTATCGGTCGTAGCCACGGTATTCATGCAGAACCAGTGACATTTGGCCTTAAAATGGCACAAGCCTATGCAGAATTTGACCGGTGCCTAGCCCGGATGAAAAATGCCCGTGCCGAGGTTGCAACTTGTGCAATTTCAGGCGCCGTGGGTACTTTCGCAAATATTGACCCATTTGTGGAAGAGTATGTTGCTGAAAAGATGGGCCTTACAGTTGAGCCTGTTTCCACGCAGGTTATCCCCCGTGACCGTCATGCCATGTATTTTGCGGTACTTGCTGTGATAGCCAGTTGTATTGAGCGGCTTTCAGTCGAGGTGCGTCACTTGCAGCGCACCGAAGTTTTGGAGGCTCAAGAGTATTTTTCCAAAGGCCAAAAAGGCTCTAGTGCCATGCCGCACAAAAAGAACCCTATTTTGACAGAAAACCTCACGGGCCAAGCGCGTTATATTCGGGCTATGTGTATTCCGGCGATGGAGAATGTGGCGCTGTGGCATGAGCGGGATATTTCACATTCATCGGTTGAACGTTACATTGGCCCTGACGCCACTGTGGCGCTTGACTTCAGCCTTGCTCGCTTAACAAATGTGATGGACCAACTGCTCGTATATCCCGACAATATGCTTGATAATATGAATAAAATGGGGGGCTTGCCAAACAGTCAGCGTGTGTTGCTTGAATTAACGCAGGCTGGCGTAAGCCGTGAAGATGCCTACCGTTTAGTGCAAGAAAATGCCATGAAGGTTTGGGAAAGTCGGGGAGAATTACAGCTTTTGGATCTTTTGAAAGCTGATAAAATAGTGACGGCAAAAGTCTCAGAAGCAGAGCTCGATGAGTTGTTCAATATGGACTATCATACCAAACACGTAGACACAATTTTCAAACGTGTATTTGGGTAAGTGAAACGTATTTTTTTGGGAAGAGCGCACTCTATTTTCGGGTGCGCTTTTTATTTAGCAGGGTCCTTTTAGTTCAAATAATGCCGTAAGAATAGAATGGCTAACCTCTGAATTGTTATTCATCATCTTATAGTAGTACTTAAAAGTCACAGTTGTTTATTATCTGTAGCCTGTACGGCATAAACCTTAGTCTATTATTTGTATCATATGTAACTTTAGTGTCTAATTTTCAGCGATGACTAAGCTATTGGCTTACATGGCTACATCCAAAAAAATACAAAAAACCGCCTCTTTGGCGTGACGTCTTTAGACGCTTAAGTGGCAAAGCAAGACAGCTAAGGCGCTATATTCACATATGGTTTGTGATTTTCAACATTTTGGGAGGACTAAATGTCACGAATGATTTCTGAAAGAAGGTACAGGAAAACCAAAAATTGTCTGTTAGGCAGCGCAGCAACTATTCTTGCGCTTATGACCCCAACGGGCGTTATGGCACAAGATGCAAACGTCGATGGAAAAGAGGCAGAGTTTGAAGAGGTTGTAGTAACGGGGTCGCGTATTGCGCGAAAAGATCTAGTTGCTACATCGCCAGTGAACATTATTAGCACGGAAGCCATTGAACTTACAGGTGCGAATAATGTGGCAACTTTTCTAAATGAGCTTCCCTCTGCAGGGGTCCCGGGGTCTGTGGATACTGCGACAAACTTTCGGACCACAACAACAGGTCTCAATACTATTGATCTCCGTAACTTGGGCTCGCAGCGTACACTTGTGCTGGTAAATGGTCGCCGTCATGTTGGCGGCTCGGCAGGCTCCCCGACAGTTGATGTATCTATGATACCTACAGCACTTGTTGAACGCGTTGAGGTTGTTACTGGTGGTGCCTCAGCTGTTTATGGGTCAGAAGCCATGTCAGGGGTTGTTAATTTCATCTATAAAGATGATTTTGAAGGGGTAGAGCTTAATGGTCGTTACGGAACATCTGACCATGGGGGTGCAACGGAAAAAGATATTTCGGCTTTATTAGGATATAATTTTGCTGATGATAAAGGGAATGCTACTTTTTATCTTGGTTACTCGGACCGTGGCATTCTTCGCTCTAACCAGCGTGAGCTTTCCGCAAATGATGAAAATAATAGTTCTTTTGGCCCAAAAGGTAACTTCTTTGTTCCCGGGACTGGCTTTATTACACTGAATGAAACTACTGGAGTATGGGATAAGCCCCTTGTTCTTGCTGAAGATGGTTTTAACCGGAACGCTGTGCGTATCATTCGTGTGCCAACAGAGCGTATTCAGTTTAATGCCAATATCGACTATAAAATCAATGATAATATCACTGTTTTTAATGAAACTTCATATGGGCGATTGACATCTGATTCCCAGCTCGAGCCATCCATTGTTGGAGAGTTTATCTCTGTTGGTAACAGTGTAGCAAATATACGTATTCCGATTGACAATGCTTTTGTACCAGCAGAACTGCGCGCTGCCGTTCTTGCCGGTAACCCTGATGCGACAGAATTTCAGATGCGCCGACGTTTTGTGGAAATAGGGCCACGGTCTAGTGATGTACAACGTCAATCATACCGAACAGTTTTTGGTTTGAAAGGTTCATTGAACGATGCATTGGACTATGAAGCATATTACCAATATGGCCTTGTAACTCAGGATCAAACGAATGGTGGTGTCTTCAATACGCTCAACTTCTTTAATGCCCTTCGCACCGAAGATGACGGAAATGGCGGTGTGCAATGTGCGGATTCATTTGCACGGGACCTAGGCTGTGTACCAATCAATGTCTTTGGTGCTGGGTCAATTACGCAGGAAATGCTTGACTGGGTTGGTGTTGATAGCCAGCTTACCTCTCGGATGACCCAACAAGTGGCAGGTGCTACTATTTCTGGTAATTTACTAGAAATGCCTGCGGGCGACCTTGGTGTAGCTGTTGGTTTTGAATGGCGGAAAGAAGAAAGCCGATTTAATTCAGATTCGCTTGCGCAGTCAGGGCTTACTTCAGGAAATACGACGCCAAACACGGTTGGTGAATACAATGTGAAAGAGGCGTATGCTGAAGCAATTGTACCGCTTTTGGCAGATGCACCCCTTGTTGAATACCTTGGACTGGAATTGGCCGCACGGTATGCCGATTATAGTACAATTGGGGGTAACTGGGCTTATAAGGTCGCTCTTGATTGGCGCCCAATGGATGATCTGCGTGTTCGAGGTGGTTATTCTCGAGCAGTTCGGGCACCGAATATTGGTGAGCTATTCAACCCAGGGAGTGAAACATTCCGTTCGTTTGTAGACCCTTGTGCTCTTGGTGGTGTTGGAGGGGCGTCTGCAACTGGCAATCCTTCAGATGTTTATCAAGCGCAGTCAAGCACAGTGATTGCTAATTGTGCAACAATTGCAGGAACAGCTACGCTTGATCCATTTGCAAACAATATACGCAGTGCGGGCGGGCTTTCTGCTGGTAACCCAGATTTACAGGAAGAAACCGCTAAAACCTGGACAGCAGGCTTTGTTTATACTCCTGAGCAAATCCCTGGCCTGAACATCACTGTTGATTACTTCAATATAAAAATTGAGGACGCAATTAATGCGTTCGGCGCTCAAACAACTGTTGACCAGTGTGTGCGGCAGCCAAACTTCCCGAACAATCCTTTCTGTTCCTTGATTACACGTGACGGTGTAGGTGCAGATGTGCCGGGACTTATAACGCGTATTAATGCACAGGCCATCAATGTGGCGGAGTTTGCTGCAACAGGGGTTGATTTTGCGGTCGATTATGTCTTTGCGCTAGGGGATGGTGATTTAAACATTAACGTCAATGGTACGCGCTCTATATCTAATGATTTTATCCCTTTTGTGGGCGGTGAAATTGTTGATAGCCAGGGTGAAGTTGGTGTCCCTGATTGGAAGGTGAATGCAACTCTTGTGTATAATATTGATCAGTGGCGCTTTGGCTGGAGCACTCGTTTCATTGACAAGGTGAACGTAGAAAATGATTCCGTTGATGCGTTTGGTACCATTTCATCTTATTTCTATAACGATTTTCAGGTTCGGTATAGCGTAGGAGATGAAGGACAATACCAAATATTTGCGGGTGTTGATAATATCTTTGATAAAGAACCTCCCCTGCTTGGACAGGGTATTCCAGGGGGTGTTACCGGGACAAACACGGCGGCAGATGTCTATGATGCAATTCGCCGGTACTTTTATGCAGGGTTCAAAGTACGGTTCTAAAATATCATTCAAGGAAACAGGAGAGAGTTACGTCTCTTTCTATGAGTAAAGAAAAACCTCACAGATTATGCTCTGTGAGGTTTTTTGTTATTTTGATAGTGCCTCTGCATGGTGTCTCAGGTGGTCTTCCATAAAGCTGCTGATGAAAAAATAGCTATGGTCATACCCCTCATGTAACCTCAAACTTAGGGCTTGGCCTGCTTTTTTGCATGCGGCCTCAAAGAGTGCAGGTTTGAGCTGTTCCATGAGGAAAGGGTCGTCGCGGCCTTGGTCAATCAGAATTTTTGTATCCGAAGCACCGTATTTTTCCATAAGAGAGCAGGCATCATAATTTGCCCATGTGCCTTGGTCATCGCCTAGATAGCCGGCCAGTGCTTTTTCACCCCACGGGCAGTTCATAGGTGAAACAATGGGCGCGAAGGCTGACACACTTTTATATGTGTCACGGTTTTTCGCCCATATGGTTAAGGCACCGTGCCCACCCATCGAGTGGCCGAAAATGCCCTGACGGCCCATGTCAGCGGGAAAACCTTCTTTCACAAGGGCGGGGAGCTCGTTCACAACATAATCATACATGCGGTAATTTTTGTTCCACGGCTGCTCGGTAGCATTCACATAAAAACCAGCGCCTTTACCAAAGTCATACGCGTCATGGTCCGGCACATGCTTGCCGCGTGGGCTCGTGTCTGGGCAAATAATCATTAGCCCAAGCGCTGCCGCAACACGCTGAAAGCCAGCTTTCACGGTTGCGTTTTCTTCGGTGCAGGTGAGGCCGGATAAATACCAAAGCACAGGCACAGGGCCTTCTGTCGCTTGTGGTGGCACAAATACCGAAAAGCGCATGGTGCAACTGAGTGTATCGCTTTGATGTTCGCAAGTAGCTTGTTTGCCCCCAAAACAGGTTGTTTCACTCACAAGGTTGAAGCTCATGAGTATTCCACCACGCTGCGAATGGATTTACCCTCGTGCATCAGATCAAAAGCATCATTGATTTTGTCGAGTGGCATTTTATGGGTGATCAAGTCATCAATATTGATTTTTCCGTCCATATACCAATCAACGATTTTGGGCACATCAGTGCGGCCCCGCGCCCCGCCAAAGGCACTGCCCCGCCAAACCCGGCCTGTCACCAATTGGAAGGGCCGCGTAGAAATTTCTTGGCCGGCACCTGCAACACCAATGATAATGCTTTCGCCCCATCCTTTGTGGCAACATTCAAGCGCCTGCCGCATGGTATTGACGTTACCAATACATTCAAAACTATAGTCCGCGCCGCCGTTTGTCAGGTCCATGATGGCTTCCATCACATCACACTCTTTGGGGTTGATGAAATCAGTCATACCAAACTGGCGGCCCATGGCCTCGCGGCTATTATTAATGTCTACCCCAACGATTTTATTAGCGCCGACCATACGGGCACCTTGAATGACATTGAGGCCAATACCCCCAAGGCCAAACACAACAACGTTGGAACCGGGCTCAACTTTTGCGTCAAATGCCACCGCGCCGACACCAGTTGTGACGCCGCATCCAATGTAACAAATTTTGTCAAACGGGGCGTCCTTGCGCACTTTTGCAAGGGCAATTTCAGGCAATACAGTATGGTTTGAAAAGGTAGAGCAGCCCATATAATGCAGGATAGGGGTGCCGTTAAGGCTAAAGCGGCTTGTACCGTCTGGCATAACGCCTTGGCCCTGTGTTGTGCGGATACTTTGGCACAGGTTGGTTTTTGGGTGTAGGCAGTAATCACATTCACGGCATTCAGGGGTATATAAGGGGATAACATGGTCACCAGGCTTGAGGTTTTTTACACCCGCGCCAACTTCAAGGACAACACCGGCCCCTTCATGGCCCAGGATGGCAGGGAAGGCACCTTCAGGGTCATCACCCGACAGCGTGAAGGCATCGGTATGGCACACGCCTGTTGCTTTAATTTCAACCAGTACCTCGCCCGCTTTGGGGCCTTCTAGGTCAATGGTTTCAATTGTTAAAGGGTCGCCTGCTTTCCAGGCAACGGCTGCACGTGTTTTCATAATTTATACCCTTATGATGTAGATTTCTTTTCTTCTCTATGTACTAAATAGGACCCAATGACTAGGGTGCAATTTTGAATTATATGTGTGCTGCTGCGGAGAAACCAGAATGTCAGACAGTGTAAGAGCAAGCCTTTTAATCATAGGGGACGAAATTCTGTCTGGCCGCACACAGGATGCTAACCTCTCTTATCTGGCAAATTGGCTGAACGAAGTAGGTATTCAACTTGCTGAAGTACGGGTGGTGCCGGATGTAGAGCCGGAGATTGCCGAGGCAGTGAACGCGCTCCGTACCAAATATGATTATCTCTTCACAACAGGCGGTATTGGCCCAACCCATGATGATATTACGGCGGAAAGCATTGCAGCGGCTTTCGGCGTGCCGGTGATCAAACACCCTGAGGCTTACCGCCGTATGCTCGAATATTACGGCAAGGAAAAATTCACGGAAGCCCGCCAGCGCATGACCCGCGTGCCAGAAGGCGCTGAGCTTATCGATAATCCTGTTTCTATTGCGCCGGGTATTCGTATGGAGAATGTGTTTATCATGGCGGGTGTGCCCAAAATTATGCAATCGATGTTAGAGGGCATAAGGCCACATTTGCGAGTAGGACGGAAAGTCTGGTCGCAGGCGATGACAGTGCATGCACCCGAAAGCAAAATCGCAGAGGAACTTGGCGCTATTCAGGATGCTAATAAGGATACCAGCATTGGTAGTTATCCTTTTTATCATGCGGGCAGTGTCGGCGCACAGATTGTTGTCAGGAGCGCCGACAAAGCCGCCATCGCCAAAGCCATGGACGAGGTGCAGGCCCTGTGTTTCAAAAAGCGCTTCGAAACCGAAAACCCGAGCGCAATTGATTAACGAAATTGTGGTGTAAAATGAGCCTAATCCCAGAATTTGATGACGATTACGGTTTGTTGAGAGCCAACTTTTTGGCATTATCCAAGTCTGGTGATTACCAAGAGCAAAGGGCCGGGTGGTTAAATTTTTTGGAGGCTCACAAATCATTTTGGGTGCACGGGAAAGCCTTACAGGAAAAATACGGCGCCCCATATGATCCATTTGGGGCAGCCCATACTTGAGCTCTCGCCCTCTCGTTTAGCTGGGTTAGCGATTTTGTATATTGAAGACGTTATCAATAATACAAAGTTTTAGCGCTTGAATACCACCGTTTTGGTACCGTTCAGCAGCACACGGTGCTCTAGGTGCAGTTTCAGGGCTTCGGCGAGTGTCACCCGCTCGACATCCCTGCCAGCAGCCACCATGTCAGCGGCAGTCATGGCGTGGTTCACCCGTGCGACATTCTGTTCAATGATCGGGCCTTCATCAAGGTCAGCGGTTACATAGTGTGCGGTGGCACCGATCAATTTCACACCTTTCGAAAAGGCTTGTTGGTAAGGCGCTGCACCTTTGAAGCTTGGCAGAAAACTATGGTGAATATTAATCACTTTGCCCGCCAGTTTTTCACAGGCCTTGTTTGACAGCACTTGCATATAACGGGCGAGCACAATCAGATCTATTTTTTCATCGTCAATAAGCTTTATCAGCTTTTCTTCCTGATCCAGTTTGGTGTCTGGTGATACGGGCCAATAATGAAAAGGAACATTGTAGGCAGCAGCGAGGTCGCTGGTCTCCTTATGGTTTGATACCACGGCAGGCACATCCATAAACAGTGCGCCGCGCTTGCGCCGGTATAAAATGTCCATCAAACAATGGTCAAACTTAGAAACCATAATCAGCACCCGCTGTGGTTTGCTGGCATTATGGAGTGTCCACTGCATTTGGAATTTTTCAGCGTGGGCACCAATGACGGTTTTGAGCGCATCATACGAAACAGCTTTGCCGTTCGGTGTGAAAGCAACCCGCATGAAAAAACAACCCGATGGTTCGTCGCCGTACTGGTCACTTGAGGTAATATTGCAGTCATTTTCAGCAAGAAGGCCGGAAATATCAGCAACAATTCCTTTTTGGTCAGGGCAGGAGAGCGTAAGGACATATTTTTGGGACACGGGGTATACTCACTTATTTTTATATTTTTACAGGCAGCAAAAGCGCACAAAAGCAGGGCCTTCGGCTTAATGCAACAGGAAAAATTGCCTTATAGTGAAATTCAGCGTTGTTTTGTCGGGCGAGAGTGTTTTATAAGGCGCGTGCAACTTTTGTTGCTGGCGGTTTTCGCCATCCATTTCCGGGCCCGCATGGTGGAATTGGTAGACACACAAGACTTAAAATCTTGAGATCGTATGATCGTACCGGTTCGAGTCCGGTTGCGGGTACCAATTAAACTTACATAAGAGTTTTTTTAGGCTAATCCATTTGATTAGCCTAGTGTTTCAAGTGGCTAACAGCGCGCCATGGCGTTAATGCGGTAGGGGCCGGGCAGGTGACCTGAGCCGCTACCGGGCAGGTTAATAATGCTTGAGGCGATAGCGTTAAAGTCTCCCGGGTTGCGGATAAGATTGTGCGCCTTCATTCTGTTAATGGCGAAACAATCCGCCGTTATTTCAGAC
>Ga0316208_1001056_pt1 | contig 28156 bp, 31 predicted proteins | sample 3monopyrite_MG_FD_204944 | JGI IMG/M metagenome (GOLD analysis project Ga0316208, IMG submission 204944) | Microbial mat bacterial communities from mineral coupon in-situ incubated in ocean water Damariscotta River, Maine, United States -... | ecosystem: Environmental > Aquatic > Marine >... | reverse complement strand
CGAAAACGCCCGTCGAGTTCGCCAGGGTCCCCTACCCGACCCGCGGTTAGCCGACAATTGGCGAAAGATTTACGAAGATGTGGTGTGGAGTTTGTTGAACCACCACGAGTTTGTCTGGATGCCCTGACATGTCTACCAATATGAAAATGAATCGCCGCGCCGTCCTCACGACCTCAGCTGCCGCAGCCGCTTCCTGCGCAGCCTCATCTTGCGCGGTCGGATCGCCCGTTCGCGGCATGGCTGAGCATGTGATCTCGATCTGGCTTGGCGGAGGAATGGGTCAGATCGACTCGTTTGATCCAAAACGAAAAGGCGATCCCAAGCAGCGGAAACCGGGCTCTTATTACGAATCCATCGACACGGCCGTTCCGGGCGTTCAAGTCTGCGAACATCTGGAAAAACTTGCGCCATTGATGGACCGGGTAACGGCGGTTCGGACGGTTCATCATGAGGTCATCGACGAACACGCCGCCGCGACGAATCGGATGCACACGGGACGGCCAATCACCGGGACGGTCACTTATCCTTCGTTGGGATCGATCATCGCGCACGAACGCGGAGCGGCGTCGGAGGACGCGCCGCCGTACGTGCTCATCGGGTATCCGAATGTCACGCGCGGACCGGGATTTCTCGGGCCGCGAGCAGGCTATCTTTATCTGACCGACACCAGCGAAGGACCAGCCGGTTTGTCGCGCCCTGACCGAATCACCAACGCGCGCCAGTCGCGGCGTGAGGAATTTCTTTCGACGCTGAGAAAGAACGTCAACTCCCCTGATCCGCGAATTGCCGAGTACGAAGCGGCGATCGATGAGAGTTTGCGATTGAGTGGTCCGGAGTTTTCCAGCGCGTTCGACATCGAGCGAGAGTCAGCTTCGTTGCGCGAATCCTACGGTGGTGAGTTCGGGCAACGCTGTCTGCTGAGCCGCCGACTTGTCGAACGCGGCGTCCGATTCATTGAAGTCTCACACAACCTCAATTTCCTCAACGGAATCGGCTGGGACGTGCACCACGAAGGGATTCTCGATCAATACAAGTTGATTCGCGAACTCGACAGCGCGGTCTCGACATTGATCGTCGATTTGGAATCCAGGCAACTGCTGGACAAGACGCTGATCGTGATTACGACCGAGTTCGGCCGCCCAGCGGGATTCGACGCTCGCGGCGGGCGGGCACATCAGGGAACGGCCTTCAGCTGCGTGCTCGCTGGTGGCGGCTTGAAGCATCGCGGCGCGTGGGGTGTTACGGACGAAATGTCCAGGAAGATTCTGCAGAGTCCGGTTTCGGTTCCCAACTTCTTCGCGACGATCTGCGCGGCGGTTGGAGTCGACTATTCGAAAAATCTTTACGACGGAGATCGACCTGTGCCAATTACGGATCGGGGCGAGCCGATTCGTGATTTGGCAGGCTGACTTAGAAGCATTTGTTTATGTGGCCATCGGGACGATAACAGTGTCGGCCGACCGAAGATGGTAAATCATGGTTCCAACACGGATCCGTCAGGGTACAAGTCGTCCCGCCCGTTACTCATCGCCGCCGAATCGGAACGAGTAGAGGTCGGCGTCTTTCAGCTCGAACAGCAAACGTACCCGTTTTCCGGCAAGCAACGACACGTCTTTGCTGTCGTCCTTCCACGCCACTGACCGGGCGATCGTGTCGCCAAATATTTCCGGACAGTCCGCCAGCGAGTAGCCTTCCAGAGGTTTGCCGTCAGAGTCCTGAATCTCAACACGAATCGAACCCGCAGCCGATGTGGCAAAGTTGAGTTCCAGTTGTGTCCCGTGAAATATGACTGGCTTCGTCTGCAGACGACCGCCCTTCCAGCCGGCCGTCGCTGACACGAATCCGTCCTGCCGCAGTGTGTAGCGGCGGAAGCTGGTCGACTCGCCTTGCCAGTAGCCTTCGGTGGCGTAGAGCGAGATGTCGTCAGCGGCACCTTCCAGATGCGACTTCGTCTGGACCATGCCCCAGAAGATGAAGTTGTCGCCGTAGACCCACGTGTCTTTTGTTGCCGGCCCTGGTCGGATAAAGGCCTCGCCCCAGCGGTGGAACGCCACGCCATCGCGACTCGTCATGAACGCAGCGTCGGTCACCGTCGTGCCGTATCTCCCGGACTGTTTCGAGCGAAACTGTCGCTCTTCCAAACCGGGGAGTGCCGTCATCGATGGCGACCAGCCGCGGTCGTTGTAGCGCATGGGGAAGCCCATGAAGATGTGCGGCGCACGGTAGTAGGGCTGCACCTGGTTGGTGTAAAGAGCCTGCTCGGCCGCGCCGGGGTACGCGAGCCATTCCGGCTTCGGGAAAACTCCGCTGTCCTTAGACGCGGCGGTCACGATGCCGCGCACGCCGTTGTCAAACTTGCGGTGATACTCTCGATAAACCCCACCCACCGAATCCCAGAACATCAGGTTCTGTGAATCGAAGGCGCCGTCGGTCGCAAAGGGCTTGTCGCTTTTCAATCGAAAGTGAAATCCATCCGCCGACACCATCAAGTACAAACCGCGCGGACTGCCTTTGATCACAATCTTGTAACGTTCCGACTCCGGGCAGTCGGGGTTTGTGTCCCTGAACACGGCGGTGTGTGCCGGGCTACCGCGGATCTCCTCGACCATGGCTTTGTCGAGGATCAGGTTGTTCTTGGTTGAGCCATCAAACTCGACAATGCCCAGTTCCGGACGCGTCCAATGAATGCCGTCTTTGCTCTCGGCCACGCACAGCGTTTACCAGGAGTTCTTGCTGGCTTGGTAAGCTTTTGAATTGGGATGATGACCGCCGCGATAGTACATCAGGAAGCGGTCGCCGTCCTGGAAGACGCTCTGGTAAGCGCTTCCATTGCCTTCCCATGCGGCGTCACTGCGGAACACAACTTCCCGTCTGACAGGACGGTGCAGATTCAGCTCCACACCATCGAGACGCTCGATGAGGTGCCGATCAATCAGCAGTTCACGACGGGAGCCAATATCAATCGGCTCATCGCCGCGCGCGGCGGACGACAGGAGCAGCAGAACACAGAAAAAGTGCCGGATCATGTGTGTCTCTCTCACGGCGTTATGTGGTCGGTCCTGATCTCTTTTTCGTTTCAGACCTGGAACTGGAGTCAATCCACGGTGTCTTCCGCGTGCAGTTCGGCCAGCATCTCCAGAAGGTTCTTGACGATGACGACGGACGCGTCTTTCTGGACACGATTGGTACCGAGCCACGTTTCGTAGCCGCCGAGACGATGCTGTTCGGGAGTCGGCAGGTAACCATAACGACCGTTCGCCAGGCCGATGACCATAGTCTGCGGGAAGGGGCTGCGGTCTTTCAGTTCGAGGCCGATTTCTACAAACGTCTCGAACGGAATCGCACAGACAGCGAGATCGCCGATCCGGATCGCCTGGAGTTTGACGGTGACTGTGTCCTCTTTTTCGTCCAATGAAATTGTGCGACGTGCGTAGGCCTGCGCCAGTTGTGGGAGTCTGGCGATCTCATCTTCGTCTTTGAGGGCGGCGATTCGCCGTGCTTCGGCCAGTTGTTCATCGGTGATCTCTCGGTGATTGAGAACGATTTCGCGTTGCAGCATTCCCAGGCGGATGTCACTGCGATGCTGTTCGATTTTGCGGCGGGCAAACCATGCAGTGTCGGCCGCCTTACGGGCCACGATCCGAATCTGTTCGAACGGCTCGCGCGGCGGACGCGTTGTGGTGAAGGGAATGTTGTTGATGTCTCCGGACGTCCCGTTCGACATCATCGCCACGAAGTTTTCGCCAGCGCGAAGCCGCACCGGCATCAGACGGGCGAACTCACCAAAGTAGTCGGCCGAGAGCTGTCCGCGTGGGACCGCCCCGACATAGTGCAGCGAGTAGTTGGCAAACAGTGCCAGCGGCTTGCGCCGGGCATCCTGAACCGAAATGACGGTGATGTCCGGATCCGTCGGTCCGGCGGGGCGGTCGAGCGTGTCAGGACTGCGCGGCGGGTTCATCTTCACGATATCGACCCGGCCGAACGGATTCGGCGGCATCTTGCCTGGCTTCAGGAACCAACGACGATTGAAGACCTCTTCTGGCAGAGGATGCGCTGCTGCGCCGACCGAAGCCGGCTGCAATGCGTCATGCGCCTGGACGATCGATTCCGCCAGACCATCAACCAGAACCTTGCGATAGGCCACAGCCGGTGCCGGTCCCTCTTTGGTATTGGAAGGCGGACCGCTGTGGGTGTGCGTCGAGCAGATCAGCATCCGGTCCGTGCCGAGACCGATGCGATTTCTTTCGCTTCCTCAAGCACTTCCGGTGATGCTCCCAGACTGTCGACAACGACCATCGCCAGCGTCGTGGTCCTGTCGTCAAGCACGAGTGCCCGGGCGTAGAACGGATCGTGGACACTCTCGGCCATGTTGGCCCGGAACCCGCCGGGCATATTGAGCGGGAACCGTTCTGGAGTGATACTCACCGCAGCGGCTCCCGCCCGCAGCCGAGTTGGCTGGCCATCGTCAGCGGAAACAACTGACTGGAAAGCGGCCGCAGAGACGACGGCTGTCATAACAAGCACGAATCGAGTTGACCTGGTCGTCATTCCGGTTCTCCATCAACGAAGTCTGAGGCAGTGGTGTGGGCTTTGAACTGAGAACTGTGATTACTGATCAGGATGAACGCCAGGTTCTTCATTGATGTAGCCTTGATTGAGGAGACGTCGACAATGCGTATTCTGCATCGATCGGATGCAAAGTGAAATCCTGCGCCGGGATGTGGCCATCCCGCTTCCGAGTTGCGTGTGGGCAAACCGTACTTCGACTGAAACTGGCGGGCAATAAGTTCTTTGGCAAGCAGGAATTGAGTGGCTGATTCAGCCGTGAATTCGACCGATGTCATGCCCCAGGATTGCTGTCTCTCCGGAAGTGATTTCGTGGCAATCAATTGAATCCGAGGGCCAATCCTGGACATTTGGCGAGCCAGCAGTTGACGAATCTCACATTTACATTCATTCGCAACGTGAGCTCGTAAAGGTTGTCCGGTGAGAACCACGAATACAGAATAGAACGTCAGGCTCATTTCCTGGTCTATTCCTCGTGAGCAATCACAGATGACTTCACCTGCATCATTACCGTACAGCACATGGCAATGCTCATTGCTTTGTCTTGTGTGCGGCTTAATCCTTTCGTTCGGCAGCACGGATTCCGATGTACGTGCCGCCGACGATGACGCTGACTTTTTCGAAGCTCGCGTACGACCGGTGCTGCTCAAACACTGCGTGGAGTGTCATGGAGAGACGAAACAGGAATCCTCGCTGAGACTTGATTCTCGCGAGGGCTGGCAAACCGGAGGTGATTCGGGAACTGCTGTCGTTCCTGGAAAACCTCAGGACAGTCTGCTGCTGCAAGCCGTCCGGTATAACGATCCCGATCTGCAGATGCCCCCAGAGCAGAAACTGTCTCCGGCAGAAATCGCTGATCTGACTGAATGGATAAAGCGAGGAGCCTTCGATCCGAGAACTCGGAAACCACTGACGGGCGGTACGTCAAGCAATGACGCGATGACGTTGAATGAGGCTCAGGAATTCTGGGCGTATCAGCCACCACAGCGACCGCAGGTGCCGGCAGTTGATGCCCCTGCATGGGTGCGTAGACCGCTTGATGCTTTCGTGCAGGCGCAGCTGAAGAACCATGAACTCCACTCAGTGCACGACGCGGACCGACGGACATTGATCCGTCGGGCGTATTTCGATCTGACGGGTCTGCCCCCAACTCCGAATCAGATCGCTGAGTTTATAAATGACAGCTCGCCGAACGCATTCGCGGCTCTGGTTGATCGATTGCTGGACACACCGGCATACGGAGAACGCTGGGGACGTCACTGGCTCGACGTGGCGCGGTACGCGGACACGGCAGGTGACGGTGCCGATTACCCGGTTCGCGAAGCCGTGAAGTACCGAGACTGGGTGATTCGATCATTCAACGCCGACAAACCGTACGATGAGTTCGTTCGTGAGCAGATCGCCGGCGACATCCTTGCGCAATCCAGTCCAGCGGATCAGTATGCCGATCTCGTCACGGCGACTGGTTTTCTCGCGATCGGCAAACGATACGGCTACAAGCCATCACCCGACTACCAGCATCTGGATTTTGCAGACGCGATCGACTCAATCGGCCGCTCGCTGCTGGGACAGTCTCTTGGTTGTGCCCGGTGTCACGATCACAAGTTCGACCCGATATCCGCTCGCGACTATTACGCGTTGTACGGCATTCTGCAGAGTACGAAGTGGGCCTTCCCAGGAGGTGAAAGCCAGAAGCGACCATCGGACTTCCCACCACTGATTCCACCGGATGAAGCCGCTCGACTCGATCGCGAAAAGGCAGCCGAACTGAAGAAGATCGACGTTCAAATTGGTGAGTTAAATCGTGAACAGTCAGGGTTGAAGGGCGAGCTGTTCGCAGGAGGGCGAGATCTCGATTTCGAATCACAAAAGACCGGAGCAGGTCCCGGAAAACCATGGTTTTATGCAGGTCCGAACGAAGTTACCGAATCCGCACAGAGCCCGTTCAATCACGTTCATCCCAACGGAAATCGCGGAGTACGGATTGGAAGCGGAAAGCCCACCGACGGCCTGCGGTACGTCTTCGAACAAGGGCTGCGGTCAGCTCCTGGCAAGAAGATGCACTTCACCGTGGACTTTCGAACGGTTGCAGGCTCCCAGCAAACAGGCGCGTTCCGGTTTTACCTCGGACGCGGCGTCGTACAATCACTGGCTGTCGAATGCAGTGCGACCGCGACTTCATTTGCGATCCGCAACGCCGCAAAATGGGAGTTAATTCGTGAGTTGATTCCTGGCACCTGGTACACGTTGAGACTCACAATCGATCCCGACACAAAGTCGTACTCAGGCATCATTGGGACCAGCGAAAACGACTTGACCGTATTTGAGAATCAGGCAGTCGGGCCCAAATGGGACGGTGTCATCGACACGTTCATTTGCGACGCCATTGGTCATGTCTCTGGGCCAGCATGTGCTCGGGAACTTGATAATCTGGGGCTGCAGGAGTCTCCCTTCGGCACTCCGGGAAGTGGACCGATCAAGCCACGGACGCAGGCGCCGGACATGTCGCAACGTCTCGCCAAAGTTGAGGCGCAGCTCAAACAACTCACTGCAGAACGCAACAGCGTCGCGGCCGTACCTGCTTACGAAGTGGCATATGGAGTCAGCGAAGGCACGCCAGTCAACGCTAAGGTTCAGCGGCGTGGGGAGCCGCACCGCCAGGGTGAAGAAGTTCCGCGACGGTTTCTGGAAGTGCTCGGCGGTAACACGTTGCCAGAGGGCGAGACCGGGAGTGGGCGACTACAACTGGCTCAGTGGTTGACGGCTGAGTCCAACCCGTTGACAGCACGAGTCTTTGTAAACCGCGTCTGGCAATGGCACTTTGGTCGCGGCCTGGTCACGACGACCAGCAACTTTGGTTCACGCGGCGAGCGTCCCAGTCATCCCGAACTCCTCGACTGGCTCACCACCGAGTTCATCGCATCCGGCTGGTCGGTCAAGGCTCTGCATCGGCAAATCATGAACTCACACACCTGGCAACTGTCGAGCGACGACTCGGCGGAGGAACTGGCATCCGATCCAGACAACCGTTGGTACTGGCGTCACTCGCGACGGCCTCTGGATGCTGAGTCGATTCGCGATTCCCTGCTGATGGTGAGTGGCCAGCTCGATTCCAACCCGCCGAAGCCACACCCGTTTCCCCCCGTGACAAAATGGGGTTTCACAATCCACCGTCCGTTTCATGCCGTGTACGACTCGAATCACCGTAGTATCTATCTGATGGTGCAGCGGAATCGTCGCCACCCGTATCTCGCACTATTCGACTCGGCCGATCCCAATCAAAGCGTTGCCTTGCGTCAGCCGACAACCACGCCGACTCAAGCGTTATACCTGATGAACTCGCCTTTCATCCATCAGCAGGCCGACGGTCTCGCACGACGTCTGATGGCGGAAGAAAATGATCCATCCGCCCGTGCACAATTGGCTTTTGAGATAACTCACGGACGTCGTCCAGCCGACGATCAAATCGCAGCGACTCTGGACTTTGTGAGTGTCTATCGCACGCGACTGGCCAGCGACGGAGATGCCGCCATGCATGAGCAAGCTGCGTGGTCAGCGTTTTCAAGAGTCCTCATGACCAGCAATGCGTTTCTCTATGTTGACTGAGTAATCCATGACGAACCAATTCGGTGAATCGAGCCGGCGCGACTTTCTGCACCGAGCCTCCGGCGGCTTCGGAGCCCTGGCATTGGCCGGATTGTGGAACGATCTTCGTGCGTCAGAACCCCCTGGCGACACGGCGACGAAAATGCCGACCGATCCGCTCGCAGCGCGCCAACCACAATTCGCACCACGTGCCGACCGCGTAATTTTTCTCTATTCGACCGGCGGCGTATCGCACGTCGATACGTTCAACCATCGGCCTCAATTGTTCGCCGATCATGGAAAGTCAGTGAACGCCTCGCGGTGGCTCAACAAGTCCGGCTCGTTCGAACGTTTCCTCATCCGCCCGCGCTGGTCATTTCGCCCACGTGGCGAAAGTGGTTTGCCCATCAGCGATCTGTTTCCGCAACTCGGCTCAGTCATTGATGACGTGTGCCTGCTGAACGCAATGCACTGCGAAAGTGACGGCCACGACAAGGCGACCCTGGCCGCACATACCGGATCAGCACAGGTCGCTCGCCCCAGCGCCGGGGCCTGGGTGAGCTACGGACTCGGCACGGTGAATCAGAATCTGCCGTCGTTCATGGTGCTCGCTCCTGCCGCGCCGTATGCCGGAGCCCAGACATGGGGCAGTGACTTCCTGCCAGCCTGCCATCAGGGCACACATGTGATTCCGGGCAAGGAGCCCCTGCCCAACGTTCGCCCGCCTGTTACCGATATCGAGTTGCAGAAAATGGAACTGGCTCTGCGAAACCAACTGAACCGAGACCATCTCCACAGGCGACAGGCCGATCTCGCTCTCGACGCCCGCATCCGGTCGTTCGAAACAGCATTCGGAATGCAGCGGGAAGCTCCCGAGGCGTTCGATCTGTCGGGCGAAACTGAAGCGACACACAGGCAGTACGGTTTGCAGCGTGGAGCCACTTCGGGATTCGGATGGCAATGTCTGGTCGCGCGACGACTCGCCGAACGTGGCGTCCGGTTTCTGGAATTGATCGATGTCGGTTCCAGTAGCAACTGGGACTCGCACGGCAACATGGGCGACCACGAGCGTCTGGCGCGTGCCATCGACCAGCCCATCGCCGGATTGCTGACCGACCTGAAGCAACGTGGCATGCTGGACCGCACACTCGTCGTATGGACGACCGAATTCGGCCGCACTCCATTCAACGCTAACGCGAACCATGCCGGCCGAGAGCATCACAACTTGTGCTTTTCATCATGGATGGCTGGCGGCGGAGTCCGCGGCGGAATGATTCACGGCGAGTCCGACGAACACGGGATCGTGACTGCCACCAACGCCGTGCACACGCACGACCTGCACGCGACGATGCTGCATCTGCTGGGCATCAACCACGAACGTCTTACCTACCGCCACGCTGGTCGCGACTTCCGGCTGACAGACGTCGCTGGTAATGTCGTCAATGAAGTCATCGCTTGAGCAAGTGGAGCACGTAGCGAACGAATGACGTCCGGTTCGACGACCCTCAGACTTGGTTGGTTGTGGCTGTTGATGACGCCCGAAAGTTCCCATCGAACATCTGCGTGCTGAATCCGTTCGTGGAAAGGCTCCACCATGTGCTTTGATCTGCCATTCGTCAACGCAGGTGTCTGCCGAGAATTGCATTTGTGTCCGCTCGTAAACCACGCGACGGACCGTTTTACATGTCGGCGGAGTATTTTGACCGGACGGGGAGAAACCTGTGTGATTGCAATTCCAATGTCGAATGTGCTTTTGGAGTTCGGCTGAGTTTTTGACCATACGGGCAGGTGCGAGTGCGGTTCGAACTGCGCGATGCCGATCTATAGTCCTTCCAATTCCGCGACTGACACTCAAGCACCGGCTTCGTTAGATTACTCATTCCGCCGATTTGGCCGACTCCACTTAAGTCGGGCAACGAATGTGCTTCCGTCGGCGCCACGCTCATGCGGATTACCTTCGGTAATAAACTCCGAGTCGGTCACCCACGATTCATGATCGTTGATCGTTGCTACTCCGAAGTTCCCCAGCATCACACCACGCTCGGGCATCAGCACGGTTTCTGACTCACGAATCACTGTCATTCGCTCTGGATCGACACGGGCGATAAACAACGGTGCCCGGTTGCGCGTGATATGGTCGTTATTGGCTCCGCGTCTGGTGTAAGAAAGAAAGAGCCCGTCACTGTGCGTGACCCAATGCTGCTGAGTGTTGTAACTTCCCAACTCGCTGCCGTCGTCGAATGTCCAGGGTTTGATTACGTCGAAATGCAGTCCGTCGTCGCTGGAAGTGACGTAACCTCGGTTGTCATTTCTCAGCGTGAGGTAGTATCTACCGCGAAAGCGAGTCAGCGAAGGTTCGACCAGGCCGCGGACCTCATTGAGATGCAACTCGTCACCATGCGTCACATACTTCATCGTGACGCCGTCGAAGGTCGCATGGACGACGGTCACCGAATAGGGACCTCCGTCACGACCTTGATAGTACAGTGGAAGAAGTATCGATCCATCGCTCTGAACGAGCCATTGGACGCAGCCGGGGGCTATGTGATGAAACTGGCCTTCGTTACCCATCGGCATCCCGAGCGTCTTCCATTTCGTCCACGCGTCGGTCTCGGGATCGAAGACCGCGTAGACGGCGTCGTAGGATCGCGGCTTGTCCATAAGCTGAACACCTGCGGCGTTGTAACGGAGCTGAACGCCGATGGCGAGAACGCGTTCGCTCCTCGCATGCCAGCACGGAGTCACATCACAAACGCCGATCGTTTCCTGGTCTTCACCCTGCCTCCATTCAAGTTGTTTGGGCAGAACCGGTTTCGTCCAGGTTCTCCCAAGATTCCTGGAGGTCATGTAGTACAAACCAGAGTAGTGGTCGCTTGCCCCGAGGTGCTTTTGAAGCGTAAGAACGACGAGAGGATCATCCTTCTCGCCTAAGCCAGGAACGGCGGCTGCGCGAGGATGAAACCAGCAGTAATTGGGACTTAGCTCTTGATGAGCCACACCGAGATGGAGCTGAAACTCGACCGGTGGCTCGGCCGCGCGACCGAAGTTCGAAAGACTCGTGGCGATCAGAAAAATCGCAGTCCGACTAATGATTGATCTCGAATGCACGGAGCTCAACGATAGAACCATTTGGATTCGTACCTTTCCACAGATTCTGTCGATTCCAATGTATAAGCGTCGTAAACCAGTCGAGAGACGCGTCCATCGCTACGGGCAACGAGCCATGCGTAATCCCAATTGCCAGTTTCGTACCAAAGCAGAACCGCAGGACGAACACGAGGCAAAGGATGCGAAGCGGCGATCATCAGCCTCTCGCCATTGTACAAGTAACAGGATTCAGTCTGGATGAACACTTCGTGTGGCTACACCACCCCGGTTGCAGGCAACCGGGGCCACCCGCGAGAATCTTGAGGGACGTTATCTCACAGCGCTGTCGGACGGCCGCGTGCTCGTAACATGGAGCGCTGGTCACGACCATGACACTACTGCCCGAGACAAAACTCGTCGCGCGGTACTACTCGGCCCGCACGCTGCAACTCGACGACCAACATGTTGGTACCGTTTTCATGAACAGCACGGGAATCTACTTTTTGAAAGTGGCCATCGATCGATCGGCAAAATGAAAGAAAGGTCCTTCCGTTGAATTATCGTGAACTCGGATCAAGCGGTCTGCTCGTCTCGCCGATTTGTCTCGGCACGATGACATTTGGCGAACCAGTCGGCGAGGCCGACGCGATCAAACTCGTACACGGCGCGATCGACCTGGGCATCAACTTCATCGACACGGCAAACGTCTACGAAGGCTACAAGCGTTATCTCGGCAGCCCCGGCGGAACGGCCGAAGAGCTCGTCGGCAAGGCACTCGTCCGACGGCGCGACCAGGTCGTGCTGGCAACAAAGGTGTGTGCACCAGTTGGTCCTGGTCCGCAGGATCGCGGCCTGTCCGCAAGTCACATCCTGCGCGAACTCGATCGCAGCCTGCAGCGATTGCAAACCGACTACATCGATCTGTACATCATCCACTGGCCCGACAAACATGTCCCCCTCGAAACAACGATGAGCGCGATGGACCAGGCGGTACGGTCCGGCAAAGTGCGTTACTTTGGTGCTTCAAATCACAACGCGGCGCAACTCTGTGAAATGCTCTGGATCTCCGACCAGCAAGGCGGTCCGCGCGTCGTCTCGTCGCAGATCCCATTTAGTCTGCTGCGGCGCGAGTTTCACAATGACTTGCCATTTTGCCAACGACACTCGATTGGCGTCACGCCGTATCAACCATTGCAGGGTGGCTTGCTAACGGGAAAATATCGTCGCGGCCAACCACTTCCTGACGCTTCGCGAGCATCGGAAAAACCGCAGTGGATGTGGGAGATGGACGACGCGTTGTTTGATCGCCTCGAAGGCATCGAGGCGCTAGCCGGCGAGATCAATGTGCCGCCGGCCCAGTATGCCCTGGCCTGGGCGCTCACACAGACGGCGATGTCATCGCTGGTCGTCGGCGCGAAACGCATCGAGCAAGTCCAGGATGCCGTGGCCGCGACCAAGGTTGAGATTCCAGCGGCGCATTTTGAGAAGATCGACGAAATCGCTCCGCCACCCTGGCAGCAACCTGATCCGATTCGCGGATAGCTCGTGGTTTGGTCCATCCATGTCAACGCAACTCGACCTTTCAAATTTTGGTTCGCCATACTGGCTCGATCTGCCCAGACCGACGTTTGCAACACTCGACCGCAACCTGAACGCCGAAGCGGTCGTGATCGGGTCAGGCATCGCCGGCATGAAGATCGCGCGATGTCTCGCGCACGAAGGTGTCGATACTGTGATCCTTGAAGCTGGCCGTGCCTGCGATGGTGCTTCGTCGCGAAACCAGGGCAGCATCAATCAGTGTCCCAATATGTCGTACGCTGATTGCATACGCCGTCATTCACGCGACATTGCTCGCGAGCTCTGGCAAATGGGACTCGAAAACCACCGGATCCTGAAATCCCAAATTGATGAGTATTACATTGACTGTGACTATCAGGTCGACGGCTTCACGTCGCTCGCTCGCCGCGATGAGGCGGATTGGCATGATCGGGTCGAAGCGTATCGCCGCGAAAGTGACTTGCTTCGCGAAGACGGTTTCGATGTGACCTTTCTCAACGAACAACAAGCCGAGCAAGTCGGCGGCAACTCCATCTACGCCGGCGGAATGCGATATGAATCGGATGCCCAGTTTCATTCCGGCAAGTACGCGATCGGTCTTGCGCAAGGCGTCACGCGATCGCCGCACGTGCAACTATTCGAAACAGCCCGCGTACATGAAATCGAATCCACCGGCACCCGAACGGTCGTAAAGACAGAAAACCACACGATCGAAACCGAGCGAGTGTTTCTTTCGACGAACGCGTTGGTACCGCAGTTTATTCCAGGTTTGGCGAGCGGATTGCGCGCCGAGCGCGGACAGGTGTTCGTCACCGAACCGCTCGCCGAGCGACCTTGCCAGGGCAGCTTCGGAACATCGCTTGCCTGGTGGCGCGAAATCATCGAGCGAGATGGTCGCTTTCGATTGCTCTTCGGCGGCGGTCGAGAACGCGAGGAGCCCGACAGTCTCTTTCCGCAATTCACAACCGACGGTGGCCCGAATCCGCGACTCGAAGCTGAGGGGTTTCGTCCGTCGCTTGCTCATCAACGGCGTCTCGACGAACAATTCCAACTGTTGTTTCCGCACCTTGCCGATGTCCGCATCACGCATCGCTGGGGCGGGCTGCAATCTTTCACGGCCGATGATGTACCACAAGCAGGGCTGCTCGACACCGAACGAAACATCTACGGCATCGCGGGATTCTGCGGCCGCGGCAATTGCCACAGCGACGTATGCGCCGAGCATATTGTTTCGAAAGCGCTTGGCGTCGATTCGAATGTGAGCAATCGGTTTGGTTTTCTGATCGAAACGATGATGCAAACGCCGCGCAAATCCGCTAATTGGAAACCCTGGCAAAGTGAGCAGTCGTTGTGAGCATCGCCATGAAGCATAATCTATCGCGGGTGGCACCGATTGACGGTCAGAACGCGTGGCCGCGTTTGCTTGCAAACAGCGCCGCGTATCGGCAGAAGGTCGTAGTGTTTGCCGGCCGATCACATCCGTCTTCGTGACCTCGTGTGGCTACGCCACACGGGTTGCACAGCAACCAGTGCCCGTCATATGCGAGTCGTTTACTTGTGGAGCCTTGAGCACGATTTCGGGCTGTAGTTTCGGCCGGCGGGACGCATCACAGCGGCCGAAGCGGTGCCGCAGCACAAGAGCAATCGCCTCGGCGCGGAATGTCCGCGTCCAGTGATGCAACTCAATCAAAAAGCATTCCCATGAAGCACACACTCACACTTCTCACCGCACTGCTGTTGGCTCCCCTGGCATCCACGTATTCAGCTGAACCCGTAGTCATCGATTCGCGGCGGGAATTGTTCGTTGATCGACTTCTCGTCGACGAACTGAACAGCGCGACGCTCAAGTTGCATGAGCCGCAAATGGCGGAGCCGCTGGTCACAGAGCGTCGGCCGCATGGGCACTATGCCACGGTGCTGCAGGCAGAGGACAAATTTCAGTTCTACTACCGAGGCGACAAGGATCCGAATGCCACTTGGAAGACGCATGGCATCGAGGCGTATCACGACGGCGAAGTCACGCTCTATGCCGAGAGCCAGGACGCAATTCACTGGACGCTGCCGAAGCTGGGACTGTTCGAGCATCCGAGCTTCCCCGCCGGCAACATCGTGCTGATGAACGAGTTCCTGGCAAATCACAACTTCACGCCGTTCATCGACACCAGGCCCGGCGTGCCGACGGACCAGAAGTACAAAGCGCTCGGCGGCATCGCGTTCCAGCCGCATCAATCGGCCACGCGCGACAAACGCGGCCCCGGCGGGCTGAAGGCGTTCGTGTCGCCGGACGGCATCCATTGGAAGAAGTTGCGCGAGGAACCTGTCGTGCCGGAGGAGTGGGGCAAGTATTTCGACTCCCAGAATTACGCGTTCTGGAGCGACAGCGAGCAATGCTACGTTTGCTACTTCCGCCGCTTCATCAAGGGCTATCGTGGCATCGCGCGGACGACGTCGTTGGATTTCATCACCTGGACGCAACCGGTCGAGATGCACGCCAATCTGCCGAACGAGCATCTCTACACACCCTGCACGCAACCGTATTTCCGCACGCCGCACATTTACATCGCCATGCCGACTCGGTTCATGGACAAGCGTGGGGCCGCAACCGACATCCTCTTCATGACCACGCGCGGCGGGAACAGCTACGACCGCGAGTTCACTCAAAGCTTTATCCGCCCCGGCCTCGGCAAAGGCGGCTGGGCCAACCGAGCGAACTATGCCGCCATCGGCATTCATCAGACCAGCGACACGCACCTGTCGATGTTCCTCACCGGCGGCCGCCGCTACACGCTGCGGCTGGATGGTTTCGTCTCGGTGAATGCTCCGCTGACCGGCGGCGAACTGATCACCAAACCGCTGGCCTTCACCGGCAGGCGACTGGAGATCAACTACTCCACCAGCGCCGCCGGCCAGATGCGCATCGAACTGCAGGACGCTACCGGCAAACCGCTCCCCGGCTTCACGCTCGAAGACTGCGAACCAATCTGGGGTGACCACATCGCCCGCATCGTGACGTGGAAGAGCGGCGATGATGTCAGCGCTCACGCGGGACACGCAGTGCGGCTGCGGGTAGAAATGAGCGATGCGGATTTGTTTTCGATTCGCTTCGCCAAATGAGCGAAATGTTTCCACCTGTCTCACAGAATCCACTCGAAAGGACATTCCGCATGCAGATGAAGACGATCCCAGGGATAATGGCGTTGTTGCTCGGCAGCCTCGTTCTAGATCGCGTCCTGGCCGACGACGCGCCGGCCCGGCAGACTCCGCAGCCGATCAACGTCCTGCTCGTCGGCAACAGCCAGTGCCCGACGATCGTCCGCAACAAGATGCTGGAGAAACTCGCCGAGTCGGACCAGGGTGCGCGGCCCATCAAAGTCGGCGGCTGCATCAAAGGGGGTGCGTCGTTGCGATCGCACTGGGACGCTGGAACGGGTGCAGGGACGGCTCGCGCGATGATCTCTGGCGGTGCGTGGAACTACGTCGTGCTGCAGGACATCTACAACGTCCAGGAGCCCGCCTTTCAGCCGTACGCGAGGCAGTTCCATGCGTTGATCAAAGCGACGGGCTTGCAGACGGTGCTGTTCGGCACCGCCTCGATCCTCAGCGACTATCCGAAAGGCTTCGAGCGACAGCATCGACTGCACCTGGCGATGGGCAAGGAACTCGGCGTCCCAATCGTCGACGCCAGCCAGGGTTACTTCCGGTACTTCGGCGAAACGCCATCGACCGAACGGCTTGAAAGTCTCTTCGCCAAGGATAAGGCTCATCCGGGACTGTGGGGCTCGTACCTCTACGCCTGCATGATCTACAGCTCGATCACGCAGCGGAACCCGATCGGCCTCGCCGCTCCCGAAGCCATTCCGGCCAACATCGCCACGACGCTGCAAGAGACCGCGTGGGCTCAGCACCAGGAAACCGCAGCCGCATTAAAGAAGTGACGATGCCGCTTCCTTCGAGACAGGAAGCGATCTACCTCGCGATTCTCGTTTCAACTTTGCCAATGCCAGACAGAATAACATGACCGTGAACACTGACGCGAAATTCTTGAGCCGCCTGCGATTGCTCAGCATCGTTGAAGGGACATCAACGCTGTTGCTGTTTTTCATCGCCATGCCGCTGAAATATCTCGCCGACATGCCGATGGCTGTGCGGATCGTCGGCTCACTTCACGGCCTGTTGTTTGTCTGCCTGGCCATTGGATTTCTGCTCGCCACCCAGCGCGTGCCGATCTCCAGGAAGCTCGCGACAGCGGGCATTATCGCCGCCGTCTTGCCATTTGGTCCGTTTGTGTTTGATCGCTGGCTCGGCGAATTGAACAATGCGGAATGAACCAGGACAACACGCGTGTGGTCAGAAAACTGTGCGCCGTGAAAGTCGGCGATTCCCAGTGGGTGTGATTCCCAACGCTGCAGTCGAAATGTCCCAATTTGATTGCACAGTTCTTGCACAGATAGCCCTCGAAAACAGTGCAATTGCACAGAAACCATGGAATCCATAGACTGCCGTAAGTCGTTAAATGGCTCGCTTTTGCGGCGTTTTGAGCAGTTGCTCCCCCGCGTTCGGGACGCAGAGGTCGCAGGTTCTCGAACCAAGGGAACGAAGCAACTCGGCAATCTCGTGAGGCCCACGTTAAAGGCGTTGCCGACGATTCGGCATCGGTCCACAGCGTCTGCGTCGCGATGCATACAGCAGCTAACAGTCTCACAGACTCGACACGAGCCCGGCGGCAAGCCCAGCCGGGATATGCACACGTGAGCAGTAAATTGCAGCGACTCAGTGACACGTCTGGATCCAAGGCATTGTCGTGCGTAACAGGCGATGCAGACCGTCGATACGCGATGTGGCCAGATGATGCAGCATGGTATTGCCCTCCGCGAGACATTGAGCCTGGTTGTCGTTCGATTACAGCGAGGCTCCGCAGTAAGTGTGTGGTGAAAGCCGCTTGCGGGCTGTTTGATTCAGGCGTCTTTGAGGAATCGAGACAGTCTCTGATGGCTAAAGAAAAGCCAGAATGGGGCCGCCCGAAGGCGGCCCCGTGAATTCGGCCTCAGCGGCGGAATTGGCGAGGGCGTCGTAGCCTTTGCGGCTGCCGATGCGTTTGCCGTGGCTGCACGCCCAGCAGACAAAGCCCACCAGCAACAACGTTCCCAGCAGTGAGTCCACGCCGTTTCCCCCACTTCCCGAGTGCGTGGACGGTTCAGACCGTCAAGTTGCGGACTACGCGACTGTCAGCTCGCTGGCCAGCAGGTTCAGCGAGAGATCGGGATCAACCGGCTGACCACGCAGCCAGCGGGCGAATTGATGCAGCATCAGTCCGGCAGCGATGTTGGCCGAGTAAATCGTGCTGCGAGCGGTGCATTGCCCCGTTTGTGCCTCTGCCTGTTGGAAGAGTGTTGACGGGTAATGCGATCGACCCTGTTCGTCGGCGGCCGTGAGAATCCGAATCGTCTCAGCCAGCATTCGGCCGTCGCTCCAGAACCGACATCCGTGCTGGGCCGAGCGCCAGATGGCCGAGCGTGCCGATATAGAATCGACGCAGCAGAAAATGACTTCACTCAATGCATGTCGCGGACGGTAACGGTCCTTGGTGACCTGAACCGTGACGGATGGATCGAGTCGTAACACCGCTTCAGACGCTGCCGTGATCTTCAGTTTCCCAACATCTTCCGCTGCGTATCCCTGCGTCGTGATATTCGTCTCATCGACCACATCGAAGTCGATCAGATGAAGTGACCGAACGCCGATGGCAGCAAGCTGCAGTGCCACCTGCCGGCCAATTGCTCCCACGCCGATCACGGTGGTTGTCAGATTCGTGAGACGATCGATCGGTATTAGATCCTGCTGGCGTCTCAGGCGGGCGTTGCCGCCATCGGTGTTTGGCATTCAGATTTCTCCCAGTCCAGGAACAATGGGTCGGCATCGAATTCATCGAGCCATTCGTCGGAGGCGAACGGATCGAAATCAAAATCAGGGTCGAGATCGCCAAACCGGCTCAAGGCAGGCCGGCGTGGCTTCTTCGAGGCCGGCGGAACAAACTTCTTGACGTTCGCTTCGAACTCGTGTTCCCAGACTTCTTCGTCTGAGGCATCGAAACCCGTGGAGTAATCGACTTCGACGTTCATCCGCTGCGACGTCTCCGGACCGACGTTGAAACGCAACCGCGAATACGCTTCGCCGCCACGAGCCAGGATGAACATCACCGCCCAGTCCGAAATGCCGAAGCAACGGTCGAACGATTCTTCGTCGGTTGCACTGGGTTCTGCCGAAACGCCCGGATGCGTGTGAACCCAGATGCGCCCGAACTGTTCCGGACGTCGACCGGCATCAATCTGCTCGTCAAAGAAATCGGCCACTGAATCATCATCGAATTTCACGGTCACTTCGGTGCAGGTCTGGCGGACCAGCTGCACGTCTTCCACGAGCAGCAGATCGCCCGGCGATGTGATGCCGAAGCCACCGATTTCAGTATCGCCAGCATCACGCAGGAACAGCAGCTTCGCCCATGCGTACGGGCTGAAGCGAATGGACGGGCGCTGTCGCTGCTTCGTTCGTCGTCGTTTCCGGATTCCGTTCCGAGTCGTCTTCCTCTTTCTTCCTGGCGAGGCAATCAGAGCAGAGTTGATCATCGAGACAGCCTTTGCAGAATTCGTCGTCGCAGTCGGCACACTTGGTGAGACATGACGAACAGGTGGAGTTGTCGCAGTCCGGACAGGACCGGATGCAATCGGAACAGAGTCGGTCTTCGCAGCTTCCACACCCCGTCATGCATTCGTAACAGGTGGTGGTTGAACATACGGCACACAGACTGGAGTCATCGTCGTGCATGGTGCGTCCGCAGTCCGGACATTCGGTTCCATGCCAGTCTTCGAGATTCACGTAGGCACTGGCTGAGTTGTAGGTTTCCAGGATTTGCCGAACGAGAACAAAGAAATCGAACAGGCGACCTTCGGACAGTGAGTTTCTGATGGCCGCCTTACCGTCGCCTTCACACAGCGAATTGCTCTGCACATGCGGATGCGTCGTGTCTTCACTGGTGGCGGCAGGGTTGCCATCAACAGCGATGACGTCGTAAGTCCCGCTCTCACCGAGGTACCGCCAGTCCAGCACGATGTCGAACTGGCCGAGGACTACACCTTCGAGTTCGATCGTGTCGGTCCGTACGGTGATCGTGCGATGCTTCATGTCGACACTGAGGTCGTCGAACTCACCCTGCAGCGATCGCAGATCAGCGAGCATGTCATGTGCCGTCGAGACGGCCTGAGATGGCGGGTGTCGGTCCATGGTTCTGCGGCTCGTGGCGAGCTGCTCGTTGAGTCGGGCCATCGACTTGCATAGATGGACTCGAAGCCGTTGTTCGGCAAGTCGCAATCGTTGTTGCTGAGCCTTTGAGAGCAAACGATGGAGCCGTTCGCATTCAGTCCATAAGTCAGTCGGTAGCAGCGGAGTCGTCGTCTCGCGGCTTCGAAGCTGTAACTGCCCGAAGATGGCGACGGCGGCGCGGGTGAATCGACACGACGTTGAATTCACCGAGTCACCTCCGTCCTTCGAGGCGGAGTTCCCTGTGCCGGGGTGGCTGCTCCTTCAATTTTCGTGGGAGTGAAACTGATCCGGTCTCCTTCCTGCAGTTGCTGGTCCCGCGCGCAGGGTTGTCGGTTGACGCGGATCAGATAGTTGGACGGGTTCGACGACTGACAGTGCTTCGCAAAGAGCTGATCGACTGTCGTGCCGTCTGCGACTTCGACGTAGTCAGCAAAGCCGCCGCCATCGTTGTTAATTACGAGAATAACCATGTGCTGGCCAATTTCCTGGTTCGGGTGAGTTGAGGGTGAAGTAGCGTGCGTGATGATTCGACCGGTCGTGCTCAGAGTGTCGGGCTCCGAGCAGAGACCGGTCGAATCGCAGTTGTTCCCACTAAGCCGTGGAGCCGAAGAGCGGGGATCGTGAGTCGCCTGGCTGCAGTGAGTTGTCGCGGCTTGAACTCACCGGCCAGTCGCGAGGATGCGGTTCGGGCTCTGAAGGCAGCGGTGCCAGCGGACTGAATCCGCGTGAACGAATCTCGCTGACGGTTTCACCAGTGGCGCGGGCGACGGCGCGGTTCAGGTCGTTGTCTGTCATGGGAAGGTCTCCTCCGGTTGTGCAGCAGGGCGCAATGGAAAGGCCGTGTGACGAACGATTCGCCACACGGCCTGGAAACGTGGTTGAGGTCCTTCCGTGACCATGTGCAACGGCTGAGCAGAATCAGTCGCTCAGCCAGTTGTTCTCCAGCCAGTCGCGTTCGGCTTTGAGCGCCGTACTGCGATCTGGAAAGTTTTCGAGCTGCGGGCCACCGACCGGTGAGAGGTCGGCGGTCCAGGTGCCATCTGGGTTGGGTTCAACGTGGCTCGCTCGCTGGATGTCGACTGAACCGAGCGAGTGAAGTCGGATGACTTCGCCGTAGACGCAGCGTATGGTCCCGTCGGATGCTGCGTGGAGAATCATTGACCGTTCTCCCCGGCCGGGCGGCGACTGCGCAGGATGGCTCGGCGCGGTCGATCGACCATCAGTCCGTCCAGGACCGACTGCACGCCCGAAAGCTGGCTGGCCACGTGCTGCCGCAGTCCGTCACTGGTTCTCAGGGAACCGGGGCGGACGCCGTGAAGCGTGTTCTGGGCCTGATCCACCAACTGTTCGAGTTCTTCACTGGAGCCCACGTTGAGCATGCGAAAACGCGTGAAGAAGTCGGTGAGATTGTTCACGGCGGAGTCGCGAAAGACTTTCGGTTTCCCATCCTGCGATCCGCTCAATCGTTCGGACAGGTGTGAGACGAGTTCATTGAGTTCCGCAAAGAAGGCTTCTTCGGCCAGTCGCGCTGCTTCGGCGAAGCGGGACCGCACACGATCACACTCCTGCTCATACAGTTCGGGGTTGAGCCGCCGCAGATAGCTCGGCGGCTCCACGGCCGGAAAGTCCCAGGTGATGGCGAATGCACCTCGAAGCGTCGCCGGATAGTCCGAGTCGCTATACAGGCTGCCCAGCCGATCGCGTGCTGATTCCTTCAGCTCATCGAAGTGATGGTTGAGTTCCTCGACGCCCTCTTCGAGTTGCTGCACGTACAGCCGCATGCGTTGATTGAAGTCATCGATCTGGTCCTGTCGCATGAGTCGGATACCCGGCTCCGGCCACGGGACGCTGACGTTTTTCCAGAAGGCAGCCGCTTCGCCGCGGATCGTTGTGAGAGCCTTGAATTGTGGATGGCGAGTGTCGATGAGCTTCTTGCCGGCGGAAAAGAAATCGCCCTCGGCTCCGAACGCGCCGGCGGCGGTTGAGCGTTGTTGATGGGTGAGCGTCCGCCGTACACCGAGCCATGTAAAACTCAGTCGGACAGCGGCCATGGCGTGACGCAGGCGTTGGATGACGTCCACCGAATCAGGTGGTGCTTCCAGTGTTTGAGGCATAAGCAGTTCCTGTGAGCAGTGAATTGGGATAATCGTTGCAAGGCGGCGCATGGTGGCGGTGTCAGTTGTTCAACGGATTGCCGTGGACCGCTCGCCGTCTGCGTCGACGGCCGGTCGTACGTGATTTGAAGATTCCCGGTTCGTCCGCCGACAGGCATCGGCCACTGGCCCAGGTTCTTAGCGTGTCGACCGACTCTGCCGAGGTGCTGGCGACGGGGACGATGTTGCTGGCGGCCTGAGCCAGTGGTACATCGAGTAACGCGGAGAGCCGGCAACAGGCACGAATTTCTGCACCTGTCCAGTGTTCGTCGTCAGGTCGCTGCTGTTCTGCGTCGAGTTCGAACTCGTTGATATAGATTTGCCAGATAGCGTCCCGCTGTTCGCGCGTGGGAAGGTCTACGAAGAAGACGCCGTCGAAACGCTCAGCCCGTGAGAATTCTGGCGGCAGTCGGCTGATGTCGTTGCACGTGGCCACGACAAAGACATTGGATGTGTGATCGTTAAGCCAGGTCAGCAGGTTACCGAAGACGCGGGCAGTCACACCGGAATCGGACTGGCCGCTGCCGCCCGCTCCTGCCAGTCCTTTTTCGATCTCATCACAGAACAGGATCGCTGGTGCCATGGCGTCGGCAATCTTCAGAGCGTGGCGGATGTTCTGCTCGCTTTGCCCCACGAGACTGCCCATCAGACTGCCGATATCGAGTGTCAGTGTCGGCCGCCCCGTTTCGTTGCCGAGACTTTTGGCGAATTGGCTCTTGCCGCAACCAGGAGGCGAGAGCAACAGCACGCCGCGCGGCCTGTGTTTTGACTTCGTGTTCGATCGGGCCAGCGCTCGACGGCAGAAGGCTTTGAGATTGTCGAGTCCGCCGAGTTGATCGAACCGCTCCTCTCCGCGGTGCAGTCCCAGCAGTCCGCTCTTACGCAGCGTCTGCGACTTCAGACTCCAAATGACGTCTGGTGCCACGCGACCGTGTTGAACGAGTGATAGTGAGAACGCGCCTTCCGCTTCGTAACGAGTCAGCCCCGATGCCGAATCGAGCACTCGCTCCAGTTCCTTGTTATCCGGAAGCTCGCCTTCCTCAGTCGCAATGTCGCGGGCGATCTGTTCGAGCTGAACGCGGTCGGGCAGGTCGTGCGAGAGAACCACGAACTGCTTCTCCAGCTCGATCGGAATCTGCACGACCGGTGCCAGGACAATGAGAAACGTACGGTTCTGCTTACCCAGACTGATCTGCCGGGCAACCGCCTGAATGATCTCCGGCGATCCCAGCAGTCGATGGAAGTTCTTCAGCACAAGCAGTGCGGCCCCGTCATCAGAAGCGAGGCCGTTGATCGATCGCAGTGCCGCAATAGGATCAGTCGAACCTGATTCTTCCGGATTGGTTGAACCAGGAACGGTCAACCCGGCTTCGAGGTCCCACGTGGCCAGCGACCAGTTTTTGTTTTCACACATCTTCGCGATGTCGGCGATGGCATCATCGTGCTCGTGGCTTTCAATCCAGATGCCGGTAAAGCACGCGCGCACGTAGTTGGTGAGTGTTTCTGTGAGTTGCACTGTTTCTCCAGGGAAAGCGAAGCGAGTTGGGAAAACGTCAGTCGTTCGCAAGTCTGCTGATGGCCGCCAGCCATGCGTGAATCTCGCCAGCAGAATCGGCGGCAGGGAGCGTGCGAGAGTTGCGTCGGAGAAACTCGATATCGAACTAGCCCTCGACGACGACGATCACGGGCCGATGTCGCGTCTCGGCGACCGAGGCGTTCGATTCAATCATGACCCTCGCAGTTCTGCCGATGCTGAGCGTGTTCTGTCTCCGTCGTGGCATGAAAGTCGTGTGTCAGTTGTTCGCGGACCGAGTTGCCCAGTGCTCGTTCAATCCATTGACTGGCTGCGCGGCATGTTGATCCAGTGAATCCCTTCGTTTCGACAGTCGAGCTGCCGTCCGGGGCGATGGTGATTTCGATGCGTTTCATGAAGCTGCTCCTGCGTATACGGAGAGACGGATCGATCCATCGGCGAGCTGCTGCTCCGTGACTGAGTGCCCCGTCCGCCTCGCCTCGATGCGGGTTTTCTCAATGGCGTATGACTGCCGGAGCCGGTTCAAGTGATGGTTGTCACCCCAGCGTCCTGCAAAGTTGTCATAGTCGATCTGCCCGGTGGCGAGATGGCACACGACCGGGTATCGCCACTCCGGAAGTCGGACTGTTGTGCCGGTGACTTCCCGACTGAATAAACGCACGGTTTCATGTTGAGGCTGTTCAATCTGCAGGCGGCGACACGCGGCGGAGAGTGCCGTGCCGTCTCGGATTTCGGTGGTGATCGTCACGATGTGGGACATTCAGGCTCCTCGTGTGGGTAATCGGATTCCGTGGTCTGTTGCTGATCGAGGGCACGTCGCGGATCGTCACCGATCCGTTCGGTGCCTTCTGCGGTTGAGTGCGTCAACAAGCCTGTGTGCGAACCGCCTTCGTCGAGCAGTACCTGCCAGACGGCCTGATCATCAACGGGATTGTCAGGGCCGGAAAGCAGTTTGAGGCACACCAGAAGTGGCAGCAGGCAGGCCAGCAGCAGGCCGATGCTGGTGATTGCTGCTGAGATGACCGGAGTGCTGCGGCGTTCGCCGGCGATCTGTTTCCGCTCGGCTTCGAGCCTGTCGCGTTGATGATCGATTTCGGACCGCTCTGACTGGATGTCACGCTGCAGGCCGATGATTTCGCTCCTCGCGGCAGCATCGGCTTCGACAAGTGCGCGCGAACCGTTCGCGACGTGTTCCTGCAATTGAGCCATTCTCAGGGATTGTTCAGCCTGCAGTCGCGTATGTTCCTGTGACAGCGCCGCGATACGATCACTTTCAGACTGACAGCCCGTCTGAAGCGTGAGTGCCATCGCCAGCAGAATCGTCGTTAGTGCTCTTGGTGAATTCACTGGACCTCCGTCTGGAGAACAGGCAGCGAATGAGTTTCTGCAGAGCCAGCCGCAGACGACGCTCCCTCAGGAACGCCGTGACGGCGAACAGCACTGCAACAGATAGAAAGCAGATCAGAGTCAGATGCAAGCGTCCTCCTTTCGATGTTAGTTGGATTAGTTTTTGTTGTTGGTTTGAGCGGTGCGAAGTCGTCGCATCGGCGTTGTCTCCTTGAGTCGCTGAATATCCGCTCGTTGGTAAAGCGTGAACCCAACCTGACGAGTCATGCGCGTGCCGTCGACAGGTGCAAGATGCCCTGCCGCTTCCCAGCGAGTCAGTGTGCTGCGATTCCGTTTGAGGAGACGCATCGCTTCAGCAGCGATGCAGTAGGTCTCACGAAAGCGAGCGGCATCCTCAGCCATGACGTACCACTCACAGCCAGTTTGCGTGGCTTCCAGGAGTCCTGCCTCGATCCATTTCCGGAGTGCGCGTTTCGAAGTCATGCAACCTGGGAAAAGAGACTTCGTGAGCCGATGGAGCGGAATGCTCGACGTCGTAACTCGGCGACTCGAAATCGCTGACGAAGGAGCCGCGATTTCGTTCTCGTTTACGAACAGTTGCGTGCGGCTGGCAACACCGCAGATTCGGGTAACACATTCAGGCCCCTTCGCCAGAAGTGCGCTGGCCTCGTCACGAGAGAATGAAGAATCAAGCTGCGCGATCAACGAATCGACTGATTCACGGGCTACGACGCCTGTGCATTCTCCGGGCCGTCGGCTGTCATTTGCAGTGCCAGTGAGGACGCCTTCGCGAATCAAACCAACGACTCTGGCGACGCTCACTTGCAGCTTCGTAGCCGCTTCAACATGCGTCAGCCACTGTAGTCTGTTCAATAGTTCTCGAACGACCCGGTTCCGACGGAGACAACTACTGTCGCGGTTCAAGCCGTTTGAGTGCCGGTCCGAAAGGTAGTCCCTGAAGGCTCTGGCTGGCTCAAGGTGTCCGCGTCTGGCCAGCCGAACCGCGTCACCGTGAAGCTTGTGAAACGGATGCCTCGCACGGGCGGATTGAGTGATTGATGCAACATTACTGTGGCAACTGTCGAGAAACTCAAAGAGTCGAACAGGCCAGTCAGAGACGAGATCGGCGGCGACAATCCAGCGAAGTGTCGCGGCGTCGACCGATGCTGGAATCTTCAACTCGACTCGAGTGTGACGTAACCAGCGAGGGTCACTGGCCGCCCGGAGTGCCAGTTGATGAAGCCAGACAAAACTGACGGCCGTGCCGGTCGCTGGAATTACACTTGTGCCGTTTTCCAGACAGGTCGCGATCCTCTTCATCATCATGACGAGTTTATCAGCCAGTCGATCCGGAAAGTCCTGCTCCCTTACTCTCCAGTTCGCGCGATCTGCATTCAACAGGCAAGCGTCGGTATGACGCGGACTGCAGCCGGGACACAGTGAAACGAGCGGTATGCCATGATGAGTACAGATTGGTACTGGTCGGAATGACCAGAGAATTCTGTCAGTCGGGATTGCACTGTCACTGAGGCAACTCGGACACACGCGGGAATAGGGAACGAAATACTGCTGACAACTCCGGCGATCGCAGTGCGGCGGTGGTCGTTGCGTTGTCGGCGTCACAATCAGCGATCCCGAGTAGCGATGAATCGTCAGTTGTGTCAGTTCGCTCGTTGTCAGGCCCAGCATTTCTGCCAGCAGGTGGGCCATCTCGGTGTCTTCGATTGCGTTAAGCCAGCGCGGCACCTTTCCAGCTTCTCTCAAAAGAGCGACGATCCGCTTCGGGCTGTCGTAGCCCATGGCGTACGCCGTTCGTCGGACGACACTCAGCAGAGACTCGCCTGCAACTGGTGGCGCCCGCGCAGGCAGCAATGATGTCATGATTGATGCTCCGTGACTGGCGACGTCAGGTATCCGTTTTAATCCAGAGTGTTCCGTGTCTGCTTTCGACGTTGCGCTGAACGTGGAGTCAGTCCGGTTGTTGCCACACGATTGGCATCTGCTGACTGCACTCGATCCAGCAACGTTGAATCAAGAGCCCCGACAAACGGGTTGTTCTGTTCGGCCAGAATACGTTGATGCGACAATCGCGACTCGTACACGCGAGCAAGGTCAGGCAGTTCAATGATTTCAGAGCCTCGTTCAATGGCCTCGCGTACCGCACCTCGAACGAGCGTCATCAGGTAGTCCGGAACTCCACGGCAGGCCAGATAGATCCGACTGGCCACATCCGGATCAGACAGACCGGATGACTTCAGCAGCGGAATCGCGTCATCCAGTTTTTTGAGCATTCCGCGAAACTCTCGCCGACCTGGTTGAGTTCGCCAGTTGAAGCAGCGGAAAACTAACCGATCCTTAAACCGGCGTTCCGTGTGTTCCGCGTTCAGGACGTAGGTGGCTTCCGGCATCCCCGACACGACTACCGGAATCCGCGTATTGACGATGAGCACTTTGAGCCATTGCGCAGCCTGAGTCATCACACGCGCGCGTTCCGAATCAAACAGATGGTGGAACTCGTCAAGGATGATCAGTTCAACGCCGCAGTGTTCCAGCAAACTGACTGCGCGATTCGTGAGTGTCGGAACGGTTCCGACACTCCACGCGGGATCACGGAGAGCAAACAGAATGTCAGCGGCAATTCCCTTGGGCTTCGCGTTGGGTTGCAGTGTCACAGTCAGGACACGTTGACGTGTTGCGGACTCTGTTTCTTCCACGGGGAATGACCGCCGGTAGTGGTCAATCACTGAAGTCTTCCCGACGCCGGAGTTGCCCAACAGTGCTCCGCACAATGGCTCGGCCGATCGGCGGCTGTCCTCATGGCATCGTTTCAATAGATTCACTGCATCGCGAAACCGGGGATGCAGTACGAGCAACGTATTCACTGCGGCAATTCGATCCTCGGCCGCCATCGTCTTCCATTTCATTCGATCAGGCGATGAAGCCATTTTGCGTTCCCTCCGAGTGATCGGGTGATGTCAGGTATTTGTGATGTCAATCTCCCAGTCGTCGA